>ERZ842401.1374-NODE-1374-length-35030-cov-16.187076_pt1 | contig 35030 bp, 29 predicted proteins | sample MGYA00521270_ERZ842401 | MGnify/ENA primary metagenome ERZ842401 (study PRJEB31892, sample SAMEA3878208) | bioreactor metagenome | biome: Moose rumen | place: Sweden | collected 2011-10 | study: EMG produced TPA metagenomics assembly of the PRJEB12797 data set...
TTGAAGGGCAGTAGCAGTTGAGTTGTTCCTGGATACCAGGAGACCATGTGCCCTGCGGGCGATTGTTGATTGTTGATTGTAGATTGTTAGTGGACAGGTCTTTGGTGGACCGTGGGGCACTGCGAATAGCCTAAAGTAACCCGCCAAGCCTGTCCACTTTGTTATGCCTTTATTAAAATACGCCCATAATGTGATTTTTTGTTGGCAGAAGCCAATTGTCGTTTATAAAGGTAATCTTCTCCCTTGAGTAAACTCAGAGTCGCAGATTACCTTTATAAACGAGAAAAAGTGGACTTTTTCTCAAAAAATCACATTTTATTTGCGTATTCCAAAAATTTGTTGTACATTTGTGCGCCAATTATGTGAATTATGGAATTTAGTGCTGAACAAATAGCCCGATTATTAGGTGCAGAAGTAGTAGGCGATAGTCAGAGGAAGGTCACGAACGTTGCCCCAATTGAGGCAGCTAAAGAGGGGGATTTGTGCTTTTTGGGGGAGGAAAAGTACCTTGCGTACTTATCTGCGACGCGTGCCTCGGTGGTGTTGGTCACGAAGAGTTTGAGAGCCGAATGGCATGCAGGTGAGCAGGTGGCGACCCTTATCCTTGTGGATAATGCCCGTGGTGCCATGGCGCAACTGCTGACGGCTGTTGAGGAGAGGCTGCATCCTAAACGCACGGAGACTACTATTGACCCTTCCGCGTATGTCGCCCCATCGGCGCATATAGGGAACGGTGTGCAGATTTATCCGCACTGCTATGTCGGTGATAATGTGCAGATTGGAGACCATACTATTCTCTATCCGAATGTCACCGTGTACCACGACTGCCGTATCGGGAAAGACTGTGTCCTGCATGCCGGTGCCGTGATTGGGGCGGATGGTTTTGGTTTCATCCAACAAGCCGGTCAGCAGGACGACCTCTACAAGGTCCCCCAAGTGGGCACGGTGGTGATTGAGGACGACGTGGAGATTGGAGCGAATAGTTGTGTCGATAGGGCCATGATGGGCGAGACCCGCATTGGTCGTAACACGAAGATTGACAACCTTGTACAGATAGGGCACAATGTGACCGTGGGCGAGTCAACCATCCTGTGTGCACAGGTCGGCATAGCCGGTTCAACCCAGATCGGCTCCCATGTCACCCTTGCGGGACAGGTGGGGGTCGCGGGACACATAGAAGTGTGTGATCATGTCGTTGTCGGTGCCCAAAGCGGGGTGGCAGGTAGTATCCGCGAGCCCGGTATTTACATGGGCAGCCCCGCTATTGACGCCCATATTTGGCGAAGAGCCAGTGTCCGCTTTAAACAATCCGGGCAAGTGCGCCCGAAGGGCTAAAGTGGAAAGTTGAAAGTTGAAAGTTGAAAGTGCGCCCGAAGGGCTAAAGATGAAAGAGGAAAGATGAAAGTGGAAAGATGCATGGTATAGCAAGATTATTGTCAATGAACCAACGAACAATCAATAAGGCATTTAAGGTAGAAGGAAAGGGGCTACACACGGGTCGGTGGGTACATGCGTGCTTCCAGCCCGCGCCCCCCGATCATGGTGTGCGTTTCTGCCGCACGGACTTAGCAGGTCAGCCCACCTACGAGGCTTCTGCGCGTTATGTCACCGGAACCAATCGGGGCACGGTTCTTGAGAACGGCGCATGGACGGTTTCAACCGTTGAGCATGCTCTCTCCGCCCTTTATGCCATGGGGATAACCAACTGTCTCATTGCGTTAGACGGACCGGAGATGCCCATCTTGGACGGTTCTGCGAAGCCTTTTGTTGAGGCGATTGAGCAAGTCGGCATGGTGGAACAAGAACGAGAAGCCAAGACATGGGTTGTGACGGAACCTTTTGCGTATGAGGACGGTAAAGGCTCCGTGATGCGTATTACTCCTGCCGACGACTATGAGGTAGAGGTTGTAATTGATTTTCACTCCCCTGTTCTTGGTCGCCAGACGGCTGAACTCAAGGACCTGACGACCTACCCGAGCCAAATAGCCGAGGCGCGGACATTCTGCTTCATGCGGGAGATACGACCGCTCTTGGCACTCGGACTAATCAAAGGCGGCGACCTACAGAACGCTCTTGTTATCTACGATAAACACATGTGGCAGTGGAAGATGAACCGGCTCTCCCGTAAGTTCGGTCAGCCCTATCGGGATGCCTCTAAATTAGGTTATATGTCGCCCTTGCACTTTGAGAATGAACCTGCGCGGCATAAACTCTTGGATGTCATGGGTGACCTGAGCCTCATCGGCTGCCGCATACAGGGACATATCTATGTGGAGCGTCCCGGACACGGCTTCAACACCACGTGCGCTAAAATGCTATTAGAAGAAAGGAATAAGAAGATATGATTTCACCATTAGCTTTTGTCCATAAGGACGCCCGCTTGGGAGCGAATGTGACGGTGGCTCCCTTCGCGTATATAGATGAGGATGTGGTGATTGGCGACAACTGCATTATTGACTCCAACGCGGTTATTTGCTCCCACACACGGATGGGGAATAACAACCACGTTTTTCCCCAAGCAACGATAGGCGCTGTTCCTCAGGACCTGAAGTTCGCGGGAGAGTTGACGTACACCATTATCGGCGATGATAATACCCTCCGGGAATGCTGCACTATTCACCGCGGAACGGCAAGCAAGGGCAAGACCGTTATCGGCAACCATAACCTCATTATGGCCTATAGCCATGTAGCGCACGACTGCGTGATAGCCGATAACTGTATTTTGAGTAACGCGACCCAATTAGCAGGCGAAGTAGTCATAGACGACTATGCTATCCTCGGCGGCGGCACGTTAGTGCACCAGTTCACCACGATCGGTGCTCACGTGATGATAGAAGGCGGTAGCCGCTTGATGAAAGATATCCCGCCCTATATCCTAGCCGGTCGCGAACCGCTCACCTACTGCGGCATCAACCGTGTAGGCTTGGAGCGTAGGGGCTTTACCGCCGAGCAAATGGCGACTATCAAAGAGGTGTACCGCTATATCTATAGGGCGCAACTCAATGTCTCTCAAGCTCTTGCAGCCATCGAAGCTAACATGCCCGCCTCGCCCGAACGGGACAACATCGTCCACTTCGTCAAAGGCTCAACACGAGGAATAGTTAAGGGATAAACAATACGTATATAGATTATAGATTTTAGATTATAGATTATAGATTGACGATTATGGAAGAAGAAAGAAGTCTCAATTTCATTGAGCAAATCGTAGAAAAAGACTTAGCAGAAGGTAAGAACGACGGCAGGATTCAGACGCGTTTCCCGCCGGAACCGAACGGTTACCTACATATCGGACATGTCAAGGCTATTTGTATGGACTTCGGTATCGCCGAGCGGTATAACGGTATCTGCAACCTGCGTTTCGACGACACGAACCCCTCCAAAGAAGATACTGAATATGTCGATACTATCATGCGGGATATCGCTTGGCTCGGCTTTAAGTGGGGGGCTGTTTATTACGCTTCGGACTATTTCGATAACCTCTACGACCTCGCCATCCGCTTCATACGGGAGGGCAAGGCGTATGTCGATGAGCAATCGGCGGAAGAGATTGCTGCTCAGAAAGGTACGCCTACCGAGCCCGGTGTCGCTTCGCCCTACAGGGACAGACCGGTTGAGGAGAACCTCAGGCTCTTTGAAGCCATGCAAGCCGGTGAGATAGAGGAGGGTAAGATGGTGCTGCGTGCGAAGATTGACATGGCTAACCCCAACATGCACTTTCGTGACCCCATCATGTACCGTATCATCACGTCCCACCCACACCATAGGACAGGTCGCAAGTGGAATGTTTACCCCATGTACGATTTCGCGCACGGCCAGAGCGACTATTTCGAGGGTGTGACGCACAGTATCTGCACCCTTGAGTTTGTGGTACATAGACCGCTCTACGACTACTTCATCGACCAGTTTGTGGGGCAAGTACCCTCTCATTTTGAGGGTTGGCAAGAGGGCTCGGACTATAGGCCTCACCAGTTCGAGTTTAACCGCCTCAACATCACCTATACCGTCATGAGTAAGCGCAAGATGCTCCAACTGGTGCAGGAAGGTTTAGTGAGCGGTTGGGACGACCCGCGTATGCCGACCGTTTGCGGTTTGAGGCGCAGAGGGTACACCGCTTCCGCTATCCGCGAGTTCATGGACAAGATTGGTTACACCAAGGTCGAGGGCATGATTGATGTGGGGTTGCTGGAACACACTATCCGCGAGAACCTCAAGGAGACTGCTCCGCGTGTCTGCGCTATCTTCGACCCTGTTAAGTTAGTGATTACCAACTACGATAAGGGCACGGAGGTGCTTGTTGGCGAGAACATAGACGGACACCCTGAACTGGGGACACGCGAGATGCCGTTTGCCCAAGAGCTCTACATCGAGCGGGGCGATTTCCGCGAAGAGGCAGACAATAAGTTCTACCGCTTGAGCCCCAACGGCAGAGAGGTGCGTTTGAAGAACGCCTATATCATCCAAGCCACCGGTTGCGAGAAGGATGCCGATGGGCGCATAACAACCGTTTATGCCACCTACGACCCTGATTCGAAATCCGGTACGGAAGGTGGTAACCGCAAAACAAAAGCCACCATCAACTGGGTGGAGTGCCACTCCTGTGTCGATGTGGAAGCCAGGCTCTATGACCGTCTCTTCAAGGTGGAGAACCCCGCTGCCGAAGAGGGTGATTTCCGCGATCTGCTCAATCCCGATAGCCTCAAAGTGGTGACCTGCAAAGCCGAAGCGTCCCTCCGTGCCGAGATGAAACCCGTTGCGTTCAAGGACGGTATAGCGCAAGTCAAGCACTTCCAACTGCTTAAACAGGGCTACTTTGTAGTGGACGAAGATACTACGGCGGACAAGCTTGTGCTCAACCGCACAGCGAGCCTAAAAGATGCAGGATGCAAAATGTCGGTATAGCAAGATGAAACAGATATTATGCCCATTTAGACGCAAGTACGTGGCTCTCACCCCCGAGGAACATGTGCGGCAGTCCTTTCTTGCCACCCTTGTCAAGCAAGGTTACCCCGCAGGACGCATAGCCGTGGAGGTTCCCTTTAAGTCGGGAGATAAGCCCTACCGTGCGGACGCAGTCGTTTATGACGGGCTACTGCGACCAGTTATGCTCCTAGAGTTCAAGGCGGACTCCGTTCCGTTGAGCCAATCGACGCTTGACCAAGCCGTCCGTTATAACCGCCAACTGCGCGTACCGTACCTCTTGCTCCATAACGGCAAGACCAGTGTGATAGCCCATATAGTAAATGACCAAATAGATTTCCTCGAGGAAGTACCGACCTATGATAGATTACATTAAAGGTGAAGTAGCCTTACTCAATCCGACTTATGCTGTTCTCGAAGCGGCAGGTGTAGGGTATGATATCAATATCGCGCTCCCGACCTACAGTGCCCTTATGGCACAGATGGAGGTGGAGATTGTCGCTAAACTTTACACGACCGAGATTATTCGTGAGGACACCCATGACCTCTATGGTTTCCTGACCCGTGGTGAGCGTGAGCTATTCGAGTTGCTGATGACCGTCAGTGGTGTAGGTGCGAACACGGCGCGTATGATTATGTCTGCTTATTCGGCAGGCGAGACCCGCCAGATCATTGCCACAGGCAATGCTAAAGCCCTCAGCCAAGTCAAGGGGCTTGGTCCTAAAACGGCGCAGCGGCTCATTGTTGACCTCAAGGACAAGGTGCTGAAGATCGACCTCGGCGATGGTGTGGATATAACGGAACTGCCGGCAGAGACACTCTTTGTTGACAATAATCCTATTAAGGATGAAGCTGTGTCGGCACTGACGATGCTCGGCTTTAGTGCTGCAGCCAGTGGCAAAGTGGTGGACAAAATCCTCAAGGAGCAACCCGATTGTAAGGTGGAAGGAGTCATTAAACAGGCTCTGAAAATGCTGTAAAGTTGAAAGTTGAAAGGTACATAGTATATTTCTTACTCTGTCTCGTCTTGGTAGGACAGACGGCTTATGCCCAAAAAATTAATCCGCTTATTCCCAGCAAGCGTAATGACCGTTTGCTGCAAGAGCAGGCGGAGCGTCAGCAGCATATGCAGACGCGGGAGCGTTCGTCTCGTGAGTCCTCCCCTGTTACCTCTCCGGCTGCTACCACAAGGCCTGACCAAGGCGTTGAGGTGCCTGTCACCGAGGCTGCTACGCCTCAGGAGGAGGGCACTAAGATTGACACTGCCGATTATAAGCCGGCACTCTTGGCTCCCCGCCTGCCCGGCACGGAGACTGCCGTTACAACCGTGGAGTATCAACCCGGTACGGGCTACTATGTGCTGCACACCAAGATTGGGGATGTGGATGTAGCGACCCCTGTTATCATGAACAGTGACGAGTACGGCCGTTACTCGGAGCAACAGATGATGCACAAGTACTGGCAGCAAAAGATCTCCACAGTGGACCACGACAATGAGCGGAAGTTCGACATCACCGATATGAAGTTCAACATCGGTCCTGCGGACAAGGTTTTTGGTCCGGGTGGTGTGCAACTGAAGCTGCAAGGTTCGGCAGAGCTCATGTTCGCCTTTAACCACCAGTATGTAGACAACCCCTCCCTGACCGCCCGTAGCCGCAATAACAACATCTTCGACTTTGACGAGAAGATTCAGGTCAATGTGACCGGTAAGGTCGGTAGTAAGTTGGATTTCAAGCTCAATTACAACACCGAAGCGTCCTTTGCCCAAGACCAGCAGAACCTCAAGCTCGCCTATAAGGGTGAGGAAGACGATATCATCCAGAGTATTGAGGCGGGTAATGTGACCATGGATCTCAACTCCTCGTTGATACAGGGCACGAAGGCACTCTTCGGTATCAAAACGAACCTCCAGTTTGGCAAGTTGAAGGTTCAGGCTCTTATCAGTCAGCAGAACTCGGAGTCTCAGACCGTGAGTTCGTCCGGTGGGGCGCAGATGACCAAGTTCGATATTGACATCAGCGACTATGACCAGAACAAGCACTTCTTCCTTGCCTACTACTTCCGCGACAGGTATGATGATGCCATGAAGACCCTGCCTTATGTCTCCAGCGGTGTCACCATCAACAAGATAGAGGTTTGGGTCACGAACCGCAAAGGCACGTACGATGAGGCGCGCAATATCGTTGCCTATGTTGACCTCGGTGAGCCGGAGCGCAAGCATATTCTCAACACACAGTACTGGTCTCCTTCGGGCGATGGCGTGTTGGCTCCGCACAATAAGGGTAACAACCTCTACGAGGCGGTTAAGTCCGTTCGTAACATTCAGGATATCAGTTCCGAAATGAGTGCTATGTACCCCTCAATGGAAGGTGGTGAAGGGTATGACAAGGTCGAGTCCGCGCGGCGGCTCAACAGTTCCGAGTACACACTCAATGCTGCCCTCGGTTACATCAGCCTGAAACAAGCCCTCCGTGAAGACGAGGTGCTCGCCGTTGCGTATGAATATACGTATGGCGGTCAAGTTTACCAAGTGGGTGAGTTCAGTACCGACCAAAGCGACTTGACCTCTGCCCCTAACTGCTTGGTGCTCAAACTCCTTAAGTCCACCACTTCCTCTCCTGTCGAGAATGGCGGCGAGAATTATATCCGTCGTCTTGGCGGTGACCGATACGGTACATGGGACTTGATGATGAAGAACATCTACTGGATAGGGGCGAACACGATGGGGAGTGATAAGTTCGAGTTATATGTCCAGTACCGCAACGACTCGGTCGGCACACAAGTGCAGTACTTGCCGGATGGCGATTGTAAGGGTAAACAACTTATCCGTGTCCTTGGTTTGGACCGTTTAGATAGCAAGCACAACCCTTATCCGGATGGTAAGTTCGACTGGGTGGAGGGATATACCGTCATCTCCTCGTCAGGACGCATCATCTTCCCCGTCATTGAGCCGTTCGGTTCGTACCTCCGTGACCAGATTGGTGCAGATAAGGACTGGATATACAACGACTACATCTTCCAAGAGCTGTACGACTCGACCCAAGTTGTGGCGCAGGAGTTTAGTGAGAAGAACAAGTTCCGTCTGACCGGTAAGTACTCCGGCACGGCAGGTAACGAGATTCGGCTCAATGCCATGAATATCCCCCGTGGGTCCGTTAAGGTCACCGCCGGTGGTGCAACGCTTGTTGAGAATGTTGATTATACCGTTGATTATATGATGGGTACGGTCACTATCTTGAACCAAAGCATTCTGGAGTCAGGAACGAGCGTCAATGTCTCTTTAGAGAACCAATCGACCTTCAGTCTGAAGCGCAAGAGCCTTATGGGTGCCCACTTGGAGTATCAGTTCAATAAGGACTTCATGATAGGTGGTACCATCATGCACCTGCGTGAGCGGCCGCTGACAACGAAGGTCAATAGTGGTGAAGAGCCTTTGGCGAACACGATATGGGGATTGAACCTCAACTGGAAAACCGAGTTTCAGTGGCTCTCTAACGCTATTGATAAAGTGCCGTGGATGCATGCCGAGGCTCCCTCGACCTTGCAGGTCGGTGCCGAGTTTGCGCACATGATTCCCGGGCACACCCGTGATGTCGGAGCAGAAGGAACAGCCTATATCGACGACTTCGAGTCAACCCAAACCAATATCGATGTCCATTATCCGAATTACTGGCACTTGGCCAGTACCCCGAAGGTTTTTGCCGAGTCCTCTCTGACCAACGATATTGCCTACGGTAAGAACAGGGCGCTACTGGCGTGGTACCTTGTGGACCCCATCTTCGGTTATCCACAGAGCAACACCCCGCAACATATCCGCAATAATCCGGATGCCATGTCCGACCACAGGACGCGTATCGTCTATCAAACGGAGCTCTTCCCCAACAAGCAGCAATTAGCGAACGAGGACTCACGTATGACTATTCTCAACCTCAGTTACTACCCCCAAGAGCGTGGTCCGTACAATGTGGTGGCAGATGAGTTAGACGCTAACGGTCAACTCACCAATCCTCGACAGCGGTGGGGAGGTATGATGCGCAAGCTTGATAATACCGACTTCGAGCAGGCGAACATCGAGTACATCGAGTTCTGGCTCATGGACCCTGCCCTCACTAACCCGCAGAACAACGGGGCCTATGAGGCAGACCTTTACTTCAACCTCGGTGATATCAGTGAGGATATCTTGAAGGACGGTAAGAAGAGTTTCGAGCACGGTTTGCCCGTTACGCCGGATGTCAGCAATGTCACTGACACCACCATTTGGGGTGTGGTGCCTAAGACCACCAGTACCACCATTGCCTTCAGTAACGAGGCGGGGGCGCGCGCACGGCAGGATGTGGGTCTAAACGGTATGAGCACTGCTATGGAGTTGACACACGGTGTTTATAAGGTCTACCGTGATGCCCTGCTCGTGCCGGGCCGCATCAATAGCGATGTCATGCAGCGGTGGCAGGACGACCCATTCAGCCCTATCAACGACCCTGCAGGCGATAACTTCCACTACTATCGTGGTACCGACTTTGACCGTGCCGAAATGCCGGTTCTCGAGCGTTATAAGCACTATAACGGTACGGAGGGCAACAGCCCCGATACCGAGAGCCAAACCGAGAGTTATGGTACCGCCAGTACCCTTGACCCCGACATAGAGGATGTCAATAGGGACAATACCCTCAACGAGTATGAGAAGTACTTCAGTTACCATGTCAGCCTGCGGCCGCAAGACATGCACTTAGGTCTGCAGCACATTACCGATGTCATGCAGACGGATGTTACTCTCCGCAACGGGCAGACCCAGCAGGTGACATGGTATCAGTTCAAGATACCTCTCCGCGGCGATAGTGCCACGGTGGAGACGGTCGGTTCGATTCGCAACTTCAAGTCCATCCGCTTCATGCGTGTCTACATGACCGGTGCCGAGCAGGAGACCCACTTGCGTTTTGCGGAGCTCAATCTCGTGCGTGGTGATTGGAGGCAGTATAGCAAGGAGCTGTATAAGAACGGCTTACAATCAGCCCCGACCAGTGCGTCGTTTGATGTGCAGAGTATCAGTATCGAGGAAAATGGTGCTAAGACGCCCGTCAACTATGTTCTCCCGCCGGGTGTTTCCCGTCAGACCGACCCCGGCCAAGCGCAACTCATCGCGCAGGACGAGAAGTCGATAGTCCTCAAGGTTGATAACCTCTACCCGGGTGACGCGAAGGCTATCTACAAGAACACCGGTTACGACTTCCGTAACTACCGCAAACTACAGATGTTCGTTCATGCCGAGGCGATGCAGCCTGACACGCGGGACCTCGAGGACGGTGACCTGAGTATCTTCATACGCTTGGGTACGGACGCACGCTATAACTACTACGAGTACGAGATTCCCTTGAAGCTCACTGCGCCGGGAGTTTATAGCAGCGATAACGAGAACGATAGGCTACGGGTATGGCCGGCAGAGAACATGATTGATGTCCCCTTTGAGACTCTCTCACGGGCGAAAGTGTCGCGGAATAAGGCGAAGCGTGCCGGCACAACAGGTGTCGGCAATACCCTGCCCTATGTCGTCTATGATGACGAGAACGGCAAACCGGGTAACAAAATCACTATTCTCGGCAACCCGACCATTGAGGATGTCTCTGTTATCATGATCGGTGTCCGCAATAGCGGTACGCACACCACAGGTGGTGAGGTCTGGGTCGATGAACTCAGGCTATCGCAGTTCAACGAGGAGGGCGGTGTGGCTGCTATGGCGAATGTTGCTCTCGGTATATCCGATATAGCTCAGTTCAACGCCTCAGGGCGATTGGAGACGGCAGGCTACGGCTCGATTGAGTCTAATGTGTTGGGGCGCAATAAGGACAATATCTACCAGCTTCAACTCTCTGCTGCGATGGAGGTAGGGCGTCTCTTCCCCGAGAAAGCCAAGTTACAGATTCCCGCCTATGTCAGCTATTCCACGAATGTAGTTAGTCCCAAGTACGATCCCCTTGACACGGATGTTAAATTAGAGGAGAGCTTGGCTTCATACACCACGCAGGCAGAGAAGGACAGTGTGCAAGCAATGGCGAACACCGTCCAGACCTCAACATCGTTCTCGGTGACGAACATGAAGGTCAATATCAAGTCCAAGAAGAAGGATATGTTCTACGACCCCGCGAACTTCTCTATCTCCGCTTCGTACAGCAAGCAGCAGAACTCGTCACCCGATATTGAGAAGGACATCACCACCGAGCAGAAAGGCGCTTTTAACTACCAGTACTCCTTCAACCCCAAGCCGTGGGAACCCTTCAAGAATGTGAAGACGGTACAGAAAGTTAAGTTCCTCTCCGAGATGAACTTTTACTACCTGCCGCAGTCATGGGCGTTCAATACCAACATGCACCGCACCTTCAACCAGATGAAGATGCGTGACCTTACCGGTGATGCACAAGCCATGGACCTGACCTTCAGTAAGGACTTTACATGGGACAGGCATTTCGACTTCAAGTACGACCTGACCAAGAACATGAAGTTCTCCCTCCAAACAGCTCACAACGCCTCGGTTTATGAGGGGTACTACTCCTCAGAGATTATCAAATCCGAGATAGCTGACCATGTCTTTGCTAACGAACTTTATGAGGCGTGGCGCGATACCGTACGCATGAACATGGGTACATGGGGGAAACCCTACACCTTCCAACAGGTCTTCACCGCCAACTGGAATGTTCCCTTCAACCGTGTACCTTATATCGAGGCTATTTCCGCGACGGGGTCTTATTCGGCGAACTATAATTGGAACCGTACTGCAGCTTCTTCTTCCTCTAATACCCAACTCGGTAATACCATCTCCTCCCTCCAGACATGGCAGGTTGACGGAGGTATCAATTTCGAGACCCTCTATGGTAAGTCCAAGTACTGGAAGGATATGACGCGCTTCTACACCGCACGGCAGAACAACAGGCGCTTCAAACCCAAAGAGTATTCCGAGACGGTTACAGCCAAGAAGGGCGAGCCCATCACCATCAACCACCGCCTTGGCTCAGATAAACTGACCGTCATCCTTACCGATACTACGGGCCACAAGGTACCGGCTACCTTCACCATTGACGGCACAACCTCAATCATCGTTACGCCGAAAGCCGATTGTGAGGCATTAGTCGTGGCTATCCAAACCCGCAATCCCAATGAGCGCACGGCTGCCGAGGTGACGCGGGACATGTTCGCGTATGTCGGCACCATGGTGCGTAAACTGCAAGTCACCTACCGAGAGACCAACTCGCTCTCCGTCCCGGGCTTCAATCCCGAACCGGTCTTCTTCGGACAACAGAAGTACAATGACTATATGGCTCCGGGCTTGGATTTTGCTTTCGGGTTCATCCCTTCTGACTTCATCACGCGGGCGAAAGAGCATGGCTGGCTCAGCGGCGATACAACGGTGGTGCAGCCTGCCGTTCGAGCACACACGGCGGACTTAGATATCAAACTGACCCTCGAACCGCTACCGGGACTTAAGATCCAGCTTAATGGTAAGCGCTACGAAGCTTCCTCCACCTCCATCATCTACTCCTATGACCAACTGCAAGAGAACACCACCGGCTCCTTCAATATCACCCAAGTGGCTATCGGTACCATGTTCGCACGCATCGGCTCACAGGCGGATAACTACACTTCCGCCCCCTTTGAGGAGTTTGTACGCAATATAGATATCATGCAGGGGAGGGTACAAGACCGCTACCAACATGTCCTCTATCCGTCTAATGGCTTCATGCGCGGCAATCCTATAGCGAACACCCTCTATGATCCCACCAAGGGCACCGTCAGCCGCACCTCGGCGGATGTCATCATACCGGCCTTCTTCGCCGCCTATGCAGGACGAGATGTGAACAATATGGGCTTCAATCCTTTCCTCGGTATATTGAATATCCTGCCTAACTGGTCTGTTTCCTATGACGGTTTAGGCAAACTGCCGTGGATGAGGGACCACTTCCGCTCAGTCACCTTAACACATGCCTATACTTGTAAGTACGCCATAGGTTCCTATGGCAGTTACTCTACATGGGTAGGCGCTGAAGGAGGTGACCGCACCTTGGGTTTCGTGCGGGATGTCAGCACCGATAACCCGGTACCCTCAGGCGCCTATGATATAGCTAATGTCACCCTCTCCGAGGCCTTCTCACCACTCATAGGGGTCAATATGACGATGAAGAATAGCTTTTCGCTCAAAGCAGAGTACCGCAAACAACGCAACCTCGCCCTTAATGTCACTTCGGTTCAACTCACCGAAGCCCACTCTGACGAGTTTGTGCTTGGAGGAGGATATACTATTAAGAACCTCAACTTCACGGCTAAGAACAAGGACGGGCGGCAGAAGAAGGTCTCCAACGACCTGAAGCTCAATGTCGATGTGTCCTATAAGAATATCAAGTCACTCCTCCGCAAGGTCGATGAGGGTATCACGCAGATGTCCAGTGGCAATAAGGTTTGGTCGTTGAAGCTCTCTGCCGATTATGTGTTGAGTCAGAAGATTAACTTGCAGTTCTTCTACGACCACCAATCGACCACACCGTTCATCTCCACCTCTTACCCCGTCTCTGCCGACAATGTCGGAATAAATGTAAAAATCATGCTCACACGATAGGTCTCATGATACTGGCACTTCTCGGTCCGGAGTCATCCGGCAAAACGACCTTAGCGCGTGAATTGGCGCAACAGTTCCACGGTGTTTACATGCCCGAGTATGCTCGGGAGTACATGGAGCGTCTTGGTACGCGTGCATACAGTTATGACGATGTTCTCGCCATCGCCCGCCACCAAGTGGAGGAGCTCAGAGGCATTAGTACTTGTCGCGGTCATGCTTCTCGCCCCTTCTTCCTCGACACCGACCTTATCGTTACCAAAGTTTGGTTTGAGGTCAAGTACCACACCTGTCCCGCCTTCGTCGAGCAGGCGTTGCATGATTATCCTATTGACTTTTATATCCTCTGTTATCCGGATATTGCTTGGGTGGATGACCCCACCCGTGAGAATGGTGACCAAGCCACCCGTGAGTATCTCTTTTCCCGCTACCTCGCCGAAATCCACCGCCTCTCCCGTCCCTATTACATCCACTACCACGATAAGTAGCACGCAACATCCGCACATCGGCACACTAAGATGCAAGATGCAAAATGCGAAATCGAAAATCGAATAAATTTCCATTTTCGGTCAATCTTCCGTCACGGTTACAATTACTAAACGCGGGCTACTGCCCTTAACTCCCCTCCCATTACGGGGAGGGGGCGGGGGTGGGGCTTCGTGCCGCTGAACCCGCATCGAACGCCTATCAAACACCTATCGAACGCTGACCTAAGGCGCAACCTTCTTTCGCCAGTCGAAAATCGTCTATCGAAAATAGCCCATAAGGCGCAAAATCGATAATCAGATTACTCCGATTACTCAGCTTATTCAGATTGCTCACAGGGTGGTTGCAGAGTAGATAGACAAAAACAAGCATTTTTGCGACAAAATGCAGTTTTTTTTGCTTATGTCAAAAAAAAGTAGTATATTTGCAGGCGAAAATGAGTTTTGCTGTTGGTCAGAGAATGTTAGTCAGAAAATATTGGTCAGAGATAGTAGTCGGTTGTTTGTTGGCGGGTTGCATATTAGCAGGTTGTCAGCCCGATGGTGTTTGCATTGAGAGTTTGCAGGTGCGTGCAGGGGTGAGTGCTATTTGGACAGGTTACAACAGCAGCGGTCCATATGGTGCCACGACATGGGATAGTTTGCGTGTACAGGGTGTTGGGAGCGATTCGGTTTATTGGTGTATTAATAGTGCGAGGGGGTACCTGCCTCTGCGTGCGACTGCTCCCACGAGTGCTTTTCAGCTCCAATGGCACGGGCACACGGACACCTTGTTCATTGACCATAGTAACGATACGATTTTTGTGGATATGAGTTGTGGCTGCACTGTTTATCACACGATTAACGAGTTGCATTGGTGTGGTGCGATTATTGACTCGGCAGACATTATCAATGCGGCAGTGACCACAGCGGACGAGAGCCATATAGTCCTTTATCTGCACGATTACGGACCGTACTAATGAAACACGGAGTAGTCATATTAGTCACCCTGTTGATGTCGGTTGTCCATTGCGCAGCGCAAACAGAGGACACGCCTCGCAATGCCGATGGCACGAAGATTTACAGCGACAGTGCTCTTTATCAAGGCACTCAACTAAAGCTCGATCTAGGCACATTTGCGTTAGAAGCCGCCTTATCGAAAGGCAAGACATGGTCGGTGGAGACAGCGGTGTCCGTGCGGCTTAAGAACAGGTTTTACCCGACCGCCGAGATAGGCTATGTGCGGGGGTACGGAGCCTACAACAACGCCACTACAACGGGCGACGGAGGTTTTCTGAAAGTGGGCATGGACTTAAACGGCTTAAGGAAGAACATCACGGGTCCGAGTGCATTTTTAGTAGGCGTACGGGTCTGTACGGCACTACAAGGTTACCGTGTGACGAACATGTCTCTCGCCGACAGTTATTGGCAAGAAGCAGCACCGATTAGCCTGACGAACCGGTTTCGTGCCGATGCTTGGGGGGAAGTGGTAGCGGGCTGCAATGTGCAGATATGGGGAGGTCTGATGATGGGCTGGAACGTGCGTTTCAAGTTCCTGTTCACGAGCAATAACCACAACACGGGGCCTCTCCCCTACTACATCCCGGGTTATGGTTATCGCGGAGGGACGAACTGGGGAATAAATTACTACATAGGGTATAAATTTTAAAATCCCAATATTATGCATTCAACAGAACAAATGAACAAAGCGGCAAACAACATTCGTATCTTGGCCGCATCCATGGTAGAAAAAGCCCAATCAGGTCACCCCGGTGGTGCCCTTGGTGGTTCAGACTTCATCAATGTGCTCTATTCAGAGTTTTTGCGTTACGACCCCGAGAACCCTGGTTGGGAGGGTCGCGATAGGTTTTTTCTTGACCCGGGTCACGAAGCACCGATGCTGTATAGTCAGTTATGTTTAGCGGGCAAGTTCAGTCTTGAGGACTTACAGAGTTTGCGTCAATGGGGTTCTGTTTGTCCCGGTCATCCCGAGCGTGATATAGCGCGGGGCATAGAGAACAGTTCGGGTCCGTTAGGTCAAGGACATGTTTTCGCAGTAGGTGCTGCGATTGCCGCCAAGTGGTTCAATGCGCGGTATGGGGAAGTGCATAATCCCACTATCTACGCGTATATCTCCGACGGTGGTGTACAGGAAGAGATCAGTCAAGGTGCGGGGCGTTTGGCGGGTCACTTAGGATTAGACAACCTCATCATGTTCTATGACTCCAACGAGGTACAATTGTCCACGCTGTGCAAGGATGTGAGCTCCGAGAATGTGGGAGCCAAGTACGAGGCATGGGGTTGGTATGTGCAAGAGATAGCGGGCAACGACCCTGATGCTATTCGCGAGGCACTGCTCCGCGCCAAGGAGATGCACGGCAAGCCTTCTCTCATCATCGGTCATACGGCGATGGGTAAAGGGGCTGTCACTGCAACAGGTGAGTCCTTTGAGGGGAAATGCTCCACCCATGGGCAACCCTTAAGTGCCTCCGGTGCTTCCTATGAAGAGACGGTACGGCACTTGGGCGGCAATCCCGCCAAGCCGTTTGCCATTTTCCCCGAAGTAGCCCAGATGTATGCCGAGCGGGCAAAAGAACTGAAGGATGAGTGCAATAAACTCTACAAGAAATTCTACGACTGGGAGCAGAAGAACCCCTTGGCAGCCAATGAGTATCACGCTTTCATGAACGAAGAGACTCCGTGCATTGATTGGTCTCTGGTAGAGCAGAAAGCCGGTTCAGCCACCCGTGCCGCAAGCGCGAAAGTGCTGTCCTTCCTTGCCGAGAATGTCGGCAATATGATTGTGAGCAGTGCCGACCTCAGCAACTCCGACAAGACGGACGGTTTTCTCAAGCACACCCACGCCATCAAGCGTGGCGATTTCACGGGGCAGTTCCTGCAAGCCGGTGTGTCCGAGTTGACGATGGCATGCGTGTGCATCGGCATGAAACTGCATGGAGGTATCATACCTGCCTGTGGTACGTTCTTCGTTTTCAGCGACTATATGAAACCTGCCGTCCGTTTAGCGGCCTTGATGGAAGTGCCCGTTATCTTCATCTGGAGCCATGATGCCTTCCGCGTGGGTGAGGATGGTCCGACGCACGAGCCTGTTGAGCAAGAGGCACAGATTAGGCTCATGGAGAAGTTGCATAACCACAGCGGCGACCCGTCTATGCTGGTGCTGCGCCCTGCCGATGCCGAAGAGACAACCATGGCCTGGCGACTCGCCATCGAGAACCAAAAGACCCCGACAGCCCTCATTCTCAGTCGCCAAAACATAGACGCTGTGCCCAACACCAACCTTGATGGTTTCCGCAAGGGCGCCTATATAGTCTCGAAGGACGAGAACCCCGATATTGTCATGGTGGCTTCCGGTAGTGAGGTAACGACGCTGGTGAGCGGTGCCGAGTTGCTGCGCAAAGAGGATATACGCTGCCAGGTGGTGAGTGTGCCGAGTGAGGGATTATTCCGCACGCAGCCCCAAGCGTATCAAGACGAGGTACTGCCGAAAGGTGTTAAACGCTTTGGTATGACCGCTGGTTTGCCCTGCACGCTGCAAGGTTTGGTGGGCGACAATGGTGCCATCTGGGGCTTAGATTCCTTCGGCTTCAGTGCCCCCTACAAAGTGTTAGACGAAAAACTCGGCTTCACCGCCCGGAACGTCTATGAGCAAGTGAAGAAGTTGCTGTAAAAAACACAATGAACGATCATTTTGCTATACAGTTATTTGAGAATCGCCAAGTACGCACCGTTTGGGATGCAGAGCAGGAGAAGTACTATTTCTCTGTTGTAGATATAATTCATATTCTGACAGACAGCGTGGATTATCAAGCAGCTCGCAAGTATTGGAAAGTGCTAAAAGGCCGATTAGTAAAAGAAGGAAATGAGTCGGTAACAAATTGTTACCAACTGAAACTGCCTTCTTCAGACGGCAAAAGTTACAAAACGGATGTTGCTGATTTACAAGGCATTTTCCGTCTCATTCAGTCTGTGCCCTCAAAGAAAGCCGAGCCTGTCAAACAGTGGTTGGCTAAGTTAGGCGAGCAGCGCATTGACCAGATTATCGACCCTGAGTTGACCTTCCGAATGGCGGTGGAGGACTATCGCCGACAAGGCTATTCTGACAAATGGATTAACGAAAGGATGCGCTCCATAGAAATGCGCAAAGAGTTGACGGATGAATGGAAGCGTTCCGGCGTAACGGAGCAGAAGGATTTTGCGATTCTCACGAATGTTCTCACACAGGCTTGGAGCGGAATGACCACCGGTGAATACAAACGCCATAAGGGTCTAACTAAAGAGAACTTGCGTGATAACATGACGAATGTCGAATTGGCGCTGAATACGCTGGCCGAAGTAACTGCGACGGAAATATCCCGTCAACGCAATCCAAAAGGTATGGCTCAGAGTCGCCAAACCGCCAAAGAAGGTGGCGATGTCGCACGAAACGCCCGTGCAGATATTGAGAGCCGTATAGGACATTCAGTCATATCTTCGGAGCGTGCATCAGATCACATCCGCCCGATAGAAGAAAGCAAAGCAGAAGAATTACCGCTCGAAGATAAGGATGATAAATATAGAAAATGAGCAAATAAATCGTAAAATCGCAAATTAGCTTTATGGAATACACCTTTAGTAAGATTGAGCAACGGGCTCAGCAACGCTGGGAAGAGAGCAAGGTTTATCACGTTGACAACAAGAGCGCTAAACGCCCCTATTATGTTCTTGACATGTTCCCCTACCCTTCCGGAGCGGGACTGCATGTGGGACATCCGTTAGGTTATATCGCCTCGGATATCTATAGTCGCTACAAGCGTCAACAAGGCTTTAATGTGCTTCACCCGATGGGCTTTGACGCGTATGGTCTGCCGGCAGAACAATATGCCATTCAGACCGGTCAGCACCCTGAGGTGACAACCAACGAGAATATCCAACGCTACATTGAGCAACTGAAGAAAATCGGTTTTTGCTACGACTGGGACAGGATGCTTAAGACCTGCGACCCCGCGTTTTATAAATGGACGCAGTGGGCGTTCATACAGATGTTCAACTCCTACTTCGACCCTGTGAGCCAAAAAGCCAAGCCCATCAGCGAGTTGATAGCCAAGTGGGAGGCAGAAGACCCGACATGGAACACCCTCACCGAGAAGCAGCAACAAGAGCGTCTCATGAACTACCGCATTGCGTACCTCAGTGACACGAAGGTCAACTGGTGTCCCGCGTTAGGCACGGTATTGGCTAATGATGAAGTGTCAGAGGGTCTGTCCGTCCGTGGGGGGTTCCCTGTGGAGCAACGCGTGATGCGTCAATGGTCCTTGCGCGTGAGTGCTTATGCGCCTCGCCTGTTAGCAGGTCTTGACAAGATCGACTGGACCGATAGTCTCAAAGAGACGCAGCGCAATTGGATTGGTCGCAGCGAAGGCGCAGAGATGCGCTTTCACCTCTCCCCCACCCACTCTCTAAAAGGAGGGAAGAATGACTGCTCTATGACCATCTTCACTACTCGTGCAGATACGATTTATGGGGTGACGTTCATGGTATTAGCCCCCGAAAGCGAGTATGTTTCTCGCGTGACGACGGAGGAACAGAAGGAAGCCGTAGCAGCCTATCTCGACCGCTGCAAGCACCGTACCGAACGGGAGCGTCAAGCCGATACCCGCAAGACCGGCGTCTTCACAGGCTCCTACGCTATTCATCCCCTGACAGGAGCAGAGATACCCATCTGGGTCAGCGATTATGTATTAGCAGGTTACGGTACAGGAGCCATCATGGCAGTACCGGCTCACGATAGCCGCGACTACGCTTTTGCCAAAGCCTTCAACCTCCCCATCATCCCACTCATCGAGGGAGCCGATGTGAGCGAACAGAGTTTTGACGCCAAAGAGGGTAAGATGATTAACTCCGGTTTCCTGAACGGCATGGAGGTGAAAGACGCCATTGCCGCCATGAAGGAGTACATCACCAACACCGGTATCGGTAAGGTCAAAGTCAATTACCGGCTGCGCGATGCTATCTTCAGTCGTCAGCGTTACTGGGGCGAGCCGTTCCCCATCTACTATAAGGATGGTATGCCCTACACAATTCCCGAAGAGTGCTTGCCGCTCGCACTGCCGGAAGTGAAGGAGTTCAAGCCGACCGCCGATGGTCAACCGCCCCTCGGCAATGCTGAACGTTGGGCATGGGACGAGCAACATAAATGTGTTGTCGAGACGCACAAAGCCAATACCGAAAATGGTATTTACCCATTGGAGCTTTGCACCATGCCGGGCTTTGCAGGCAGTAGCGCGTACTACCTCCGTTATATGGACAACCATAACAGTAAGGCGTTGGTTGACAAGGAGGTCAACGCGTACTGGCGGCATGTCAATCTCTATATCGGCGGCACGGAACATGCGACGGGACACCTTATCTATAGTCGGTTCTGGAACAAGTTCCTCTACGACCTCGGTGTAGTCTGCGAGGATGAGCCCTTTGAGAAGCTCATTAACCAAGGCATGATTCAGGGACGCTCTAACTTTGTTTATCGCTATATCGGCGAAGGTGCGACAGGCAACCTCTATATCAGCTACAACCTCATTGACACGCCCGAGTATAAGGATAAGGTACAACCGATCCATGTCAATATCAACCTCGTCAAGAACGATATCCTTGATGTGGAAGCCTTCCGTCACTGGATGCCTGAGTACAAGAACGCACAGTTCATCTACTCCGACGGCACCACCGATGTTGATAATCCCTATATCGGCACCCCGACGCAGAAACAGTATATCTGCGGTTGGGCAGTGGAGAAGATGTCCAAGTCCATGTTCAATGTAGTCAACCCTGACGATATCGTGGCGCAATATGGTGCAGACACGCTACGGCTCTATGAGATGTTCCTCGGTCCATTAGAGATGTCCAAGCCCTGGGACACCAACGGAATAGACGGTGTGCACCGCTTCCTGCGCAAGCTCTGGAACCTCTATGAGAACATCACCGATGAAGAGCCTACGAAAGAAGAGTTGCGCAGTCTGCACAAGTTGATTAAGAAGGTGACATGGGATATTGAGAATTTCTCGTTCAACACCTCTATTCCAGCATTCATGATTGCGACCAACGAGCTGGTAGCGCTCAAGTGCTCCAAGCGTGCGGTCTTAGAACCTCTTGCCATTGTATTGGCTCCTTATGCCCCGCATATAGCGGAAGCCATGTGGGAGCGACTCGGTCAGGAAGGCTTCGTGGTGAATGCCGCTTGGCCCGCATGGGACGAGCAGTACCTCGTTGAAGCCGGTGTCAAGTACCCCGTACAGTTCAATGGTAAGGTGCGCTTTATGCTTGAGCTTCCTAAAGAGAGTTCCAAGGAAGAGGTGGAAAGAGCCGTCATGTCAGACGAGCAAACCACCAAGTACCTCAACGGTGCCACACCCAAACGCGTCATTGTCGTGCCGGGAAGGATTGTGAATATAGTGGTATAAAGAGAAGTACAAATAGATTCATACAGATGCCGGACACCACCTCGCTTTGGGCTGCAAGTTGGCACACGGGCGAATATATCGTGAAGTTTGAGCAGAAAGGCAAACTGAAAGCGGAATGGCGATTATTTTGAAAAAAAATTTGCATATTCGGATTTTTTTTAGTAATTTTGCGCGCAGAATTGGTAATGCGCTACTTGGAAGGGTGAGAATGGGGGTTGAGAGATGAGGGATGGAGGATGAGAAAAGAGACAGGAGAGGAGAGAGAGGAGATAGAGGAGAGAGGAAAACAAAAAAGAGAGTCGGGACTCTCTTTCTGTGAACCAGCTGGGGCTCGAACCCAGGACCCCATCCTTAAAAGGGATGTGCTCTACCTGCTGAGCTACTGATTCCTGCTCTCTTCACGAAAGCGGCTGCAAAAGTACAATAAATTTTTGACATGACCAAATTTTTTTGCAAAAAAATGCAATTTTTCACAAAATATGCCAGAAGACGCACTTCTACGACCCATATTGGGGCATTAGCGGTTGGTTCTGATTACCCTGTTCGGGTTCAGACGATGGCTAATGTGTCGACGAATGATGTGGCGGCAGGAGTGGCTCAAGCCAAGCGTTGCATTGATGCGGGAGCCGAAATAGTGCGTTTTACGGCCCAAGGTCTACGAGAAGTGGAGTCGCTGCGTCTCATTCACGATGCGTTGCACAGCGACCTGCGATATGCCGAGGTGCCCTTGGTAGCAGATGTGCATTTTAGAGCCGATGTGGCTTTTGAAGCTGCCAGGGTGGTAGAGAAGGTGCGGATTAACCCGGGTAATTTTGCTGCCTCACCTGAAGAGATACGGACGAAGTTCCTGCACCTTATTCGTATCTGTAAGGAGCACCACACGGCATTGCGTATCGGCGTCAATCACGGGTCTCTCTCTCAGCGCATCTTAGAGCAGTACGGTGACACGCCGGAGGGCATGGTGGTGAGTTGTATGGAGTTTCTGCGCATAGCGGTAGAGGCGGAGTTTCAGGACATAGTGTTGTCCGTCAAAGCCTCTGACACGCTCATTATGATAGAGACCGTCCGCGCATTGGTGGAGGCGATGGACCAGGAGGATATGCACTTTCCGCTTCACCTTGGAGTGACTGAGGCAGGAGAGGGTGAGGATGGGCGAATCAAGTCAGCCGTAGGCATCGGCACGCTATTAGCAGAGGGTATCGGTGATACTATTCGTGTGAGTCTGAGTGAAGAGCCGGAAGCTGAGATTCCCGTTGCGCAAGCCATCTTACAAGCCTGCGGGATAGGACGATACAAGACCGAGTTTGTCTCTTGTCCCTCTTGCGGCAGGACGATGTTCGACCTTCCACAGACCGTTCGGGATATCAAAGCGGCCATTGCTGCGCGCCCTGACCTTGATGCGCTGCATCTCAAAATAGGTATCATGGGTTGTATCGTCAATGGTCCCGGTGAAATGGCAGGTGCCGACTATGGGTATGTCGGAGCGGGCAAGGGACAGGTTTCCCTCTATAGGGGGCAGGAGTGTGTTCTCAAGCACATTCCCCAAGCCCAAGCAGTGGATAAACTATTGGAATTGATGGAAAGGGGAAAGTTGAAAGCGGAAAGGGGAAAGTTGAAAGTGGAAAGTAGTATTCAGAAATCAGAAATCAGTATAAAGTAATTAACATTTAAATCTATGAAGAAATCTCCATTACAGATTGCGCGTCAAGGCTATGAGCCGAAGATGCCGGCAGCTCTTCAGGGGCATGTACGCCTCATTGAAGGCAAAGCCACTCAGTCCGTTGCCGACCAGGAAGCGATTAAGGCTCTCTTCCCGGAGACCTACGGTATGCCGATTATCACTTTTGAGAAGGCTGAAGTAGCCGACCAGATTGCCCCTATGAACGTGGGCGTTATACTCTCCGGTGGTCAAGCTCCCGGCGGGCACAATGTTATCTGCGGTTTGTTTGACGGTCTCAAGCACCTGAACCCCGCCTGCAAGCTCTATGGTTTTTTGGATGGTCCTATTGGTTTGATTGAGGGTCGCTACAAGGAGCTCACCAAGGACATTATTGACGAGTACCGCAACACCGGTGGCTTTGATATCATCGGTTCCGGTCGTACCAAATTGGAAGAGCCCTGGCAGTTCGATAACGGCATTGAGATATGCAAGAAGCTTGATATCAAAGCCGTTGTGATTATCGGAGGTGACGACAGCAACACCAATGCTTGTATTCTTGCGGAATACTACAAGCAGAAAGGTTGCGGTATTCAAGTGATAGGTTGTCCCAAGACCATTGACGGTGATTTGAAGAACGAGATGATAGAGACCTCGTTTGGTTTTGATACGGCTTGTAAGACCTATTCTGAGCTGATTGGTAACATTCAGCGTGATGCTGCATCGGCTAAGAAGTACTGGCACTTTATTCGTTTGATGGGTCGTTCTGCCAGCCATATTGCCCTTGAGTGTGCTTTGCAGAGTCAACCGAATGTATGTCTTATTTCGGAAGAAGTAGAGGCCAAGAACATGACTCTCAACGACATTGTAGAGCAGATTGTTGAAGTGATCGTTGACCGCGCCAATGCCGGTCTCAATTTTGGTACAGTGCTTATTCCAGAGGGTTTAATAGAGTTTATCCCCGCCATGCGTGTCCTTATTCAGGAGCTCAACGACATGTTAGCGAGCAACGAAGAGTTCACTGCTTTGGAGGGTGATGATGCCAAGCGTGAGTATGTCAAGTCGATGCTCACTCCTGCTTCGTGTGCTCTGTATCGTTCGTTGCCGAAGGCGATTGCTCGTCAACTCTCTATGGACCGCGACAGTCACGGTAATGTTCAAGTGAGTCAGATTGAGACGGAGCAGTTGCTGATTGAGATGGTTGCTAAGCGTCTTGCTCAGCTCAAGGCTGAAGGTAAGTACAAAGGCAAGTTCAGTGCTCTCCACCACTTTTTCGGTTATGAAGGTCGCTGCGCTATTCCGTCCAATTTCGATGCTGACTATTGCTACTCCATCGGTATTACGGCGACGCATCTTATTGCAGCGGGTAAGACCGGTTACATGGCCCTTGTGCGCAATTTGACCAAGCCTGCAATTGAGTGGGAGGCTGCGGGGTGTCCTATCACCATGATGTTCAACATGGAGAAGCGCAGTGGTAAGATGAAGCCTGTTATTCAGAAAGCCCTGGTTGACCTTGAGGGCAAGCCTTATCAGTACTTCAAGGCTCACCGTGCTGCATGGGCAGATGCTCACACCAGTTTCATTTATCCCGGTCCTATTCAGTACTATGGTCCTACCGAAGTATGTGATCAACCGACTCGTACCCTTATTCTCGAACATGAAGCGTAAGTATATTCTTCTATTGTCGCTATGCTTCCTTACGCCCTTGACGGGTGCGGGGAGCATGGCCTTTGCGCAGTACACTCGTGAGCAGATGTACCGTGCGTGGTTACACACCGATATGTCCTATTGGGACAGGTACTTACATGCTACGGACTGGAGCGTGCTCTCGCAGGAGGACAAGGCGCGTTATCTCTCGTACGAGTACGGTTATGTAGCTACGGCGATTGACGACAAGTTGCCTGATGCGGAGCAGCATATCCATGCTTTTAAGGCGCATATAGATGAGTTGTCTGCTGTTTTGCCGTCCTCGACCATAACGATGTACCTCAGTTCGTATGCTGCCTATCGTGCTAAGTTTTGGGCGAAGGAGTTTATCTCTCAAGGTCTGCAAGCCAAGCGTTTAGCCAAAGAGGCTGCCGAAATGGGTCCCACTGACCCTCTTGCATTGACGTTGAGTGGTTGTGTGGATTTTTATGCACCTCGCATTGTCGGTGGTGACAAAGAGCGTGCTCTGCAGTCATTCCGTGAAGCTAAAGCCCTGTTTGAAGCCACCGGTGACACGATCCTCAATTGGAGTTATGCTTCCGTCAACATGCAGCTTGCGTTGTGTTTAGACAAGACTGGTCATCGCGAAGATGCGATTAAGCTCTGCCGTGCGATATTGCTTCGTGACTCGGATTTTTACTTCATCCGTGATGAATATCTGCCCCAATTGCTTAAAAAATAGCAAAAAATGAAAAAAAACACACTTTTTTTTGGTGAAGTCGTTTTTTTGTTGTAATTTTGCAGGCACTTTGCCTAATGGTGTAATGGTAGCACTACAGATTCTGGTTCTGTCTGTCTGGGTTCGAGTCCTGGTTAGGCAACAAAAGGGGGACGCAACGCGTCCTTTTTTTGAATAAAATTAATATAGTATGAAACGATTGTTAATAGCCGCTATCGGCATTCTTATCGCCATAGCCTCTTCCGCCCAACTGCCGGACATAACCCTGACGGATGTTAATGGTCAGAAAGTGAATATTGCTTCCCTTAGCCAACAGGGGCATCCCGTTATTCTATCCTTCTTCGCCACTTGGTGCAAACCGTGTATGCGTGAGTTAAGTGCCCTGCACGATCTCTACCCCGACTGGCAAGCCGAGACGGGTGTGGAGATTATTATCGTCTCCGTTGATGAGGGTCAGGATCTCTTGAAGGTTAAGCCCTTAGTAGACGGCAACAACTGGGAGTATCGGGCACTATTAGACAAGGACGGGCAACTCAAGCAAGCCCTGAACGTCCAGTCTATCCCCCATGTGTTCGTCATCAACAAAGAGGGAAACATAGTGTATAACCATGTCGGATATGTGGATGGGGATGAAGATGCGTTGATTAAGTGCTTGCGCTGATAGGCATATTGCTATCCACCATTGTTTTCACGGGTGAGGTTGACCACGAGAGCCTATTCTCAACGGAGCCAAAGGCTGCGTCATCTCCGGCATGGGCGTATATCGACCATCTGTCCAACACCTACGCCACATTCGCTCTTCGCGCCAACTATGACCGACCCAACACGATTGGTTATCAGGGTGTCAATGCAGCCCTGCGGTTAGAGTTGACCAAGTGGCCCTTGGCGGGTTATGATGCCGATTTCGGGGGGTATGGTCCGGGACATATACATGTCGGTTTTGATTTCAAGTGGGGTTCGGTGACCATCGGTGATGTGTATGGGCAATTTGGTAGTGGTCTGATACTCAGGCTGTACGAAGAGCGTTCATTGGGTATTGACAATGCGCTGAGGGGGGCTAAGTTCATTATCCGTCCCTACAAGGGAATTGAGATAACCGCTTTAGGCGGCAAGCAGCGGCGCTATTGGTCGCACTATGCGGATAAGGCCTTTGGTTTTAACTATACCCGCGATGCGGTACTGGGAGCCGATGTGAACATGGATGTCCATGCGTGGTCGCAGCACTTGCAGGAGAGAGACGCTCATATCACTTTCGGTGCCTCTTGGGTCAGCAAATACGAGCGACCAGACTCCTTAATCACCATTATTGATGGTCAGATGTACAAGTACAATGAGCCTCAATGGGTAGGTGCTGTGGATGCGCGGTTCGGGTTTCAGATGAAGGGGTGGAACCTCATAGCCGAATATGCTTATAAGTTCAACGACCCGTCTATCAGCAACCATTACAGTTACGAGCCCGGCTATGCCTCATTAGTGTCGCTATCGTACTCAAAGAAAGGTTTCTCGTTCATTGTTCAGACCAAGCGCACAAGCAATATGTACTTCCGTTCCGAGCGGTCGAGAACCGATCTGGCGGGACACTTGAACCACCTGCCGGCGTTCACAGGCCGACACACTTATGCGGTAACAACGCTCTATCCTTACAATACCCAAATGCTCGGCGAAATGGGTTTTCAAGGAGAGATACGCTATACCGCACCGCGGGGCAGTAAGGTCGGTGGCAAGTACGGAACAACCTTTATCGCTTCTGCCGCTCATATCCGAGGGTTGCACAGGGAAGGGGAATACTACACTGAGGCGTGTTTGGAACTCCATAAAACCCTTAACCGCCAATGGACCATATCGGCACTACTGATGTATCAAGCCTCTAATCTTGATGTCCTTTGGGGACATAGCGGCATGATGCGGGGAGGCATGGGCGTGTTTGAGGCTCAATGGAAGATAAATAGCAATATCCAACTCCGCGGAGAACTGCAGTACCTCTATACTCCTCATCACGAAGGTCAGTGGTTTGCTACGGCATTAGAGCTCTCACTCTACAAGCATTGGATGGTCTTTGGACAATATAGTTATAATATAGGTTATGCGCCGGAAGCGTCCCATGAGCACTGCTATAACGCAGGGTTATCGTGGACCTACAAGGCGCACCGCATCATGCTCTCGTACCTCAAGTCCAATGACGGCTATAACTGCGTGGGAGGTGTTTGCCGCTACATCCCCACCCAGCAGGGAGTGAACGTAACCTATACCTTTAGTTGGTAACCACACATCCGCACTTCCAATAACAAGAAACACTATACAACGTGCTAAATAAGTCTCACATAGGATTACCGGTGCTGCTCACAGTCCTGTCGGCGTGCACTATTATTGACCCTGACGACAGGCTTGTGCCGGTGACGGACACGCCGTCTCGGCCTGCCCTGTTGGTTGAGTTCACGGGTATCAATTGCGTGAACTGTCCCACGGCAGAAGCCACCGCGGCGGAGCTGCTATCGTCCTTCCCACAAGACCATCTCGTTGTGGTAGCCATGCACCCTGCTACCAATCCCTTCACCCAAGCCACAGCCCCCTACGACTACACTTGCCCGGAGGCAGACGAGTATTACCTGCACTGCGGAGGAACGGTACAGACCCCCTTCCCGACAGGCACTATCAATCTCGCTCCAGCGCAAGACGGGAGCTATTTCGTGGACTATCCTCTTTGGGCAACGGCTCTCACACAGTCCCGTCCGTGGCCTATCGTCACAGCCTACTCTGTGCAGGTCAATAACGCGTTGGAGATTTCCGCGGTCTCGCTTTCCCTTGCGCCGCAAGATGTGTCCGTCATCACATGGCTCGTCGAAGACTCCGTGCAAGGTGCTCAACGCATGGAGGATGGCTCTCTCACGCTCGATTATTACCATCGTCACGTGCTTCGCCAAGCCCTCTCGCCCGTATGGGGCGATAGCGTAACCTTAGATCCGCTCGGAGGGGAGGTGCTGCGATATGCCATCCCCGTCACCGACAGGAAACACTATAGTTGCGTCACGCTGATTTGGCAAGACAATGAAGTGAAATATGTAACCCAATTAGAACTACAATGAACATACTTTTAGCATTATTTTTCGTACTATCGTCTCCTGAGATTGAGACGGAATTAGTTTCCGGCGACACGGTTTACGTGGAAGAAGCCACTATTGATTTAATCACCCGGCAGCCCACGATGGAGCTTAAGGGTAGCATAACGACCGACCGGTCGCAACTTGAGGTGACCGTTACGCGTTCTGCTATCGGTCTCAGTGACCAACTATGCGTCAGTTCCTGTATGAACGGCAATGGGGAAGAGACCCAACTATTCACCTTCCCTGTCACGGCTAACCAAGTCAACGGCTGGTACGCCCATTTCATACCAAGTACCGCAGGGGAAAATACCCTGACCTATGTTTTCTCAGATGGTGAGGAGCGTTTCACCCTAACTGCCGTTTTTCGCTATACCCCGACGGGAATAGAAGAACTGAAGGATAATCAAAAGGCAAAAGGCGAAGGGCGAAAGACTATCCGCAACGGACATGTATTTATTGAACATAATAATCATCAATATAGTATTTTAGGCTTATGAAGAAACAACTTTATTGGCTACTGCTAGCAGTGACCATGGTAGCATGTGCCCCCCATACGCAGGAGGAAGAACCTATTGTTCCTCCCGAGTCGGTGAATGAAGACTCTGTGGCTTTCGTCATGGAGAAGTCGATGAGCGCTTTCCCCCGCCAACACCTGATTGAGCATTTCACGGGTGAGGGTTGCCAGTACTGCCCTTACGGCATGGCAAGTATCGTAGAAGGTCTCCAAAAACACGGTGACAACTTCATTTGGGTTTCTCACCACTACGGCTATACGCCGGACGAATACACGATTGCCGAAAGCGCGGTTATCGGGGACTTCTTAGGCGTAATGGGTGCTCCGGCGATGTCCCTCAACAGGGTTTCTCGCACCATCGACGGCCAAACGGGTTATTGTTTTCACCCGGGTTACTTCCCCGAAATCTCTGTGCCTGACGATGATTCAGCTCAAGTGAGTGTTCATCTCCTGCCGACCTATAACAGCGCTACTCGTGCGCTTAGTCTCACTGTTCGCGGGACAGTCCTAACCGACGCGCAGAGCCTCAATCTAACGGTGCTAATCAAGGAGAACGGTCTTATCGGTCGGCAAGTTGATGCGGATACTTGGCTCGACTGGAAGGAGTTTTTGCACACCCGCGTAGCGCGGGCTTTCCTCACCGACACGTTCGGTATTGCAGTTGAGGTTAAGGACAGCGTTTATGAGGCGCAGTTCGAGTACACCCTGCCTTCCGCTTGGAACGATGAGCATTGCGTTGTAGTGGCGTATGTGACGGACGCTACTAATAAGCCCATTATCAATGCCGCTCAAGAACCTGTGGTCAGCGGAACGACCGGTGGCGAAGAAATGAACCCGGCAGGTATCACATTAGTGCCGGTGCCCGACATTTATCCCGAAGAAGCCTATAGTCCCATGACGGATATCGTGATGACGGATTGCACCCTTGAGCCCGACCAAAATTTACTACATGTTATTCTGAGCAACCCGGCGCAGACCCGTCTCGTCAGTGGGACGAAGTGCTATCCGCAGATTGAACTGGTCTTTGTGACCGGTAGCACGACTCTTGCTCCGGGGACTTATGCCATTTCCCCCGGCGGAGAGGAAGGTACGGTGCTTGCCGGTACACGTGACGATGAGAACATCAGGTTCTATGGCTCCATGTATTACATGCTTACCGTCTCCGGTGGGAACCAAGTCGCACGCTTCTGGCTACTCCACACCGGAACAGTCGTTGTGGGTGAGGACGGCACTATCACCATTGATGCCACCACACGCAATAGCTCCCCTGTTCATATCACCTACACGCCTGCCGAATGATACAATACTTGACGGACCATACCGACATGCCCAACCTCAATCAGCCGCTACTCTATCGGTGGCTGACGAAGGTTGTGGCAGGCTATGGTTTTGAACTGGGAGATATAACCTATATCTTCTGCTCGGACGAGCGGATATTAGAGGTCAATAAGCAGTTCCTCAACCACGATTATTACACCGATGTTATCACTTTCGATTACGCAACGCGCGGTAAGGTCTCCGGGGATATCTATATCTCTTTAGACACGGTGCGCTCTAACGCGGAACGCTTTCAACAGGACTATGAGCGCGAGCTACACCGCGTCTTAGTGCACGGCGTTTTGCACCTCACAGGGCAGGAGGACAAGACCCCTGAAACGCAAGTTATCATGACTGAAAAAGAGGAAAAAGCCCTTTCCATCTTAAACCCAAAATCGTAATAATAGACAATAATCTGCTCCAAAAAGGGTGAAAAATATGCCCAACTATGCTGCAAAAGTGCGTTTTTCCGAGAAAAAACGCACTTTTTTTTGGCTAAGTGAAATAATTTTTATACTTTTGCATTCCGTTTTGAAAACGGACCTATGTCTATCGGGAAAAAAGGTGTTTATATTATTAAAATTCGATCATTTCATTGGTCAAAAATAGGGTTAAACCGATAGACTAAAAAGCGGCCACCTGTGAAGGCAGCCGCTTCCTTTTTCCTTTCATCTTGCATTTTATTTTACTCGTTCGCAGTAACTACCGTCTCGTGTATCAACGCGTATAGTTTCTCCCTCGTTGATAAAGAGTGGCACTCGGATATCGGCGCCGGTTTCGAGTTTAGCGGGTTTCAGTGTATTGGTAGCGGTATCTCCTTTCAGCCCGGGTTCGGTATAGGCCACGACGAGTTCGACTTTGGTAGGTAGTTCGGCAAAGAGTACGGTATCGTTAGAAGCATCAGAAACGACCTCACAGATCATGCCTTCTTTGAGGTAGTCGACGCCGGTAATAAGGTCATGTGTGATAGGTATTTGTTCGAACGTTTCTTGGTTCATGAAGATATAGTCCTCCCCGTCCTGATAGAGGTATTGATATGGGCGTCGTTCGACGCGCACGTCTTCCAATTTTTCACCGATATTGAATCGTCGTTCGAGAACTCGTCCGTCGACCACATCTTTAAACTTAACCCTCATAATAGTGTTTCCCTTACCGGGTTTAACATGAAGGAACTCGATTACGAAATAGAGGCGTCCGTCCATACGGATACATACGCCGTTTTTAATGTCTTGGGAATTAATCATATCAGTAAATGTTAGTTAGTAAATGTTGGGCAGTGCCTGTTCATTTTAATACATTTTGGTTGCAAAAGTATATTTTTTTTTGGACATATGCAAATTTTTTTCTATTTTTGCAGCAAAAACATAGAGTATGTCAGATATTTGGAGTTCAATAGCGGGTTATTTTGGTACCTTGGATTTATGGCAGGTTATTTCTGCCACGTTTTTCTTGATAGCGATAGTTGATCCGATAGGCAACATGCCGGTGACGATCAACATGGAGCATCAGGGTCTTAAGATTAAGCCGTTACTTGTAGTGAGTGTATCGGCTGTTATATTGTTGGCGTTTCTTTTTTTGGGCCAGTTGATGTTGAAGTTATTCGGTATACGGATTGAGTATTTCGCGTGTGCGGGTGGTTTCATTATATTTCTGATGGCCTTAGAGATGATATTGGATATGGTCTTTTTCAAGGCGGATGTAGAGGACAAGAACGGTGGCAATATAGTGCCGCTTGCCTTTCCGATGTATGCCGGTCCGGGTGCGTTCACGGCGTTGCTGTCCATGACGGGTGATTATAGTATGGTCAATCTTGCGGTAGCGGTTTTAGTGTGCATGGTTATTCTGTGGGCGGTGTTGGTAGGTACGCATTGGTTGATGCAGTACATGGGTAAGAATGCTCTTTATGTATGCCGTAAGTTCTTTGGTGTCATCGTGCTTGGCATAGCGGTTCAGCTCATGTTCGGCAATCTCATGAAGGTATTGGCAGAGGTGCTCTAAAAATGCAAAATGACAGTTGCTGAGATACGTCAAGCGGCAGAGGGTGTGGGTTTTGATGCCTGCGGTATAGCCAAGGCGGAGCGTCTTCCCGAGGATGCGTCGTTCATGGAGCGATGGCTTGGTGCAGAGACCTACGGCAAGCATGCTTACCTCGCGCGCAATCGCGAATTGAGATACGATATAACCCTCCTCGTTCCGGGTGCCCAAACGGTGGTTGTTTGTCTATTGCGCTACGACAAGTCGGGCAGAGATTATCATCGGCGTGTGAAGTCCATGCTCTACGCGTTGAAGGCGCGCTTGGGTGAGCGTTGTACCTATGCCGAGACACAGCATGTTTTTTGCGACTCAGCCCCTGTTCTTGAGCGTCGTTGGGCCGTGAAGGCGCGATTAGGTTTTATCGGACTGAATCACCAGTTCATTTCGCCAACATTGGGTTCAAAAGTACATATTGGGGAGTTGGTGCTCAACACGGCTATTGAGATTGCGGACGGTGAAGATCAGCCGAGCACTTGTCTTCATTGTCATGCCTGCATTGATGCATGTCCTGCTCGTGCTCTGGGGCGTCCTGTTTGGGATATCCGGCGTTGCATTGCGTATCAAACGAACGACTGCACCGTTTGCCAGGATGTGTGCCCGTACAATAAATAATTAACTCTTAACTCTTAACTCTTCTCTTCCCACTCGACCATGCGCCCTAACGGGCACCTGGTCTCCTGGGAACCCGGAAAAAACAAACTCTTAACTCTTAACTCTTATGAAAGACCTCTCTATTGCGTTAGCTTCTGATCATGCGGGCTACGATTTGAAACAAGACGTTCTTCACCACCTTGCGGCCCAAGGTGCTCGCATTCATGATTTCGGTTGCTATAGTACCGAGTCATGCGATTATCCCGATTTTGCGCACCCGCTTGCTCTTGCCGTAGAAAAGGGGGAGTACGATTATGGAATAACCATCTGCTCAACCGGCAATGGTATTTGCATGACGGCGAACAAACACCAAGGTATCCGCGCAGCCCTGTGTTGGGATGTGCGTATAGCCGCATTAGCGCGCCAACACAACAACGCCAATGTTCTCGGTTTGCCGGCTAATTTCATTTCCAAGGACCTTGCACTCCGGATAGTGGACACTTTCTTCAGCACGGATTTTGAGGGTGGTCGTCACGCGCGGCGCGTCAATAAGATAACTCTTAACTCTTAACTATTAACTCTTAACTTTAGCCCTTCGGGCGAACCTCTATACGGTTTGCCCCTTAAGGGGAAAACCCACGGAAAGGGGCTACCCTAACGGGCACCTGGTCTCCTGGGAACCCGGAAAAAACAAACTCTTAACTCTTAACTCTTATTGCCCTGTGATTCCGCTTTTTGTCAGCATAGAACCTGCGGCTTGCTGCTCTCTCCACTGCCCGCAATGTCCCGTGGGCAGGGGAGATTATGTGTCGGCGACGCCTTTCCTGACAGAAGAGCGTTTTGACCTTATTCTCCGTCGGTTACCACGCACGGTCAGGCTCATACAGTTCTATTTTCAAGGCGAGCCCCTCCTCAATCCTGCCCTACCGGTCTTCATTGCAAAAGCCCACGACAGGGGTCTTTACACGACCCTCTCAACCAATGCGCAGGCTCTCACGCCGGCACTGGCAGAAGCGCTCCTTACGTCGGGGCTCAATCGCATTATTGTCTCCATGGACGGTTTGAGCCAAGAGACCTATGGTGCTTACCGCGTTGGCGGGTCGGTAGATAAGGTACGCGACGGGCTACGGGTGCTGCGCGCGACCAAAGACCGTCTGCGTGCCCACACCCATATTGAGTTGCAATGTCTGTATCTCCGTTCCAATAAAGATGAGTGGCAGGCATTCAGGGAGACCTATCGTGCATTAGGGGCGGACTCGCTGACCTTCAAGACGGCGCAATTCTATGATTATGCGGATGGTAATGAGTTGATGCCCGATGAGGCACACTCCCGCTATCGTCAAAGGGCAGACGGCCATTACGTGCCCAAGCATCGTGTGCCGCGTTGGTGTCGTCGTTTGCTGACAGGATGTGTCATCACAACGGATGGTGATGTGCTCCCGTGCTGCTATGACAAGGAGCACCGCTATGTGTTGGGTAATCTTCTCCGCCAAGACTTTGCCGCCATCTGGCATGGCTCGCGCCGCCGCACCTTTCTCCGCAGGTTCCGTGCCGTCCCCATATGCGCCAACTGCGGAGGGTAGAAGATGCTGCGGCTCGTATAGCACTGCACACAAAAAGACCGCTCAATCAGCGGCCTTTTCTCCTTTCTTCGGCTACTGCCCTCATCTCACGGGCTACTGCCCTCATTTTGCTATACCGGCATTCTGCTATACCGTGCATCTCAGTAAGCGCGGCGTCGCATCTACAGCACTCTACTGCACCGCTCACCCACGGCTCGTATAACACTGCACACAAAAAGACCGCTCATTCAGCGGCCTTTTCTTCTTTCTTCTGCTTCTTGTTCGCCTCAACCTGAGACTTAATTAGCTCCACTAACAGCGTCAGTGCCTTGAAGACTATCAGCAGCCACGCGGCACTTCCGCTCCGACCGACGCGCTTGTCCTGGACTGCCTGACTTTCGACTTGTTCTTTCATTGACTTTTCTCCTTTCATCTTT
>ERZ842401.1375-NODE-1375-length-35000-cov-5.325283_pt1 | contig 35000 bp, 33 predicted proteins | sample MGYA00521270_ERZ842401 | MGnify/ENA primary metagenome ERZ842401 (study PRJEB31892, sample SAMEA3878208) | bioreactor metagenome | biome: Moose rumen | place: Sweden | collected 2011-10 | study: EMG produced TPA metagenomics assembly of the PRJEB12797 data set...
AGTTTCGAACCCCAGAATATAAAGTTTCAGATATCATGCCCTGAATTTTAACACCTTCAATGAACGTGAAATACTTTATAAACCGGCTGCACTTTCATACCAGTAAAGGCGTTGTGCCGTTTTGACAAGTGGGAAGTTTGAATTATTTACAATGTTGTAGGAGCAGAAGAGTACAACAAAGGTGAAGGCTCTGCAGATGATGTTGAGGCCAGGGCAATTGATGATTATACATTCCAGGTAACGCTTAAGATTGCGGATCCTACATTCGAATCCAAGCTCGTAGCAACTCCTTTGTATCCTACACGTCAGGATATTGCAGAAGCTGCAGGAGATGATTGGGGCAAGGATTGGAAACTTTGCGTCTATAATGGTCCGTTTGTTATGAGTGATCTTGTCGAAGATAATAGTATGACTTGGACCAAGAATCCTGAGTATTGGGATGCTGATAATGTTTCTATAGAAACAATCAATTGGTATATTGTTGACGAGGATTCAACAGCAGCTACAATGTTTGATAACGGCGAACTTGACTTGCTGCAGACATCCGGTGATTACCTTCTCAAATATCAAAAAGAAGCTGATAATGGTGACATTTCTGTAATGACTACCGATTATCCGGGAACTGTTTATCTTAACTTCAATCATGCTACAGGCGGATCTTCAGGACTTGTTGGTAATGCCAAGATTCGTAAGGCTATATCTTATGCAATAAATCGTGAAGATATTATTGAAAGTGTATATGGTAGATATGAGCCTGCATATAGCTATGTTGCTCCGGCTATTACTTTTGACGGATCTTCATATAGGGATCAGGTTGGCGAAATTATCTATGATGAATATTCAGAATATGTGGATAATACTAAAGCTCTTCAGGATTTGTTTCAGGAAGGCCTTGATGAACTTGGTGTTACAACACCGCTTTCAGATATCACGATAACATTCCTTTCATACGGCTCTACAGTTGAATCGAATACCGAACGTGAGTACTTGCAGCAGACTCTGCAGAATAATCTTGGAATAAATGTTGAACTTAATACAGTTGGTGAGTATTCATTGTTTAAGTCAGAAAGAGATGCAGGCAATTACGATATTCTTAGTGCAGGATGGTATTCTGATTACAATGATCCACTTGACTTTTTGTATACTTTCTATACAGATGCTTATGGTGACAGTTTCTGCGGATACAGTAATCCGGAATATGATGCACTGCTTGATAAACTGACAGGTGAAACTGATAATGCTAAACGTCTTGAGATTTATCAGGAGGCCGAAAAACTCCTTCTTCTTGATGATGCTGCAATTGTTCCGATTTATTACAGCACAAAGACTGTGTTTATGCATAATTGGGTAAATGGTTTCCTAACATCATCTTTTGGCGCCAGTCAGGAATTCTATAAGACAAGCATTAGTGGAAGAGGATATTGATTTCTATCCCCAAAGACAAGAATCAGAAGAAGAGGACTTAGCTTTGGGTCCTATATTGCTATAGAGGATACTGATTTGTAGGCTATATTATTGTAGTAGATACATGACTTTATAAAGGTTGCGCAGCTACATTTATGCGCAGCCTTTTATTTACGCAAGATATGACGTAAGGGTCATAAGTCATTTCGATTGGAGTTTTATTTAAATCGAATATGAATTGTATATAAGTGTTTTTTACTTTTTATATCAGAAGGAAAAAGAATTGAGGACTTAAAAATGGCAAAGTATATTGTTAGGAGATTTCTTGAATTAGTTCTGACCATTTTTTTGATAGCAACTGCGACCTTCTTTTTGCTTGAGGCTGTTCCGGGGGATCCGCTTACAGCCAGGGCTGATAAACTAACAGCAGAAGCCAGAGAGACCTTGTATGCGCGCTATGCGCTGGACAGACCTGTAATGGAACGCTATGTCACTACCATGCTCAATATGTGTAAAGGTGATTTTGGCGAATCATTCGTATATGCAGGACAGACGGTTTCCGGACTTATTAGTACAAGGCTTCCGGTTTCGGCACGCCTTGGTATTCAGCAAATGCTCTTGGGAGTTACTATAGGTCTTTTGCTTGGTGTGGTTGCAGCTATGAAGCACGGAAGCATATGGGATTATCTTATAGTTGGATGTTCGGTACTTTTAATATCGGTGCCTCATTTGATATTTGGGCTCCTGCTCCAAAAGGTATTCGCTGGAACACTTGGAATTTTTCCTACGATAGGATGGCCTTCTGGGGATGAGCTTTGGTTTGGTGGATGGGAATATACAGTTCTTCCGACTCTAACCGGTTGCTTTTCTTATATTGCTTCTTATTCCAGATTGTTAAAGGCCTCAATGCTTGATGTTATCAATCAGGATTACATTATGACTGCTGAATCCAAGGGTCTTGGAAAGCTTTCTATTGTCACGAGGCATATTTTGAGAAATTCGTTCATACCTGTTATAACAAGGCTTCCGATGTCGGTTGGTATGTGTATTACGGGATCCTTTTTTATAGAAAGTATATTTTCTATTCCGGGAATAGGACAGTACTATGTTACAGCGGTTAATAATCAGGATTTATCAATTGTGCTTGGAGAAACCGTGCTTCTATCTATTCTGTATATAGCTATATTGTTTGTTACAGACATATTGTATGCAGTGGTGGATCCTCGTATCAAAATGCCTGGAGTAGTTGATGGGTAAGGTTTTAAGGAGTTTTGACCAATAAGTAATGGAGAACAGTGAACTTGAAATGACAAAAGCAAATGACATATCAGATGATTTAGATGAACTAAAAGCAGAAGATTTTGAGATAGTAGGATACTCTTTGGAAGATGCTGATGGTTTTAATCAAGAGACAATATCCTATTGGAAGGACACCTTTAGGAGACTTAGGAAAAATCCTGTAGCTGTCGCATCTATGGCAGTTCTTCTTGTCCTTTTTGTAATGTGTATAATAGGTCCTCATCTAAGAGGATATGATCCTATAACAATGAATACTAAGGTTAAGAACCAAGGAAGTAGCCTACGCTACTGGTTTGGGACTGATAGCCTTGGAAGGGATATGTTTACCAGAATTTGGATTGGCGCCAGGGTATCTGTTGTGGTAGCCCTTGTTGCAACAGCTCTTAAACTTGTTATAGGTACTATATATGGCGCAGTAATGGCGCATTTTGGCGGTCTTACCGATGATATAATGATGCGTATTATCGAGGTTTTAAATTCACTTCCGGAACTTCTTATCACTATTTTGATTATGATGATATTTGGTAATAACATGGGAGCGCTTCTTATAGCCTTGTCAGTTACAGCCTGGTGTGGTACTGCTCGTCAGGCAAGAGGTATGATCAAGCAGCTAAAAGAATCTGAATATGTGTATGCTGCTGAAGTTATGGGAGCAAGTCCTATGCATATCATAATAAAGCATTATATTCCCAATATGATCAATATACTTCTCCTTGATGCGTCAACATCGATCCCATCCTTCATTTTCACAGAAGCAGGACTTAGCTTTTTGGGAATTGGACTTACATCGCCGCAGATATCTCTTGGAGTACTAATCTCACAGGGACAGCAGACTATGGATTTTTATCCTTTTCAATTGGTATATCCATGTGCACTGCTTGTTATTATCGTAATGGCATTCAACCTTTTCGGTGAGGCTCTTAGGGATGCTATGGATCCTAAGCTTCGTAAATAGAGGAGATTTTAGATGGCAGACAGAATTCTTGAAGTTAATAATTTGAAGGTATCCTATAATACCTACGCAGGCAAAGTTCAGGCGGTTCGAGGAGTATCTTTTTATGTGAACAGGGGTGAAGCGGTTGCGATAGTTGGTGAATCCGGATGCGGTAAATCGGTAACTGCCAAGTCTATCATGGGACTTATTAAGCCTCCTTTGGCTGAAGTTGAGGATGGCAGCATTATCTATAATGGTGAGAATATTCTTGAATATAACAATAAACAGTGGTCGAATTATAAAGGCAGTGAATGTGCGATAGTTTTTCAGGATGCTCTTGCTTCTCTAAATCCAACGATGAAGGTTGGCAAGCAGATTACGGAGAATCTTATAGTTCACAGAAATATGTCAAAATCTCAGGCCAAAAAAGCAGCGATTGAGCTTCTTGGGCTTGTAGGAATTCCGGAGGCGGATAAGCGTTTCGAACAATATCCACATGAGTTTTCAGGAGGAATGAGGCAGAGGGTTATGATAGCAATTGCTTTTGCTTGCAATCCAAAGCTTCTTATATGCGATGAACCAACGACTGCTCTTGATGTTACGATTCAGGGTCAGATTCTGGATATTCTCAAAGAACAGCAAAAGAAGAATAATACATCCATAATAATGATTACCCATGACCTTGGAGTGGTAGCCAATATGGCGAGACGAATAATAGTGATGTATGCAGGTGTTATCGTTGAAAGCGGAATGGCTGAGGATATTTTTTATCATCCCAAACATCCGTATACAATAGCGCTAATTTTGGCAGTTCCAAGGCTTGACCTTGATAAAAAGCAGAGATTAAGTGCTATTAAGGGAACGCCTCCAAGTCTTCTTAATCCTCCTTTGGGGTGCCCTTTTAGCGCTAGGTGCAAGTATTGCATGAAAGTGTGTAAGAAGAGGATGCCAAAAGAATCTGATTTTGGAGATGGTCATAAGGCGGCTTGTTGGCTTTTTCATAAACTTGCACCTAAAGTAGATATTTTTGAGTGAGTAAGATATACGATACAGTATCACATAGAGGTAGGAGAAAATGTACTCAAATAGTGATAAACAAAACGAAGTTTTGCTATCGGTAAATCATCTTGTAAAGTCTTTTTCTGTAGGAAAAGGACAAAAGCTTACCGCGGTAAATGATGTTTCTTTTGATATATACGAAGGAGAAACTCTTGGAATGGTTGGGGAGTCAGGCTGTGGCAAGACTACCTGTGGTCGAACCTGCATAGGACTTTATTCCAAAACATCCGGAAGCGTTTTATATAAGGGCATAGATGTCCATTCCATGAGAGGAAGAGATCGAAAGCAGTTCAAAAAAGAAGTGCAGATGGTCTTTCAGGATCCGTACGGGAGTCTCGATCCGAGGATGACGGTGGCGGATATAATAGGTGAAGGAATAGATATTCATCATCTTGCAACAAGCAAAGAAGACAGAAGTAATCAGATATACAGATATCTTGAACTTGTAGGACTTGGAAGAGAGCATGCAAGACGCTTTGTTCATGAATTTTCGGGAGGACAGCGTCAGAGAATAGGAATAGCAAGGGCGCTTGCTGTTAAGCCAAAGTTTATGGTGCTGGATGAGCCGATCTCGGCGCTTGATGTTTCCATTCAGGCTCAGATAGTTAATCTTCTTATAGATTTACAAAAAAAGTTCGGGCTAACTTATCTGTTTGTGGCACACGATTTGTCGATGGTCAAGCATATATCAGACAGGGTTGCTGTTTTGTATCTGGGTTCTCTTGTAGAAATAGCAAGTTCAAAAGAATTATACGAAAACCCAAAACATCCTTATACTAAAGCTCTTTTATCAGCAATTCCAATTCCTGATCCAAAGGTAGAAAGAAAAAGGGATGAAAACAGGTTGCGTCTTGAGGGAGAGGTTCCAAGCCCTATTAATGCTCCTAAAGGTTGCAAATTTTGTACTCGTTGCAGGTTCGCTACAGATAGATGTAAAATGGCAATGCCTCTGCTCAAAGATGAAGGAAACGGACACTTTGTTGCCTGTCATTTATATGATGACAAGGTTTGATATCATGATGTGGGTGTCAAAAGTTCCATTTGACCATTTATGTCATATCATATAAGGGATGATCGCTATGAACTTATTAAAAAAAATTGCAAATGACCTTGTCAAAGCACTTTCTATAGGAATTGCAGCAGGGTGCATACTTGGAGCTATAGTATTTATAGTAGCTTATATAGCTTATGGATTATCAGTAGCTATAGAAGCCGCCAAAGATGGATTGTTTTTGACTATAGGGCTTATGACGCTCTTTCTTGCTGGCTCCATAATATCAAAAGGGCATGATATAAGTAAAAAAACTAATGGTAGCTATACTAAATATTTCAAGATTTTGAGCTTTAGATATGTTATTGCACTTGTTGATGTGGGATTAATAATAGTGGCAGCAGTGCTTGATTATCTGATATAATGTTGCGTGAAAAAATTAACAAGGAGACCATGATTTAAAATGGACAATTTATTTAATTCACCTTATCAGGTAATCGAGAATAACATAAGTGGAGCTAAAACCAAGGTTAATCTACCGCTTCCTAAGATGATCATGCTTGGGATAATGGCCGGAGCATTCATTGCGCTTGGCGCAGCTACCAGTTCAACTGCAGCTCATTCTATTGATAATGTCGGACTTTCAAGATTTGTATCCGGTATTATATTTCCTTTGGGGCTTATGCTGATTACATTTATTGGCGGAGAGCTTTTTACCGGTAACTGCCTTACCGTAATGGGAGTTATGAATCATGAATTTTCATGGGGGAAGGTGGTTAAGGATCTGTGCATCATATGGCTTTCAAATCTTGCGGGCGCTCTTATTATCGCTTTTCTAATATTTTTCTCTGGGAATCTTAATTATTCATCGGGGCTTTTGGGCGCGTATTCTATAAAAATAGCTTTGGGCAAATGCACTATTTCGCCTGTTAAGGCTATTTCGTCGGGAATTTTGTGCAACATACTTGTGTGCGCGGCAATTCTTATGGCTGCTGCAGCTAAAGATATTACCGGAAAGATCCTGGCTATATTTTTCCCAATCATGGCTTTTGTTGTAGGCGGATTTGAACACTGCGTTGCAAATATGTTCTACATTCCGGTTGGAATTATGGCAGCAGCCAATGATTCTTATGTTTCAAAGGCTTTTGAAGTGTATGGGATTACGGATGATCAGCTTTCAAAGCTATCTGTTGCCGGCCTGTTGTCGAATTTGATTCCTGTTACAGCAGGCAATATTATAGGAGGAATGATCTTTGTAGGGCTTCCATGTTATCTGGTACATTGCAAATATAAGGCAAGATGAAGCCTTTAGCTAGTGTACTGGCTCATTCATATTTAATCAAATTACTTGTCTATGAATTTATCTACATCGTCATAAAATCTCGCCAATGATTACATTGCCTTCGATTTTATCCAAAATATACAAATAATTATAGAAAACCATCTTAAAAATTATTTTCAATGTAAATATGATGATTAGCTAAAGTGTGCTATACTTATTGTGATTATGAAATAGAATTAGTCGATAAAGCGTTTTATGTTTCTTGTGTGAAGGGTATTACAAAAGGGGAAGGACTTAAATATGGAACAGACTAATGCGGACGAAAAGGTTTTGAACGTACGACTTCTTGGAAAGTTTTCGCTTGTTTATGATGGGAAGGAAGTTACACCCGGTCGTAACAATGCATCTAAATTTACTCAGCTGTTACAGATAGTATGGCTTCAAGGCGATAAGGGCGTATATAAGGACGAACTTATTTCGGCCTTATATGGCGAAGAAGAGAATTTGAATATAAGTAACAGCTTCAATAATCTCCTTTATCAAATGCGCAAACAGATGGTTGCTGCAGGACTTCCTCAGGAGAGCTATGTCAAGAAATACAAGAAGATGTTCATTATAGATCCTGCTGTTCCTGTTTGGGTTGATGCTCTTGACTTTAAAGATAATTACAGAAAAGGTCATGATACTCAGGATCCTGAGCTTAAATACAGTTATTTTAACAAGGCTTTTGAATTATATCAGGGAGAGCTTCTTCCTGCTCTTTCAACAGAGACGTGGGTTATAATGGAAAGCGTCAGCCTTCGTAAGATGTATGACGAAGTGGTTTCTTTTCTTGGTGAGTATATTCTTTCCAAAAAGGAATATGATAGAGCTTACCGTATCTATGGTCGTGCTGCGGAGATATATCCGGAGAATGACTGGCAGGTCGGACAGATACAGACTCTTATAGAAAAGGGCGATTATAAGAACGCACTTCGTGTCTATGATAACACTGTTGCATATTATACAACGGAGCTTGGGCTCCCTATTCCTGAGAAGCTTCTTGATGTTTATCATAAGATGAGCGCCAAGATAGATAATGCTCCGGGGCAGATTCACCAGATTCAGGCTGAGATGACTCAGGACAGAAGGTCGGTTGAATCTTCGGATGACGATGGGGCGTATGACTGCTCTTATCCAAGCTTTATAGATGCTTATCATATTCTTTCAAGGAATATGGAGAGAACCGGATATTCTGTATTCATGATGCTGTGTACTTTGGTTGATTACGAAGGCAAGATGATTCGTAATCAGGACAAGCTAAAGGTAAGGAGCCAGGCTCTTTGGGAAGCCATCCATGATACTCTCCGTCAGGGCGATACATTTACCAAATATTCTAACAGTCAGTTCTTGATACTTCTGGTTGGAACAAGTCAGGAGGATTGCGATATAATCTATCGTCGTATTAATAAGAGACTTAAAGAGATCGCCGGTTCGAGAGCTGATTTTAAATACAGTGTGGTATCGCTCGCTGAGCTTCCTTCGGAGCTTAATGAAGAGGCTAAATGACTTGTGACGTATTGCACTACAATATGACCTTGTTCATAATTTGTTCATCTTTTATTAAAATTTACAAAAAATTTATCAAAAAAAGTTTACTTTTATCATAAATGACAATGACATGTCTATTACTTTATGATATATTATCCTTAGTTAGAGGGAATGAGGTACACGGGCTGTGTACCTTTTTTTGAGCCAAGGAATTGCTCTAACCAAAGGAAAAATATGAAAAAGTATCAGTCAGTAAAGATTATAGTCAACACTCATAAGAAATATTGGATGCCCCACAGCAAGATGTATATTCCTATGCAGGTGGGAGCAGCCCTTGATAAGGACAAGAACGGCAACCCTATTGATCTTGGCTATCAGAAAGATAATGAGGGTGACAATATATCAGAGAAGAATCCGCTTTATTGCGAACTTACAGGTCTGTATTGGGCATGGAAGAATCTTGATGCGGATTATATAGGACTTTGTCACTACAGACGCTATTTTGGAGGCTTTAGGTCATCCAGAAATCCTAAGGGCAAAATATTGCTTAGAAAAGAACTCCAGCCTATGCTTGGCAAGTATCGCATTTTTCTGCCAACTAAGCGTCATTATGTAATTGAGTCCTTGTATTCACACTATCAACATACGCATTATATAGAGCATCTTTATGTTACAAGGGGGATTATTTCTCAAATGTATCCCGAGTACATAGAGACTTACGACAGAGTCCTTAGAAGAACAAGTGGACACATGTTCAATATGATGATTATGGATAGAGAGCTTCTCCAAGAATATTGTACATGGCTCTTTAATATACTTGGAGAACTTGAAAAGAAGATTGATGTAAGACATATGTCCCACTTTCAAGGGAGATATTGCGGAAGAGTCAGCGAAATTATTTTTAATGTATGGCTTGAATATCAGATTGAGACCGGTCGTATTGACCGCGATGAGGTGAAGATTCTTCCGTATGTATATATGGAGAAGATAGACTGGGTTAAGAAAATCAGTAAGTTCCTTAGAGCTAAGCTTTTTCACGAGAAGTATGAAGTATAATAAGATAAATATTTCCAGTATTTATCTTTTAGCGTAGAATAGTTCCGGACGTGTCCGGAACTATAAACATTTTAAAGCAAAAAAGAATCCGATAGTCTGCACTATCAGACCAAAGGAAGGAATGCCTTGTCACTTTCAACAGTTAATGCTTTTAAGCACATGGAGTCTGCAGGGAATGTTGTTCTTGATGACGAGAAGCTCCATGCTCTTCAGAAGACGCTTAACATGATCCTTGCAGATATTGTATCTGTGTGCGATGAGAATGATATAACATATACACTTGGTGGTGGATCTGCGCTTGGAGCGGTTCGTCATCATGGTTTTATCCCGTGGGATGATGATATTGATATCAATATGCCACGAAGAGACTATGATAGATTCATACCTATTTTTACCAGGAAATTCGGCTGGAAGTATTGGATACATACTCCGCAGGGAACGAAGGGCTATAATCTGTTATTATCCAGAATAAGACTTAAGGGAACAAGTGTAGTTACAAGAGAAGATTTCCAAAACAAAGAAGCAGGAGCTTTTGTTGATCTCTTTGTCATGGAGAATGCTTATAATAATCCACTTATCAGAACTGTTCATGGACTTTTTTGCTATGGCTTTGGGTTTTTGGTGTCATGCAGAAAATTTTATCGTGACAGAAAACAAATGATGAAAATGGCGAAGGATGCCGGTGAAGATAAAATGTCCGGTGTATTTCGCCTGAAAATAGTAATCGGCTTTTTGATTTCTTTTATATCACTTGATACACTTGTTAGAGCCGGAGACAATTGTAACCGCTTTTGCAAGAATTACAATTCTAAATATGTCACGGTTCCTACCGGACGTAAATATTTTTTTGGAGAGATGTATTTAAGAAAAGATGTTTGCAGAATAAGAAAAGTGATGTATGATGGTAATTTGTATAATGTTCCGCTAAATACCGATTTATATTTAACTAATCTGTATGGTGATTATATGAAATTGCCGTCGAAGGATCAGATAGAGAAGCATATTTTCTTTAAGCCTTTTTATTTGAGTCTTGAGGAAAAGAGAAAAAGTAAAGACCAGTGACTTCGTATTAAAGAGGTTTATCGTTGGTAACCTGTATATGAAGGCTTGATTGGCCAAAACAAAGGCCTGAAAGGATTTATAAATGAATGCAGCACTAATATTCGCCGGTGGTACCGGTAAACGTATGAACTCAAAGGCAGTACCTAAGCAGTTCCTGATACTGTATGGCAAGCCGCTTATCATATATACTCTTGAGAAGTTTGAGAATCATCCGGATATAGATGGTATTGTCATTGCTTGTCTTGAGGAGTGGATTCCTAAGATGAAGAAGTATTGCGAACAGTTTGGCATAACTAAGGTTAGGGCAATTGTTCCGGGCGGTGCTTCCGGTCAGGAATCAATCTATCATGGACTTAAGTCGATTTCATCGATGTATGGAGATGATGATGTGGTTCTGATTCATGATGGTGTTCGTCCCCTTGTAGATCCCAATACTATAACCAAAGCAATAGAGTGCGCTCATAGTAAGGGCAATGCTATTACGGTAACTCCTGCTATAGAAACTATTTTCCTGGACAATGAGGCTGATGGTGAGGTCGGACGCATCATAGATCGTAAACAGTGTCTTATGGCAAGAGCACCTCAGTGCTTCCATCTTAAGGACATTATGGCTTGCCACCTTAAGGCTATTGAAGAGCAAAAGGATGATTTTATTGATTCTGCAAGCATGATGAAGTATTACGGACATAAGCTCTATACTGTGGAGGGCCGGGCTGAGAACATTAAGATCACAACGCCGGTTGACTTCTATATGTTCCGTGCTATAATTGATGCCCGTGAGAATCAGCAGATTTTCGGTTTATAAGTAAACTTGAGCTTCGTAGAAACGGAGCAGCTTACCCGTTATATGGTGTCAAAAGGAATTTTGGGCACATGCATCATGATATGAGACAGACATAATGATATGATACAGACATAATGATATGATACAGACATAATGATATGATACAGACATAATAATATGAGACAGACATAATAATATTAGGAGATTTATAATGCCAGTAGTTCAGATTGTTAAGAGAAAAGCTAAAAGAATGTTTCCTGCAGCGGTAGAGGGCAGATTTTTTAAGAGAATGGGGGTTGCATGGAAACAGACCAAGACTTGGGTCGACCGTTCAATCGGTTATGAGAACCGTAAGGTTTTGTCCAAGAACACCCCGGTTGTTCATAATCAGATAATGTTTATAACTTTTAACCATAGTTATTCATGTAATCCCAAATATATCTGCGAAGAGCTTATTAAGCGCGATGCCAATGTAGAGATTTATTGGGGTGTTACCAATATGAATACAAGAGGCTACGTTCCGGATCTTCCAAATGTACATGTAGTTAAGATGAACAGCTATGAATATTTTGTTGCAGCATGTTCTTCACATGTAATCATTATCAATTCACTGCTTGGAGATAAATTCTATCCATTCCCTGTCAAAAAAGAGCAGCGTGTGTTCGAGACTTGGCATGGAAGCCTTGGAATTAAGCGCTTTGATCTTGATCATTACAATACTAATCTTTCATGGCCTGAAGCTGCTGTTCGTACAGGCAAGCTTACTAACTATTGTATATCTAATTCCAAGTTTGAAGAGGATGTGTTTAGAGAGACTTTCTGGCCTCAGACACGTATCATGCGACTTGGACATGCCAGAAATGATATCTTCTTTGATACTTATAAGGAGCAGAGAGAACAGTGGAAAAAAGACTTCTACGAAGAAAGAGGTCTTGATGAAGATACGAAGCTTTGCCTTTATGCACCGACATTTCGTGATACGCATAATTTCGAGGTTTACGATCTTAATTGTGACAGACTTGTTGAGGCTCTCAAAGACCGCTTTGGCGGCGATTGGAAGATTCTTCTTCGTTATCATGACAATGATAAGAAAAAAGAAAAGACTCAGAATAAGCTCAAACAGGATTGCGTTATTGATGTGACGGATCTTCCGGATATTCAGGAGCTTCTGTCCTTTGTGGATTGTGGTATTACGGATTATTCTTCATGGATTTATGATTTCGTGCTTAGCAAAAAACCGGGATTTATCTATGCTCGTGACGTTGATATTTATAACAATGAGCGTGGTTTTTATTTCAAGCTTGAAGAGTCTCCGTTCCCTGTTGCTACAAACAATGAAGAGATGATGAACAATGTCCGCAAGTTTGACGAAAAACTCTATGCTAAGAAAGTAAAAGAGTTCCTTGATGGCAAGGGATGCATGGATGATGGTCATGCGAGCGAGAGGATTGTCGATCGTCTTTTGAAAATTTTGGGTTAAAAATAATTAGGGCGCATGGGGATTGTACCTTTGCGCCCTAATTTGGGTTTATATATGGATAGAAAAATAAAGAGTAAAAGGAATGGAAGAATCGAAATTCTTCGCTTTGTCTTTGCATTTATTGTGCTTCTTCATCATTCAAGATATCTACTTGGAGATGATAATTGCTATTTTCTTGGAGGCTCTCTTGCTGTAGAATTTTTCTTTATCGTTTCAGGGTATCTCATGACAAATTCGCTGGAACGCATTAATGGCTGTTCTGAATATGACGTAACTACAGGCAGAAGCCTTGCCGGGCAAACAGCTTCTTTTATCAATAAGAAGATAAGGGCGGTTTTGCCACAGTTTCCGATTGCCTGGATTATAGGATTTATAGTAGTTGTCGCATTTAATAAACTTACATTTACAAAGGCGATATGGGAATTTATAGAGGATTTTTGGGAACTTGCGCTTGTTAAGATGACAGGTATCTATGACGGCGGACTGGATGGCGTTATGTGGTATATCTCATCTATGCTGATATGTATGACAATTCTTTATCCGCTATTACGTAAATATCCTGATATGATGAAAAAGATATGGTGCCCGCTTCTGTCTCTTATGCTCCTTGGCATGATGTGTGCAATTGACGGGCATCCAAGGAATCCGTCCAAGTGGTATGGTATCATTTATAAGGGCAATATAAGAGCCTTTGCTGAGCTGTGTATTGGAATCTGGTCATACGACGTTGTTAAGAAGATAAAGGAAATTAAATGGACGCAATTTGCAAGAATTCTCTTTGAACTTATTCAGACCTGCGGATATATTATTACCATCATCTATATGTATCGCAAAGAACCGGGTAAGTACGATTATTTCTTCTTGATGATTTTGACAATATCCATAATGCTGTCCTTTGCACAGGTTGGTATCTTGTCGGATTTTTTTAATAACGGGCTTTGCGCTTTACTGGGGAGATTTTCGACGGCAGTTTATTTTTCACATATATATTATGCGCAGAACCTGAATGTGATATTATCAGATAGTGTTACTAAACACGAAAAAACGATTATTTATTTGGTATGTTCCTTCGTAACCGCATTTGCTGTTGAAGGACTGTCACTTTTGTATAAAAAGGTGTCGCCATATATTATGAGGGGCTTTAAAGCTATTTTAGTGCAATCATGAAAAAGATAATCAACAAATACAAAAAATATCAGTTCTTATTCGAAGAACTTGTAAAAAGAGATTTCAAACAAAAATATAAAAGAAGTATTCTGGGAATGGGATGGAGTATTCTATCCCCTCTTTTCACACTCCTTGTTATGTATGTGATTTTCTCAAGGCTCTTTGGGCATAGGATGGAACATTATGTTACATACCTTTTCAGCGGACAATTGGTTTTGTCTTATTTTAAGGAGTCTACCAAAAATGGCATGACTAGCCTTGTTAACAATTCCAAGATTTTCACCAAAATCAATGTTCCAAAGTATATGTTCCTTTTATCCAAGAATGTATCCGCACTTGTTAATTTTGGATTGACACTTGTTGTATACTTTATATTCTGCGCTTTTGACGGAATCAAATTTCATCCCAATCAGTTTCTATTGATTTTCCCTATCTTGTGTTTACTTGGGCTTAATATAGGAGTGGGACTTATCTTGTCCGCTATGTTTGTATTCTTTAGGGATGTAAGATATCTATACGATATAGTGCTTACTCTTTTGACGTACGTATCTGCTGTGTTCTATTCGGTTGATCAGTTTACGCCACTTGGTCAGAGACTCTTTTTACTTAATCCTGTGTATGTATATATCAAATATTTCAGGGTTATCATGATTGATGGTCTTATTCCGTCATTCGAGTATCATATGCTATGTATCTTCTATGCAGGAATAAGCCTGCTTATAGGAGGACTTATATACAAGAAGAATAATCATGCCTTTTTGTATTATTTATAAGAGGATATCTGTATGTCGGTTATAGAATGTAAAAATGTCAGCATCCGTTATATGACGGGCGATTTCAAAGCAATTGGATTAAAAGAATATGTTATTAGGCATCTCAAGGGCAATTATCATGTCAAAGAGTTCTGGGCAGATAAGGATGTATCCTTTACTCTTGAAAAAGGAGACATGCTTGGAATAATAGGCTCTAATGGCGCCGGCAAATCTACTTTGCTTAAGGCTGTCACCGGAATCATGATTCCAACCTATGGTGAGCTTCACACAAGGGGGAATATTGCTGCGCTTTTGGAACTTGCCAGCGGATTTGACGGTGATATGACTGTTAAGGAAAATACATATCTTAGAGGCGCACTTCTTGGATATACCAGGCAGTTCCTTGATGAAAAATATGATGAAATAATAAAGTTTGCAGAGCTTGAAGATTTTCAGGATTATGAGTTCAAACAGCTTTCTTCAGGTATGAAGTCAAGACTTGCTTTTTCTATCGCGTGTCTTGTTAATCCTGACATTATAATCCTTGATGAAGTTTTGTCGGTTGGCGATGGTGCCTTTAGGAAGAAATCCGGTGACAAGATGAAAGAGATTCTTGACAGCGGAGTTACAGGCCTTCTTGTAAGCCATTCAATATCCCAGGTCAGAGAACTGTGCAATAAGATATTATGGCTTGATCATGGTAAGCAGATAGCATTTACTGGTGAGGTCGATCTTTACTGCGATGCTTATGAAGAATTCCTTATGACCAAAAAACTCCCCAAGAAGCGCGAAGATATCGAAAAGCTTGCAAAGGGCTTTGCTGTTCGTAAAGAAAAAGAGGAAGAAGAAAAGGATAGAAAAGCTGCCCAAAGAGCTGCAAAGGCTAAGGCCAAGGAACTTGAAAAGAAAAAGGACTAGATGAAGTAAGAGGAACAATATGATTAGTATTGATAAAAATATAATTGAAAGTCCGCATGATCATGTTTTACAGGAAGATTTAGAAAATACTGCACTTGATAATGCTATTTCGTTTGAGCAAATCAAAAATTCTGTGATTCTCGTAACAGGTGCAACAGGTCTTGTCGGGATGCAGCTTGTAAAAAGTCTTGCTGCAATGAACAGGTTAAGAGATGCCGGAATAAGCATTATGGCTCTTGTAAGGAATCCTGATAAGGCTGATTCTATATATGGCGATTTGACAAAGCGCGGAGATATAACCTTTGTAAGGGCTGATCTCAACGATAGAGAGCGACTCTTAACCTGCGTTAAGGCTGCTTATGTAGATATCAAAAGAAATGACAATAAAGAAAATTCACCGTTATACATAATTCACGGGGCAGCAGTTACGGCTTCAAAGACAATGGTTGAGAAACCGGTTGAGACAATAGATACAGCTGTAAACGGAACAAAGAATATGCTGGAAGTGGCAAAGGCCCTTGGCGCAAGCTCTTTTGTATATCTGTCATCTATGGAAGTTTACGGAAGCTTTACAGAGCCTTTGCTTGTAACGGAGGATATGATGGGATATATCGATCCTCTTGTGGTTAGAAGCAATTACCAGCTGACTAAGCGTATGTGCGAGAATATGTGCATAGCTTATTTTAGCGAATTTGGAATACCTGTAAAGATAGCGCGCCTGTCACAGACTTTTGGAGCCGGAGTACTTCCGGGTGAGAACAGAGTTTTCGCCCAATTCGCAAGAAGCGTTATGAATGGCACAGATATTGTACTTCATACAAAAGGTCTTTCGGAAGGCAATTATTGTTACACAGCAGATACAGTGAGAGGGCTTATCACCATTCTCATTAGAGGAGAAAATTGCAATGCCTATAATGTAAGCAACGAGGATACGCATACGACAATATCCGGCATGGCTGAATTTGTAGCGCAAAAGCTTGCAAATGGCAAGATTAAAGTGGTATTCGATATACCGGATGATAATAAGTTTGGCTATGCGGCAGATACCAAAATGAAACTTTCAAATGCCAAATTAAAGGCTCTTGACTGGAGACCACGATACAGCCTTGAAGATGCATACAGACGTATGATGGCGAGTATGAGAGAACAGGGAATCTAAAAGAACATTTTTAGTTTTGATTTAGGTAACCATGTAATAATATGTCTATCAGGAATACAGCTCCTGATGGACGAGGTAGTTAAGGAACTAAAACCTGAGCATTAGTTCCTGATACTATATATCTCATCAATACCCCTCATAAGGAGAGTGCAGACATTGGCAATGCTATATGTCTGCATTTCTTTTATCTAAGGAGCTTGGGCTTTGCACTTGCCAAACCGGCGCCACCTCTTTGTTGTTATGCAGGTGCTGAAAGCTTATAAAGTATTTCGCGTTCTTTGTTTGAGGTTGTAGGCTACAGAGATATCAAATATCTTAAGAAATCAGGGATAAAAATCAAAAAAAAAATCTAAATATGATATTTTGTATGATGTGTAAAATGATAACATACTCATAGACGATTTCTTGGGAAAATATGTCAAATGAAAGGGAGAAAATTCATGAACATTCACAAGCTGAATGACAATAAAGACAGAAAAGGGACGTTTATAGTTGAAATTCAGCACCAGGAAAAAGGCAGCTGGCAGGGCAAGGTCACATGGGCAGAAGGCGGACGTAAGGAAGTTTTTAGAAGTACGCTTGAGCTAATCAAGATGATGGACAGTGCTGTCAACGACAATTCTGAGGTAGATGCAGCCTCATCTGTTTCTTGAAGGAGAGGACATGGAAGTACTGGAAAGTAGAGAACAGAGATTATTTGCACCAAATTTATTAAGTGTGGGCATTGATAAATGTGAGAACGGAGACTTTATCGGAAGGGTTTGGGAGCCATATGATGTCAGACCGTATGAATTCACAGGTATCAATGAGATGATAGTTCACATGGATGAGCTTTATGACAGATGGAATTATCCGCAGAGAGCATTAAATGAGCACAGCTTTTTGCGTACCCACGTAGCAACTGAACCTGTTAATATTTTTAAAGAGAAAGATTTGGCTCAAAAGATTGATCGCCTTTTGAATTTGCGTGGCCGGCTTTGTACCTTTAATATTCAGGTGAAGTTCAGACAATATGCAACATGGCAAGGAGTTGTCGTGTGGGCAGAGGAGAATAAACGGGGAAAATTTCAGAGCGCTATGGAACTTGTAAGACTTATGGATAATGCGATCAATAAAGGATTATTGATCAAATAGTATAGCTGCTTAATTTAGGACAAGGGCTAGAAGAGGACTGAAATATGCCAGGTGATGCTGTTTTAGATGCAGCATACCTGGTTTTTTTGTTATGACTAACTCAAACTTCTCACATTGAAAACGGCACACGCAGCGCGCAGGATACGGCTTTGCCGCCGGAAGTATTTTAGAGGCAGAGAGCCACATCCTGCGCGCTGCGTGTGCTGTTTTCAATATGGGAAGTTTAGTTATAATACAAACTAATCTGATAAAAGTATGATATAATCCAAATGGTTGCATTGTTTTACAGATGGCGTGCAAAAAGGAGAGTACAATGCCTACTAATCATGAGATAGATCATATTATAAAAACAATTTTGCAAGATTATGACAAAAAACGTGATGTTGACAAAATGGATGTGTTCGGTCAGCCGGATTCCAAGGCTGTTGAAGATATAACTCATAAACTTCTCAATGTTATTTTTCCCGGATATTACAGAGATAGGGTATATAGAAGCTTTAATGATAGGAATCGTATGTCGGTTCTTATAGAAGACGTAATGTACAATCTTGAGAAACAGATAACCATTGCGCTTATCTATAATGAAGAATATCGCGATACAGATGAACGTTTAAGAAAAGAGGCTGCAAAGAGAATTGCAGGTGAATTTGGCGAGCGTATACCCATGATTCGAGAGTTTGTCGACACGGATGTGCAGGCTACCTTTGACGGTGATCCTGCCGCTTACGGCAAGGAGGAAATTGTTCTTTCTTATCCGGGGATTCTGGCTACTACTGTCAATCGTATGGCACATGAACTCTATAAACTGCGAGTTCCGCTCATTCCGCGTATGATGACCGAACATGCTCATTCGGAAACAGGAATAGATATAAATCCGGGCGCTACAATCGGTAAATATTTCATGATTGACCATGGAACAGGCGTCGTTGTGGGAGAGACCACTATCATAGGCGAACATGTCAAGATTTATCAGGGTGTCACCTTGGGAGCTCTTTCTACAAGAGGAGGACAAGACCTTCGTGGCAAAAAACGTCATCCCACAGTTGAAGATAATGTTACAATATACTCCGGTGCCTCTATTCTTGGAGGAGAAACCGTTATAGGACATGATTCTGTTATTGGTTCGAACTGCTTCATTACTGCCTCGGTTCCGGCCGATACAAGAGTAACCATAAGGAATCAGGAACTTGTTTACAAGGACGGTAAAGGTAAGGAGTATACATCATCGGAATTCAAACAAGGCGAATGCTGGTGCGGTGGCTATGGTAACGATTGGGTTATCTGACCTTCATTAATGGCAGTTTTAACATAGCAAAAAGCAGGGTACTGCTAAATGTATTATTATATTGTAACTACGTACTCTGAATAAATATATATTTTAATTGAAAGAAGGTTTTAGAAATGTTTGAAAAGATTACAAAGGATATGCTTAAATTCATTGATGAATCTCCAACTTGCTATCATGTAATAAGCAATCTTGAGAAAAGACTTGATGAAGAGGGATATACAAAGCTTTTGGAGTCTCAAAGCTGGAAGCTTAAAAATGGTGGCAAATACTATGTTACTCGTAATGGTTCATCAATAATATCTTTTAAAATACCCAAGAAGACCTTTAAAGGATTCCTTATGACAGCCAGTCACAGTGATTCACCATCCTTCAAAATTAAAGAAAATCCTGAAATGCCGGAAGGCGGGATGTATGTCAAGCTCAACGTTGAGGGCTACGGCGGAATGCTTGACGGGCCATGGTTTGACAGACCACTTTCAATTGCGGGCAGAGTTTTTGTCAAGGATGGCGATAATTCAATTTCGATGAAACTTATAAATATTGACAGAGACCTTGTGATGATGCCTTCTCTTGCAATTCACATGAACAGAGAAGCCAATAGTGGTTATAAATTTAATGCCCAAAAAGATATGCAGCCTCTTTTTGGAGACATATCATCAAAGGGAAGCTTTGATAAGACAATCGCCAAGGCAGCAGGCGTCAAAAGCGGCGAGATAATAGGAAGTGATTTGTTCTTGTACAATAGAGTAAAGCCTACAGTATGGGGAGCAGGCAAAGAGTACATTAGTTCATCACGGCTTGATGACCAGGAATGTGTATATACAACCTTTGAGGCATTTCTTAATTCAGAATCCACATCACATGCACTTGTGCACTGCGTATTTGATAATGAAGAAGTTGGAAGCACAACCAAGCAAGGTGCAGCATCTACATTCCTCAAGGATACACTTGAGAGAATAAGCGAAGGATGTGGGCGTACAAGAGAACAATATCACACAGCTCTTGCACAAAGCTTTATGCTATCTGCCGACAATGCCCATGCAATGCACCCAAATCATGCAGATAAAGCAGATCCTGTCAACAGACCTGCTATGAATAAGGGTATAGTAATTAAATTTAATGCAGGTCAAAAGTATACAACTGATGGAGCATCAGAAGCTATGTTTAGGATGGTTCTTGATAGGGCTAAGGTTCCCTATCAGATGTTCACTAACAGAAGTGATATGGCAGGCGGCTCTACGCTTGGTAATATCAGCAATACACAGGTTGCTCTCAATACAGTAGATATAGGGCTTGCACAGCTTGCAATGCATTCACCGTATGAAACAGCCGGTGCAAACGATCCTAAATACATGGCTGAAGGTGTTAAAGCTTTTTATGAATCTGATATAGATATTCATATTTCCTAAGCTTTATGAACATGTATTCGAGTTATTGTAAGATTATTCATAATCATTTATAATTATAGGATGAACAGTTTTAACGAAAGCAGGACTTAGTTTTATGGGTTTGTTTGATTTATTCGGGGGCAGCAAGAAGAAGGAAGAGGAAGTCGCTGCACTTGATAAGAAGCGTAAAGAAGAAGCAGCTATCAAAGAAAAGGAAGAGCAGATAGAAGCACACAAAGACCTCCCATGGCCGCATCCGGTACCAATTTCCAAGATACGAGCTTCGGGTCAGGAAACTGAAATCATTGAAGATCCGGTATCCGCAAATCGAAAGGACGAAATCGGACCTCTTGTATATGAAGAGAAGATAAGTCTCGATACATTAAGATTTCTGACACTTCCGGAATTATTATTTGTATTGACGACACAGGAATTTTTTAATTCCAGGAGTAAGCTTAATAACTTTGCTGAGAATCATCGTATCCTTTACAACGAACTTCTAAATCGTGTACGTGATGCACAGACTATTTATTGTATATACGATAATGCAACTAAATTTCCATTTGTAGAGAACGGATTTGCCTATATCTATCTTGAAAAAGAAATTGCGCAAAAGGTAGTTGAGGCATATGGCAAGCAGTTTAGAAATCTTTCCGTCAAGGAATGTCCTGCTCGTCCGGAGGGCGCCGGCAATACAGATAAGGGATTTTTTGATTATTTATATTATCTTGGAATTGAGCGTATTATTATTGAAAATGGGCGTTACAGAGCGAGATTCTCAAGAAGCGAGATAGTTGCTCCGCCTAATTATATCGATGACAATAAAAAGGCACCTATGAATCCGCAACTTCGCCTTGCTATGCTTGATTTTCTATCAGAGGCTCGTTGGCCTGTTAAGTATGAAAAGAGAGCTCAGGTTGTTCAGACCAAGGAAGCAAGAATGGTTGCTTTGGCAAGGGCTGGACGTTATATAGTTCCCGTACAGCATGAAGGTCCTGCCGAGATGATGGATGACGGACGCATTAAGTTCAATAAGGATACGAAACTTCGTTTTCCTGTAATGAAGACCAATAATGGTAAGTTATTCCTTCCCATCTTTACTGATGGTATAGAATTTGCCAAAAAGTTTGGAAGAGAAGGCTTTGAAGGCGCAGTATTCAAATTTAGTGATATCTTAAGATTTGTGCAGGACAAGGATGGCATTGCCATTAATCCTATGGGAGAGAATATCATGCTTCCCAAGGACAAGATGATGGCTCTTGAAGCTGCATCGCAGGTGATCACAGCATCCAAAAATGCTGCAAAGCCTGTAAATAAGGCTAGCGCAGAGGATATCATCAAAAGAGCCAGTGCCGAGGATGTAGCAGACAAGATTATTCAGATGCCAAGGCGTACATCTGATATAGCTGAATCTGATACAATTGCAAATGCTACAGATGAGAGTGATAGCAGCGAAGATATGTCTGATATCACACCTGATGACTAAAAATAAAGCTGACAAGTAAAACTTCCACGAAAGGCGGTTTGAATGTTTGATCGAATGTTGGGTTTGTATCTCGTTGAACAGGGTAGACTGACCGGCGAACAGCTTGACAAGGTATATGAGAAGCAGTCACAGACAAGAGCCAGACTTGGTGTTATTGCTGTGGCTGAGAAGCTCATGACCATTCCTCAGGCTGAACAGATCAATTCATTGCAAGCTACTCAAGACAAGTACTTTGGCGACCTTGCAATTGAAAGAGGTTATCTTACCGCTGAACAGGTTGCCAAGCTATTGGATGAACAGGGCAATGAATTCATGGCTTTTTCGCAGGCACTGGTGGATCTTGGATTTATGTCTCTTGATGAGATATCGGGATTATCTGAAGAGTATGCATCTAAATACGGACTTATGGAGTCGGAAATTGACGCGCTAAGATGCAATGATATCTCACGCATTGTTCCAATTTATGCCAAAGAGGCTGGTGAGAAAGTCGTTAAACTCCTTACCATAGCGGTCAAAAATGTCTACCGCCTAATCGATCAGCATGTTACTATTGGTCATCTTGAGAAGAAGATGTCAGTTTCGGGAGAATGTGTTGGATATCAGAAGACGATAGGACATGAGCAGATTTGCAACAGCATAACGGGAAGCTATAGTGATCTTCAGAAGGTTGCAATGAGTTATACCAAGGAAGAATTTATAGAGACAAGGGAAGATGCACTTGATGCTTTGTGTGAATTTATAAATTGTACAAATGGTATTTATGCCACTACGGAAAGCTCTGAGAGTGAAATGATAGATTTGGAGCCGCCAATTTATATAACTCATTTTGCCAATCTTAAGGCTCCGGAGGTTTATTCATTACCAGTATATTGTAGTAATGCTAGTATATTTATCAATATCTCTGATGCGAAAACAACAGAAATCGGTTGAGACATGAATTAAGTTGTGAGGAGGAAATGGCATGGCAAACGTACTGATAGTAGATGATTCTAGAACATCAAGAAGAGTACTGAAGGATATTCTTGAACGCAATGGTCATACCGTTGTTGGCGAAGCCGTTGATGGCAAAGAAGGCTATGATATGTATCAGACACTTAAGCCTGATATTGTCACTATGGATATAACAATGCCTGTTATGGACGGTATAGATTCTCTTAAGCTTATCATGAGATTTGACCCTCAGGCCAAGGTTATTATGGTAACTGCAGCCGGACAGAAACAGAAGATGATGGAAGCTATCAAGATAGGAGCTGTTGAATTTATTTCTAAGCCCTTGGAAGAGGATGCTATCATCAAAACTCTTAATGAAATCACCTAACTAATCATTTAAATAAAAATCTCAAAATAATTTAGTTCATGTGTCTATAGATATTCAGATCCATCCACCATCAAGAGATATTATTTGACCTGTCATATATTCGGGGGATGTTACGATTTTTAATGTCATATCAGCGACTTCTTCCGGCGTGCCTAATCGGCCCGCCGGCATTTCATTTCTAAGAACTTCGAGATCGTCATCGGACAGATGAGATCTGTTCATATCCGTATCGATAACACCACAGGATATAGCATTAACACTAATATTGGATGGTGCAAGCTCTTTGGCAAGAGCTCTTGTGAATCCGTTCACACCTCCCTTGCTTGCAGAGTAGGCAACTTCGGTGGAAGCTCCAACCTGTCCCCAGACGGAAGAAATATTTACAATTCGGCCTCCGCCTAAGCGTAGCATAATAGGAACAGCACATTTTGAAGTGTTATATAAAGATGTTAGATTTGTCTTGATAATATTGTCCCATTCTTCCGGCTTCATATCTGTCAATAGACCAAGCCATGCAATGCCGGCGTTATTAATAACAATATTGACGCGGGGGATTTGCTCGAACATTTTGGCTACATCATAATAGTTTCCAATATCACATACGAAAGGAATGCAGTTGATCTCGTATTTTTGTGAAAGATCAGCGCATAATCTTTTGAGAACATCACCGCTATTTAGGCAGGTAAGATAGAGATTGTAGCCATTCTCGGCGAATTTCTGAGCAATTGCCCTTCCTATGCCTCTTGAAGCCCCTGTTATAAGAACATAATCATCCATATATAAACTCCTTAGTGATTTTGTGATATAAAATGGCAACAAGTCTCTTGCTGCTTGCCGGATTGCATGAAAAAAGTTTGAAAAGACAATCGTGGCTATTTGTATGTTATCAAAGCAATATGCATCTGCCAACATATAATAACATTGAAACGCACCTATCATCATGTTATCAAAGTGATTGACAAAAGACAATTGATATGATTATATAGATATATAATATTGTACGCAATCTTTTGGCGCACAATATAAAACACAGTATTGCATTTGATAGAATCATTTGTATCTACACTCAGTAAGCACTTTTTATTATTGCTTTTGGTATAGTAAGGCATAGATAGTTAGTTAAATGCGGTGATACACGAAGTTTGAGTTTTTATACAATATTCTGGTAATCATAGTATACCTGATGAGTAAAAAGGAGGTAACATATGTACGACACACTTATAATCGGAAGCGGACCGGCAGGTCTGTCGGCAGCAGTATATGCAAAGCGAGCAGATTTGAATGTAGCAGTTATAGAAAAGGAGTTTACTTCTGGCGGGCAGATACTAAATACCTATGAAGTCGATAATTATCTTGGAATGCCCGGAATGAATGGCTTTGACCTGGGGATGAAGTTTAGAGAACATGCAGACAAGCTTGGAGCACAGTTTCTTGAAGGCAATGTTTCCGGGATAGATGTAATAGAGGAAGGAAGCGATGAAAGGCTTCCTGTATTTAAAGTAAATACAGATAATGGTTCATATGATACGCATACCGTAATAATTGCATCAGGTGCGATGCATTCAAAGCTTGGTGTAGAGGGTGAAGACCAATACACAGGCGCTGGGGTGTCCTATTGTGCTACCTGTGATGGAGCTTTTTTTAGAGGCAAGGATGCGGTAGTTGTAGGAGGCGGAGACGTTGCTGTAGAGGATGCTATATTTCTTGCAAGAGGCTGTAACAAGGTTTATCTGATTCACAGAAGAGATGAACTTAGAGCTGCAAAGTCTTTACAGAATGAACTTATGGCGCTTACGAATGTGGAAGTTGTATGGAATAGTGTTGTTAAAAAGATACAAGGTACATCAAAAGTGGAATCGGTACTTGTTCAAAATGTTAAGACAAAAGAAGAAAATTCTCTAAGTACAGATGCATGCTTTGTTGCAGTTGGAATAACTCCCGAAACTTCTAAATTCAAAGACCTTGTAGAGTGTGATGAAAAGGGATATATCAAAGCCTTAGAAAGTGGTGAAACCTCACATCCCGGAATCTATGTAGCCGGAGATGCACGAAAAAAACGCCTTCGCCAAATTGTTACGGCTGTAGCAGACGGCGCTAACGCAGTTACAGCGATTCAGGACTATTTTGTGGGGAAATCGTAACATTTTTTTACCTTGAATTTCACAATCAACTCAAACAATATAGACAAAATCTGCTCAAGTTGTCAGATAATTTGAGCAGATTTTTTGTTGAAATTCTCAAAAAGTTGCCTCTCTATGCCGCGCATTTTGTGGAAATTTAAAAGAAAGTAAAATATTAAATTTGAAAATTGACACAAGTATTGACAAAATTGAATGTTAGCAGTATATTAAATATCGGTGTAACAATTTCGTAACAATGTAGGGAGGCCAAACATTGAACAGAGTTGGTAAGCAGTTCGCTGTATGTATGTTGACGGCTGCTGTAACATTTGTAGGCACGGGGATAGATGCAATGGCCGGTTCGTCGGTAACGTCTGTACTTCCTTCTGCCGGAATTGGATATGAACTTGCTTCAGATCAGGTAGAAGTTTCTAATCTTCAAGAGAATGAGAAGTCTGACTCATCGTCTTCTTCAAGCACTGGTTCTGCAACCAGTAGCACTTCCGGATCTTCAACGACCTCTACTAAAGAAGTCACTAATACTACTCCTCTTTCATCCAGAGTGGATGAGGAAGTTTTGAATGATATTGAGGCGGCGACTGGTGCTACTACAACAACTAATGATGAAGAGGAAACGTTCTCCAATTTGGTAATCGCTCAGGTTAATGATTATGTTAACGTAAGAAGCGGACCATCCGAAGATTATGAAGTAGTCGGCAAACTTTACAACAATTCAGTTGGTACATACCTTGGTGAAGAGGATGGATGGTATCAGATTAAGTCAGGTTCCGTTACAGGTTATGTAAAGGCTGAATATTGTGTTACAGGTGAGGAAGCTGTAGAGCTTGCACCTAAGGTTGGAACTCGTATAGCTACAGTCACAACCACGACACTTAAAGTTCGTAAAGAGGCCAGCACTGATTCGGAAGTACTTGGACTTGTTCCTATCGATGATGAACTTGTTGTTACAGAAGAACTTGATGGATGGGTAAAGGTTGAAATAGAAGAAGGTGAAGGTTACGTATCAACTGATTATGTAACACTTTCAACTGAATTCGTAGAAGCTGAATCCAAAGAGGAAGAGGCTGCAAGACTTGCTAAGGAAGAAGCTGCCAAGGAAGCTGCAAGAGCTGCTGCAAGCGCTAATACTTCCAAGTCATCATCTTCATCAAGCATCAAGTCAGCAGAACAGTATACAACAGAGAAGAGCTCTATCGGGGAAGCAGTTGCAGCATTTGCTGTACAGTTTGTAGGTAATCCATATGTATATGGTGGAACGAGCCTTACAAACGGAGCAGATTGCTCAGGTTTCGTAATGAGTGTATATGCTAATTTTGGTGTTAGTTTACCGCATTCCTCATCAGCAGACAGAAGTGTTGGTGCTGCTGTAGATGGACTTGCGAATGCACAGCCTGGTGATATTGTATGTTATTCCGGACACGTTGCTATTTACATTGGTAATGGACAGATTGTACATGCATCTACATCTAAGACAGGTATTATAATTTCTAACGCTAACTATAGAACACCATTGGCTGTTCGTAGAATCTTCTGATTTTTATATAGGCTTATAAAGAGCTGTCGCTATCACCTTGGAAGTATGTATACATACATTCCTGATTCGGTGAGGTAACTAAAGGTTACTTGCGGCAGCTCTTTTTGTTTATTCTCAAATTTCTAACCTTGTCAAACTGATACCACTGCAAAAGCGCCCCTAACTCATGAGAAGGCTTTCCATATCTTCGAAAGCCTTGAAAATACAATGAACTTTGGGCTATTTATTTTGATGACTTGCGGCGTTTGAACAAATTGTTAACAATCACAGCCTTTTCGTTGTTTGATTGCATAAGTGCCTTCAAAAATGCTATACTATACCTATTAAAGGAAATCATCAATTATTTCCGAAAAAAGAGGTGACTGCCATGAAATTCACAATTGTAGGTAAAAACATTGATGTAACTCCCGGACTTAGAGCAGCGGTTGAAGAGAAGCTTGGTAAGCTTGAGAAGTACTTCAACCCGGATACAAATGTAAATGTAACATTACATGTAGAAAAGGATCGTCATAAAATCGAAGTCACGATTCCGGTCAAAGGTAAAATCATTCGTTCTGAACAGGTCAGCAGTGATATGTATGCATCTATTGACCTTGTCGAAGAAGTCATCGAACGTCAGCTCAAGAAATACAAGAACAAAATAGTTGACAAGCATCAGGCTGAGAAGAGCTTGTTCAAGACAGAATTCATCGAACAGGATTATATGGATGAAGATGAAATTCGAATTGAGCGTGTTAAGAAGTTTGATTTAAAGCCGATGTATCCTGAAGATGCGTGCGTACAGATGGAACTTCTCGGACACAGCTTCTATGTATTTATTAATGCAGAAACAGATGAGACCAATGTTGTATATAAGAGAAAAGGCAATACCTATGGTCTTATAGAGCCTGAGATTTAAGAACCTTTAAAGTATTTAAAACTAAGTAAATCTTCTTGTGTATAAGATGATATGAAAAGCGCCTCTGGCATGACCTGTTCGCATGCTAGAGGCTTTTTTTACCTAAAATCGTATTTATACTCAAACTTTGAATGTGTTATTTGAGTATTCGATGCTTTCATATCGCGAAACACAATTCCATTTAATAAAAAAATAAAATGTAAACACTTACACTTTGTTAAAAATATTGCAATCTCAATCAACAATATGGTATAATGAATGCGTTGTGATAAAAAATTAACAATCGTTACCTGCTATCGATAGGAAGTAGTCGATAAAACGTATTCAAGGTAACCAAAAGCTCTACAATTTTCAAGCAATACAATTAAATATGTAACCTAAAGCTCGCATAAGAGCTCAATTACACAACGGAGGTATAATAATGGCAAAGAAAGTAGTTTTAGCTGGTGCATGTCGTACAGCAATCGGAACAATGGGCGGATCTCTTAGCACTATTCCTGCAGTGGATCTTGGTGCTATCGTCATCAAAGAGGCTCTGAATCGTGCAGGTGTTAAGCCTGAAGATGTAGACCACGTATACATGGGATGCGTTATCCAGGCTGGACAGGGACAGAATGTTGCTCGTCAGGCATCCATTAAGGCCGGTCTTCCTGTAGAAGTACCTGCTGTTACAACTAATGTTGTATGTGGTTCAGGTCTTAACTGCGTTAACCAGGCAGCTCAGATGATTCTTGCAGGAGATGCTGATATAGTTGTTGCCGGTGGTATGGAGAATATGTCACTTGCGCCATTTGCACTTCCGAATGGCCGCTACGGATATCGTATGATGTGGCCAAGCCAGAGCCAGGGCGGTCTTGTTGACACAATGGTTAAGGATGCATTATGGGATGCTTTCAATGATTATCATATGATTCAGACAGCTGACAACATTTGCAATGAATGGGGTCTTACACGTGAAGAACTCGATGAGTTCGCTGCTAAGAGCCAGAATAAGGCAGTTGCAGCTATCGAAGCAGGCGCATTCAAGGATGAAATCGTTCCTGTAGAAATCAAAAAGAAGAAAGAGACAATCATTTTTGATACAGATGAAGGCCCAAGACAGGGTGTTACACCTGAGTCACTTTCTAAGCTTCGTCCTATCAACAAGGATGGATTTGTTACAGCAGGTAATGCTTCAGGTATCAATGATGGTGCAGCTGCACTCGTTGTTATGTCTGAAGAGAAGGCCAAAGAGCTTGGTGTTAAGCCTATGGCTACATTCGTAGCAGGAGCACTTGCAGGTGTTCGTCCTGAAGTAATGGGAATCGGACCTGTGGCAGCTACCAAGAAGGCTATGAAGAAGGCTGGAATCGAGAACGTTTCTGAGTTCGATATCATCGAAGCTAATGAGGCTTTTGCAGCTCAGTCTGTAGCAGTTGGTAAGGATCTTGGAATTGATGTTGACAAGCAGCTCAACCCTAACGGCGGTGCTATCGCACTTGGTCACCCTGTTGGAGCATCAGGCGCTCGTATCCTTGTAACACTTCTTCACGAGATGCAGAAAAAAGGCGCTAAGAAGGGCCTTGCAACTCTATGTATCGGTGGTGGTATGGGATGTGCTACTATCGTTGAGAAGTACGAATAATTAACACATACAAGAGGGTGTGAATACCAAAAAGAGATTCACACCCTCTTGATACTGCATAAAATCGGAGGACGAATCAATGAGTCTTGTATTATATGAACAGGAAGGCAATATTGCCGTTGTTACAATTAACCGTCCGGAAGCACTTAATGCTCTTAATTCAGCTGTTCTCGATGAACTTAATACAGTTCTTGATAATGTTGATTTAAACTCTGTAAGAGCGCTCGTTCTTACAGGAGCCGGAGATAAATCATTTGTTGCAGGAGCGGACATCGGAGAGATGAGCACTCTAACCAAAGCAGAAGGTGAAGCCTTCGGCAAAAAGGGTAACGATGTATTTAGAAAGCTTGAGACACTTCCTATACCTGTTATTGCAGCTGTTAACGGCTTTGCACTTGGCGGTGGATGTGAGATTTCTATGAGCTGTGATATCCGTATCTGCTCAGACAATGCTATGTTCGGTCAGCCTGAGGTTGGTCTTGGAATCACACCAGGATTTGGCGGAACACAGAGACTTGCAAGAACTGTAGGCGTTGGTATGGCTAAGCAGCTTATCTACACAGCTCGTAATATCAAAGCTGATGAGGCACTTCGCATAGGTCTTGTAAATGCCGTATATTCACAGGAAGAACTTCTTCCTGCAGCAAAGAAACTCGCAAGCACAATCGCCGGCAATGCTCCTATAGCCGTACGTGCATGTAAGAAGGCTATAAATGATGGACTTCAGACCGACATTGACAGTGCACTTGTAATCGAAGAGAAGCTCTTTGGTTCATGTTTCGAGTCAGAGGATCAGATTGAAGGAATGGCTAATTTCCTTCGTAAAAAGGATGACCCTAAGAAAGTTAAGCATGTTGAGTTCAAGAATGCTTAATCATTATCATTTAAATGAAAATAATAGATAAAGTAATCTAAGGAGGATTTACAATGAAAGTAGCAGTAATTGGTGCAGGAACAATGGGTTCTGGTATTGCACAGGCATTTGCTCAGTGTGACGCTGTTGATACAGTATATCTTTGCGATATCAAGCAGGAGTTTGCTGATGGCGGTAAGAGCAAGATTGAGAAGAATCTTGGAAGACTTGTTAAAAAAGAAAAGATGACTCAGGAAGCTGCAGATGCAATCGTAGCTAAGGTTAAGACAGGTCTTAATACTATTGCTACAGATCCTGATCTGGTAGTAGAAGCTGCGCTTGAAGTTATGGATATCAAAAAGGCATGTTTCAAGGAACTTCAGGAGAACATTGTTAAGAATCCTGATTGTATTTATGCTTCAAATACATCATCACTTTCTATTACAGAAATTGGTGCAGGACTTAAGACACCTATCATTGGAATGCATTTCTTCAATCCTGCTCCTGTTATGAAACTCATTGAGGTTATCTCAGGCGCTAACACTCCTAAGGAGACAACAGAAAAGGTTATCGAGATATCTAAGACACTTGGAAAGACACCTGTACAGGTTAACGAAGCTCCCGGATTTGTTGTTAACCGTATCCTTATCCCACTTATCAACGAAGGAATCTTCGTATATTCAGAAGGAATTTCAGATATCGAAGGAATCGATACAGCTATGAAGCTTGGATGCAATCATCCTATGGGACCCCTTGAACTTGGTGACTATGTAGGACTTGATATCGTACTTGCTATCATGGACGTTCTTTACAATGAGACACATGATTCCAAGTATCGTGCTTGCACACTCCTTCGTAAGATGGTTCGTGCCGGTCATCTTGGTGTTAAGTCAGGCATTGGCTTCTACAAGTACAACGAAGATAGAACCAAGACTCCTGTTGATAAGCTTTAATATAACAATCAGCTTCCCGGGATAATTACAATATCCCGGGAGTTACAGGTTAGTGCAGGCTTTGCGCCAACCACCTGTGTTGATAGAAATAATTGGCGTTATGTACGTCACTATAGAACTAAAGGAGAAAAAACATGGATTTTCAGCTGGATCAGAAGCATGAAATGGCAAGATCTCTTTTTAGAGAATTTGCAGAAAAAGAAGTAAAGCCTCTCGCAATTGAGACAGACGAGACAGAGACTTTTCCCAGAGAGACAGTTACAAAAATGGGCAAGAGCGGATTCTTAGGAATTCCGGTACCAAAGGAATATGGCGGACAGGGATGTGATCCTCTTACATACGTTATGTGCGTAGAGGAGCTTGCTAAGGTATGCGGTACAACATCTGTTATTGTATCTGCACATACATCTCTTTGCATAGATCCTATTCTTACATATGGTACAGAAGAGCAGAAACAGAAATACGTTCCGGATCTTGCTTCCGGAAGAAAGCTCGGTGCATTCGGTCTCACAGAGCCCGGCGCAGGAACTGATGCTCAGGGCGTTCAGACCAAGGCAGTTCTTTCTGAAGATGGCAAGACATGGACACTCAATGGCTCTAAGTGCTTCATCACAAATGGTAAGGAAGCAGATGTTTATATCATCATTGCTTATACAGATATCGTTGAAGACAAGAAGGGCAGAAAGCAGAAGAAGTTCACATCATTCATCGTTGAAAAGGGAACACCTGGTTTCACATTCGGAACCAAGGAACACAAGATGGGTATCAGAGGATCAGCTACTTATGAGCTTATCTTCCAGGATTGTGTAATACCTGCCGAGAACCAGCTCGGAGCTCGCGGAAAGGGCTTCCCTATTGCCATGCATACTCTTGACGGCGGACGTATCGGTATCGCTGCACAGGCTCTTGGTCTTGCAGAGGGTGCTCTTGGGAGAACAATCGCTTATGTAAAAGAGAGAAAGCAGTTCGGTCGTTCAATTGCCCAGTTCCAGAATACACAGTTCCAGCTTGCTAATCTTGCAACAGAAGTAGAAGCTGCACAGCTCCTTGTATACAAAGCTGCAGAAGCTAAGAGAACTAAGGACAGATATTCTGTAGAAGCTGCTAAAGCAAAGCTTTTTGCTGCTGAAACAGCTATGGACGTTACAACAAAGTGCGTTCAGCTCCTTGGTGGTTATGGTTACATCAGAGAGTATGAGGTTGAGCGTATGATGCGCGATGCCAAGATTACTGAGATCTACGAAGGAACATCAGAGGTTCAGCGTATGGTAATCTCAGGAAGCTTACTTGCATAATCTTAAATAGGTTTTCTTATTTATGATCACAATGAAAATGCTGTATAGCTAAAATGCCTGTATTATTTTCTGATCATAGAAGGATATATCAAGATATGCATATACGAGAGTATGATTTAATGAACTATTTATAGTTCAGATTCTGCAAATATAAGGAGAAAAACATGAAAGTTGTAGTTTGTGTTAAGCAGGTCCCTGATACAAAGGGTGGCGTTAAATTCAAACCGGATGGAACTCTTGATAGAGGCGCAATGCTTGCTATCATGAATCCTGATGATAAAGCAGGTCTTGAAGCTGCACTTAAGCTCAAAGATCAGTATGGAGCTGAAGTTACAGTTGTAACAATGGGTCTTCCGAAGGCTGATGCAGTTCTTCGTGAAGCACTTGCAATGGGTGCCGATAAGGCAGTCCTTGTAACAGACAGAGTACTCGGCGGCGCAGATACATGGGCAACATCATCAACAATAGCAGGAGCAATCCGTAACCTTGATTATGATATCGTTATCACAGGTCGTCAGGCTATCGATGGTGATACAGCACAGGTTGGTCCTCAGATTTCTGAGCACCTTGGAATTCCGGTTATCTCATATGCTGAAGAGATTTCAGTTGATGAGAAGGAGAAGAGTGTTACAGTTAAGAGACAGTTCGAAGACCGTTATCACATGGTAAAGGCTAAGATGCCTGTTCTCATCACAGCTCTTTCAGAGCTTGGCGAGCCCAGATACATGACACCCGGCGGAATCTTTGATGCATTTGATGCAGAGGTTACTGTATGGGGCAGAGCTGATCTTAAGGATGTAGCAGATGAGAATATCGGTCTTAAAGGTTCTCCTACACAGATAGCAAAGGCTTCCGATAAGGTTAAGAAGGGTGCCGGCGAGAAGGTTACTCCTGACAGCGCTGATGAAGCTGTTAAGTACATCCTTGGCAAGCTTGATGAGAAGCACGTTATTTAAGAACCTGAGTGCGGCATAGAATATTTAAGGTTGCACGATTCAAGATGTGAATTATTTAGTATAAAAGGAGAATGAACATGTCTTTAGAAGAATATAAGGGTGTATTTATCTTCGCTCAGCAGGTTGATAATGAGCTCAGTAACATAGCTCTCGAACTTCTGGGCAAGGCCAGAGATCTTGCAGCAGATCTTGATGAAAAGAAAGTAACAGCAGTACTTCTTGGTGAGAATGTAGAAAATCTTGCTGATAAGCTTGCTGAGTACGGCGCAGACAGAGTTATCGTAGTAGATGACCCTGCACTTAAGGATTACAGAACAGAGCCTTATACACATGCTCTTGCAGAAGTAATCAAGGAATATAAGCCTGAAATCCTCCTCGTTGGAGCTACAGCAATCGGTCGTGATCTTGGACCACGTGTATCATCACGTATCCATACAGGCCTGACAGCTGACTGTACACAGCTTGAGATTGGTGATTTCCCGCTTACACCTATGCCTGGACAGGAACAGAAGCACAAACAGCTCCTCATGACACGTCCTGCATTTGGTGGTAACACAATCGCTACAATCGCTTGCCCGAACTTCCGCCCTCAGATGGCTACAGTTCGTCCCGGCGTTATGCAAAAGATCACTCCCAATAAGGGAGCAAAGGCAGAAGTTGTTAAGTTCAATCCTGGATTTGAAGAGAACAACTGCTATACAGAAATTCTTAAGATTGTTAAGGAAAAGGCTAACGTTGCTAATATCGCTGATGCTAAGATCCTTGTATCCGGCGGACGTGGTGTAGGTAGCCCTGAGAACTTCAAGATTCTTGAAGACCTTGCAGAAGTACTTGGCGGAACAGTTTCATGCTCACGTGCTGTTGTTGATAACGGCTGGAAGCCAAAGGAACTTCAGGTAGGTCAGACAGGTCAGACAGTTCGTCCTCATGTATATTTTGCAATTGGTATTTCCGGAGCCATCCAGCATGTAGCAGGTATGGAAGAGTCCGATATTATCATTGCTATCAATAAGGACGAGAATGCACCTATCTTCGACGTAGCAGATTACGGCGTAGTAGGAGACCTTAATAAGATCGTTCCGGAGCTTACAAAGCAGATAAAAGAAGCTCAGGCAGCTAAGACATTGGCATAATTTAATTTATCTCTATATATAAAAGAGCTTTCCGTAGATATGGCGGGAAGCTCTTTTTATTATACTTAAACTTCCCACTTGCCAAACCGGCGCCACTCCTTTTTGCCCTCATGCAGGTGCAG
>ERZ842401.1376-NODE-1376-length-34982-cov-5.556647_pt1 | contig 34982 bp, 30 predicted proteins | sample MGYA00521270_ERZ842401 | MGnify/ENA primary metagenome ERZ842401 (study PRJEB31892, sample SAMEA3878208) | bioreactor metagenome | biome: Moose rumen | place: Sweden | collected 2011-10 | study: EMG produced TPA metagenomics assembly of the PRJEB12797 data set...
TCGATTATATTATTCTGCTTTCTGTCGTTGTGCTTACGGTTTTTCGTCTGTTTTCCAATGGGTTTATCCCTTGTAGCGACTTTTGAAACTGGCTCTATCATTCTCAGGGAAAAAAGATGGGACGTGGGGCTTTTGCGCTCTTTGTGCTCCTCGCGCTTTTGCTGGAAGCGGGCATCATCGCCATGAGCTTGATGGAGCTTCGTGGAGAAGGAGGGAATGTTCCTCTGGGGGCAAAACAGCCGCTGAGCCTGCGGATGGCAATACTTGCCACCTTCCTGTCCGCCCTGGTTCTCTTTAGCGAGAGGCTTTTTCCCTTTGCCTTGTTCAGCAAGAAGGCGCCGCCGCCCATCATCCGCTTCATTGAACAGTACATTCCCTCGATGGTTATGGCAATCCTCATAGTCTACAGCCTCAAAGACATAAATTTTGCGGCAGCTCCCTTTGGCGCACCTGCAATCCTTGCCATTGCGGCGGCAATCCTCTTGCAGCAGCTGTGCAAGAACCCCATGCTGAGCATATTCGGCAGCACCGGTTTGTTCATGGTGCTGTCCCGACTTCTGTAGAATATAGTGATTGACGCTTCCCTGCATCTGTGGGATAATAGCAGGAAAGTGCTTTAACCAGCACTGCCAGAATTGTGGAGAATAACTATGGTCGCATTGATTGTCGGTATTTTATTGATAGCTTTTTGTATCTTCGCCTGCCTGCCTATGGGGCTTGCTTGGACTGCGGATGTATTGAATTTCCTGCGCGGCTGCGCGCCGGTGCTTGCCGCCTTTGTGGGGCTCATCGCCGTGTTCATCGGCTTTGCGGACATCAAGGATAAAAAAGAAGCCCGCAAGGAAGAGCTTGAAGCTCGCAAAGAGGAAGAGACAAAGTAGGCATAACGCAGCTTTTACAAAGCGGCGCACTTGACTAAATCCTTAAATAAATGCTATAGTGATGTACCCCGTATATTGTGGACAGCAGTTCATTGTCTGCAAGCATAGAGAGTGTGATGCGAAGCTCTGTATGTAAGTTTTATAAGAAAGGTTATAGAAATGAACACTATTTTTACGAAAGGAAAAGATTTCAAGCATGACTGGTACGTGATTGACGCATCAGGCAAGACCCTTGGCCGTGTAGCCGCAAAGGCTGCAAGCATTCTTCGTGGCAAGCATAAGCCGACGTACACTCCGAACGAGGACTGTGGCGATGTGGTGGTGATTGTTAATGCAGACAAGATTCAGGTGAGCGGCAACAAGGGTGAAGATAAGCTGTACCGCCATTATACCGGCTATGTAGGTGGCCTCCGTTCATATTCATTCAACGACTTGATTGCAAAGCATCCGACCGACCCGCTCCGGCGGACAATCTGGGGTATGCTCCCCCACAACCGTCTTGGTCGCAAGATTATTGGCTATCTGAAGGTCTATGCTGGCAGTGAACACCCCCACGTGGCTCAGAATCCCAAGCCCTTGGAAGTGTAAGGTAAAAGGAGGTTATTGTGATTAGGAATATAGCAATCGGTACTGGTAGAAGGAAGACTGCGACTGCCCGCGTATTTTTGCGTGAAGGCAATGGAAAGATTGTCGTAAACGGCAAGGACGTAAAGGATTATTTCAGTTCCGCGGGGCAGGTTCGCTTGGTGAACCAGCCGCTTCTGGTGACATCCAACTCAAATAAGTTTGATATTTTGATAAACGTACAGGGCGGCGGTTTGAATGGTCAGGCGGCGGCTTGTCTGCATGGCATTTCCCGTGCGCTTACGCAGGTTGATCCGAACTGCCGCACAGCCCTCAAGGCTAACGGCTACCTCACCCGCGATTCACGTATGGTCGAGCGCAAGAAGTACGGTCAGCGTGGTGCCCGCAGAAGGTTCCAGTTCAGCAAGCGCTAAACTTTCGTTTGGCGGATGTATATCCAGAGTATACAGCAGGTTTTGCCCGGAGTATATAAAATTACGCCGGATGCGGGGCCTGCCTTTTTTTTGCGTGCCGCATATCTCAGCGCTGTTTCGGAAGAGCGTCTGCTTGCGGGAGCTGCTTTTGACGCAGATGAAGAGCAGGACCTTCTGCATGCCGTCTCGGTGTATGGTGCTGAGTGCGCGGCTATGACTTATCTGGGGCGGGCCGAGCATTGCCGCGCCGGTCTGGAAGCAAAGCTCATAAAGAAGGGGCTGGACAGGGCTGCTGTCTCGCAGGCTTTGGATTATTTACAATCCCTGCGCTATGTGGATGATGCCCGCTTTGCCGCCGCCTGGCTCCGCAACCGCTCTATTGACCATCTTGAGGGGCGGCGGAGGCTGAGCGCGGAGCTTTCGGCGAGACAGGTGTCACGCGATGCCGCCGAGAAAGCGCTTGATGAATTCTTTGCCTCTGTGGACGAAGAGGACTTGTGCCGCCGTGCCTGTGAAAGGCTCTTGCGCTTTAATCGCGATGAGCAAAAAATGCGCAGTTCCCTGATGCGGAGCGGCTTTTCTTTGCGAGAAATAAGCCGTGTATGCCAAGAAAAGCATAGTATTTTCTTACAAAGAATGATAGAATAAGAGAGTGAACAAGGATGTAAAACGAGAAAAATCGGTTGTGTACTCTGCGCTGGAAGTTGCCAAGTTCTGCGGCGTGGTAAACCAGACGGCTATCAACTGGATTCGGAATAATTATCTTAAGGCTTTTAAAACTCCAGGCGGTCAGTTTCGTGTGTATCCCGATGACCTCGCCTCGTTCATGAGGAAGAACAGCATGCAGGTGCCTGCAGAGGTGCTTGCCAACTGCACGCTTTCCGCTAATATTCAGGAAAAATCGGTACTGCTTGTTGATGATGACAGGGCTTGGAATGACGTGATGTCAAAGTTCCTTGCAATGCGCATTCCTGACCTTCTGGTCTATCAGGCATTTGACGGCTTTGAGGCTGGCTCGCAGATGGTTGCAAAGAAGCCCGGCGTCCTCGTTCTGGATATTGACCTGCCGGGCATAGATGGCTTAAAAATCTGCAAGACAATACATGAGGGCGAAACTTTTGGCAGGCCCGCAGTCGTGGTGGTTACATCCCTTGAAGACGAGGGGCTTGAAAGGCAGTGCGAGGAGCTTGGCGTTGTCAAGTTCCTGCACAAACCCGTCAAACTGCCAGAGCTGGCAGAATTGCTCTGCCAGATTTTCGGCGAGCGCTCTTAGCGAGCACCTTCGTAATAATATGCGGGAAACTTCGTTTTGGGCGTGAGCTCTTCCTCCACTGCGCCGGGAAGCAGCGAGGAAACACCCCGTAAGCGTGAGAAGCCAAGCAGGTAGCGGTAGAGGCTGTCCTGCGGCTTGTATGAATAGTCGATTACTTCGTATTCCGCCTCGTCAAATTCGCTCTGTTGCATAGTGCTCACCATTTCATCCCAGCTGCCTATGGCATCAATCAGCTTTTTGTCCTGAGCCTGCTTTGCGGTATAGATACGCCCGTCTGCAAGGTTTACCACCTGCTGCTTGGAGAGCCCGCGGGCAGTTGCCACGATGTCTGTGAACTGGTCATAGCATTCATCTGCCATTGCCTGCATGATGGCGCGCTGTTCATCAGTTGTCGGCTCGTTGTAGTTGCCCATATTTTTATTTTTTCCGGCATGGATGGTCTCTGACTTGATGCCGTACTTTTCCATGAGCTCCGTCAAGTCTGTGAACTGACCCGAAATCACTCCTATGCTGCCCGTAATTGAGTTGCGGTTTGCCATGATGTAGTCCGCTGCGCAGCCAATGTAATAGCCGCCGCTTGCCGCAAGCTGTGCGAAGTAGGCGTAGAGCGGTTTGTGTTCCTTGTACGCAAGCAGACGCAGATATGCTTCATCCGATTCATAAACCGTGCCGCCCGGTGAATTGATATAGAGGATGATACCCCTGTTGTTTTCGTCTGCTTCAAGCTCGTCGATGGTGTCGATAAGCCACTGCTGATTATAGGTGTTGTTTCCCTCGCTGATGACGCCTGTAATATACAGCCGTGCGATGTATTCTTTCGGCTGTTTGGCGTTTTTGCCGTGTTTCTTGCCCTTGTTGATATTGGTGGAGAAGACCTCGCTATCTGTGTTTTCCTCTATCTTTTCGCTGGCAAAGTTTTTAATTGCCTGTATGCTTGAAAACGCCGCAAAGAGAACTGCTATGCCTATGACGGCGAGAAAAACCGCTAGCCCTGTATGCTTTTTCTTGTCACTCATCGAAATGTTCCTCCGTGTTCTCTGTATTTTCGTCTGGTATGTCTGTCATCGTATCTGCGGCAGGGGCATTGCTTGGTGCGCTCTCCGGCGGAGGCATAAGGATTTTGTCTTCGGTGGTGGCAACGGTCTCTGAGCTTTTCCCTTCCTCTTCTTCTTTTTGTCCCAGAATGACAGGGAATGCTGCCGTTGCGTCTGTCTGGAAAGCAGTATCTGTGCCGTCGCTATAGTCCGATGTGCCAGAAAAGTCCGATTCGCTGACCACGCCCGCTGCAATCTGCTGTGCCTTGATGGAATGATAGGCGTTTGTTTCCGCCATAGTCTTATAGGGAACAAGCCACAATTCCAGCGGAGGAATGAGCGCCGCAAGGATATCCCATCCCAAAAAGCTCAGGCTCATGACAAAGAGGTCAAACTTGTAGCCGTTGGTAATTTTCTTGCTCAGCGTCATAGCTTTCCGCACGCTTATGTCGGGATACTCCGCCAAAATGAAGAACATCTGCGAATACGAAAAGACTTTGATGAAAAGCGGAATATAGAAGCAGAGCCCCCAGAGCACGAGCCAGAGCAACATCCACAGAATGCCCAGCAGTCCCTTGAGCCAGTAGTTAAAGCCTTCGAGGTAAACGCTGAAAGGCTGTTTTTCCCGCGTTTTGGACAGTATGATTGCCAGCCGGTAGAATGCAATTTCCAGAATGCCGCTCAGGCAGACCACTATGACGGACATAGAGCTTCCAAAAGGTCCCGAATTGCTGATGTCTTCGCCATTCTTTCTTGCAAGAAGGACGGGCATATACAGTATGAAAAGGACACCTGCTGTCACCAGTGTGGCAAGCGCGGGCGTACCATAGCGCCCCTGCAGTTGCTTCTGGGCAATGGCCTTGTACGCCTTTCTATCAAACATTGTGATTTCTCCTTTTTGAAAATGAATTTGCAACAGCTCTCTTGATGTGTTCTATATTATCGGTTTTTATATATTAGTTCAATAGAAGGATAATAACAGCATACCTGTTCTGCAAGTATCGCAGCGCTTTTTAGGATCAAAATAATCCACAGTTGTGTTAAATTCTGCATCCCTTCCCTGATGATAACAGTATGTCAGGATTTCGTGTTATGTATACAGGGTTGTATGCCCTGCAGGGCTTTGTGCATCGGGGGCTCTCCTCTTTCTTTACGGGGGAGCGCTGTATTTGCTGTGGAGAAACGTGCGGGGATGTGCTGTGCTCCTCGTGTATGGAAGAGAAAGTGTTTCATTTTTCGGGGAAAGGGCGCTGTTCTGTGTGCGGTAAGCTTCTGCTCGGCGAAGAAGGAATGTGTTTTGCCTGCCGTGAGGAGAGGGTGATTCGCTCCGCTGATGCGGTATTTCCGCTTCACTCCTACCGCCTGTGGAATAAAAGCCTGCTCTTTGAGTGGAAAATGGCTGGAGCCCGCTCGCTTTCCGCCGTGTTTGCAGAAGCCCTGTATCGTGCGCTTTGCGCTCTCTATGCGGGAAGACGCATTCCCCCGATTGTCCCTGTGCCGCCCCGCCCCAGAAAAATCAGGCAGCAAGGTTGGGACCAGATTGCCGAACTCTGCATCTGCCTGTGCCGCCGCTACGGCATTGCAATCCTTCCCCTGCTTGAAAGGCTCAGTGATGACCAGCAGAAGAAAAAGAACCGCGCCGACAGGCTGAAATCTCCTGCCGTCTACGCACCTTCCCGTGCTGCGAGGCGTTGCATTATGCCAGACGAGGTGGTCCTTGTTGACGACCTGATTACCACGGGAGCCACGGTGGAAGCCTGCGCAGGGCAGCTCAAGGCTCTGGGAGTGAGAAAAGTTCAAGTTCTTTCACTTTTTATAGTAGACTAATATGCTTTTGTAGTGTAAAATGCATAATAAGGAGAAATATAATGGCCAATGAAAATACACAGCTCCAGCTTGTGACCTTCCAGCTGGGGGAAGAGCTTTACGGTGTGGACATTATGGATGTCAAGGAAATTGTGAAGGTGCAGACCGTGCGTCCCATTCCGAATGCCCCGTACTATGTCGAGGGCATCATCAAGCTCCGTTCGGAAATAATTCCGATTATCAATTTGCATAAGCGTTTCCATATACAGCAGATTTCCCGAGTGGAAGAAGACGAGGATATGGAGGATGAGGGCGGTTTTGTCATCCTTGACATTGAAGGCAACAAGATCGGCATCATCATTGACCGCGTTGCCCGCGTTATCGGCGTGAACAAGGGAGATATCAAGCCCCCGCCGCAGATGCTCAGCGGCATCGGCACCGAGTATATCGAGGGCGTGGTGCGGCAGGAAGTCTCCTATCTGATCATCCTTGATACGCGCAAGATATTTAATGCGGGAGAACTGCAGAAGATTATCAATCCTATGGCTAGATAAGCCCGCGGCGACAGGTAAAAATGATAAACACATACAGCTCCACAATCAGGCGGCGGGAGATGGAAGCCGTCCTCACCTGTATGGTGGACGAACATCTCGGTCCGGGGGAAAGCGCCTTGCGGCTTATGCAGTCCGTAAAGGAGACCATAGGTTGTGACGGCTGCATTGCCCTTAGGAGTCCGTCTCTTGCCTTGGAGTATGTCCTGAAGGCTCTGGAACTGCCTGTGGATGGCGGCGTGATGCTGAGTGCGCTTGCTCCTGCATGGCAGCTGCTTACCGTGGAGAAGCTTGGCTACAAGCCCATGGTGCTGGATGTGGCGGAAGAAACAGGGCTTGTCACTGTGGAGGCGGCTGAAAAGGCAATGAAAGAAGGGGGCAGGCTCTTGGTGCTCACGGAGTCCATGGGCGTGCTGCCTGATATCAAGGCTTTCCTTTCCCTCGGCATCCCCATCATTGAAGATATTTCGCAGTCTGCCCTTGCACGCTATCCTTCTGAGGATGGCGATGCCCAAAAGCCCGGCAAACGGGCTGGCATGTATGGGCTGTACACGATATTCGGCATGGAGGATCGCGATATTATCACCGCGGGTGGTGGTGCTGTGCTCTTTGCTCCCGGCAGGAGGGAGTGGATTATCCTTAAACGCCTTGCCGATGCCGCTCCGTCTACCGACTTGATGCCTGATATGAATGCCGCCCTTGCACAGGTGGAGTTGAAGGAATACGAGCGGAATGAGGCGGTAAGGCGGGAGCTTTTTGCGCTGTATTCCCGTGCCATACTGAGCGGACGCCATAAGACTTACGTCCGCGCTTCCGATGATGGGTCTACGGTGTATTCTTTTCCGCTGGTGCTTAATGCAGGGTTTAAGGATGTCAAGGCTTATGCCCAGAAGAAGGGCATAGAGGTGCGGCAGGCCTATGAAAATTCGGTGATTGCCCTCAGGCAGGAGACCCTTGCGCCGAACTGCATCTGTGCGAATTCGCTTTTGTTGCGCTGTGCGCTTTTCCCGCTGTACCCGCGGCTGGGGAAAAAAGATGCCGAGAGGATTGTAAAAGTTCTTTCTTCGCTTCCATGAAAAAGTGTCTTATTGTCGTCAATTCTTTTAAAGAACGTGCGCTCCCGCTGGGAGAGGAAATCCGTTCGTTTTTAGCTGAACGGGGCGTAAGTTCCGTGCTTTTTACCTACAATGGCGCTGATGCCGGTTCTGAAGAAGTCTCTGTGTCCTTTGAAGGCTACGACCTTGTGCTGACGCTTGGCGGGGATGGAACGGTGCTTTTTGCCTGCCGTGGCTGCGCTCCTCTGGGAATTCCCGTCTTTGCCATAAATCTGGGGGAATTCGGTTTCCTTGCGAGCATACAGGTGGATGAATGGCAGGAGCAGCTGGAGCGCTATCTGGACGGAAGAAGCTTGGTGAGCGAGCGGAGCCTGATTGAAGCTGAGGTTTTGCGCGGGGGAAAAACGGTCTTCCTGACGAGCGGTATGAACGATATTGTGGTTTCCAGCAGTGCCTCTTCACGGCTTATCAATCTGAAAGTAGCATATAATCATGCCCTGCTTGGGCCTTTCAAGGCTAATGGGCTCATTGTGTCCACCGCGACGGGGTCTACAGCGTATGCGGCGGCGGCGGGCGGTCCAATTATGGAGCCCTCACTTGACACTATGCTTTTGACGCCCATCAGCTCTTTCAGCCTTTCGGCTCGCCCCCTCGTCTTTGGTTCCGGCGGTGAGATTGTCATCACTGTATTGCCTTCTCGGGTGGATGTGGGGCTGACAGCAGATGGTCAGGTCTCTTTCGGTCTGTGTGAGGGGGATGTCGTCATCGTAGGCGTGCTCAAAAGCAGGGCGCGCCTGGTAGCCGCTACGCAGGAAACATTTTACGCGGCATTGCAGAGCAAGTTAAACTGGGCGGGAGGTCCTCGTGCTTGAAGAACTTGATGTAAAGAATTTTGCGCTCATAGACAGCGCCCACATAGAATTTGCAAAGGGCTTTACCGTGCTGAGCGGTGAAACGGGGGCGGGTAAGTCAATCCTCATAGGCAGTCTTGCTTTCTTGCTTGGCGGTAAGGCGGGGCTGGAGCAGATACGCACGGGCTGCCATGAAGCGCAGGTCTGCGGAACCTTCCTCTTGGACTGCGCGGAGGCAAAGGACTGGCTCAGCGAGCATGGCATAGAGGACGAGGATGGACGCATCCTGCTCAGGCGGGTGGTGCGGGATACGGGAAAATCTTCCGCATGGATTGGCGGCGTGAGCGTGACCCGCGCGGATCTCAGCTCCTTTGCCGCATTCCTTGTTGACCTGCACGGCCAGCACGAGCAGCAGTCCCTCATGCGCATACCGGAGCACCGCCGCTATCTGGACAGCTACGCGGGCATAGAGGAAGAGGTGCGGGCATTTACCACCCTGCACGGCTCTCTGGTGGAAAAACGCCGTTCTCTGGAAGATTTCGCGACTGATGAGGAATGGCGGCGGAACAGGATTGAGATGCTTGGTTTTGCGGTTGATGAAATTGATGCCGCCCGCCTGAAAGAAGGCGAGGACGAGGAGCTTGAGGCGGAGGAGAGCAGGCTCTCTTCTTTTGAAAAACTCTACAGTGATATGGAAGAGATTCGTTCGCTGTTGGATGGCGGCGGCGAAGGCGTGGGGGTGATGGCCATCCTGCGCAAGATGAACGGCATAGCTTCCCATGCGGTGGAGATGGACAAGGGGCTTGAAACTCTGCAGGGGCGCCTGCAGGCATCGTTCTATGAGCTCGATGATATTGCGGATGAGTTTCACCGCTATGCGGATTCGCTTGTCTTTGACCCTGACAGGCTTTCCAAGGTGCAGGAGCGGCTGGAACTGATATATAAACTGAAAAAAAAGTATACTTCCGGTCCTGCGACGGGGGTTGCGGATGTACTTTCCTATGCGGAAAAGGCAAGACAGCAGCTTGAAGAGCTTTCGGGGCTTGCGAACGACAAGTCCGCTCTGGCGGCAGAGGTCGCTTCGCTTGAAAAACAGGTTTATGCAGCTGCAAAGGCGTTGAGCGCCAAGCGCAAGGCTGCGGCAACGAAGATGTCTTCTGCGGTGGAAGGCATACTTGCCTGTCTGGGAATGAAGGATGCTTCTTTCCGCGTGAGCATTGTGGAAAAGCCCGGCACTACCGTGAGCCAGAACTGCGATTCCCACGGCATGGATAATATCCAGTTCCTTATCAGCGCAAATCCCGGTTCTCCGCTCCTTCCTTTGGCGCAGATTGCCTCCGGCGGTGAGCTGAGCCGCGTGATGCTTGCCCTCAAGACTATACTCTGCGGCGCAGATACTGCGGGTACACTGATTTTTGATGAAATCGACACCGGCATCGGCGGGGAGATAACCGTGGGCATCGGCGAGCATCTGAAAAAATTGTCTAAAAAGAAGCAGGTTTTGTGCATAACGCATCTGGCGAGTATTGCTGTTTATGCCGATAATCAGGTAAAGATACAGAAAGGTGTAGCTGGCAATACAACTTCGACCAATGTATTTCCAATTAGCGGACAGGAGCGTGTTAAGGAAATTGCCCGCATGCTTTCTGGCGATGCTTCATCGGTAGAATCGCTAGGTCATGCTGCCGCGATGCTGCATAAATTCGGAGGAATGTGATGGCAACAGATTCAGAGACGAGGGAGGAATTTTTTAATCAGGCAAAGCCTGTCAAAGCTGTTATCAAGACTGTCCTTGACAAGGAAAAGGCAGAAGTTGCCGCATTGAAAAAGGAAAGCGGGGGAACAGAGCATCGTAAGCTGCAGCTTGCCGGTCAGATGGTTTATCTGTCTACCCTCTATATGGCCATAAACTCGCTGTCGGTGGAAGTGCTGAACTTCAAGAACAATGATGCCCTCAACGATGCCCGAAAGACGATATACCGCGCCCTGATTTATATGGAAGACGTCGTTTCAAATATGGTTGACTGCTCTTATGCAGACCTTGAGCCGCGTCAGGAACTGATTGCCGACATTGGCATAGCGAAGCGCTTTTATTTGGTGCGCAAGTTGGGGCTTGCCATCAACCTGCTCACTGAGGCTTTTGGCGACAATTCCAAGTGGAAGTGGACTTTTGTTGAAATTCGGGGCAGATTTATCGTTGTTGCAAAAAACCTCATCGATATGAAAAAGGCGGCCAAGGATTATTTTGACCCCAATTCTGCCGATTATGAGTCCACCGTCCTTTACATAAGGCTCCTCCGCAAGCTGCTTGACCAGAGCGCGACGGATTATCGCGACAAGTATGAGCTTGGCTCCCGCCGCAGGGATGATATGCAGATGGGAATAAATCTCCTCATTGCGGCAAGGCGTGTGGCAATGGTGCTCAGCGACAGTGATGCGTCCGAAGAGATAAAGCGCAAGGCGCTTGCATGGCGCAACAGGCTTGATGCCGACATCAAGACGGGATCCGGCAAGTAAGCAGTAATGAATAAGGACTTTGCCTTAAAGATTTTTGAAGGTTTTTCTATCGTTCGCTGGAATGATCTTGTACGTCCCTTTGACGTGGTAGAGATGGATAAGGATGCGGAAAAGATGGTGGCTGCGTACATCATCGCCAAGTACGCGGAAAACAGCGGCATCGCGATAGACTGGGAGTGGATGATCTATGCTTCCCTCTTTGACCTTCTCCGCAAGATTTCCCTCTGCGACATCAAAAGTCCTGTGCAGCGTCTCATCAAGAGTGAATATCCCGATGAATTCGTAAAGCTCAATGAATGGGTGCTTGAGCAGTACAGGGAGCTGATGCCGGACAAGGAGCTCTTTTCTCGCTTTACCCTGTATATAGGAAACAGGAGTGGTTCCATTCCGTATGGGGCAGGGCAGGAGGAGACTTCCCGCATATTCCGCGCCGCGCACAAGTATTCCACGCTGCGGGAGCTGGATATGATAAGCATGGTGAACGAGGCTTCCCGGCTGGAACCCATACGGCGGGAGCTCAATGCCGACCTGCAGCAGTTCTTAGACCTGAGGGGCTTGCAGCTGCTGATGACGCGGCAGAAGCCTTTTGACTTCCTTATGCGCATAGAGCAGCTTCGTTTTCAGACGCGCTGGAACCAGACGCCGCGCGTGCCGAAAACCTCCGTGCTCGGGCACTGTTTTTTTGTCGCCGTGCTGACGCTGCTCTTGGAATGGGAGTGCGGGGTAAAGATGTGCCCTCGCCGCTTTTACAACAACTTCTTCTGCGCCCTGTTCCATGATTTGCCGGAATCGGTGACGCGGGATATTATTTCCCCCGTTAAGCAGGCAACCAAGGGGCTTCCCTCCATTGTAAAGAAAATTGAGGACCAGATAGTGAACAAGGAACTGGTGCCCCTCATGGAAGATTTCTATAAAGATGAAATCCTTTATTTTACAAACGATGAGTTCCGCAACCGTATCGTCAAAGACGGCAAGGTTTGCGCCGTGAGCTGGGAAGACTTAAACGAAAAATACAACGAGGATTGCTACAATCCGGTAGACGGGCGCATTGTCCGCCTTGCAGACCACTATTCCGCGCTGCTTGAAGCCGAGCAGTCCATCAGGCACGGCATTACGAGCAAGCATCTGGAAGAGGGCAGGAGAAATCTGCTTAAATCATATCCGCCGGGGACCTTTGTCAACGGTATTGATGCCTACGACCTTTTTCATTGACGAGAACGCTAAAAACACCAATATTGCTCTTTATATCCTTGTATAAATTCCCTTGATAAATTATAATTACTATAATCTAGGATTTTTTTTTCTCATTTCACGGAGGAAATATGACAATTTCACAAATGCTTGGTCAAAGTGCTCTGCTGACTTTGCTGGGAATGGGTGTTGTTTTTTCTTTCCTTATTATCATGATAGGTGCAATGTACCTGCTCCATGCGGTAATACATGCCCTCAAGCTTGATAAGGAACCAGTAAAAGAAGAGCGCACGTCTCCTGCCGCTGTAGCTCCGGCTGTTTCGCCTGTGAGTGCAGATAACGGCGCCGTTGTAGCGGCGATAGCTGCTGCCCTGCATGAAAAGTTGGGCTGACAGATAAGCGGTATAACAATTTTCTACTATATATAAGGGGTTTTTATGGCTAAGGTTGGTATTTCCGAATTGGTATTGCGTGATGCACACCAGTCGCTTCATGCAACACGTATGACTACCGCAGATATGCTTCCTGCGTGTGGAATGATTGATAAAATTGGCTATTGGGCTGTAGAAGGCTGGGGTGGTGCAACCTATGACAGCTGCATCCGCTTTTTGAATGAGGATCCGTGGGAGCGCCTTAGAAAGCTCCATGCGGCGCTGCCGAACAACCAGATTATGATGCTTCTCCGTGGTCAGAACCTGCTTGGCTACCGCCATTATGCTGACGATGTGGTTGACAAGTTTGTTGAAACCGCTGCGGCAAACGGCATCGGTGTGTTCCGCATTTTTGATGCCTGCAATGACCCCCGCAATCTTGAACGCGCCACCAAGGCGGCAAAAAAGACGGGCAAGCATGTGCAGATGGCAATTTCCTATGCTGTTACGCCTTTTCATACCATTGAAAAATATGCCGAGCTTGCAAAGACCTTTGCTGAATTCGGTGCGGATTCAATCTGCATCAAGGATATGGCAGGACTTTTGAAGCCTCTGGATGCCTATGAGCTTGTAAAGGCGGTGAAGAAGTCATGCGACCTGCCGGTGGAAATACACACGCACTCCACCACGGGACTTTCCGTTGCCGCAGAGCTTAAGGCTGTGGAAGCCGGTGCTGATATTCTGGACACTGCTATTTCTGCTATGTCTATGGGCACTTCCCACAGCCCCACGGAAACCGTTGTTGAGATGCTCAAGAATTCCCCCTATGATACGGGGCTTGACACAAAGGCTTTGCTTGAGATTGCCAAGTACTTCCGCGAAGTACGGCTCCACTATGCTTCCCTTGAGTCAAAATTCCTTGGCGCAGATACCCGCATCCTGCTTTCCCAGGTGCCGGGCGGTATGCTTTCCAACCTTGAAAGCCAGCTCAAGCAGCAGGGCGCTTCCGACAAGATGGATGATGTGCTTAAAGAGATGGAGACCGTCCACAAGGATGCAGGCTACGTGCCGCTCGTCACCCCCACGAGCCAGATTGTGGGAACGCAGGCTGTCTTCAATGTGCTCTTTGGCAAATATGCCCGCATGACGCAGGAGTTCCGCGACCTGCTTACAGGACGCTACGGCAAGCTGCCCGCCTCTCCGAATGCTGATTTGGTAAAGAAAGCGCTCGAGCAGAACGCGATGGACGAAGTGCTTACCTGCCGCCCTGCTGACAAGATTGCCCCTGAATGGGATAAGATGGTGGCTGAGGCAAAGGAGAACGGTGGCAATGGCTCTGTTGAGGACACGCTCACCTATGCCATGTTCCCGAAGGTTGCCCCCAAGTTCTTTAAGGAGCGTGCGAACGGTCCGGTGGACGCGGCAAAGACCTTCGGCGTGGTGGCTGCTCCTGCTGCCGCCTCTGCATCAAGTGGCGGCAAGGGCGGTTCCTACACGATCACCGTAAACGGCACTGCATACAATGTGACTTCTGGTCCTGCGGGTGACAGCATGAGCGTTACCGTGAACGGTGTGCCCTACAACGTGGCTTTCGGTGCAGCTGGTGCTGCTCCTGTGGTTGCGGCTCCCGCACCCGTTGCCGTGGGCGGCGTGGACATCAAGGCTCCTGTAGCTGGCACCATGCTCAAGCAGTGCTTTGCAAACGGTTCAAAGGTTTCAAAAGGACAGACCGTCATCATAATCGAGTCCATGAAGATGGAGCTTGAAGTGAAGGCTACTGAAGACGGTACGATCACTTATACCGTGCCCACTGGTACGCAAATTACGAGCGGGCAGGTGCTCGCCACCATTGGCGGCGTGGTGAAGGCTGTCGCTCCAGCACCTGCCGCAGCTCCTGCTTCTCCCGTGCCTGCCGCTGCCCCGGCTGCAGCTCCTTCTGGTTCTGGGACTGTGGTAAAGGCTCCTGTTGCGGGCGTGTTCCTTCGCACCGCGGTGAGTGAAGGTGCGGCTGTCAAGAAGGGCGAGAACATCGTGATTATAGAGTCCATGAAGATGGAGCTTGAAATCAAGGCGCCTGTGGACGGCACGGTGCATTTTCTTGCTTCCGCGGGGTCCCAGCTTACAAACAACCAGCCTGTGGCTGAAATCAAATAAGGACAGACGGTATGCCTAGTATAACGAAGACAAAAGATACAAAGAAGATTGCCCTCATCATGCTGATGATTATGGTCATGGCATCCGTTGTGTCCTTTGGCACAAGGGCGCTGGCGCAGGATCGTGCTGCCGCTCCTCGGACAGGGCTGAATACGGTTATCAAGGGTACGGAAAACTGGCATGGCGAACATGATATTTCCATCAGTACCTTCTTGAAGAACATAGGCAAGTCAACGGGCATCTACAAGATGATTCATCAGCAGACTGCGGAGGAGCTTGCAGAAGAAGAACACGAAGCTGAAGCTGCGGAAGCGGGTGCCGCCGCTGACTTTACAGGGGGAGTCAAGGCTCCCGGCTGGCAGTATGTGCTTATGATTGCGGTGGGCTTCCTCATCGTCTATCTTGGCGCGGCAAAGGGTTTTGAGCCGCTTTTGCTCATCCCGATTGGCTTTGGCACTATTCTGGTGAACATTCCGGGAGCAGGCATGGGCAATGCACCTGACGGTATGCTGCACATCATCTACAGTGCGGGTGTGGGAAACGAGTTCTTTCCCATGCTGATCTTCATGGGCATAGGCGCTATGACAGACTTTGGCCCGCTTATCGCTAACCCCAAGATGGCGCTGTTGGGCGGTGCGGCGCAGCTTGGCGTCTTCTTTACGATGTTCGGCGTAGCGCTTATGAACTTTATCCCCGGTGTGGATTATACGATTATTCAGGCTGCGGCAATTTCCATCATCGGCGGTGCTGACGGTCCTACATCTATCTATGTGTCCGGCAAGCTTGCTCCAGAGATGATGGCTGTCATCGCGGTTGCCGCATACTCGTATATGGCGCTTGTGCCGATGATTCAGCCGCCGATTATGAAGGCTCTGACGACGAAGAAGGAGCGGCTCATCCACATGGAGCAGCTGCGTCCGGTGAGCAAGACTGAGCGCATCCTTTTCCCCATGCTGCTGCTCGTGCTTACCATCTTGCTTCTGCCGCCTGCAGCCCCACTTATCGGTATGCTGGCGTTTGGCAACTTTGTCAAGCAGTGCGGTGTGGTGGAACGCTTGTCTAAGACTATGGAGAATGAGCTGATGAACATCGTTTCCATCCTCCTGTCCTTGGGAGTTGGCAGCCAGATGACGCCCGAAAAGATTATCAACGGTAACTCCATCGGCATCATCGTGCTCGGCTTGCTGGCTTTCTGCGTGGCAACGATGGGCGGCCTGCTTATGGCAAAGCTTATGAATGTCTTCCTGCCTAAGGGCAAAAAGATCAATCCGCTCATCGGCTCTGCCGGTGTCTCTGCTGTACCTATGGCGGCTCGCGTTGCCAACAAGGTGGGGCTGGAGTATGATCCCTCAAATTTCCTGCTGATGAACGCTATGGGACCAAACGTCTCTGGCGTTATCGGCACCGCCATTGCGGCTGGCGTCTTCATCGCCACCTACGGGCATTGATTGATTTCCTAATATAAATGTATTCAGAATACTGTCAGTTTTAAGTCGCGATATTATAGAGACTTAAAACTGACAGGTTCTCGCAAACACTGCCTGTCAGTATTCAAGCAAATGAAAATATATGACAAGGATGATGGTACAAGTATAAAGTGGAGAGAATTTTAAAATTAGTGTGTTGAAGGGGATACCCCGCAGAAGAATCCAGATAAGTTGTTGAAAGGTATAATATTAGCGTAGCCATCATAACAGCTCTAAAAGCGAAAGCCTTAGATTTATTTCGTATTGCTATCATCTGCTGCAAAGCGGGTGCCAAAGCTTGTTCATCAGGTCAAAGAAGTGAGGAAAGCTGACTGTGCAGCACTTTGCGGCGCATTAGAAGTTTTTCTCCTGCGGGTGCGTGGAGTGGAAATAGCAGCCGCTTTCCGCTTGCCCATTTGCAAAACCGCAGCAATATGCTATACTTGCAACTATGAAAGCAAAGATTGATTTCAGTCAGTGGATTGTACCGCATTTCTGGCAGAAATTCGTGGTAGTTGCGGTTGCCATCCTGCTCATGGGATTTAACCTCTCTTTCCTCATAGAGGCGGCGTGGGGCACGGATCCCTGTTCCTTTATGAATATTAACCTTGCGAACAAGATGGGCTGGACCCTTGGCAACTGGCAGCTGACGCTCAACGCTGTCATGCTTCTTTTTACCATAATCTTCAAGCCGCGGCTCATCGGCTGCGGCACCTTGCTGAATATGGTGCTCATCGGCTATACGGCGGATTTCTGTTGCTTCCTGTGGCGCAGCATCGGTCTGCACGCTTTTATCACAGATCCTGCAAACCTCTACTTCCGCGTCCTTGTCTTTGCGCTTGCAATCATTTTCTTTGTGATAACCGCCGCCGTCTATATGAACGCGGATATGGGGCTTTCCCCCTATGATGCGGCAATCAAGATTATCAGCGGCTGGATTCCGGGAATTCCCTACTTTATTCTTCGTATCTGCTATGACCTTGCGGCAATAGGCATTGGCTTTCTCGCCGGTTGCCTTGCACCTAACGGCGTGCAGGGATTTTTACTCGGCTCGGTCATCATGGCTTTTGCCATAGGACCAGCCATCACGACGGTGGGAAAATTTATGAAAAAGCATGTCGCCATATTCAGGGACGATGCAGGGGCATAACGTCCCACGCTTTTTCATTCGTCAAAATCAAAGAGCGGCATATCGTCAGGAAGGAAAATCAGGAACTTTTCGTTTGCCCGTATCCACTCGCCCTCGTCAGTCCAGATGGGGGCGGTGAGAATGACATAGAGCCATATTCCGCCCCTGCCATTGCATATATCCTTTCCCAGAATTTCAAGGACGCGCATTTTCATGCCGCCTTCATGATTTAATGTCCGGTATTTCACTTCTGCGTTCGGATCCTTCTTCGTCCGCAAGTCGATTACACCCATTAACCTAAAGTCAGATAATTTCCTTATGCAGGCATGGTCATACTCTATGCTGACTTTGCTGAATGCTGCGCATGGAATCAGCGTTAGCAACAACAGTAAAAGTCCTTTTTTCATGACATGTTCCCTCTGTAGTGTCCGTGGTGAACACAGGCAGGTTCTGCGTTAATAAGCGGTCCGAACCCCTAGCCATTCAGGCCCTCGGCTATCCTCCGCAGCTTTTCTGATGCTTTGGAGATGCTCTTCGTCGTCGAACCGAAGTCCTCAACGCCCAAGGCTATCTGTCTGAGCGTAATCAGTATCTGCTCGCTGGCTGTTGCCTGCTGCTGGATTATCTGCGTTATGTCTCCCGCACTGCCCGCCGTCAACTCGCTGGCATTCTTGATGCTCGCAAAGCGTTCCGAAAGCGAGTTCGCGCTTTCCACACCCTCGTGTATCTTCTCCGTGCCGCTCTCGCTCGCCAGAATCAGGCTGTCCGACGAGTGCTGGATTTCGGTGATCCGCTCCTTTATCTCCTTGGTGCCGTCTATGATGCCGTCGGCCAGCCGGCGGATCTCCGTTGCCACGATGTGGAAGTTCTTTCCTGCCTCGCCTGCGCTGGAGGCTTCAAGCTCCGCGTTGAAAGCGATTATCTTGGCTTGATCGGCGACGCTGTTGATGAGCGACACGATGTCCCAGATATTGTTTACCTTTTCGCCTAAGTCCTTTATGCCGTCTATCATCCGTTGATTTGCTTCGGCGATCTCGAGCAACTGGGCGACGTTCTGTTCAAGGCGGCCAACGCCATCCGCCACATCGACGGAACTTTTTCCTGCGACCGAGGACACATCCTGTATCTTCGATGCGATGTTCTCGGACAGCGCCGTGTTGTCCTCCATCGTCGCGACGATTTCCTTGACTGCGGCGCTCTGCTCCTGCGCGGTGGTAGCGTTCTCCTTCGCCGCGATGACGAGGCTCTGAATCTCACCCATCAGCTCACTGCTTGCTGTCCGCTCATGAGAGTGCAGGCTGTGGATCCTGAAGAAGGCAAGCGTGCCGCCCGACAGAAATACGAACAGCACCAGGCAGACCGCAAAAGGCAAAGCCGCCCCCTCAAGGAATGCGGCGACAGTATACTCTTGGAAGAGTATGATGTTCCAGCCGATGCTGCCGAGCGGTGAGAGGGCGTACACGCTGTTGCCACGCGACACGAAGCGGGCTTCCTCGCCCGTCAGTTCCTGTTCGTGTCCCGCAAAGGCGGAGACTAGCTTTGTAATGGGTGTTTTCTCCTCCAGATGGCGCAGGTCGGTGGAGCCGCAGGTTTCCAGTGCGCTGTTGTACAGGTACATCGTGCAGTCCTCGTTCAGGTGGGAGTACATCGTCTCCACGAAGCCCGTCAGTGGAATGCCCGTGCCGATGAGTCCGAGCGCTGTTCCCCGTACATCGCGCACCACGCAGTTCAGCCAGAGGAATGTTTGCTTGAGCCCTATGTCATAGTCAACATTAAACTCGTATGACTTGTTCGTCTGCATGATATTCACGTACCAGGCACTGTCTGGAATACTCTTGTCTAGTGTATAAAGCTTTTCACCATTGGCATAATACTGCAAGTCCTTGTCGTTTATCATAAAAGACAGCTTGCTCAAGAAGGAATCCTGATAGGCGGCAACTTCGGCAATCGCATTATTTCGCAGGGGCTCGTTCTCCGGATTCTCAAAGTAGCTCACGATGAGCGGTGACTTCGCCATCTGCAGGGCAAGTGCAAGCTGTTCGTTGAAACCTTCGCTGAATCTCAGCTCCATGTTTTGCCGCAGCTGTGACAGCTCTTCACGTGCTGAGCGCTCGAATCTGCGCCGCGCCGACCCTGAAACAAAAAACGCGCCTGTCACGATAGCGGCAAGCGCGACAGCCGCAATTATGCCGAGTTGAATTACCGAAAACGGAATCGATTTTTTGTCTATTGTCTGCCCATCTGCTGTCTGTTCATTCATAGAGCTATATTATTCCCTCCACCGAAAATGTCAAGGGCATTTCCCGTGACTTTCGCAAATTTTCCGCGCATCTACCTTCGCGTTTCCCCCCCCCCATCCGCCGATTGCCGTAACCATCGCTTTCCTGTATACTGAACACACATGAAGCCCATATATCACAAAAAAAATGCAGCCATCCTGTTGTGCATCCTCCTGTCGCTTTTCGCAGCCGTTTCCGCTCCTGCGCAGGAAAGCGTCCTGCATGACATCACTGCCACGCAGGATGTGAGCGGTTCCCTTCCCCCGAAAGTGCTCATGCGCACCATGACGCAGTCCTACTGTACGTATTACGATTTTGCCATCAAAGACGGCAAGATTTATGCGAAAGAGAAAGGAAATGCAGAATGGAAGCTCTTCTTAAAGACCGGACTGCCGTTCAGTGGATCCGGCAGCGGAAAGGATGTCTTTGATCCCCCTGCCGCCATCTGCGAGTTGTGCTGCGATGCCGACAGCCTCTGCGCCTTTGACCAGGATGGCGTTATGTATTCCTGCTTTATCTCAAAAACCGCCCCCCAGAAGCCCTTCCGTTGGCGGAAGCTCTGCGGCTTTCCGCGGGAAAACTACCTTGTGCAGAACGACTTGGTGGTGGAAAAGCGCGGGTGGAGCATGGGCTGCCGCCGCGGCGAAATCCTGTGGTATGAAGACAGGTACGGCAATCAGCACCATTACGGCACCATGGGCTTGGAAACCTTTTACTTCTTGACCAAGGACGGACAGCACATCCGCTTTACGGACAGCGGCTTGCCCACGGATTTCAGCCGTTCCATACAGGGACCGGAAGAAGGGCGCTTCGTTGCGGAGAACATCAGCGTGTCGGGAGACACTATCTTCCTCATTGGCGACAGGGGAAGCATGTATACCCGTCTCATAGACTTTGACACCATGGGCTGCGACCCCGTGTTCTTCCAGTACACCTATGAGAAGCTGCCCCAGTATTCGGCTGGCACGGACTATATTTCAAACTATGCACCTTGGGCGCTCCCTGCAGAAGACTGGTTCAAGCAGCCGAAAATCAAGCTTTCCGGTTCCGCACGGCTTTCCAAAATTATCAGCATAGCACAGACGGGACGGGGCAATGCGGCGCGAGAGCTTCGCGTTGCAGGGACCGATGCTTCCGGCAGGATAGGCTATTATCACAAGATGCTCTTTGATGCGGAATGGCTGTTCAGCCCCGCCGAGCTGGTGATAGCGGATGAATTCTTTCTGGAAAACAAGGCGGAAGCGGGAGAGGAAACGACGTTTTCCTATCGGGGCTACATCAGCAAGAACAGCAACAAGCTTGCCGGTTACAGCTGCATGGTGGAAGGGGCGGCGCTTTCAAGCGAGGACAGGTGCACGCTCACCATCAGCCACGGGGAAGAGTCCTTTTCCTGCGCCCTCTATCCTGTGGAAAAATGGACGTATATCAGGCGCTATAATCCTGGCTTTGACGGCACGCCGAGGTATTACTTTATCACCGCAGAAATCGACGAGTGGAAGCTTTCCAGATATTCCAAAGACTTCCGCCAGCTGCTTGAAGATTTGTTCAAGGACCGCCATCTCAAGCTCTTTGATTTCTCTGCCGAAGCGAGCACGCAATACTACCAGATTGATATTTTAGGCGGCGCAACTTCGTTCAGAGGGGTGACGGGGCAGGATGCCTACACGCTCTTTATGACCTGTGATGGCAATGCGGATGCCCAGCCTTTTGTCTACAAGGCGGGAAAGTCCATGGAACTGGGCGGAATAGGAAATCCACTTTCCGAAGACTTGGTGCTTGCACCTAAAGAGTTCTACACGGCGGCGGATTCTGAGGAGATTGCCCAAAAGCTTGAAAACAACAAGGCATACCGCAAGAATCTGGAAGAGATGAGCAAGGCGCAGAAAAAATATCACGAAAAGGCTGTCCGCTCCCGCTGGGGCTTTAGCTTTTTTGACATTGTATCACGGATAACGTTCTTGAACAAGGTCAATTTCCCCAAGATAAAGCAGGTGACAAGCTACATGGGAGACCTGCTCACCGCGAACGCAAGCCTCTATGGTGATTTAATAGCGTATATGGACTGGGCGTATCCTTCCGTGCTTGATTTGCTGGACCTTCGCCTTGCCGCCTATTCCCGCCTGCTTGACAGTCTGGAAAACGGCGAGGGCAGTGCGGCGCTTGACAGCGGTTTCCACGAATCTCTTATAGGCTATTATGACGACATAGCCTTTCCCCATCATGCCGTGCAGGGAGAAGAAGCTACTCTGGATATGCTTGAAATTTCCCCGCAGTTTGCCTGCTTTGTGCTGCAAAAGGCTGACGGTACGGTAATCCTCATCCGCCCCGAGGATGTTCCGCAGACGGTGGCGGAAAACGACGCGCCCTATAAGTTTCGGGCGACCTTTACGATGGTATCCCTTGCAAAAAATGCCCGCCACGCGCCGCCTGACAATGAAAACGTGATTGCCGACATAGACTCTTATCAAGGGGAGCTGCGCTGGGACGGCAAGACGGTGCGCATCTATATAAAGAACGCGATATTCACCAAGAAGCTGCTTTTCGCGGGTTCTGCTGAGTAGGATTGAGGAGCGTGCCTCACTCGTCTTCCAGCTCTGGAATGCGCAGTTTGAGCGCCTTGATGAACTGCTCCCCGCTTACCCCCTCCCGCAGGCAGATGAAGATGCAGTTTTCTCCCGCAATGGTGCCAATGATTTCGTCCATGGAAAACGCATCGAGCGCCTGCGAAACGGCATCCGCATGGCCGCCGAAGGTTTTGATGACGACGATATTTCCGTTGTATTCAATGCTCACGTAGCCGCGCAGGAAGTCCTGCACGAATATGTGCTCGCTTTCCCTCCGTTCATCATCATCGGGCAGGGTGTAGACGTAGCCCGCGTGACCGTCGCTTATTTTGCCTACTTTGAGCAGCTTGAGGTCTCGCGAAAGGGTTGCCTGCGTCACTTCAAAGCCCTCTTTCTGTAGGTAGCCGAGCAGTTCTTCCTGACTTTCTATCCGGTAATTCTTGATGAGTTTGCGGACGGCTTTAAGCCGTGTAAGCCTTTCCTTCATAATATGCATAATTATGTATATTTATGCAAAAGATGTCAAGGGTAAGGCGATGCTATGAGTTGAAGCGTTCCTCGGCAAGGACCTTCACCTTTTCAAGCGCGGCGCAGATAGCGCTGTATGTGTCTGGATTGCTGAGCGCGAGGCTTTCGGTCTGCCCCCGCCAGAAGATGAATTTATCCTTGTTCTTTTTGTTTGCGAGCTTTTTGAGCGTGAGAGGGATTTTCTTTGCCAGCTTAGGGGTGATGGTTCCCGCCCTCGCCTTTGCGAGCAGTTCCGCAAGTTCTTCCTCTTTTGTCTGGCAGGCGCAAGGGGCAAGCTTTTCGTACAGCTGCCTGAGCGTTTCCAGCGGGAACTTATCGCAGTCTTCGGGAGGAAAAAGCTCAAAGAAGCTTTCTGTTTTTATGAAGTGTTGGCATCCGCCCTCGCTGAACACGAGGTTGTCCTTGCCTTCAAGGGGGAATGCCTTGCACAGGGCGTGCTCGTGGAACTTTTGCTTGAACAGCAGCAGTATCTTCTTTCTTTCAAAAAGGGAATCTATGGCATTTATGGAAGCCTCATCAGACTGCTTGCTTGTGTCTATGCACAGGATGAACTCTATGTTTGTGTTCTGCCGTTTGTTGCTCTGCTTGCCGCCGCGGTACTTTATGTATTCGTTCGTCACGATGGACAGCTTTCCCTTCCTGCAGCAGATATCCTTCATTGTGCTGAAGGGGATGATGCCATCCGTGCTGTAGCTGATGAGGATGAACTTTGCATCAAGATGGTTAATTAAATCCTCAAAGGCTGCCTCTGCTTCGTGCCGGTAGCAGTAGGGAGATTTAGTCTGTACCCAGTCTTTGCGTATGGCGGCTTTCTCTTTCAGCTCTCCTTTGTCATTCAGTTCCAGCGGCGCGGGAATTTTGTCCCAGCGGGCAATGCTGTTGAGCAGATGGTAATTGCTGCCGTACTGGTGCTGGTTGTACGGCGGATCGAGGTAGGCTATGTCTATGCCCCTGAGTTCTTCCTTGCGCACGAGGAGGTTTGCATCCTCCTGGGAGACATGCACGGGAGATGCCGCATCTATGAGCGGTGCTTCGTGCAGGGCTATCGCTTTGAGTATGCGGGGAAGGGCATCCTTGCCGTGCCCGCCGAAGCCCTTGTGGTACGCCTTGAATACGCCGGAGGTGTTTGTGTGCGTGGCGGCTTCGTAGATGAGGCTTGCAAGCAGTATATTGCGCCTGCGCCTGTCGTCCTCCGTCGCTTCTGGATAAGTTTCTTCTATATAGTTGCGAATTTTATCTATGGCGAGGGCGTTCTGCCGCGTGTAGAAAAGCCGCTCTGTCCTAAAGTCGGCTGCCGTTGTGTCAAAGCTTGCGGGCGCGTAATACGCTGCGATGTACTGCTCTTCAGGAGGCGGGGCGGGGAGCGCATTGATCTGTGCGAGCAGCGCGGCAAATGTCTCCCTGCTGCCGAAGAGCCTTTCGATGTCCGATGCGTCTGCTTCCAAAAATCCCTTGCCGAGGATATAGGCGTAAGTTTCCCAGTCGTTGCTGTATAATTCAAAGCCCAGCGCCTTTGCCAGTCGCGACACGGAGCCACTGCCGGAAAAGGCATCAAAAAAACGCAAGCCTGGGCGCAGCTCAAGTCCGGTGCTTTTGATTGCCTGATAGACGAGGGGAAGCAGCCTGCGCTTGTTGCCTATGTAGGCGATGAGCTGCTGCGTGAGATACGGGGATGAAAAATCTATCATAAATCACTCAGCAATAGATAAAGGATTTGCGTTGTAGCTGTCCACGATTTTCTGTACTGAAGCAAGCCGCTCTTTGTTGAAGTAAGTCTTGTAAACAAAATGCCTCTGCCCGTTTTTCCAGCCATATACACGGAGGTCATCGAATTCATCGTCAAGGCGGAAAAAATAGGCATTTGTGTATGCATCGCGCTTTTTGCGGGGCGGAGCATCGAGGGGAATGATGGTATAATCTGAATCTGGGTGGTAATAACGGCGGTATTTTTTGAGACGCAGACGGACAAGCTCCAGCCGCTCATAGCAAAGCGAGCGGAGCTTTTTCCGACCCTCGTGTGTTTCTATGTCTGCCCGCCATTTCCAGTCCCTCATATTCAGCACGAGGGAAAGGACTAGGACTGCGCCGACTGCTACGGCAATGAGCAGGATGGCGGGAAACTTCATGCCGCGTTTTCCTTAGACGCGGAACTGGTCAATCTGGCTGCCGATGCGGTAGATGGAGCCGCTGATGGAGGTGGCAAGGTTCATAAGCGAGTTGTCGTCTTCCTCTATGTGCTTGACGTTGCCTTCCATTTTGCCCACGAGCACCTTTACCGTGTCAGATGACTGCTTAAGGCCGGACACATCGCCGATGATTTCGTGGCGGGCCTTGTCCACGTCTTCGGAGGCATCGCGCACTTTCAGCGTCGCCTCGTTCATGTAGCTCAGGCTGTCGCCAATCTGCTTTGAGCCAGAAGCCTGTTCTTCAAGCATGGATTCAATTTCGTGGACGCGGTCGCCGGTCAGGCGGATTTTCTCCATGACGCTCGTGAAGGTCTTGTCCGACACATTTGAAGCGTACACCACGTTTGCGATTGATTTCAGGATTCGTTTGAGCTGGGTGCCGATGTTGCGTGACTGGGCAGATGAGTTTTCAGAAAGCTTTCTGATTTCATCGGCAACAACGGCAAAGCCCTGTCCCGCTGCTCCCGCGTGTGCCGCCTCGATGGCTGCGTTCATGGCGAGCAGGTTGGTCTGCGAGGCAATCGAAGAGATGACGATGTTTGCCTCTTTAAGCATCTTTGACTGCTGTTCGATCTGCTGAATCTGGGCGTTCACCTCGTGCTGGCGGGTAATGCCGTCGTCCACATCGTTCTGGAGCACATCGAACTCGTCCACCATTTTTTCCACTGAAGAGGAAACCGAATTTATGCTGCCAATCATCTGCGTGACGGCTGCGGATGCCTGCTCCACGCCGTCGGTCTGGCGGTGCAGCTGATGGCGCAATGTCTCCACAGACTGGGAGATTTTTTCAACGGCATCGACCGTGCCGCCCACTTTTGCGTGCTGATTTGACACCTCGCCGTCAATCTCCTTGATGTCGCCCTGTATTTCGGCAAGGAAGGTGCCGTTTTCCTGCATCATAGAACTCAGGCGGTCTCCATAGGCATGCAGATCCTCTTTGGATGCCTGCATTGCCCTGATGATGTCCTGCATCTTTGCCATAAATGCGTTGAAATTGACGCCAAGCAGTCCGACCTCGTCCTTGCTCGTAACTTTGAGGCGGTGCGTGAGGTCAGCATGGCCTTCGGCAATCTCCTTTACGGCATCAACAACGGCGCGGAGGGGGCGCACGATTGCATCCGCATTGAAGACGGCAATCACCAGCGCTGCGATGATTGAAATGACGGCAATGATGATGGCAAAGCGGATATTAGAGGCAATGGCTCCGTTCAGCTCTTTTGATGGACCTGTGCTTACAAAAAGCCAGCCCGTCACCTCTGGCAGGCGGGAGCCAATCAGATACCTGCCCTTGCCTGCATTCACTTCCATGAAGCTGTTTCCAGAGGCAATGCTGTTCTGGTACTGGGAAAATGAATATTCGCTGAAAAAGTCTGACTGCAAGACCTTGCCGCTGTCTTTGTTCGTGATGTAAAGGCCGTTTGCATTGAGTATGTATGAATTGCTGCCTTGCGTTAAAGTAAAAGAATTGATGAAGTCCATCACCTTGGTGAGCGCGATGTCTATGGCTGCAACGCCTTTAAGATTGCCGTTGTCGTAAACTCGTTTTGCCAGCGTGATGACGGTGCCTCCCACCATGATGTCCACGTATGGCTCTGTCACGATGTACTCGTCTGTTTTTGCCGCAGCCTGGAACCAGCTGCGCGTGGTCTGGTCAAAATCGGCGGGAAATTCAAGGTTCAGGCTGTCCGCCACAAAGCCGCCGTTTTTATAGGGAACGGCACCGGTATAATAGACATATTGATAATCGGGATTTGTCTTTGCAAGTTCGCTGAACCATGAGCCCATTGTATCACGGTCAAAATCCTGCGTCCTCGCATATTCGACCATGGCATCAAGCACGCTTTTCGGTTCCGTGAGGAAGGTCTCCACATTGGCGTAAACCGCCTGCTGCATATACTTTGCCCTGTCTGCCAGATTGTCTTCCTGTACCTTTATCTGCCTGTATATGATGGGAATGGAGACAAGAATGACTGCAAAAAGAACCACTAGACCTGAACTGGTGATAAGCTTCTGTTTGATGTTCATAAATTTCCTCTCGATAACTACGATGTTTCCACGAACTGAAAAAGCTAGTGCACTAGTAGTATATCCGCTTGAAGGATAAAATTCAATAAGGAAAAACACAAAAAAAGCAGGTCAAAAGCTCACTTCTATAGAGCTCTTAACCTGCCTTTGTGTTCTTTATCTGTTTATTTCAGATTGATAATAGACTTGTCGTAATCGCTCGGGGGCAGGAAGCCCATGAGCTCTATCAGCGTGGCTGACCAGGAGCTGATGCCCAGCCCCTCGTTGAGCTTTGTGTTGTCGTAATCGCCCTTGAATTCCGGATCGTAGATGATGGCGGGAACGGGGTTCAAGCTATGGCTTGTCTTTGCCATCGGCTCGCCAGCCTTGTCCGTCTTTACCTTGCCGGTCTTCTTGTCGTGCTCGTACATATCGTCCGAGTTGCCGTGGTCTGCGGTCAAGCAGAGGATGCCTCCCGCCTCATCGACGGCTTTCTTGATTCTGCCGATCTGCAGGTCCATCGCCTCCATAGAGCAGACGACGGCATTGAACACGCCGGTGTGTCCAACCATATCCCCGTTCGGGAAGTTCAGGCGTATGTGCTGATACTTGCCGGACTTGATAGCCTCGATAACGCGGTCAGTGATCTCCGCGCACTTCATCCACGGGCGCTGCTCGAAGGGCACTACGTCGCTCTTGACTTCCTCGTAATCCTCAAGCTGCTCGTCGAACTTGCCGAGCTTGTTGCCGTTGAAGAAGTAGGTCACGTGACCGTACTTCTGGGTTTCGCTTATGGCGAGCAGCTTTACGCCGCTCTTTACAAGGTACTCACCCATCACGCGGTCTATGGCGGGCGGCTGCACGAGATACTGCTGCGGAATGTGCAGGTCTCCGTCGTACTCCATCATGCCCGCATATTCTACTTTGGGCAGCCTCTTGCGGTCAAAGTGATCGAATTTCCCCTCGGGGCTCTCAAACGCATTGGTGATTTCCAGCGCACGGTCGCCACGGAAATTGTAGAACACCACGCTGTCCCCGTCGTTGATGGTTCCCACAGGCTTGCCGTTTTCGGCAATCACGAATTCGTGCATGTCCTGATCGAGGATGCCGGGGATTTCCTTGCGGTAAGTGTTGATTGCCTCCGTTGCGGAAGCAAACTGCCGTCCTTCGCCGAGCACATGAGCCTTCCAGCCGCGCTCCACCATGCTCCAGTCAGCATTGTAGCGGTCCATAGTCATAAACATACGTCCGCCACCGGAAGCGATTCGGTAATCCGCGTCCTTGAAGCCCGCAAGGAATTCCTCAAAGGGGGTGAAGAACGTGAGCGCGCTTGTCGGCTCAACATCGCGGCCATCGAGCAGGGCGTGGACGCGCAGCTTCTTTACGCCGTCTTTGTGTGCCTGCTCCACCATTGCCTTGAGATGGTCAATGTGCGAGTGCACGTTGCCGTCGGACAAAAGCCCGATGAAATGGAAAACGCTGTCCTTGTCCTTGACATTTTTCACAAGCTTCTGCCAGGTGTTTCCCTTGAACATATCGCCAGAACTGATGGCGTTTGAAACAAGCTTTGCTCCCTGTGCAAAGACACGGCCGCAGCCCATAGCGTTGTGACCAACCTCGCTGTTGCCCATGTCATCATCGCTCGGCAGGCCTACGGCGGTTCCGTGTGCTTTAAGCTGTGTGTGCGGGCTCAGGCTCTTTATCTTGTCGAGCCATGCCATGCGGCTTGCCTTTACGGCATCTCCGTCTTCATATTTTCCATAGCCCACGCCGTCCATGATGACGAAGACGACAGGACCGCGGCGTCCTTTCCAGTTGGGATTTTTCTGCAATGGATGCATTGTATCTGCCATATATAACTCCTTGTCTAAATATGTTTAAATTATAGAGAGAAAAAGCCAGCCCACAGGGAGCTGGCTTGCCGTCATGCCTAAAGGCTATTTCGTTGTCGTAATCAGCAGCGTCTTTGAATCCAGCTTGAGATTAGAAGGCAGGTTCTTCTCGTTGCCGAATTTAAGGACTTCAAGCTGCGTGATAGAATTCCGCGCGAGCAGATGTACTACCGCAGTGAAGTAGGGCAAGATTTCCTTCGGAGCGGAATCTTCAAGCTTGTCGCCTTCGACGGTGGCAGAGAACCATATCTTTGTCTTTGTCACCTTGGCATAGTTGTGCACGGACTGGATGTCCGCTTCGGAAACCTTTGCGAAGTCAACACCGTCAATCACCACGCCCGCAACCTCTATTCCGGCAGCCTTCAGCGCGTTGAGCGTGTAGATGACCTTCTCAAGATTCACGTTATCCTGATTGAAGTTCAGAATCGTGCGGTTGCGCACTATCTGGTCCTTCACGTCAGCCTCGTTGGGAATGGACTTCTTCTTGGATATCTCCGTATAGATGCCGTCGTACCAAGAGATGACGTTGGGGCTCTTCTGGTCAAACGAAACGTGAGCCAGCTGCTGGCCGTTGAGCAGGGTGTCCATGCCGAACTGCACGAGCACAGAGGTCTTGCCCAATCCCTTCTTTGCGGTAACGAGTCCCAGTTCTCCGCCTTTAAGGCCGCCGTTTGTCACAGCATCAAAGGCACGGATGGGGCTGCTTTCAAAAAGATCCTGTTTTGCCATATACGCCCTCCTTATTTGTTAGAAGCCTTGCGCTCTTCGTTATACTTCTTGATGAGTTCATCAGCCACATTGTTCGGCACCTTGCCGTATTTTTCAAACTCCATCGTAAACTCAGCCTTGCCCTGTGTGGAAGAGCGGAGAATGGTAGAAAAGCCGAACATTTCGGACAGCGGAACCTCTGCGTTCACCGTTGAGCTGTTGTTCTCGTCGGAAGAATCGACAATCACGCCGCGGCGCTGGTTGATGAGGCCGAACATGCTTCCCTGGAACTCGCTCGGACCGGCAATCTGCACCTTCATGATAGGCTCAAGGATGACAGGCTTTGCCTTTGCATAGCCTTCGCGGAATGCGCCGATAGCGGCGGTCTGGAATGCGATATCTGAAGAGTCAACCGGATGGTACTGGCCATCGTTTATCGTGCAACGCACATTGACGACCGGAGCACCGATAAGGGAGCCCTTCTCCATAGCCTTCTTGAAGCCCTTGTCGCAGGACGGAATGTACTCGTTCGGAATGGCGCCGCCCTTGATGGAATCGACAAACTCGTAATCTTTGTCTGCAAGCGGCTCCATGAAGCCCGCAACGCGACCGTACTGACCTGAACCACCGGTCTGCTTTTTGTGCGTGTAGTTGAATTCCGCGCGCTGGGTGATTGTCTCGCGGTAGGCGACTTCCGGCGCAGAAACCTTTACCTCGCACTTGTATTCGCGCTTCATGCGCTCAACGTATACGGCAAGGTGCAACTCGCCCATGCCCTTGATGATGGTCTGATTGCTTTCAGGGTCAACGTAGGTCTGGAAAGTCGGGTCTTCCTTGGTGAAGCGGTTGAGAGCCTTGGACATATTTGCCGCGTCAGATTTGTTCAGCGGCTCAATGGCTTCAGAGATAACAGGGCTGGGCACGAACATACTCGTCATAGCATAGTTCAGTCCGCCGCCGCAGAACGTGTCGCCGGATGCGCAGTCCACGCCGAAGAGGGCAATGATGTCTCCCGGCTGTCCTTCGTTGATATCTTCCATTGCGGCAGCGTTCATGCGCACAATGCGTCCAACCTTGAACTTCTTCTGCGCACGGGTGTTGAAGAGCTCATCGCCCTTGGTGATTTTGCCCTGATAGATGCGCACATAGGTGAGCTGACCGTACTGACCGTCGTCAAGCTTGAATGCAAGCGACACGCAGGGCTTGTCAGCCACGTTGAAGAGCTCCACCTGAGCCTCGTTGTTGTCGAGGTCAAGGCCGTAGTTGTGAACTTCCGTCGGGTTCGGCAGATAGCGCTCAACGCCGTCCAAGAGGGGCTGAATGCCCTTGTTCATGTGGGCTGACCCACAGAACACGGCGACAAACTGCTCGGTGAGCGTGCCTTTGCGGATGGCTGCGATGATTTTCTTCTCGTCTACGTTGTCGTAGCCGTTCTCCATGATCTCTTCCATGAGCTCATCATCGAACATAGAGGCGGCATCAAGCAGCTCCTGGCGTTTTGTCTTTGCATCTTCCAGCAATTCGGCAGGAATCTCTGCGACGCGAACTTCTTCGCCATCGTGACCCTCAAAGTAATACGCCTTCATGGCGATGAGGTCAACGACGCCCTGCAGTTTGTCTTCAAGACCGACAGGGAGTTCCACCATATATGCGTTCAGACCGAGCTTCTCGCGGAGCTGGCGGCACACACGCAGGGGGTTTGCACCCTGACGGTCGCATTTATTTACAAAAGCAATGCGCGGTACATGATAGCGTTTGAGCTGGCGGTCTACCGTAATGGACTGGGACTGGACGCCTGCAACAGCACAGAGAACAAGGATGGCGCCATCAAGAACGCGCAGAGAGCGCTCCACTTCCACAGTGAAGTCCACGTGGCCGGGAGTGTCGATAAGGTTGATTGTTGTCCCCTTCCAGTTTACCTGCGTAGCTGCGGACTGGATGGTGATGCCGCGCTCCCTCTCCAAATCCATACTGTCCATCACAGCGCCAACGCCGTCTTTTCCATGAACCTCATGGATCTGATGAATCTTGTTACAGTAGAACAAGATGCGCTCAGACAGTGTTGTTTTACCAGAGTCAATGTGGGCGCTGATTCCGATATTACGTACTTTTGTAATATCAAAGCTCATATTGTATACCTCTCAAAAAAAATTTGCTAACGTAAACGTCCCATCTAGCGGTTGAAAACAGTACCGCATAGTAGAATATTTTGAGTATGATACAGGAAAAGTATATGAATTTCAATAGGGCTTCCCGAAAAACGTTAAAAACTCGCAGAAAATGCAACCGTCCCCCGCCAGCGCGTGTGCGCCCAGTTCCCCGAAAAGCCTGCAGAGGCAGTGAAGCGCCCCCCGTCATACTGTCCATCTTTGAAGGACAGTGTGCCGCTGAATTTAATAGAAGAAAGTAATTCGTGCGGGAATTCCAAAGTCTGCGTGCAGGTTACAGTCTGCCCCTTTGCCGAAATGCTGTAGCCCGCGGTAGCGCGGTAGGTGCATGGCAGGGCGCTGTAGCGGAACGCAAGCCGCACCTGGTAAGAGACCGCGTGCTTTTTGCCTGTAAGCTTTCTGTTCCAGTGCGCGTCAAGCTGTGCCCTGCCGTATCGGTAGGAAAGTGCCGCTTTAAGGGCGTAGTCATTATAGAGGCTGTTTATCTTGCCTGAAGAGAGGCGCTCGGTCTTTTCTATCTCCACACCTGCCCGCACAAGCCCTATGGGGAGCGCAAAGTTGAACTGGGGATTAAACTGTGTCTGACTTTTGATATTGAGCTTTTTGCCTGTGGGCAGCAGCATATCTGCGTTCTGGCTGTAAAACACAGCGGCATTGAGCGTGAAGCATTTTATATGGAAGGAATCCTGCGTCCGCGTCCAGAAGAAGGAGCTTGCCAGCCCACCGAAGGGATTTTCCGTCATACCGAACGCGCTTGAAGAGCGGAAAAGGTCTGCAAGCGAAAGGCAGACCTCTATGTCTGCTGCCCCGTAGCGTGCTTTGGGAATGTAGCGGTCTTGAGGGAACCATGCGCTGGAAAGCTTCCTGCCATAGGTGAATGAACCTGCCGTTGCCGCCACGGAAAGCTTGCTTGCCGGACGCGAGCTGAAATCAATCTCCTTGAACAGGCTTGCCGCCTTGTCGCCATTTTCAAAGTAAGCGAACTGCATTGAGGGGAAGCCCTGCGTCAGCGCGGACGGCTTGCAGCTGAGGGCAAGGGCGAACGGGGTGGGCGTGGAACGGAAGCCCGGCAGCGAGGGAGAAATGCCCGGCGCAAGCAGCGAGAGCTTCCGCAATGGCGCGGCAGATGCAAGCGAGGGCTTTTTGATGCGCGACAGTCCCTTGCCAAAGCGCAGCGTCCCCGCATAGAGCGTGGTGTCAAAACAGAAATGCTCGCCGCCGAGGTGGAAATCCGCCCCGTAGCGTTCGAGCGCTTTTTTGTCTTGCAGCAGCGCACGGCAGATGTCCTGCGTGTTGAACGCCGTGTAAGGCAGCCCGAACGATGCCATGAGCGTTGCATCCTTAAAGCGCAGCCCTATGCCGCCGTCAGCCTTTAGCTCCGATTTCTTCATCCCCTCTTCCGGCCGTTTGAGTGACGTGCCCGTGTAAAAATCAATGCCGCGGAACAGAGCCGCCGCTTTGTCCTCCGCCATACCTTGCCAGGCAGCGAAGACAAGACTCAGCACCGCCGTCCCTGTTGCTAGAATTTTTTTCATAAATTCCTCCTCTCTTATTGATTGAAGAGGAATTACAATTTTGTACACACATAACGCTTGAAAGAGGTATTTTTTTAAATTTTTTGGAATCGGAGCCTTTGCTTTCGGCTCTGAAATCGACGAGTCATGGTTTGCGACTCGCCGAGTCGTGTTTCCAGACCCGACGGGTCGCGGTTTGCGACTCGTCGAGTCGCAGTTCCAGACTCGTCGATTTTGCACATATACATAAATCCGCAGCCCAAGGGATCCCGGTAAAAATTTAAAAAATGTCCTTGACCATAGCCCATCGACTACGTATCAAGCAAATTGAACCTATTTATTGAAATAATCTTTTGCTATACAGGCATTGGGATGAAATCGGTGTTTGTGTAGTGCTCGATATGTCGTCCATATTAACATTATAGCATATAAACCCCGATATCAAATAAGCTTTATCACAATAATGATAATTAAAACTATAATGAATAGAAAAATCCATCCCAAAATTTTCCACCCAATATCAAAAACGGGCTTTGCAACTTTTAATGTCGCTTTCAGGATATTAAATAATAATACAATGATTAAAATAACGACTAAAACTATCATTTCTATACTTACCACCATGATGAATGAAGAGCTGCATTATACAGCTTTGTGTATAGGCTTGTATTTCTTAATGATGAATTGCAGTATTCATACACATAGTCATCACCCTTCTTTGCATCAAGTTTTGCACCTGCATTAATAAGCAAATTTGCAGCGTCTGCTGTTATATTTTTGTTGACTGCATACATGAGCACTGTGGAACCATCTTTATCACGTGCGTTGACATCAGCGCCAGCTTTTAACAGTGCTTTTATTATTGCTAAAGAAGGTGACTGTCTGTTAACCGCTTCAATAAGCTCTGTATGATACAATTTTCCTTCCCTCATATCTATTTTCGCACCATGTGCAATAAGGGCTTCGACTGCGTTTGCATTATCACTATTGACTGCGTAATATAGTGCTGTCCGCCCATCAAGATCCTGTTTATTTACATTATCACAGCTGTTTATCACGGAATCAAGGAGTTTGTAATCTTTGCAGCTTCCAATTGTCCACTCTACTGTATCTTTTGTAGCCTTTAAGCCAAGCTCCCTAATTAATGCATCGAGTACAACCTGGTTACTAAAGGCAACAGGATATTTAATTCCATACTGAGTTTTTTGGAGACCGGCACAGAATATGGAATCAGATTTAAACCAGTCTATATACGCAGCAACTTTGTCTTTTTCACTGGAAAGACATATCAAATAAATATCATTTCGTAATCCTTTATCTTCATATCCCAGACGTATAGATTTTGTAGCCCGAATTTTATGGATAATCTGTATAGCTGTTTGTGCAGGAGAAAGGGCATACGCTAATATACAGCTGTTTATAAGGCTATCAGAAGATGGATCATGTTTAAGCAAGAGAGGGACAAGCCTTGTCTTGCTAGTCTGCTTAATAGAAGCAAGAGAGACCGTTACGTTTGAGAGTGTTTTGGAATTATTTATTGCGCTCATGAGTTGTTTTTCTACATCCTTCGGATTGATGTTGCAGACAGCCCATTCCAAAGCTGTGTTGCCGTATTTATCCTGATGGTTTATATCCGCACCGAGTTCTATCAAGCGCTCAGCAATTCTTGGCTCGCGGTTACATCTGATAGCCCAGATAAGAGGAGAATAGCCGTCTTTATGGCTGGTATCATTGATGTCTGCCCCACAATCTAGCAATGCGTCAATTACGGCAGGATTACGGCTGTACATGGCAGCCCACTGTATTGTATTATTCGTAAGGGAATTTGTCGCAAGAATTCGAAAGCGACTTTGTCGTATATA
>ERZ842401.1377-NODE-1377-length-34974-cov-43.992669_pt1 | contig 34974 bp, 22 predicted proteins | sample MGYA00521270_ERZ842401 | MGnify/ENA primary metagenome ERZ842401 (study PRJEB31892, sample SAMEA3878208) | bioreactor metagenome | biome: Moose rumen | place: Sweden | collected 2011-10 | study: EMG produced TPA metagenomics assembly of the PRJEB12797 data set...
GTACAGGTGCGCACCACCATCGAGGACTTCCGCAACCCCGCAGACGAGTAGGAAACGAAGCGTGAAAGAAAGAGTAGGAATCTTAACGAAAAGAGGGTGTGCCAAGAAAAAGGCACATCCTCTTGGTTTTCATAACAGGGTCTGGCACCTTGTGTGCGCTGCCAGGAAGCCCTTTCGTTACTTTGAGAAAGATAATCTCTCTCTTAGGAAACGTTTCAACAGGAAGGTGAGGAAATACGGGAAGGTGTAGAACTGGCCGTTCCAACCGATGTTCTTGTAGCCGAGCTTGATGCCGTACTTCACGTCGGGATAGGATTCCCACTTAATGAGATAGTTCAGTGAGGCAGTAGCATTATCTTTGGCCTTCACCTCAACAGGCACTAATGAATTGGCATCGCGAACAAAGAAGTCCATTTCGAGGGCCGGATTCTCGTGCTTGTAAAAATACAGCTGCTCATAGCCCGACTTGCGCAGCATCTCGCCAACAACGTTCTCATAGATAGCACCCTTGTAAGTACCAAAGTTCTTGTTGGCACGCAAATCTTCCTGCGCTTCCTCGTCCAATGAAGCGATGAGCAGACCCGTGTCGTGATAGTACAACTTATAATAATCGGAATCATAATTGCCTTTCAAGGGCAGCTCTACGTTGTTCAGACAGTAGCAGACATTGATGACGCCAGCCTCCTTCAGCCAGTCGACAGCACCTACATATTCCCTGTTTCGTGCGCCCTTGGCAATCTTTGTTATCTGGTACTTCTTGTTTTCCTTTGCCAGGAAGGTGGAGATATGGTTATAAACGGCCAGGAGTTTTGCCTTGTCCGTCTGCTTGGCGTATTTCGTGATATCCTCCTCGTAGTCTTTCAGCAGCTGGCGTTGCAGGTTCAACGTGCCTCCGAAATGCCCGTTGTCAATGTACATCTTAACAACTTCTGGCATTCCACCCAGACTCATATAGTCGCGGAACACATTCATGATGGTGTCCAGCTCCAACTGCGAAAACGGCTTCAGCTCAACCATGTGGCGATACAGGTATTCTATCTGTTCCGGCTGATAGCCCTTGGCCCACAGGAACTCCTCGAAGTCCATCGAGAACATGTCGAAGTCGTCCTTAAAGCCGACGGCATTGCTCTCGATTTCCTCGTAATAGATGCCCATCATCGAACCTGAACAGATGACGTCATACCGCTTGTCCTGGCAAAACGACTTGAGCGAAGTGGCACAATCTGGACACTTCTGCAGTTCGTCAAAGAAAATCAGCGTCTTGTTTGGGATAAACTGCCATGAAGGCTCAAGCAGCGAGATGTTTTTGATGATGGTCTCCACTTCGTAGCCATCATCAAAGATGGCTCTGAATTTCTTCTGCAACACGAAGTTAATTTCTATGACCGACTCATAGTTGGCCTCGCCAAATGCTCTGATGGACTCTGTCTTGCCTATCTGGCGGGCACCTTTCACAATCAGTGGCTTCCTTTTGGGGTTGTCTTTCCAATCCAAAAGGTACTTGTCTATCTTTCTTTTAAGCAGTTTCATATCGCAAAAAAATCACATTTCTGGCTGCAAATTTAAGCAAAAAATCACATTTTCGGCTAAAAAAATAAGTCAAAAATCACATTTTCGGCTAAAAATTAAGCAAACAGGCACATTTTTATAGGTAAAAATGTGCCTGGCCCTTGTTTCCTTAGGAGTTCCAGAGTGTGGGGTTCAACTGTCTGAAATGATAACATCGGTATTCTTCGGGTTTTGTATTGGATATGGCACAAATAAATGAAAGGCAAACAGGGGGACACAGATGAAACACTGCGTAATGTAGATTGGATATGGCACAAATAAATGAAAGGCAAACAGGGTCAAGTGTTCGCAACTGCTTACACTCTTCTACTATTTTAGGCAGTCCGTAATAGGAACGAAGAAGCCGCCAATCGTCCATAGTGCCATATTCAAGGACACGCTGGATGAAATCAAATAAATTTGGCTCTTCCCTCGTTTTTTCGTAACTTTGCCATCAAAGATGGCGAACTTACTCCGTCTCGGCAAAAAAAGAATAAATTCTTTTGTTTTGCTCTCGACTTTTCGTAACTTTTTCTTCGAAGAAGTTACTTAGCACTCGAAAGAGCTCAAATAAATTTGGCTCTTCCCTCGTTTTTTCGTAACTTTGCACGCGATATGAAGAAAATGCTTTATATGGCGATGGTGTGCGTGCTGCTGCTGGCGGCATGCGGACAGTCGTATGAGGAGACGAAACGCATGACGCGGGAGAGTCGCAGGGCGGCATGGCGCAAGGACTCGGCGGCACTGAAGCTGGCCGTGATGCCCACGCTGGACTGCCTGCCGCTGTTCGTGGCGGAGCACTACCAGCTGTTCGACACGGTGAACGGCGGCGTCAGGCTGAAGATGTATATGTCGCAGATGGACTGCGACACGGCGCTGGAGCGGGGCAGGGTAGAGGGCAGCATGACGGACCTGGTGAGGGCCATGAGGATAGCCAGTCGGGGTACGGCGCTGCGCAGCACGGCGGTGACGGCCGCCCACTGGCAGCTGGTGACTAACCGCAATGCCCGCGTGCGCCAGCTGAAACAGCTGGACGACAAGATGGTGGCCATGACGCGCTTCTCGGCGACGGACCTGCTGACGGACTGCGTCGTGGACTCGGTGAAGCTGGACAAGGACCGCGTGTTCAAGGTACAGGTGAATGATGTCGGCATCCGCATGCTGATGTTGCAGAACAACGAGATGGACGCCCTCTGGCTGCCGGAGCCGCAGGCTACCATGGCACGGCAGATGAAGCATCACGTGGTCTACGACACGCGCAAGGAGGATATCGGGTTGGGCGTGATGGTGTTCCGCGACAAGGAGATGGAACGAGAGGAGCGTGCCCGCCAGCTGGAGCTGCTGATGAAGGCCTACCACCAGGCCTGCGACAGCATCAACAAATATGGCGTGCGCAGGTACAAGGGCATCATCGTGGACCGCTGCAAGGTGAAGCCGGCGGTGGCCGACTCGCTGCCCGACCAGCTGAAATATACCCATGCAGAGGCTCCCCGCCGGCAGGACAGCCTGATGGTGAAGAGGTTTTTGCGCACTTACGGGGCTAAATAAAAAATAAAAAATATAAAATAAAAAAGATATAATAAGAGGACGGAAGATTGGGAACGACGGACATAGCGCTGGAGCGCACTTTCAAACAGCTGATACGCGGCAATGTCGGCATGGCCATTGCCGAGGCGGAGACCTATCTGGCAGCGTGGCCCAATCCGCAGACCACAGAGAAGCTGCGTGCCGTCAAGGCCGAATATGAGCTGATGGCCGACTACTGGCAGCGTGGTGCCAGGGACCCGCAGCGCGACGAGCAATACCAGCGGCTGCTGCAGCGCGTCTACGTGATATGTGCCAACATCTCCATCCACCGCCACGTGAAGTCGTCGTCCTATCTGGCCGCCCTCTCTGCCGGGGCACGACAGCCCGGACACTCGTGGTCGCTGGAAAAAATCAGACACGAGATGGAGGGCTTCGTGAGCGACGTGGCGATGCTGGAACTGGAACCGGAGGACCAGCGTCGTGCGAAGAGCACACAGCTCTACAAGGACCACCAGCAGCAGATGAACCTGCTGTTCAACTATATCGTCACGTCGCACATCTGGACGGACGGCGTGGGAGAGGAGTTCAAGTCGCTCCTGCTGTCGCCGACTGTGGACAGCAACGACCAGCAGCTGGTGGTGTCGGCAGTGATGCTGTCGCTGATGAACCGCTTCGACATGGTGAAGTTCCGCGTGCTGGTGGAGGTCTGCCGCCAGTCGCCGGACGAGCAGGTGCGCCAGCGTGCCCTGGTAGGGTGGGTGATGAGCATCGACGACGACTTCTGTCAGGTATGGCCGGAGCAACAGGCCCTGGTGGCAGAACTGCTGCAGTCGAAGCGCGTCTGCCGCGAACTGACTGAGTTGCAGATGCAGCTGGTGTATACGCTGGATGCTGAGAAGGACACGACGACGATACGCGACGAAATCATGCCAGACCTGATGAAGAACAACAACTTCCGCATCACGCAGGACGGCATTGAAGAGGTGGAGGACGACCCGATGGAGGACATCCTGCATCCCGATGCCGCCGAACAGCGCATGGAGCGCCTGGAGGCGTCGTTCCAGCGCATGATGGACATGCAGAAGCAGGGCGCCGACATCTATTTCGGCGGATTCTCGCAGATGAAGCGGTTTCCGTTCTTCTACGACATGAGCAACTGGCTGGTGCCGTTCTTTATGCAACATCCTGACATTCAACAGTTTGTAGAGCGCATGGGCGACAACGCCTTCATCGAGAACTTGATGCAGCGTGGCTCGTTCTGCAACAGCGACAAGTACTCACTCGTCATAGCCTTCCAGCAGGTCATGGGCCGTCTGCCCGAGAACCTGCGCCAGATGATGAAGCGGGGCGAGGCCCCCGTGGAAGGGGAGATGGAAACGGAGGAACAGCAGTCGCCGGCATACATACGACGCAGCTACCTGATGGACCTCTACCGATTCTTCCGTCTCTTCCCAAACCGCTCGGCGCTGTGCAACCCCTTTGACACGACGAAGAGCGAGCTGGGCATGTGTCTTTTCTTCGGCTCCGCGCTCTTCCGGGGTACTCCGCTCGAGCGGAACAAGCGCGAGGTGGTGGCGATGCTGAGGAAACACCGCCTGCTGAAGTCGGCAGAAACAATCCTGATGACGTTCCCGGAGTCGATGCACGACGTGCAGTACCACCTGTGGAGAGAGGAATACGCCGCTGCCCTGCACTTGGAGCCTGACAACGAGCGTGCGCTGAGCGGGCAGGCGCGGGTGCTGTTCAATGCCGGTCTCTACGAGGAAGCCTTGGAATACTACGACCGGTTGCAGTTGCTGCATCCCGACAAGACGGGCTATGTGCTGAACAAGGCTGTCTGCCTGTTGCATCTGGAGGAATACGACGACGCGCTGAAGCTGCTCTACCAGCTGAACTACGAGCACCAGGACGATGAAAACGTGTGGCGTGTGCTGGCCTGGACGCTGATGTGCTGTGGCAAGCTGGAGCAGGCTGCCAAGTACTACTTCCTGCTGATGGGCTGTGAGCCGCCACAGAATGAGGACTACCAGAACCACGGCTACTGCCTGTGGCTGATGGGGCGTATCGCAGATGCTGCCGACATGTTCAGGATATATAGCGCACAGAGCAAGATAGCTGCTGACGACTGGCTGTTCTTCGACGAGCAATGGTTGAAGGCCCGCGGCATCAGCGACATCGACATCAGGATGATGGTGGCGGCAGTAGCCAACGACTGACAGCCGGACTACAGGAAGGGCTGCAGCAGGTGTGAGAACCAGCCGCGGAACTTCTGCCAGCCTGTGCGGAACTCATCCCACGACTCCTCCGTCAGGCGGAAGCTCTTCTGCTTGTCGCGCCAGAACATATCATCGAGCTCCTTGGTCGTTGCCGGGTCGACGATGACGGCATTCTCCTCGAAGTCACACTTCAGGCTGCGGGCATCCAGATTGGTGCTGCCCACCGTACAGTAGCGGCCGTCGACCATCATGATTTTCGAATGGTGGAAGCCGGGCTTGTAGAGCCATACTTCGGCGCCGCGCTTCATCAGCTTGTGGGCCTGGTAGAGGGCGCAGTCGGGAGTCAGGGGTATGTCGCTCTTCGACGACAGCATAATCTCCACCTTGACGCCGCGGCGGATGGCACGCGTCAGGGCGCGGGTCACCGAGGGAATGAGCGTGAAGTAGGGGTTGATGATATGGATGGAGTCCCGGGCCTGGTTGATGGCGTTGACGTAGAACGTGCGCATGATTTTCGGCGTCACGCCCGGCTCACGATTGATGATGCCTATCATCTTGCGGCCTGCCGTCCGGGTGGTATCGGGCTTCAGCCCTTCGAAGCGGGTTGGCGTGCCGCCCCGGTAGTACTGGGCACCATGGACGTTCTGATGCGTCGTGCGATTCCATATCCGGAAGAAGATGGCCTGCAGGTCGTTGACGGCATCGCCCTCGATGCGGCAGTGCATGTCGCGCCATTCACCCACCTGTTCCGTACCTTTTATATAATAGTCGGCTACGTTCATGCCGCCCGTATAGGCTATCTGGCCGTCGATGACCACGATCTTGCGGTGGTCGCGGCCGTAGATGTGGTTGACCCACGGGAAGCGGATGGGTGAATACTCGACGATGTCGATGCTGTCGTCGCGCAGGGCACGCAGGTGGTACTTCTTCAGCGGCTGGTTGTTGCTGTCGTTGCCGAAGCCGTCGAACATCGCCCTGACCTCGACACCCTCCTTGCGCTTCTCGCGCAGCAGGTCGAAGAGCAGCGACGCGATGGAGTCGTTGCGGAAATTGAAATACTCCAGGTGGATGCTGCTCCGTGCCTGACGGATGGCCTGGAACATGTCGTCGAACTTCTGCTGGCCAGACATCAGCAGCGTCACACTGTTGTTGTCAGTAAAGCGCACATGGCTGTCGCGCAGTGTGCGGACGATGAGTGAATCGCTGGTCTGCGCTTTTGCATAATGAGTAATGAGTAATGAGTAATGAGTAATGATGATTACAATAATTAACCGAAAGTCAATACCATGTGATAGCCATCGGCATATTCTGCCTACACAACAAATCATAATTACTAATTCCTAATTACTAATTACTAATTACTAATTTAAGTTACTTCTTATATTTTAAACGGTACTCCAGCGGTGTCATGCCGAACTTGTCCTTGAAGATGTTGGCAAAGTTCTCGGCCGTCATGAATCCGACGTTGATGGCCAACTCGCTCATGTTGATATTGGTGCTGACGAGTAGCGTGCAGGCGTGCTTCAGGCGCAGCTCGCGGACAATCTCCGCCGGTGTCTTGGTGGTGATGGCGCGCACCTTGTGATAGAACGGCACGCGTCCCATGCCCATGGCTGTCGCCATCTCTTCCAGACTGATCTGGCCGCGGCTCATGTTCTGCAGTACGAACTGCTCGATGTTGCGCATCAGCTGCTGGTCCATGGCATTGCTCATGGAATAGTCGCCGATGGTGTTGTCGCCATAGTACTGCTGCATCAGTTCGCCGCCGCTCTTCTTCGTGGGGACATTCTCCGTCGGCTGGCTGTCGGCGGCAGGCTGCTCCTGAGGAGCTTCCGTGGCTGCGCCGCCGGCATTGGCCGTTCCCTTGCCTTCGTCCTCGTAGGTCAGCGACGATGTCGTCATGCTGGCATTGTGACTCTCCAGACGGCGCGTCTCTCCGCCTTCGATGGTATTGGTGTCCATATCGATAGGACCGAGGCCCATCAGCTTGTTGAAGCGCATGACAGCTTCCCGCATGTTGAACGGCTTGGCCAGATAGTCGTCGGCAGCCAGCGTGATGTTGAGGTCTGTCATGTCCTGCTGTGTCAGCACGCTGTCAGTGAGCAGCACAAACTTCGTCTTGCTGCGGCGCGGGTCCATCTTGAACTGGTTACACAGCTCACTGCCGGTCATCATGTCCATGTCTTGCTTGCAGACGACGAGGTCGGCATTGAGCATCTCGATGTCGGGCAGGGCGTCCTTGATGTTATCGTAGACGTGGAAGTTGTAGACTTCGCGCAGGTGGGCGTTCATGAAGTTGAGGAACTCGCGGTTGGAGTCGATGAAGACGACGTTGAACTTCTTGCCCTGGCCGTCGGACTTCAGCGGCTTGATTTCTGCCGTCAGCTCCTTGTTGTTGCTGGCAACGATGGAGAGCTCGCCCTTGTCGTTGAGCTCCATCTTGTCCTTGGCGGTAGACTCGGCTTTCTTCTCAGGATTCTCCAGGGTCGACTGCATCTCTGCAATACGGGTAATCACCTGTAGCAGCTGGAAGTGCAGCGAGTTCAGCTGTTCGCGTCCCTCCATGGATTCTTCCTTCATGGCCAGATTGCCGATGATGGTCGTCATGCGAGCCATCGGCTGACGCAGCTCCTCGCTGGTGTTCTTGATTTCCTCGCGCTGACGCTTCAGCTCCTCGATGACGGTATGCTTGCTCTTCCATACTTTCTTGAATTTCTTGAAGCCATAGCGCCATACTGCCAGCACAATAATGGCGGCAATGACGTAGAGGGTCAGCATCCACCACGATATCCACCAGGGATGCTCGATACTGATTTCCAGTGTCCGCTCCTGATTGCTGACGGCACCGTCGGCACTGACGGCTTTGACGTGCAGGGTATAGTCGCCACTGCCCAGGTCCTGGAATCGTACGCCATGCAGCAGGGCATCGCCGTTGCGCCAGTCGTTGTCGAGACCTTCCATCCAGTACATGAACTGCAGACGCTCGCCCTGGTTGTAGTTGCCGGCGGCAAACTTGATGGTCAGCGTGTTCTGGCTGTTGGCCAGCTCTATCTTGCTGATTTCGTTCAGCGCCGATGTCAGGATGACTCGGCCGTCATACTCGTGGCCAGTCTGTATCTCCTCTTCGCCGATATACAATTGGGTCAGCATGACGCGGGGCAGCGACTCCTGCTCGTCCTTGCTGGCCTGACGTACCCAGTTGACGCCATACAGGCCGCCGAACAGCACGATACCGTCGTGGCGGGTCAGGATGGAGCCCATGTTGAACTCATTGCTCTGCAGTCCGTCGTAGACGCTGTAGTTGTAGAGTCCGTAGGCGAAGGTGCCGTCCTCGTGGTTGCGCTGGATGACGGTGCGGGTGATGCCGTTGCTGGTCGATACCCAGATGTTATGGTTCTTGTCTTCGGCAATGCCGCATACTGAGTTGTTGCACAGGCCGTCCTTCTCTGTCAGGTAGTTCACCTGGTCGGTCTCCAGGTTGAGAATGTTGATACCCTCACGGGTTCCTATCCAGATGAGTCCGCGTGAGTCTTCGTAAATCTGCGTGACGTAGTTGTTGGTGAATGTCTGGATATTGGTTTTGTTACCTGTCAGCACCATTTTTTCACGCGTAGAGAGGTTCAGGATGACCAGTCCTTCCGACGTTCCTATCAGCATGTTGTTGTTGCTGCCATAGAAGAGGGCGGTGATGGTGTTGGTGTTCAGCGTACCGTTCTCGCGGGTGTACGACGAGAAGGTGTTCATTTTGGGGTTGAATACCTGCAGGCCACCGTTCGTTGCTATCCACAGGTTACCCGACTTATCGCTGCAGAGTGCGTTGATATGGTTGTCGATGAGCGTTCTGACGCTGTCGCTGTTGGACGAGTAGAACTTGCTGGTACCGTCCTTGATGCGTGTCAGGCCGTTTTGTTTCGAACCAACCCACAGACTGCCGTCTGGCGTGGTTGCCATACACGATACCTTGCTGCTGGTCAGCGGACCATTGTAGCCGATGACGCCATGCGAGCCGGTACCATACCAGATGGTGCTGTCGTTGCTCTGGGCAATGGCGGTGATGTCACCGTTCAGGTTAGCGTCAAACTTGTAGATATTACTGCCATAGTAGGCCACGCCAGACTTCTCGGTACCTACCCACAGCAGGTCGGTGTCGTCAACGTAGACGCTCTGGATGCTGATATTGTCTTCCGTGGTCCGGTTGTCGTTGATGCTGCGGGGATGAACGGACTCTATCTCGTAATTGTTGACATTGGTACGGAGCAGCCCGGCGCGGTCGCTGCCTATCCAGATGTTGCCGCTGCGGTCGGCGGCAATGCCGTTGACGCTATGGTCCACCGTGGAACTGTTCAGCCCGAGGCGTTCGCCGAAGGTAGTGTTCCATGTGTTGGCATTCTTGTTGTAAATCATCAGCGTGCCCTGTCCGTAAAGCCAGATGTTGTCCATCTGGTCAGCAAAAGCCTTCAGCGACATGCTCTTGCGCAGGTGCTGCTGGGCCACGAAGTCACTTTGCCATACGGTGTGCTGCTGTCGCATGATGTCACAGCATACGATGCGTCCGTCCTCGTAGACGAGTACGGCACCGTCGCGGCACTCGCTGATGGAGCAGATGGTACCCTGGGGAATGCCGTGGGCGTCGTTGGTGTAGCCGAACTCGTAATTGGTCTGCTGCTGCATGTTGTAAGCCACCACGCCCTTGTTAGGGATGGATGCCCAGAAGTTCTTATGGCGGTCGATGTAGACAACGTTGGGCTTGCCCTCGATACCCATCTGGGCATATACCTGCTTCATGTCGCGTTCAAAGCTCTCCGACTGGGGATGGTAGACGCAGAAACCCGCGGAGGTCTCTATCCACAGGTTGCCGTCCAGCATCTCCTGGATGCTGATGATGTAGCTGTCGGGCAGCGATGAACCATCCTGCGAATTACTCTGGAAATTCTTGAACGTATAACCGTCGAAGCGGTACAGGCCGGCTGGTGTGCCAAACCACACATATCCGCGCTGGTCTTTCAGCACGCAGTTAATCTGACTACTGATGAGACCGTTGCGGCCGTCAATGGTCTTGAACAGGTAGACGGCTGCCGCTGCCATCGGCAGGGCAAGCATCATCACTAAAAGAATTTTCTTTATCTTATTCATTGTCGTCCTATATCTTCCTTAACTTCATTAACTTCTCTCTTTGAGAGTGTGGCGTTGCAATCTCTAACTTCTACAGCACACAAGCATAGCGGTCGACGATACCAAGCAGTCGTCGGTCTTGGTCGATGACCAGTACGTTGTGGATTTTATGTTCGTTCATCATCTTTTGTATCTCTGATATCTTGGTCTGCGGCCCGACGGTCTTGGGCTGGCGTGTCATGATGTCGCCCACCGTGCGGTCGAAGAACTCTGCCTGCCACTTCTCCATGGCCCGTCGAATGTCACCATCGGTAATCAAACCAATGACACGTCCGTCGCTGATGGCTACACCCATGCCCAGTTTGCCTTTGCTGACCAGGATGATGGCGTTGCCCAGGTGCATGTCCTCTGTCAGCAGCGGCAGGTTGTCGGTCAGCATCACGTCCTGTGCCGTGGTGAGCAGCCGCTTGCCCAGTTCACCACCCGGATGGAACTGTGCGAAGTCCTGCGGGCGGAAATGACGCATCTCCATCAGCGCTACGGCCAGTGCATCGCCCATGACGAGTGTCGCCGTCGTCGAGCTGGTGGGTGCCAGGTTCAGCGGGCAGGCTTCTTTCTCCACGCTGATGTTCAGGTGACAGGTGGAATACTTGGCCAGTAGCGACTGCGGGTTTCCGCTGATGCCGATGATGGGTATCTCCATGTGGAGCACCATCGGTATGAAGCGCAGCAGCTCGTCAGTCTGCCCGGAGTAGGAGATGGCTATCACCACGTCGCCTTTCGACATCACGCCGAGGTCGCCGTGGTATACGTCCAGCGGATTGATGAAGAACGACGGCGTGCCCGTTGAGGCCAGTGTAGCCGCTATCTTCGCTCCGATGTGCCCGCTTTTGCCGACACCGGTGACAATCACCTTGCCCTGGCAGTTCAGCATGAGCTCCACGGCCCGGTCGAAGTTGTCATCCGTCTGGGGTATCAGGTTCAGCACCGCCTGTGCCTCGTCCTTGATACATTGTATGGCGTAGTCTCTTATTGTCACAATTGTCAATTATCAATTATCAATTTTCAATTAGCTTTGCGACTAAGCGTTCCAACTTGTCCAGCTCCAGCATGTTCGCCGCATCGCTCAGTCCCTGGTCAGGGGTGGGGTGTACCTCGAAGAACCAGCCCGTGGCTCCGAAGGCCTTGGCGGCCAGTGCCATCTGGGGCACGAAACGCCTGTCACCGCCTGTCTTGCCGTCGGCACCGCCGGGACGCTGCACGCTGTGGGTGCAGTCCATGATGACGGTGTCGCATAACTCCAGCATGTCGGGGATGTTGCGGAAATCCACCACCAGGTTGTTATATCCCATCATGTTGCCGCGCTCGGTCAGCCATACCTCGCTGGCTCCGGCCTCGCGTACCTTTTCTATAGGATAGCGCATGTCACGACCGCTCAGAAACTGAGCCTTCTTGATGTTTACCGTTCGGCCGGTCTTGGCAGCAGCCACGAGCAGGTCTGTCTGTCGGCACAGGAAGGCCGGAATCTGTATAACGTCCACCACGTCGCCAACGGGCTTGGCCTGCCAGGCTTCGTGGATATCGGTCAGCAGCTGAAGGCCGTATTTCTCCTTGACGTCGTTCAGCATCTGCAGCCCTCTGTCGATGCCCGGCCCCCGAAAGGAGCTGATGGACGTCCTGTTGGCCTTGTCGAACGAGGCCTTGAATATAATGTCGGTGCCCAAACGTTTATTGATGGCAATCAGTTTAGAAGCTACTGTGTCCAGCAGTTCAGCCGATTCTATCACGCAGGGACCTGCAATGAATATCTGTTTCATTCGTCAGTGAGTCACTAAAACCATGCAAAGATACACATTTTTCTGCTAATAAACATGATTTAAGTCAATTATTTTGGAAAAAAGGGTAAAAAGTAGGCTGTTTGCGTACACAACCCCAATAAAGTGCTTACCTTTGCAGCGTGTTAGAAAATTAACGGTGTGCGGACACAGTGCACCAATGTATAATTTAAAAGGTAAAAAAGATTATGAAAAAGATTATGATGACTCTGGCTGCCGTTGCTGTTGCAGCTACAATGAACGCTCAGGTTTATGTTGGTGGTGGCGTAGGCTTCCAGACCTCCTCTTACGATGGCAATTCTGAGACTTATTTCAAGATTATGCCTGAGATTGGCTACAACCTCGACGAGAACTGGGCAGTAGGTATTAGCGTTGGTTATGGTGAGACTAAGACCAAGGTCAAGGAAGAAGGTATCACCATGACTGCAAAGGTGAAGAGTTTTTCTGTTGCTCCCTATGCTCGTTACACCTTCGCTAAGTTCGACAAGGTGAACCTGTTCGTTGACGGTACTGTTGGTTACCAGTATGAGGACTATGCTGGTACGAAGGTCAACACTTTCGGTGTCGGTTTGAAGCCCGGTGTTGCTGTAAACCTGAACGACAAGCTGAGCTTCGTTGCTCACGTTGGTTTCCTGGGTTACGAGAACGAGAAGGTGAAGGGTGCTGACAAGTCGACCAACTCTTTCGGTCTGTCTGTCGACGGCAGCAACCTGAGCTTCGGTGTCTACTACAACTTCTAAGAATTAGTACATCACACTCATAGATTCAGCCTGGTTTCCACTTTAGGAAACCAGGCTGAACTACGTTTTCCCCTTCCTCTTATCTCTATTCTTCTCTAAACTCTAAACTCTCAACTCTCAACTCTAATCTCTAAACCCTCAACTTTTAATATGTACGTCCTGCTGCGGGAACGGAATCTCGATACCGTTCTGGTTCAGCGTGTCGTAAATGCACTTCAGCACGTCGCTGACAACATAGGACTTCTTCGGGGCTTCTGCCCACACAAACATCTTCAGGTTGATGCCCGAATCGCCCAGTTCGCCAACGACGGACTTCACTTGCTTCTTGCGGTCCATCCATTTGTGCTTCAGCTGGTTGACGGCACCGTCGACCAATTGGATGACCTGTTGCAGGTTGCTGCCATAGGCTACGCCGTAAGGGATGACGGCCAGCACGTAGCCGTGGTTGCGTGTCAGGTTCTTGTAGTTGTTGGTGAACAGCTGCGAGTTCTGGAAGGTGATGACCTCGCCGTAGAGTGACTCGACGACGGTCGACGTGTAGCTGATGCTCACCACCTTACCCATCGTGCCGTTCACCTCTATCCAGTCGCCTACCTTGATGCGGCCGGTCATCAGTGAGGCACCATAGAAGATGTTCTCAATGATGTTCTTCGAGGCGAAACCGATACCAGTGGACAGTCCGCCCGTGATGGCCAGCAGCCACGAGATGCTGATGTGCAGGATGCTGAGCGACATGAGCAGCCATGCACCCCAGATGATAATCTGGATGACATTCTTCGACATCACTGTCCGGCTGTCTGCCGATTCGGGGTCTTTCTGCATGTAGTGCAGCCGCAGCAGTCGCAACAGCGTTTTGCTCAGATACGAGAACAGGAACCACAGGCAGATGACCATCGTCAGTTTGAGGATGCTGACCTGGAAGTTTTCTTGGTCGATGAACCTATACTTGAAGGCTTTCCAGCACAGGTCGGAGAGGTTGAACACGTCGGCAGCCCACCAAACGCTCAGCATCACGCTACCCACACCCAAAGAGGGCAGTACCACCTGGTACATCATGTCGTAGGCCCATGTCTTGGTGACGGGCTTTTCTTCCAGTTGGTGACGCTCGCCATACAGTTTCAGGTACTGCGAGATGCAGGTGATGGTCAGGATGCACGTCAGCTGCATAATCCACCATATCAGCACCTGTACGGCCAGTAGCGTATAGCCTGCCCACGAACAGACGACGCTGACGATGAATACCACCAGCGAGATATAGGTGTAGAACATGTCCGACTGTGGTACGTTGCGATTGTGGCGTCGGATGACGCTCCACTGCCACAGCGCACATATCAACAACATGGGTGGAAATAGGATGTCTACCAATTCGTTGGGTATCAGTATGATGCGGAACGCAAACACAATGAATCCCATGGCGATGAGCGGTGTGTAGATGCGGAAGGCACTCTTGATTTGGTCGCCTTTTACGCGCAGCAGCAGCGAGATGAGTATGACGCCCAGTAGCCAGGCATAGTTCACCAGCAGGTTGGCTGCCATGATGAAGAAGTTCGACTTCGTCAGTGCCAGCGTTACACCCATGATGCTGGCGAAGGTGATAGTCGTCGTCGCCATGGTGATGCAGGCGCGCTTCTTCATGAACTCCTCGGTACGCAGTCGTTTCGGTACAACGTAGCGGATGACGAGGAGGTTGAGCAGTGAGGCAATGATGGCATAAATGATGGTGGACAGCAGCAGTCCGAATATCCAGCGGCTGTCCCACTGCGAGTGGGCGTTGGGCTGGTATTTCCGCTCCACCGTCTCCGTCATCGTCCGCCAGTAGCGGCCGAAGTCCCTCAGGATGCTGAAATACGAGTTGCCGCCATTCTTGAAGATGCTCGTCTGTATCTCGTTGTAGCGCTTCTGGGCATAGTCGTTCAGGTTCGACAGCCGCTGTTCCGTCATGTTATAGATGTGGATGTGGTCCTCCATCCGTTGTCGGCGCTCCTCCAGTGTGTTGCGGATGCTGGTGGCCAGGGCTATACAGGTGTTCCGGTTCTGGAGCGTCGTGGACGACAGCACTCTTGTGGGAATGTCGCTCAGACTGGTTATCAGCGAGTCGTAGCGTGCTATCTCGCTCTCCGTCTTCTCCATGAAAGTGTTGAACGGCAGTTTGTGACGCTTGAACTCCCGGTACTGTTCCGTCGCCTCGTGGCAGGCGTATGTCAGGTCGAAGACATATTCCTGTTTCTGTGAATAGAGCATCAGCGAGTTCTGGTTCGACTGCTTCAGTGTCGCTATCAGCTGTTCTCGCAGCTGTTCGTTGTACTGCTTGGCTCTCTCCATGCGCTCCTTCAGTTCGCGGTTGTAGCTCGAAAGTTCCGAGCGCAGTATCTGTAAGGTCTGGTCGAGGTCTTTCTCCTTGAGCACAGCGTGGCTGCTCAGTGCCGTACATAGCACCAGTAGTATCGTCAATAGTCGTTTCATAGTGCCTGCAAAGGTACAATAAATATCCGAATAATATCTCTTTTTTGCTCGTATTTTCTTGTTTGGTTGAGGTTTTTTTTGTAATTTCGCGGCCGAACAAATAAGAATGATGAGATGATACTGATTGCCGACAGCGGAAGCACAAAGACTGACTGGATGCTCGTGGAGCAGGAAAAAGTGATTCAGACTCAGGGAATTACCCCCATTCATCAAACACCGGAGGTAATCCGGCAGATTCTGGATCGGGAACTGAAGCCTGGGCTGGTTGATGTTTGCTCAGAATTGACGGCCGTTTATTTCTACGGCAGCGGCTGTACGCCCGCTCTGTTGCCCATGGTGGAGCAGTTGCTGAAGGATAGCCTTGGCGCAGCGAAGGTCGAAGTGCATAGCGACCTGATGGCTGCTGCTCGTGCCCTGTGCGGTAGGGGAGAGGGCATCGCCTGCATCTTAGGTACTGGTGCCAACAGCGCGTTGTATGATGGTGAGCGGATTGTGCAGAATACGCCGGCTCTGGGCTATATCCTGGGCGACGAGGGTAGTGGTGCCGTGCTGGGTCGCAGTTTTATGAATGCTATCTTCAAGAATCCAGCCTTTGCTGACATCCGCGAAGCATTTCTGGCAGAGCAGCAGTTGACGATGGCTGACATTATCCAGCGCGTCTATCGTGAACCGATGGCCAACCGCTTCCTGGCTTCCACTTCTTTATATATAGGTACACATCTGGATAATCCCCTGTTGGAGGAATTAGTGGTCGACAACTTCCGGCAGTTCTTCCGTCGCAACATTGCGCCCTACCGGCGTCCCGACCTGGCCGTCCATTTCGTAGGCTCCATGGCGCATCACTATCATAGTCAGCTTTTGACAGCAGCAGGTTTCGAGGGCTATACCGTAGGCCGCATTCTCAAGAGTCCGCTGGAAGGTCTCGTCGCCTACCATGCTGATTAGCAGCCCTTTGTCGTCATGATGTCCAGCACCATTTCATCGGTGACACCCATGCCGTCGGCACCGATGCTGGTGAGGTTGTGTATGCACTTGTCAACGCTGTCGTCAACGATGCCTTCGGCACTCGTCACACACTTGCCCTCCATGGACAGCAGGGCCGACAGGACGGCCGTTGACACGCCGCTGGTAATCTTCAGCGAACACGATGGCTTGGCACCGTCGCAGATCATGCCCGTCAGATTGGCTATCATGTTCTTCACCGCCGCACATACACGGTTGTAGTCGCCGCCCATGAGGTAGGTGATGCCCACGCTGCTGCCGATGCTGGCGACCACGCAGCCACACAGGGCCGACAACTTGCCTAACGACTGCTTGATGTAGATGGCCGTCAGGTGGCTGAGCATGAGGGCACGGATCAGTTCCTCCTCGGTATTCTCGTTCTCCTTGGCGTAGACGCATACGGGATTGGTGGCGCAGATGCCCTGGTTGCCGCTGCCGCTGTTGGACATGACGGGAATCATGGCACCACCCATGCGGGCATCGCAGGCTGCCGCCGTCCGTGAGATGATGTGCGAAAAAATGCTGTTGCCGAAGATGCCTTTCGACAGCGGACGGTCGATGGTTTTGCCCAGATTGTGTCCGTAGTTGCCTTTCAGTGCCTCCCGGGCGGCATTCATGTTGTAGGTGCGGGCATCCATGATGAAGCGAATCTCGTCTAACGGTGCCGTGGTGGCGAAGTCGTAGACCAGCTGCATATTCAATGATATGCCGGCCGGCTCTTCCACCAGACCCTGTTTTTTGTTCTGTGTCTCCGGGTCGACGAATGTCGTATGTCCGCCGGCAATGACCGCCGTCTGCTGCTGTCCGTTGGCTTCGGCGCAGACCTCGACATACAGTTTCTCGCTGATGTCCTCCTTCAGTCGGATGTCGATGCGGTTCTCGCTGACATACTGCTTGCCCTCGGCCAGTGACTCCGGCGTCAGGTCCTTCAGCACCTCCAGCTGGTAGGCGCTCTTGCCGATGAGTGCCCCTAAGGCGATAGCGATGGGCAGCCCTATCATTCCCGTGCCGGGAATGCCCACGCCCATGGCATTCTTAAGGATGTTGGCACTCAGCAGGGCTGTGATGTGCTCGGGACGTTGCCCCAGCAGTTCCGTGGCACGGGCCGTGCATAGGGCAACGGCCATGGGTTCGGTACATCCTATGGCGGGAATGACCTCCTGGTGGACGAGGGCGATAATCTCCTGGCGTGTCTTTCTGTCTAACATGATGGTATGATGCGTTAATGATGTGGCAAAGGTAAGAAGAATTGCCGAGATAACAAAGCGATTTTGGAAGATTATCCCAAAAATCTTTTGGCTTTCTGCCCGTTTTTTCGTAACTTTGGCTATGCCGAAGTTACTTGCACTCGGAAAAGCTCAAATAAATTTGGCTTTTCCCTCGTTTTTTCGTAACTTTGCAGCGATTTAGGCGCTTTTTCTAACAGATGTACGATATGCATACGACCACATGCGATAAAATATCATGGTACAGGAGAGCAATGATGCTGCTGATTTCTCTGCACCTCTCTTTGGCAGTTGGATTTGCCCAATCAAATACCACACGAGTCTTCTCAGCAGACAGCCCCTTGGTTTATGAAGACGTATGGGACCTGTGGCCCTATTCGTTCCTGAACGACAACGGCGACCCCGACGGGTTCAACGTCGACCTGATACGTCTGCTGATGAAGGAGCTGGACATCCCCTATGTCATCAGGCTGAAGCCGTCGTCGGAGGCCTTTCGCGACTTGAAGGAAGGCAAGTCGGACCTGATGCTGGGACTGGCTGTGGGTTTCCACGACGAGTTTGGCAAATTCTCGAAGAATGCTGTCACGCTATTCACCCAAAGCGTGGTGATGCCTAAGAACGACGAGGTGCCCATCAAGCGTTTTCGTGACTTGAGCAACCACAAGGTGATAGTCTGCGACAGTTCGCTGGCCCACCACCTGATGATGGAATATGGTTGGGGCGAGAATGCTATTGCTGTCGAGGATATGCGCGAAGCCATTCAGGCGGTCAGTGCCAAGGATGAGGGTGTCATTCTGTGGAACACGCTCTCGCTGAAATGGCTCATGCAGCGCTACCATATCGACAACCTGGAGCTGAACCCCGTCAACATGCAGCATGGTCAGTACAAGTTTATGTCGAACAACCAGCAGCTGCTGGACCAGCTGGACGAGGCCTATACCAAACTGTATACCAACGAGAAAATCCAGCCCCTGCAGGACAAGTGGTTCTACCCGGAACGGCAGGACGTTGACGAGGCGAAGGGGAAGTGGTACCTGCTGGGCGGCGGACTGCTGCTGCTCGTCTTCATGGCCGTCTACGGCATCAGCTACCGTATCCAGGATCGGAAACTGCGACAGGAGAATGCCAGGCGCAACAACCGTCTGGCGCTCATCCTACAGACCAGTCAGGTGCACATCTGGTCGTACGACATCAGGAAGAACCAGTTCTCCTGGCATAACGACAACGGCCAGGTGGCCTATACGTACTCGATGGAGGAGTTCTCGCAGCGATACAGTCGCGAGGACTTTGTCAGGCTGAAGTCGGCCTTGGATAAGTTGTCGGCGGTCGATGGTCAACGGTCGGCGGTCAATGGTCAGGAGGAAAAGGAGAAGGAGATAGAGCTGACCCTGCGCGCCAAGGACGTGGAGGGCGGCGACACCAACGACCGCGACTACCACATCGTGCTGTCGGTGCTGAGCCGCGACAAGAAGGGCAACCCCGCCATCATCATCGGCACGAAGAAGGACGTCACCGAGGAACAGCAGCAAAAACGGCTGGACGAAGAGCGTACGTTGCGCTACTGGTCCATCTTCTATAACCCGATACTGGGCATCATCCTCTTCAACAAGGATGGACGGCTGGTCAACATCAATCCCAAGGCGTGCGACATCTTCGGATGCAATGCCGAGGAAACCATTGAAAAGGGTGTCGACATCCATTCGATGTTCAATATCGACGTGCCCGACTTGGAAGCCGTGAACGGACTGCAGGCCACCCAAACCGTCGACCTTCCATCGTTCGACAACGTTCAACGTTCATCGTCCAACGTTCACCGTTCAACGTTCGAGTACCGTCTGATGACCATCCACGACGATGCCGGCGAGCGACTGGGCATCTTTGCCTTCTGCCGCGACATCACCATGTCGGACAGCAACAGGGACCAGGAACAGGAAGACCGGAAGACGATTGACATAGTGCGCGACGAGCAGCGACAGTACACTGAGGTGCTCAACGCCGCCATCAGCGGCACCGACATCCGGCAGGTCACCTACTCACCCGACTCGCACACGCTGACCATCTACCGGGGGACGGTCCTCGTCCAGCATGCGCTGACACAGACGCGCTGCATGACGCTGGTCGACGAACAGTCGCAGCGACAGGCCATGCGACTGCTGAGCAACATGGACAACTACGAGGACAAGGTCATCGAGTATAACATCAGGACCACGCTGCGCCCGACGGGCGGACGGCCCCTGATTCTGTATTTCCGCCTGGAACCCTGCCACGACGGCAACGGCAGGGTGACTGAGTACCGGGGCATGTTGCGCGACATCAGCGAGATGGACTGGATAGAGCGTCAGATGGAACAGCAGAATGCCAAGGTGCAGGAGGTGGAGAACACGAAGAACAGCTTCGTGAAGAACATGGTGCAGGAAATCCGCAATCCCATGAATGCCGTGGTGCGGCACGTGGCGCAGATTGGCGACGACAGCCCCACGGAGAACGAGCCCGAGCTGTGCAGAGTCATCCAGCAGAACGCCGACTACCTGTTGCACATCATTGACAACATCCTCTACCTGTCGCGCTTAGAGGCACGCATGGTGGAAATCAACCGCCAGCCGCGGAACTTTGCTGAGCTCTTTGAGTCGCTGTGCGCCACGGGCTGGATGAAATTCATGAATGCCGACACTCACTACATCGTGGAGAATCCCTACGAGCAGCTGACCGTCGACATCGACGCCGAGAACCTAGGACACGTCATCGAGCAGGTGACGTGCAACGCTGCCCAGCATACGAAGCGGGGTACCGTCAGGGCGCGCTACGACTACATCGGCCGCCGACTGGTCATCTCGGTTGACGACACGGGCGAGGGCATACCCGAGGCGGAGCTGACACGCATACAGGAGGCGGAACTGGGCGGTGCCCACAACACCAAAGGCCTGGGCCTGGCCATCACCAAGGAACTGGTAAGCCAGATGGGCGGCACGTTCGACATCAGCTCGGAAGAGGGGGCTGGCACTACCATCTATATCATGATTCCGTGTCATGCCACAGTCATCAAACGCAAGAAAACCGCTTAGCCCATGAAACGCCTATATACATATATTATTATAATGGTGTTGCTCAGTGCCACGGCCATGGCCCAGCAACTGTCCGACACCTACACCAAGCAGCGCCCCGTCGTCATCGTCTGCGACTGGGACAAGGCGCCCTATGAGTTCCTGAACGACAAGGGACAGCCCTCGGGCAGCAACATCGACGTGATGCAGGCCGTGATGGACGAGCTGGAGCTGCCATGCCGCTTCGTGATGAAAGACTGGAGCATCGCGCTGAAGACCTTCGAGCGCGGCGACGCAGACATCATCCTGGCCAATGCCCGCCGCTACCGTCGCGAGCCGTACGTGCTCTCAGACAATATCGTCAACTACAACCGCATCCGCGTGGCCACGCACTCCGACTCCGTCGGCATGGTGTCGCTCAGCGAGCTGGAGCGCGAGGGCGCCGTCTTCAAGCCTGGCGACTACTCCTCCTTCTACTTTATGGACGGCGACACTCTGCGTAACAGCCGCATGGAGTTCCAGACACCCAAGGTGGCACTGTTGGGCCTGGTCAACGGCGACTACAAATACTACGTCTGGGGCGAGGAACCGCTGAAGTGGAAAATCAAGGAACTGAACCTCGAGGGCATCGTGCTCAACGATGTGGGCATCCCCATCTCTGAAATCCACATCATCGGCCGCGACCGCGACCTCATCGAACAGATTGACGACCAGTACTCGCGCTTGAAGCAGCGCGGCGAGATAGCCGCCATCCAGGACCGCTGGTTCCACCCCGAGCGCGTCCACGACCAGTCGTCGCCCACGGTATACTACATCATCGTCGCCGTACTGCTGCTGACGGCCCTCTGCTATTTCTTCGCACGGCTGGCGAAAGCCCACGTACGCAGCGCCGTCCGCAAGTCGACCGAGCTGAACGACATGATGTACAAGGCCCTGCACATGGGCAACTTCGACGTCATGGTCTACGACATCAAGAACGACCGCATGACCAACCGCTACGGCAGCATCCTGCCCAAAGAGGGGCTGACGCTCGAACAGTTCACCAGCCATATCCACCCGACGCAGCGGCAGGAGTTCAGCCAGAAGATGAAGCGTCTGACCGAAGGCCGCGAACGCCAGTTCGTGCTGAACAAACTGTTCAACAGCGCCACCGACGACGCCCCGCAGTGGCTGAACTTCCACGGACACGCCATCCTGGAGCTCGACGACGAGGGACATCCCGCCTACGTCGTCAATGCCATCCACAACGTCACCCGCGACGTCGAGGCCTATAAGGCCGAGCGCGAACTGGTCAAGAAGTACGAGCAGCTGTCGAACATCCCCTTCATCGCCATGTCGTTCTACGACAAGAATGGCTGGCTCATCGACCTCAACGACAACATGCGCCAGCTCTGCGGCATGACTGACGACCACCCCGAGAACCGTCGCTTCTGGGAGACCGTCTGCATGTTCGACGTCCCCCTGTTCCGCAACATCTACTCGCCCGACAGCCGCAGCGACATGCTCGTCTGCCAGCACATGGAATACCCCGAGATGGGCATCGACCGATACATCGAGTTCTATATCCTGCCGCTCTTCAACAGCGAGGGCGAGACCTGCAACTACTTCATCACCACGCTCGACGTCACCGACGACCGCAACCGCGACCACCATCGCCACCTGTACAACAAGGAGGTGAAGGCCGTCGAGGCCGACATCGCCCACAAGAAGCAGACTCTGGACTTCCTCATGCAGCACAGCGACCGCCACTTGGAGCAGGACGGCGACAGCCGCATGCACATCGTCGTCGACACCGCCAAGCTCGACCAGGCCCGCCGTCGGCTGCACGACGTCACCACGCTGGCCAACGAGAGCGTGCGGCTGAAGAGCGGCTTCATGGCGTCGATGACCCACGAGCTGCGCACCCCCCTGAACGCCATCGTCGGCTTCACAGGCGTCCTCGACGCGTTGGGCGACAATCCCGAGCGCGCCGAGTATGTCCGCATCATCCGCAACTCCAGCGATATGCTGCAGCGACTCATCAACGACATCATCGAGGCATCGTCCATCAGCGGCGGTACGCTCACCGTCAAGCCCGAGCGCATCGACTTTGCTACCGCCTTTGATGACATCTGCCTGACGCTCCAGCAGCGCGTGCAGAGCAAGGAACTCCAGTTCATCAAGGACAATCCCTACGACACCTTCGTCACCACGCTCGACGTCGAGCGCATCCAGCAGGTGCTTACCAACTTCATCACCAATGCCGTCAAGTTCACCGAGCAGGGCCACATCAAGGTCGGCTATCGCCAGCAAGCGAGGAATGAGCAAGGCGCAGTGACCAACGACGGCAGCGGGCGTGCCGGCCTGTACTTCTACTGCGAGGACACCGGCATCGGCATCCCCAAGGACAAGCAGACTGTAGTCTTCGACCGCTTTGTCAAACTCGACGAGTTCGTCCAGGGCACGGGCATGGGCCTGGCCATCTGTAAGTCCATCGCCGAGAGCTGCCGCGGCGACATCGGCATCATCAGCGACGGCGACGGCCAAGGCTCCACCTTCTGGCTCTGGATTCCCTGCGAAGCCGCCACCGCCTAATCCATCGTTCCTGTGTCTCGCATTTGTTAACTTACACCTTTTTCTACATTTTTTTCAGATTTTTCCACCTTTTCGCCTTAGATTGAGATTAATTGTGTACCTTTGCACCGTGCTTCGCAAGAGACACACTATTTTGTTGCTCAATTTCTCAGCCGAACCGCTACCTCGAACGAGATTTACGAGCAAACCTAATATTCATTGGGGCTGCGTATTATAGCGCAGTCTCCAACCATAGAATATTAGGGGCTGTAGCGGGCCTGGCTGAGAGTATGGACGGAGCCTGCGCCTTTTCCTTGCCTAACGGAATGTAGCAGGCTGCTGCAAATGAGTTAAGTATTATTTGAAACAGTAACAAATATGGCGACAACTGAAAATAATTGGACTTTGGGCGAACTTGTCATTCTTCCGCGTGAGGAAAAACTGCTGAAGAAATGGTACTCGAAATCTTATTCGCTCTATATAGGCTCGCGTTACATCTGCATCCGTGAGGCCACCAACGGACAGCGGGGCATACTGATGAAAGTGCTGGGCAAGACTTCCGGCGACCATATCATGATGGTGAACGGCGAGCCTTTCGGCAAGGACGACCGCGAAGAACTCTTCAACGGTTTGCGCTATTTCAGTTATCCCTTCCCGACGGCCAGTCATACCATGGAAGCACTCGACATCCTGCGCGCCAATCCGGATTTGCAGCAGAAATTCAAGGAGGCATCGATGCACATCAATCCCGACTCCACCTTCTGGGTGAGTGACACTACGCGCAGCATGCTTATTTTCAAGAAACCGCAATTCCTTGGCGGGCGCGACGGCCAACTCTATCTTGCCAACGACAACAGCGAACACTACCGCGTGACGTTCGTATATTTCTACAAAGGTAATTTAAATTGGTAAGAAAAACCTTCTGATATCTTCCAACACAGACCCCCGACCAGGCGTGCATGTCATTTCGCCCAAGGGGATATTGCTCGCGTTGCAGGATTTAATGCTCCGCCTCTGCGGAGCATTAAATCCGCCTCTGTAAGGCATAAAATCCGAAAACGCCAGACTGAAATAATATATAAGGTACGCACGTAAAAGGGCGGGGTTTATAGTTTCATCAATTTTAGGTATTGCGGCATACGGGGAATCTCTCTACCTTTGCAGGCGATTTCAGAAACGCGGAGCGCCGGCGCCGGACAGACAGACGGTCTCCGCATAAAACGTAAAAGAGATGAAAAGACAATTAATCACACTGATGACAGCGGCCGTTGCCGCCATTGCGTGCAGTGCCCAGGAGGGGACGAGCCGTGCCGATAGCATTGCGCAGCGGACGGTGACCTCACGCCTGAGCGTGGGCGGATATGGCGAGGCAGCGTTCTCCCGCAACTTCTACAGCGACCACGTCAGCCGCTATAGTCAGCCGGAGGCTCACAAGGACGACCCGTCGCACGGCCGCTTCGATATTCCTCACGCCGTCATCTATCTGGGTTACGACTTCGGCAAGGGCTGGAGCTTTGGTACCGAGATAGAGTTTGAGCATGGCGGCAACGGCATCGCCTACGAGAAGGAGGACGAAGAAGGCGGCGAATGGGAGCAGGAGACCGAGAAGGGCGGCGAGGTGGAGCTGGAACAGTTCTGGCTGCAGAAGTCGTTCGGACGCTGGGCCAACATCCGTGCCGGACACATCGTCGTGCCTGTGGGTCTGACCAACGCCCACCACGAGCCGCTGAACTTCTTCACCGTCTACCGTCCGGAGGGCGAGAACACCATCATGCCCTCGACATGGCACCAGACGGGTGTGTCGTTCTGGGGACGCTACAAGGACTTCCGCTACGAGGCGCAATTTCTGGCAGGTCTGAATGCCGACCAGTTCACCAACACAAACTGGATTAAGAAAGGTCCCAAGTCACCGCTGGAGTTTGACGTGGCCAACAAGTATGGCGTCTCGCTGCGCGTGGACAACTACACGGTGGAGGGCCTGCGCATCGGCGTGAGTGCCTACTACGGTCACAGCATCGGCAACAGCTATCCCAACAACGTCAATGGCGTAGACGCGGAATACAAGGGTAGGGTGGCCATCGGTGCCGTTGACTTCACCTACAAGGGTCATAACTGGATAGTTCGCGGACAGGCCGACTACGGCTATCTGGGCGATGCCGGCCAGCTGAAGTACGTCTACAACCGCCTGAACTCGAAGTCGCCCTTCAAGCATTCGGCCTTTGTCAGCGGCAATGCCTATGCGGTGGGCATCGAGGCTGGATACGACGTGTTCTCGCAGATAGACTGTCTGCGCAAGGCCAGCCAGAAGATGTATGTCTTCGGACGCTACGAGGCCTACAACCCCTACGCCAGCTCGACGAAGGGCACCGACTATGACTATACGGCGGTGAAGCGCATGGCACTGGGCATCAACTACCTGCCCATCAAGCAGATAATCATCAAGGCAGAGTACTCGAAGCGGTTCTTGAAGTCGCTCTACAACAACGAGCCCTCGGTCAACATCGGTGTGGCCTACGAGGGGTGGTTCGACCTGGGACACCGTCAGATGGCGCAGAAGGAACAAGCCGACTTCGACCGCCTGAACGAGCGCATCAACGACCTGCAACGCCAGTTGAACGAATTAAGGAAACAATGATAATAACAACAACAATGAAGACAATGAAAAAGATTTTCTATGGCATGATGGCTCTGATGATGAGCCTTTCGTTCGCTGCCTGCAGCGACAGTGACGACAACAACACCGACGACAGCAAGTACACGGACAGAAGCTACGGCAATGCCGCCATCGACGCCTGCGGCGACGTCGTTGCCAACTTCGAGGCCGCCAACACCGTGATTGAGTTAGCCAGTCTCACCAGCGAGCAGGAGAGCTACCTGCGCCAGGTGCTCAGCGGACTGGTCAGCAACGTCATCGTACCCACCTATACCAGTCTGGCCGACGACGTGGAAGACCTGGAGAAGACGCTGAACGGATTGACTGTCAGCACCATCACCCAGTCGCAGATAGACAAGGCCTGCGCCGACTTCAAGGCTGCCCGCCAGCACTGGGAGCGCTCGGAGGCCTTCCTGATGGGTGCCGCCTCCGACTTCGACATCGACCCCACCATCGACTCGTGGCCCTTGAACCGCTCGCTGCTGCTGAGCTATTTCAACAACGGCATGAGCGACGAGATGCTGGAGGATGCCACCATCTTGGGATTCCACGCCCTGGAGTTCATCCTGTTCCGCAACGGCCAGCCCCGCAAGGTGGCTGAGTTCCAGACAACGGACACCTATAAGAACTTCGAAAAGATTACGGGCACCCAGGAGCTGAAGTATGCACAGACCATCTGCACCCTGCTGAAGCAGCGCTGCTACCAGCTGCAGGTAGCCTGGGAGGGCAAGACCACGGCCAATGCCAGCCGCGTGGCCGTAGTAGAGGCTGCCGGCCTGGACTACCAGACGGAGAAGGGCCTGTCGTATGCCGACAACCTGTTGACGGCCGGCGTGGCAGGCTCCAACAGCACCTTCCCCACGCTGAAGGCCGCCATTGCCCAGGTGCTCTCTGACGACGAGGGCTCGTGCGTGGGCATCGCCAACGAGGTGGGTACGGCCAAGATTGCCAACCCCTTCAGCTTTGGCGACATCAGCTATGTGGAGTCCCCCTATAGCTACAACTCCATCACCGACTTCCAGGACAACATCCGCAGCATCCGCAACGTGTGGTTCGGCAGCACCACCGGCAGTGCCGCCGGCACCAGCTTCCACGGCTTCTTTGCCAGCGTGACCAACGGCTCGGAGATAAATAGCATGGTCGAGGCCGCCTTCAACGAGGCCATCAACAAGATTGGTACCACGCCCGCTCCCTTCGTGAAGTACTGCAGCACCATCTGGGGCATCGCCTTCGAGGATGACGAGGACTGGTCGGTAGACGAAGACTAATGGTTCTCCATGAACAATAAAGAGAAGACTGCTTATGACTGAGTGGAAAACGAAAACCCTTATCGGGCTGTTGGCGTGCGCAGGCATGCTGACAGCCTGTTCGGATAGTGACGACAACACTACCGACCTCGGTTCGCTGACGCCGGCCACCAATAACTTCGGCAAGGCCACCGGCAACTTCACCGCTGAGGAGTGGTTTCCCGGCGGAGCGTTAGGAACCACCGAGAAGGCCAGCTATTCGGCTATCACCCCTGCCGCTGAGGCCGCGGGCATGGATGCCGACTTCAACACCGGCGAGGACTTCTTCGAGCATCTCTACACCTTCGACGTAGCTCCCCGCAAGGGGCTGGGGCCGGCATGGGTGCGCAACTCGTGCATCGCCTGCCATCCGTCCTATGGACACGGCAAGCGCCAGACGGAATACCGAGCCAACACGATTGGCAACGGCTACCTGCTGGTTATCTACCACCCCGACACCAACGGCTACATCACCGAGGTGACAGGTATGCCGCAGACACAGGCCATGGCTCCGTTCAAGGCACCCATCGACGAGACGCAGATACAGATAGAGTGGAAGACCGTAACGGAGATGGAGAGCGGACTGGCCATGACGTTCCCCGACGGCGAGCGCTACTCGCTCATCTATCCCGAGGTGCGCATTCCCCAGTCGGCATTCAACACCAACCCCAAACCCGAGAACTATGACGTGCGCCTGGAGTCGACCATCGGTGTCTATGGCACGGGACTGCTCGATGCCATCGACGACGAGGCCATCGAGGCACAGTGGGCAGCCGAGGCTCCCTACCTCGAGCTGAACCCCGCCATGTGGGACAAGGAGGCGAACACCTTCAAGACGTCGGCCTACTATTCGGCGCCCTATAACGATACGGGCACGCACCGCGGCTCGCACGGTCCGCTGAAGCGCTTTACCTACGCCATGACCCGTGGCTCGCTGCAGGACGGCGCCGGCGCCAACGCCATCTGGAACATCACCAACGTCACACGCTCCGACCGCCACTGGCTCTATACCACCACGGCATGGGCCAAGGCACAGAGCGAGGATGCCGACGTCATCAGCTACATCAAGCAGCAGGGCGCCTCGACGGCCAGCATCCTACATCCCTACTATGCTGACGGCACCGACGATGGCATCAGCCGGCGTGTCTACGAGGTGCTCAATACCCCCAGCATCGCCTACAAGGAGACCTTTGAGAAGTACCTGCTGAACGATGCCTACTACGGCGGCCAGGAGGAGATGACCGACAAGCAGTACTATCAGTTCATGGTGTGGCACCGCGGACTGGCCGTGCCTGCCGCCCGCAATCTGGACGATGCAGATGTGCAACGCGGAAAACAGCTGTTCACCGAGCTGGGCTGTGCACGGTGTCACCGTCCGTCGTGGACCACCGGCAGCGACAATATGTGGGTCGACGCCTCCACCAAGGCCTACGCCTCCACCATCGGCAAGGATGCATCGCTGATGCTGCCGCGCTATCCTAACCAGACCATCTGGCCCTATACCGACATGGTACAGCACCGCCTGTTCATGGTGAACGACATCCGCACGGGCTGGTGCCGCACCACACCGCTGTGGGGTCGCGGCCTGAGCCGCCAGCTGACGGGCGCCGACGACCGTCTGCACGACTGTCGCGCACGCACCATCATCGAGGCCATCATGTGGCACGGCTACTCGAAGCAGTCGGATGCCTATAGAGCGACGGAGAAGTTCTACCAGCTGAAAAAGGCCGACCGCGATGCCGTCGTCAAATTCATCGAGGCCATATAAGCAGAAAGAATGGCGTTTCAACAGTCTACTGCCGAGCACTTCTGCCAGCTGATGGTGTGCAACAGCGAGGGTGCTGTCACGCCGCTGAGGGCCTATATCCGCCAACAGGGTGGCGACGCTGGTGACAGCCTGACCGTCGAACAGCTGTTCACTTCTTACGTCTTCGACTATCATGGATGGCAGACGCTGAAAATATTTCCATACCGCAGTGCCCAGGGCACTGTGGTATGGCTTGCTGCTGCCGACCCATTGCCAGACGACATGGATGCCGAGCACCAGAAATACATCCAGGAGGTGTTTCTCCGCCTGCAGGAGGAGTTGGAGCACGAACACTGGACCACGGCCGATGCCTATATCGACCGCATGCTGCAGTATCAGTCGACCTTTGGTGCCCCTTTGGGCAACCGCGGCGGCACGCCGCTGTCGTCGTCCGTATTCCTGCCGCTGATGATTAGTCTTCTCGTGGCTTTCTTCTCCATACCCTTCATTTCAAAGACTACCTTTTCTCCGTCAAAAGACAGACGCCGTCCCCAGTAATGGAGCGGCTATTTGACGCAGACGCAGAGCATGGTGAGGTCGTCGCTTTGCTCGGCGCCGTCGACAAAGGCGTCGAGGGCATGCTTCATCTCGTCAATGAGAAAGTGGGAGCGCGTCTTTGGCGTGCGCTCACCGAAAGGCTGTGTGGACTCGCGAAGCACACGAAGCATACGTTTGTCGCCAAACTGTTCCTGCAGCCGGTTCTCGGCTTTGTTGACACCGTCGGTATAGAAGAATAGTGAACTGCCGCGGATGTCGCCGAGACGGCCTCCAGTGAAGGTGTTTTCCGGCCTTAGCCCGATGGGGGCGTTGGCTTCGGCTTCGAGGAAGCGGTAGACGGTCTGCGACGTGAGCGTGCGCCGTTCGCCGAAGACGGGCGCTGTGTGTCCGCAGTTGCAGTAGTCGAGGGTGCCTGTCTTCAGGTCAATGATGCCGATGAACATGGTGACAAAGACGCCGTTCTCGTTGCCGGCGGCCATGGTGTCGTTGAGTTTGGTGGCGATAGCCTCCGGCGAACCCCCTTCCTTTGCTACCGTCCGGAAGAGATTGACAGCAACGGCCATGGTCAGCGATGCAGGTACGCCCGTGCCGCTGACGTCGCCGATGCAGAAGCATAGGCGGTCGTCCTGCAGGAAGAAGTCGTAGAGGTCGCCGCCGACCTCCTTGGCGGGCACTATCGACGCGTAGAGGTCGATGTCACGACGGTCGGGGAATGCAGGGAAGGTGCGGGGCACCATCGACATCTGTATGTCGCGGGCGATGCGCAGCTCGCTGTCGATGCGCTCCTTGGCGGTGGTCGTATCGGCCAGCTGGTTGTAGGCGTGGCGCAATTCCTGCACCTGCTTGCGGCGGCGGAAGTAGTAGAAGAGGAAAAAGACGACGGTCAGCAGGAGGATGGCCAGGGCGGCCTGAATCTGCAGGTCCAGCTTCGAGAGACGCAGTTCCTTGGCCTCATTCTCAGCCCTCGACACGTCAATCTGTGCGGCGTACTCGTAGGACAGCTGCTGCACCTCGGCGGTATTGGCCGAGTCGCGGTATTTCTTGTGGCGAACTTGGTAGATATAGGCTTGCTGGTAGTTGCCGAGGTGGGCGTAGGCCTTTGCTAGGTATTCCAGCCGGTCGACGCCACCCTTGATGTTGGTGGCAATGTCGAGTGCCTCCTGGTAGCGGCCGTTCTTCATGGCGTGGTAGTAGTTGACGGTAGGACCTAAGCTGTCGTCATGGCCGTTTTCGCGTTTTACCTTCTCGCGCTCAGCGTAGGCGTGGTTGAAGTCGTCGCGGCTGTACTTGCCATTGTTGTAGGCAATGCAGATGTAGCTCCAGGCCGACAACTGGTGCTGCTTGATGATGCCTGGCTCGGCCAGTGCCTTGCGGGCGCAGTCGAGCACCTTCTCAGGCTCGTGTAGGTTGACATAGATTTTGGCCATGCCCAGGTAGGGGGCGGCGGCGCTCTCGTCGGGGAAGTAACGGTGCTGGTAGTTGATGGCCTCGTTGAACTCGTGCTCGGCCTGGACAAAGTGGCGCAGACTTGACGACATGGTGGCCAGCGCGTAGGTGGAGGTGTAGAGTCCGAACTTGCTGTCGTGCTGGTAGGCGTAGTCGTGAATCTGCTGGGCCAGCTCCAGCCCGTGGGAACGGTTTATCTTGTTGAAACTGTAGATGGCCTGGTTCGACCATGCCTTGTAGAACAGGCGCTCCTGGCTGGCACCGGCCTTGCGGCACGCCGCTATCAGCTGGTCGGTGACGAGCATGAAGCTGTCGCTCTGGTTGGAGCTGAAGTAGCGGTACATCTCCTTCTCCAGTCGGGCGATGTGGTCGGCGTCGCCCTGCTGCTGCGCCATGGCAGCGGCCGTCGCCATGACGACCGTCAGTATGGTCATTATGAGTCTCCTCCGCATATCCGTCATTTTGCTACTACGATGGCTACCGACCAGTGGGTGCGCCTCAGCGGGGTGTAGTAGACGCACGACGGCACGCCGTTCACTTCCAGTTCGGCCACGCCGCGCTGGTGATTCTTCAGGTTGGCGACGAACGCCTCATCGGTGATGGTGACAATGTCCCCGTCGGGGTGGGCGAAACAGGTGCCGTCGTCATTCAGGATGACGATGAAGAAATCATCGTTCCCCAACAACTGATAGCTGTTCAGCAACTCGTCGTTCCTCACCTCGTCCTCTATCTGTCGCAACTGGTCTATCATCCACTCCTGCGTCATGTCAGCTCCGCAGATGCATGCCAGGCGGCCCGTACCGTCGAAGATGGGCGTGGCAAACGTGATGTAATATCCGCTCAGTACGTTCAGGTCGTCGGCGTAATAGTAGGGCTCCGACCAGAAACCCTCCTTCTCCTTGACGCCCTGCACATACCACGTCGACGTGGTATAGTCGTGGCGCGCCGAACCCACGAGTGTCAGCACGTACTCCGTGGAGTCGCCCTGATGGACGTAAGGCTGGAACCACCGCCCTTCCTGCGGGAAATAGTTCGGCATGAAGGCCGCAAAGTAGCCAATGACGTCGGGGTTCAGACTGGTCTTGCTGCCCAATGCACCGATGACGGTCTGCGGCGACTCCAGGTGCTTTGCCACCTCGTCGAACACGTTCTCCGCATTCATCTCCACGCCGCTGATGGTCTTCGTCAGTTTCTCCGCCACCACGTTCATCATCCCTACGTACCGTGCGTTCCGCACTGCCTGAACCGTATAGCTCAGCGCCACCGCCAGCAGCACTACAGCCACCGCCAGCGCAACGATGACCACCCACCGCAGCCATTTCCTGGGATTGGTTTTCGTATCCATAAAATCAATGCTTTGTTTGACTTCTTCTCGGTTGCAAATATACGAAAAAACCTCCATATGCTGACGGCTTGGGAGAATTTTTTGTGATTATTTAGTAGATTTCTTTACTATGTGCGGGAAATTGCTTATATTTGCAGTCAAAACCGTAAAACAATGAAAAAGCTACTATTCTTATCGCTGACGGTATGGCTCGTGGCAGCCTGTCAGCAGAAGCCGACTGAGACATCCGGCTTCGTGCGCGTGGAGAACGGACACTTCGTGCGCGACGGCAAACCTTATTATTATGTAGGCACCAACTTCTGGTATGGAGCCATTCTTGGCTCGGAAGGGCAGGGTGGCGACCGCGACAGGCTGACCAGAGAACTGGACGAGATGAAGCGCATGGGCATAGACAACCTGCGCATACTGGTTGGCAGCGACGGTGAGCGCGGCGTGAAGACCAAGGTGGAACCGACGCTCCAGGTCAGGCCCGGCGAGTATAACGACACCATCCTGGCAGGCTTGGACTACCTGCTCATGGAGATGGGCAAGCGCCAGATGGTGGCCGTGCTCTACCTGAACAACTCATGGGAGTGGAGCGGCGGCTACGGCTTCTACCTGGAGCATGCCGGTGCCGGCAAGCAGCCCCGCCCCGACGAGTTCGGATATCCGGTGTTTATGGCCGCCATGTCGAAGTATGCCACCAACGAGAAGGCCCACCAACTGTTCTACGACTACGTGCGCTTCATTATCGGCAGGACGAACCGCTATACGGGTGTGAAATATGTCGACGACCCCGCCATCATGTCGTGGCAGATAGGCAACGAGCCGAGGGCATTCAGCAAGGAAGCCCTGCCGGCCTTCGAGAAATGGCTGGCTGAGGCCTCCGCGCTCATACGTTCCTTGGACCAGAACCACCTCATCTCCGTCGGCAGCGAGGGCTCATGGGGCTGCGAGAACGACCTCGGCAGCTGGACGCGCATCTGCGCCGACCAGAACATTGACTATTGCAACGTCCACCTGTGGCCTTACAACTGGGGGTGGGCCGCCCCCGAGCGGCTGGTGGAAGATCTGCCGAAAGCCTGCGAGAACACCAAGGAGTATATCGGCCAGCACCTGGCCGTCTGCGACTCGCTGGGCAAGCCGCTGGTCATGGAGGAGTTCGGCTACCCCCGCGACGGCTTTAAGTTTACCATCGACACCCCGACGAACGGGCGCGACGGATACTACAAATACGTCTTCTCGCTGGTGGCGGACAATGCTGAGCAGGGCGGCAACTTCGCCGGCTGCAACTTCTGGGGATGGGGAGGCTTTGCCAAACCGCAGCACGAACAGTGGCAGGTGGGCGACGACTACACCAACGACCCCGCCCAGGAGGCGCAGGGCCTGAACAGCGTCTTTGCCTCGGACACCACCACGCTGGCTGTCATCCGTGAACAGGTACAGCGGATGAAGTCTGCAACAACGGAATCAAACAAATGAATGATATAAGTATGAAAAGAATGAATGTTTGGGTGTTGGCACTGGGTATGATGCTGACGCTGGTTGGCTGTGAGCAGAAACAGGCAACGAAGAGTGTAGAGTTTGAAAGTGCAGCCGATGCCGTGAAGAAGATGACGGCGGGCTGGAACCTGGGTAATACGCTGGATGCCTTCGATACCGACTTGGCACCAGGTTTGCCCACCGATGCCTACGAGACCTGCTGGGGCGAACCCGTGGCGGAGGAGTTCCTGATAAAGCAGTTCAAGGAGAAGGGCTTCGACGTCGTCCGCGTTCCCGTCACCTGGTGGCAGCACATGGACGACGAGGACACGGTGGACTCCGTCTGGATGGCTCGTGTGGAGACCGTCGTCAACTACGTGCTCGACAATGACATGTACTGCATCATCAACGTCCACCATGACACTGGTGCCCATGCTGCGTCGTGGCTCAAGGCCGACAGCGCCAACTACGAGGCCAACCACGAGCGCTTCAAGAAACTGTGGACGCAGATTGCCGTCCACTTCCGCGACTATGGCGAAAAGCTACTCTTCGAGGGCTTCAACGAGATGCTGACAGGTATCACTCCCGAGGCTCAGTGGGCTGAACCGAAGGACCTCGCCAACCTGGAGGTCATCAACAAGTATGCGCAGGACTTCGTGACCACCGTGCGTGCCACGGGCGGCAACAACGAGTACCGCAACCTCATCGTCAATACCTATTCCGGTGCTCATACTCCTAACACGCTGGCAGGCTTCCGCGTGCCCACCGACCCCTGTGGCAACCAGAACCACCTGGCCGTCGAGGTACACTCGTACGACCCGTGGGACTGGGTGAACAGCGAGAACATGACATGGACGGAGCGTTGTTCACAGGAACTGGTGCACATGTTTGAGGCTTTGGACACCACCTTTATCCAGAAGGGCTACCCCGTCATCCTGGGTGAATATGGCTCGAACGGCGAACAGGAGAAGACCATCGACGGCACCTGCACCGACGAGCAGAAGCAGGAGGCAGGCCGTCAGGCTGCCGACATGACGCGCCTCTGCAAGAAGTACGGCGCCTCGGGCATCTACTGGATGGGCATCGTCGAACGCGACGACCGCAAGCAGGCTTCGTTCAAGTGGACCCTGGAACAAGTTGCCGACTCCATCATCGCCAACAAATAAAATAGACAAGGACTAAATGCAAAGAAAAGAGGCCAATCGGCCTCTTTCC
>ERZ842401.1378-NODE-1378-length-34973-cov-5.470187_pt1 | contig 34973 bp, 30 predicted proteins | sample MGYA00521270_ERZ842401 | MGnify/ENA primary metagenome ERZ842401 (study PRJEB31892, sample SAMEA3878208) | bioreactor metagenome | biome: Moose rumen | place: Sweden | collected 2011-10 | study: EMG produced TPA metagenomics assembly of the PRJEB12797 data set...
TCAGACTTAATTCCGTTATTTAATAAAAACGGACTTCCAAATGAAAATTAACGTTAATAATTAATTAAGAGAAGTGATACTTCTCTTTTTTTAGTTTTTATGCTATAATACGTCTTAATTTATGGGGTGATTATTTTATGAAAAAAGAAAGAGAACTTTTTAATACTAGAAAAGAGTATTTTAAATTATTTGTTATTTCTGAAGGAAGACTTCCAAGAGCTCATGAACAAAAGTTTCCTGATGGAGAAGATTTAAGACTTTGGTTTGATGATTTGTTGAGACTATCTTTCTTTAGAGACTATTGTCTTGAGATAAAAGATATATTAAGTAATGATTCTTATAGTATTTTAACAAATAAAGAAAGAGAAGAAGAATTCTTAAGTTTTGTTGTTAAGCATGATTATATTCCTAAGAGAGGGGAAATGTATTTCTCTGATGATATAGATATGTATAGTTGGTATTTGAGTTATAAAACTCGTCACGAAGAATTTGAAACAAGAGTTCATGAATTACTTAGTGAATTTAAAGATTTAGATTTATCAGAAATATGGTTTTTTGTTAAAGAAGAATGCTTTGAAATAGTTAAGAAATTAAAACGAATACCTGATCATGGAGAAGTTATTACTGAAAATGGAATAGATGTTAGAAGTATTTTTGATAAATTAGAAAAGAGTGATCCTACTATTTATGAAGAATTCTTACTTTTAATTTCTTCATATAAAGAGAATCATTTATCTATTGATCAAAGAGTAAGTGAGTTTTTATCTTCTGTAAAAAGACTAGGATACATACCTTATGTGCAAGAAACAAGATTTTCTGATGGTACTGATATGTATACTTGGTATAAAAAATATGAAGAAAAAGTACCAGGATTAAAAAATAGTGTTTTGGGTTTACTTGAAAATAAAATAGAAAAGAATAAACTTAATATTTATTTAATACCTAATTTTAGAAAAAACGGTGGTAAATTTTATACTATTTGCACTAATGTTGGAGAAGTTATTGATTTAGATGGAGTGGCAACTTTTGATGATCTGAAAGAAAAGGATAGTAGTGTTGTAAAACGTGGTGGACTAATATTAAAAAAAGATGAAGAAATAGGTAATGTTAGTTTTATAGTAAAAAAATAATGAAAAAAAAGGCAAAGTAATAATGAATATTTACTTGCTTTTTTTGTTTGTAAAAGTTATTATTATAATAGGAGGAGAATTATGAAGAGAAGAAAAAATAAAAAGACGGCACTTATTTTAGTATTAATACTCTTAATAAGTGTTGGATATGCAGCTTTAGCAAGTAACTTAAAGATTAATGGATCTTCAAATGTTAAAGCATCATCGTGGAATGTATATTGGGATAATGTACAAATAAAAGATGGAAGTGTTCCAGCTGATAATAATAACAAAGCTAGAATAACTGATTCAGCTAAAACACAAGTAGAATTTAATGTAGTTTTATCTGAACCAGGAGACTTCTATGAATTTACAGTAGATGCAGTAAATAATGGAACGATAGATGCAATGATAGCAGAAAATGGAATAGTAAATGAAGCATATACTGATTCTACTTATGAAACAAAAGCAACATTACCAAAAGTATTAAAATATACTGTTACATATGCAGATGGAACTGCAATAGAAGCAAAACATTTACTAGCAAAGAAAACAAATAATACACCAACAGCAGAAACATATAAAGTAAGAGTTGAATATAGTGAAGATATAGAAGCAAGTGATTTAGATAACGCAAATGATCAAACATTCTATTTCAAATTTAGTGTAAATTATGTACAAGCAGATAATAGTGCTGTAGCTGTACGTAGTGCAATTCATTATGTATCAAGACAAAATGAAGGGCAAATAACACCAGGAGATGTAATAGGAATAGGAGAAACAGAAGACTTCTATGTAGTATCAAGTGATGCCCAAAAAACAGTATTACTTGCAAAATACAACTTATTAGTTGGCGGAATTTATGAATATGACAATCATATTGGTGATTTGCAACCTACAGATCCTGGATATGGATTACAAAGCGTTGAGGCTACTGGATATGTTAGTACTGGCATTTGGAAGGGAACCGTAGCATTTTCAAATACTAATTATTGGGATGATGGAAATGGAACATTACTAAGTCCATATAATGAAAATGGAGCAAGTTACTCAGCAAATCCATATCCATATGTATATGATAGTAATTCAAACATATATCAATATATAAGTGGACCAAATGGATATATCAGCAAATTAATTGAAATGGGAGCCCCTTCAACAATAACGGGTAGATTACTTGCAATTGAAGAAGTAAATATTATGGAGAATAGTATAGCGGCTAATGAAATGTCTATTATATATTCACAACAGTCATACTGGCTTGGGACAGTAGAAGGTGCTGATTGTCTTTTAAATTATAGTGAGGCCATTTCGTCAGGGATATATTGTTCTTACAATTATGATTCGGAAGCTTGGTTTGGTATTCGCCCGGTTATAGAAATTCCTACAAGTGAAATTAAATAAATTAATAAAAGTTTTGATTGATTTCAAAACTTTTATTTTTATTGTATAATTAGATAGAGGTAGTATATGAAAAAGAATAGTAATAAAAGTAATAATAAAATATTTTTAATATTGTTTATAGTGGTAACTTTGATTAGATTTTTGATTAGTTTTAATCTTAAAAGTTTTTATATATCTAATTTGAGTTATGATGATGGTTTAATGGTTAATCAGATGTCTAATTTGATTAATGGACAGTACTTAGGTATTTATGATGATTTTACACTTATAAAGGGAATAGTTTTTCCTTATCTCTTATTTATATGTAAAACAATTCATATGAGTTATAGTATTATGTTTACTGTTTTATATATACTTGCAGTAATATACTTTGTTAGACCATTTGAAAAATTAATTAGAAATAAGTACTTTATGTTCATATTTTATATATTATTACTTTTTAATCCTATAACTTATTCTTCTGAATTATTTCAAAGATTATATAGAAATTCATTATCTATAATAGAACTATTATTCTTTTTAGGAATATTAATTAGAATAATACTTAGTGATGATAAAAATAAAAAAAGTATAATTAATTATATTCTTCTTGGTATTATGTCGTCTATTATGTATTTAACAAGAGAAGATAATATGTGGATAAAAATAATATTTCTATTTTTGATTATTTATAAATTCTTAAAAAATAAAAATGTTAAAACAGTTTTAATCTGTTTAATACCATTTATAATTTTAACAATAAATTTAAACATAATATCTTTTATTAATTATAAGCATTATGGCATTTATACTTATAATGAAATACAAAAATCTGAATTTAAGAATACTTTTAGAAAAGTATTACAAATAAGAGATGATGAGAAAAAAGATAAAGTATCTATTCCTAGAACTACTTTCTTTAAGCTTGTAGATAATACTGAAACATTTAATATTACTCAAAGAGAAGTAAATCAATATTATAAAGTATTAATAGATGATACTGGTGAAATTTATAATGGAAATATAATTTGGTATTTTAGACAGTTCTTATTTAAGAAAAATAAATTTAAAGATGGGAAGGAAGCAGAAAAATATTTTAAAAAATTAGGTGAAGAAATAGATCAAGCTTTTAATGAAGGAAGACTTGAAAAAGAATTTGCTTTCCCATCAATATTATTAAATGTACCTACATATAATGAATATATTAATATGCATAAAAATTTATTTAAAATAGTTGGTTATACTTCTACTTATAAGAATGTTAAAACTATAACTGATTTTAGTAATTTTAAATATGATAAAGAAGTTTCTGCTTATAGAATAGTTAATTTAGATAGTCATACTACAGAAAATATTGTTAAAAAGAATGATAAAAGATATGAAGTTATTAGATATATTTATATGATTTTAACAGTAATACTTAGTCCTATTGCTTTAATAATATATATTATTAATTTAAAAAAGAAAGATACATATACTTTAATTACTTCAATCATATTATTTATTTATTTAATAATTCTTGCAGGAGTAAGCTATACTGATGCAACTGCATTTCCAACAATGAGATATTTATGTTTAGGAAATATATATATATTACAATTGATATTTATAGTTTTAAATATGTATAGATTAAAAATTAATATATTTAATATAAAAAAAGCAAAGTAATAATGAAAATTTACTTGCTTTTTTTGTTTGTAAAAATTATTATTATAATAGGAGGAGAATTATGAAGAGAAGAAAAAATAAAAAGACGGCACTTATTTTAGTATTAATACTCTTAATAAGTGTTGGATATGCAGCTTTAGCAAGTAACTTAAAGATTAATGGATCTTCAAATGTTAAAGCATCATCGTGGAATGTATATTGGGATAATGTACAAATAAAAGATGGAAGTGTTCCAGCTGATAATAATAACAAAGCTAGAATAACTGATTCAGCTAAAACACAAGTAGAATTTAATGTAGTTTTAAATGAACCAGGAGATTTTTATGAGTTTACAGTGGATGCAGTTAACAATGGAACTATAGATGCAATGATAGCAGCAAATGGAATAGTAAATGGAGTATATAGTGATTCAAGTTATACACAAACAGCAACACTACCAAAAGCAGTAAGTTATACAGTAACATATGCAGATGGAAAACCAATACAGGAAAAACATTTACTAGCTAAGAAAAACGGAAGTACTCCAACAAAAGAAACATATAAAGTAAGAATAGAGTATAGAAATGATGAAAGTATTAATCCAAGCGATTTAGATGATACTGATAAAACATTCTATTTCAAATTTAGTGTTAACTATGTACAAGCTGATAATGCAAAAGATAGAAAAGCAAGTTCAATAACATATGTAACAAGACAAAATGATGGTAGTATAACACCGGGAGATGTAGTAAGAATTGGAGAAACAGAAGAGTTCTACGTAGTAAGTAGTGATGCAACAAAAACAGTATTAGTTGCTAAATATAACTTACTAGTAGGATATAGCTATAATGAAAGTACTAATTATGAGCGTACATACATTTCTCCGTCAACACCAGGCTATGGATTACAAAGCGTAGATGCAATTGGATATGATGGCAGTTCTTATTATTCAACATTGGCTTTCTCAAGTATAAACTACTGGGATGATGGAGGTACATTATTAAGTCCATATAATGCAAACGGAGCAAGTTATGATGGAAATCCAAAACCATTTGTATATAATAGTTCACTAACAACAGCTCCTAATTTTGAAAATGATGGATTTAAAACATCAGGATATAGTATTGCTTATTATGTAGAACAATATAAGGCAAAACTTATAGAAATGGGAGCTCCATCAACTATAACAGGAAGACTGCTTTCATATGAAGAAGCTGATAGTGCCCAAAGTATAGAAGATAATGGAACATCGATTATATTTGATGGTAGACAATCATACTGGCTTGGGTCGGCTAGCGACTATAACTACGTGTGGAGCGTTCTTAGCGACCGCTCGAACTTCCTCTACAACAGCAATTACTATGACGGCCGCTTTGGCGTTCGCCCGGTTATAGAAATACCTACAAGTGAGATTAAATAAGAAGTTAAACTACAATTATTTTGTAGTTTTTCTTTGACTTAAAATATGCTATAATATGCGAAGAGAGGTGGTTGTATGAAACCTGAATTACTTGCTCCTGCTGGTAATTTTGAATCTTTAGAAGCTGCTATTCATGGTGGATGTGATGCTGTTTATGTTGGACTTAAACATTTTGGTGCGCGTGCTTTTGCTAATAACTTTGATGATGAAGAAATAGTATCTGCTATTAAACTTTGTCATACTTATGGAGTAAAAATTTATGTTACTATGAATACTTTAATTCATGATAATGAAGTAGATGAGTTTATTGATAGAGTTAGATTTTTACATAAGAATGGAGTAGACGCTGTTTTAATTCAAGATTTTGGTATGATGATGCTTGTTAGAGAAATGTTTCCTAATTTGGAAGTTCACGCATCTACGCAGTTTAATAACTCAAGTATTGATACTTTAAAGTTACTTAAGAAAATCGGAGTAAAAAGAGCTGTTGTTTCTAGGGAACTAAGTATAGATGAAATTAAAGAAATGGAATCTGTTGGTATCGAGATAGAAGCTTTTGTACATGGAGCTCTTTGTATTAGTTATTCTGGGAGATGCCTTTTTAGTAGTTTAAATGGTGGAAGAAGTGCTAATCGTGGTGAATGCGTTGGTTCTTGTAGACTTCCTTATAAACTTCAAAAAAACGGAAAAATAATAGATGATGGATATTTACTAAGTACTAAAGAATTAAATACTACTAGAAGAATAAAAGAGTTACTAGATAGTAATATTTGTTCTTTAAAGATAGAGGGGAGAATGAAAAGTCCTTCATATGTTTATTTAGTTACTAAATTTTATAGGGATTTAATCGATAATAATGGTGATGTTGATTTTAGTGATTATGAAGAAAAATTAAAAACTCTTTTCAACAGGGAGTTTACCGATGGACATTTATTTGGTAAAAATAATAGAGAAATAATGAATACTAAGTCACCTAATCATTTAGGAAATAGAATTGGTAAAGTAATTGAAATTACTAAAGATAAAATTAAAATCAAACTTAATCATGAACTCCATCAAGAAGATGGTATTAGATTTTTAAAAAGTGGAAAAGGTTTTGTTGTTAACTTTTTATATGATAAGAATATGAAGTTAATAAGTAGTGCTAAAGATGTGTGTTATGTTGATAATAAAATAGATTTAAAAGAGTTAGATGATGTTTCTATAACTAGTTCAAAATATTTGGAAAAAGAACTCCTTTCATATGAGAAAAGAAAAGTTCCTATATCATTTAAACTTGTTGCGCGGATTGGTAGTCCTTTAGAACTAATTGCCTTTGATGGTGTTAATAGTATTAGTTTAAAATCTAATATTGTTGAAGAAGCAATAAATAGTGAAACTGATGAAGAAAGAATTAAAGCTCAACTTTGCAAGACAAATGACACTGTTTATAAAGTAAGTGATATTACTTTAGATAAAGATCCCAATATATTTATTTCTATTAAAGTACTTAATGAATTAAGAAGAAATATTTTAGATTTACTTACTGAAAAAAGATGTGAGGTTAATGATTTTGAAGAAGTTAATCTTGAGTTTAAAAAGTTAGATATAGAACCTACTAATTATAAAACTATACTTGTTGATAATGAAAAAGATTTACTTAATTCAGTTAAACATTATGATAGAATTTATGTTAATAATTTAGATGTTTTTAATAAATATTCTTCTAGATATAATCATATATATTATAGTGGAAGAGGTAATCTACTTAATATAGATTTTAAAAGTAAAAACTTAATACATGATATGTGTATTCCTAAGGGAGATTGTATTGCGGATTACAATATTAATTCAACTAATATTTACACAGTTTACTATTTACATTCTTTAGGATTTAAATGTGTAACATTATCTGTTGAACTTAGTTTTGAAGAAATAAAAAAATTACGAGAAAAGTTTGTAAATACATTTGGATTATATCCTAATATAGAAGTTATTGCTAAAGGAAGAATTCTTCTTATGACAATAAAAGGAGATATACTTAAAGATCATAATGATGTATTACTTGTTTCAAATAAAGGTAGAAAATATCCTGTAAAGTTTGAAGATGGTTTTACATACATATATAATGATACTATTTTTGATAAATTAGAACTATATAAGTATAATTTAAAAAATATTAACATTCGAGTTGACAAAATATTTATTTAAATATATCTAAATAATTAAAAATGTGATAAACTAAATATATAATTGATTGGTGGCGATATAATATGGAGAAGAAAAAAGATAGTCTTGCTAGAAATTATGTTATTTTATTTGTAATATTTTTAGTAACTATTCTTCTTGTTTGGTATGTTTGTAAATGGTATTCAGTTTATACTGAGTATGAAAAAGAAACTCCTGTAATAAGGGGAACCCTTAGTTATGAAATTACAGCTGCAGATTTTGAACACTATATTACAGATAATCCAACTACAGTTATATATATGTGTACTTCTAAAGAAGATAAATGCAGAAGTTTTGAAAAAGATTTGAAAAAATATATAAAGAAAAATGCGTTAGAAGATGAAATTATTTACTTAAATCTTAGTGATGCTGATATAGATAATTTTGTTGAACAATTTAATAATAAATATAAGTATAAAGTTAAACTTACTAATAATTATCCATTAATAGTAGAATTTACTGATGGAAAAGTAACCGGTTTAATACAAGGTGAAGATAAAAATCCTTTAACTATTAAGAAAGTTAAAGAATTTGTAGAAATAAATAAAATTGGAAAGACTGAATCTGAAACTTCAGAGGAATAGTCTTTTTCTTTCGGAGGGTGTTATGAATAATATAGTATTGTTTGAACCAGAAATACCACAAAATACTGGTAATATTATGAGAACATGTGTTGCAACTAATACACGTCTTCATTTAATAAAACCATTTGGTTTTGTTTTAGATGATGCTCATTTAAAGAGAAGTGGTGTTAATTATATAGATAAACTAGAATATTACGTTTATGAAAACTTTGATGATTTTTTATCTAAAAATGAAGGAGAGTTCTACTTTTTCACTAGATATGGTCATAAGCCTCATACTAGTTTTGATTATAGTAATAAAGAGAATAAAAACTTATATTTTATTTTTGGAAAAGAATCAACTGGGATACCTAAAGAACTTTTAAAAGGTTATTTAGATAGATGTATGAGAATTCCTATGACTTCTAATGTTAGAGCACTTAACCTTTCTAATTGTGCAGCTATAGTTATTTATGAAGCATTAAGACAACAAGATTATAATGACTTATTATTTGATGAACCACATAAGGGTTCTGATTATTTAGAGAGAGACTGATTATATCAGTTTTTTCTTTTGTAAAATAATGATTTATATGATAATATTATATAGAGAATAGAAGGTGGATTATGGAACATACTAATTTACATAGATTTAATGAAATTGTAAAAATACTAAAAGAAAGTGGGTTAATAAATGGTGTTACACCTCAAAAGCTTTGTTCTACTTTGGAAAAATTAGGTCCAACTTTTATAAAACTTGGACAAATTATGTCTACTAGAGTTGAACTTCTTGATGAAGAATATTGTAATGAATTAAGCAAATTAAGAAATAGTGTTGTTCCTATGCATTTTAATGAAGTAGAAGAAATATTAAAAGAAAGTTATGGTAATTATTTAGATGTCTTTTCATATGTTGAGAGCTATCCAATAGGTTCTGCATCTATAGCTCAAGTTCATAGGGCTGTACTTAAAGAAAATAATAAAACTGTTGTTTTGAAAATAAAAAGAACAGGCATAGATGAAATAATGAAAACAGATATTGAACTATTTGAGAAAGCTGTTAAAACACTTCATCTTAATAAAATATTTAAAGTTATGGATTTGTCTTCAGTTTTAGAGCAAATATATAAAACTACAAAAGAAGAACTTGATTTTAATATTGAAACTAATCATATAATAGAATTTAGAAATAATAACAAGTATGAAGATTTTGTTAGTTGTCCTTTTGTATATAAGAAACTATGTACTTCAAATGTTATTGTTATGGAATATGTAGAAGGCTATAGAATTAATGATGTTGCTTCTTTAAAATATAATAATTATGATCTTACTATGTTAGGTGATATATTAAGTCATAATTATATTAAACAAGCACTTGATGATGGATATTTTCATGCTGATCCTCATCCGGATAATATAATAGTTAATGAAAATGGAATAGTTTATCTAGACTTTGGTATGATGGGTAGACTTAATGAAAAAAATAAACAATTATTAAAGAAGTGTATTAAGGCAATTGTTATAAAGGATTATAAAGAAGTTAGTAGAATACTTGTAGATATGTCAACTGCTCTTGATGAAATAAATTATGTTAATTTAGAAAATAGTGTTTCATCTATACTTGAGGAATATGCATCCTTAGAACTTAATGAGATAAGAGCATCTAGTTTTATTACTGATATGTTTAAGATGCTTAGAAATAATCATTTAGTTTTAGATAAAGATATTACTAATTTAATTAGAGGAATAGGAGTAATTGAATCTGTTTTAAAAACTTTAAATCCAGATATGAGTTTAATTAGTGTTCTTGGTCAAAGAGAAGAAAAAAGTTTGTATAATTTTTTTGATTATGATAATATAAAAAATACATCTTCTAAAGTAATTAGAGGAGCTAAAGAAGCTTTTGAACTTCCTTTAGAATTATCTAAATTTGTTAAAGCAGTTAATAGGGGGGAATCTAAATTTAAAGTTGAATTAAGTGATTCTAGTAATCAAGTAGATAAACTTGAAAATTTAGTTCATCAGTTAATTGTTGGATTTTTAGATGGTTGTTTAATTGTTTCATCTGTTATTATAGATAATGATGAAGTAAGAATTATTTTTATAGTATTAATATTTATATTAACAATTTATTTACTTGTTAGAATGATTATGGATCATATACATAAGGGATATTAGTTGGGGGTTTTATGAATTATAGTTTATTAAATGATGTTATTAAAGAATTTCTTGATGATAGTAACTTAAAACTTTATTTAGATAATTTAGATGAAGTTGTAAGATTAGCAAACATTATTGTAGAAAACTACTATGATACTGACATATTAACTTATGATGATGATATTTTGCTTTCTCAATCAGTTAATATTTCTAGAAATTTTTTTTTGACAATAAGTGATGAGTATTCTAAAAAGTTTGATGAATTGTTATCTTCTAATGATATTTATAATGGTGTATTAGATAATATTGTTTCTTTTTTTAAAGTACCTAAAAAGTTAACGTATCAGTTTAATAGATCAGGTGTTGATGAAGATGGAAGAGTATTTATTGATTACAATGAAACATTAGAAGATATCTTTAATATTGTTCATGAATTTACTCATAGATTTAGTTTTATAAAAAATAATAATAGTTCATTAAAAAAAATTTTTGGTGAAACACCTACAATATTATCTGAATTTCTTCTGGAAGAGTATTTGCTTGATAATGGTTCTTTTTCTAAAGAAGAAATATTGAAACATAAAATTAATAGATTTAAAGGTGTATATGATGATAGTTTAGCTATAATAGTTCAATCTATTTTAATTAATTTATATAGGCAAAATGGTTTTGTTAATGAAGAAATATTATTAAACTATTTAGATTCTTTAGATAAGAGTTCTAAGTTATATGAAATTCTTTGTACTAAGAGTGTATCTTTAATAAAGGAAATTATTAAACGTGAGGGTATTGATTTTTATAATAGACAAAGATATATTATTGGACTTTTTTGTGCTTTAAAGATGATGAATGATAAAAATATAATTAATTTTAAAATATTGGTTGAAGTTTTAAAAAATGATGATAGTACTACTTTAGTTGATCAAGAAAAGTTAAGACAATTTATTCCAATTATTGGGTGCGATAGATTATTGATTGATGATTCTATAATTAATAGTTTAACTATTTTATTTAATGATGAAAAAAATAGTTTTGATAATTATTCAAGGAGAAAAATATGAAAGATGAAGATATATTAAATATAGCGAATTCACTTGATTTGGAAAGTGGATTACTTAAAACTTGTAGTAATGGACTTTTACTTACACAATATGAAATTGATGTTTTAGATAAGTATAAAATTAATTATAAAAATACTTCTTCTTTAAAAGAAATTATTTTTCTAATTGAAGAGATACTTAATGAAGATAGTTCGTATGAAGACTTGGAGAATATTAGTTTATCCATTTCTGAAAGAGATTATTATATGAATACTAATAAATAGTTGGGGGAGATTATGTGAGAAAATTTAATGATTTTTATTATCTTGCTAAGAAGTATTATAAGGAAAATGGTGATTTACTTGTACCACTAGATTATAAAGTAGGAAGTTATGAACTTGGAAAATGGATTAATAAACTTAGAACATTTAATTATATTTATAGACTTACTGATGAAGAAATGGAATTGTTAAGTTCTATTGGTATGGTATGGAATATGGCAGATTACAGATGGAATGAAGTTTATAAAGTTTGTCTTCAATACTTTTTTGAAAATCATAATATGTATATACCAACTGACTTTGTTTATAATGATGTTAAAATAGGTCGATGGATACATAATCAAAAGCTTGCATATAGGAATGGAAAATTATCCTTTGATAGAATAAAAAAATTAGAGTTTATTTCTACTCCTTGGGATTTACATAAAGCAAAGAGAATAGAGAAACTTAGGGATTCTATAACTTTACCTGATGAAAAATTAGAATGTTTTTCTGATAAGTATGATGTTGAAATAATTACTGGTTTACTTATTCTTATGCTTGATAGTTCTTTAACAATTGAAGAAATAGTTGTTATTAGAAATTCCTTAAAAGACGTTCTTAATAAAAATTCTTATAATATATTTATTCTTTTTTCTTCTGGTCTATCTATAGATAAGATTGCTGATATTTATTCTATAGATGCAAAAACAGTTGAAAAAATGAGATTAACTGTATATAAGATATTACTTGATTTATTAAAAGAAAAAAAATATATAGAAACGAAAATATTTGTTAAAAGAGTAGATTAGTAGAGACACGTTTGTGTCTCTTTTATTGACTTTTTCCTTATTTTATGGTATATTATGCTAGATTTTTTGAGGGGATTAATATGGGTGAGAAGGCAATTGTTTCTAAAGATTTGAAACGCATTAAGAGATTTTATGGTGAAGATATGTCCAAATTTTGTAAGGATAATTTTTCAACCTTTTTAGAAAAAACGGGTGTTTTACCACAGTTGTTGTTGGATACTTTTGCTCCTAATAAGAGCTTATATAAAGATTTAGTTAGAGAAAATAAAACAGAAGAATTTATTAAGTATATTTATTCTTTTTTATGTCAACCTTCTCAATTAATTGATACTGATAAAACTCCTTATGAATTAATGAGAGAAAAAAAATATACTTTATTTCATTGTCATAGTGATTCTGATATACAAGCTTTTAAAAAGTACTATACGATAGATGAAAGATTATGTACATTTAATACAAATAGATATGATAGTTGTCACGTTTTTTTTGCTGTTAGAGATGATGCATTAGACTTAAATAGAGATGATTTTGAATATCCTAGTAGACAAGATGAATATGGTACTAGTGTTATTAGTATACAGTTTTCTCGTGGTGATATTAATATATTATCAATAAAGAATAGATATAATCATAAAGTAACTAATCCAGATGCTACTTTTTCAAATAATTTGGAGAAGATTAATCCTGGTTTAACAAAAAGCTTTGAAAAGAGATATGGTTATAATATTTCTTCAAATTTTAGAGGATTTGAACTTTATTCATATATGAAAGGTAAAGATTCAAAATTTTATAAATATAATTATGAAATAAATAATATTTATTACACAACAACAAATGAAATTTTAGATGATAAAGTTACTTCTTTTGATAGAGAAAAATATATTTTATGTGATTACTTTCTTATTGATTTGGTTAATAATAAAATTACTACTGTTGATAATAGAATTAGGGATAGTTTTGTAGATTATTATAATAATATTTCTAAAATAGAAGTTACTAAGCTAGATGATAATAGAATAATAACTATATATCAAGATGATGAAGTGTCTTATATTACGATTAATAAAGAAAATGAAATTATTGGTTATAAAAATGATTATTTGAAAAAAGTAGATAATAATTTCTTATATTATAATAATTCATTATTAACTTTGTCTGCTTCTAATTTAAGAGAAATTGGAGATTGCTTTTTATGTAATAATAATTCTTTAACTGAACTAGATATTTCTAATGTTGAAGAAGTAGGTGATGATTTCCTATATAGTAATAATTCTATATCAAGTATTAATTTTAAAAAATTAAAGATAATAGGTAATTCATTTCTTTTCTGTAATAATTTGATAGATAATGTTGAACTTGATCATGCTGCTATAATTGGTAATTCATTTTTTGCTAGTAATAGAATTATAAAAAATATTAGTTTGGATAATGTAATTAAAATAGGAAATGAATTTTTATTTTATAATAAAAGCATGCTAGAAATTAATATTCCTAATTTAATAAGTATTGGTAATGATTTCTTATTTAGTAATAATGTTCTTGAAAAACTTTATTTACATAATGCCGTAGTTATTGGAGAAAATGCTTTATGTCATAATTATTCTCTTTTAGATTATGATTTGTCTTCGGTTAAAAAATTAGGTAAGTATTTTATATATAATCATCCAGATTCTGATATTAAAGAAAAAGTATATAAACTTGTTGCATAAAAAAAACGCTAATGCGTTTTTTTATTCTGTTCTTAAAGCTATAACTGGATCTTTTTTAGATGCTATTCTAGCTGGAAGAGCTCCACCTATTAAAGTAAGAATTATGCTTATTGTTATAAGTATTACTGCATGAACTGGGTTTAGTTTTGCAACATTTGGAAGTTTAGATAAGTTTTCAATTATAATATTTGTTGGTATTATTAATATTCTTGCAATTATGATTCCAAGAACTCCACTACATAATCCAATAATTAACGTTTCTGCATTAAATACTCTTGTTATATCTTTTTTTCTAGCACCAAGTGATCTTAAAATACCAATTTCTTTTGTTCTTTCAAGTACAGATGTATATGTTATTATTCCAACCATTATACTTGATACAACAAGTGATATAGAAGAGAATGCAATTAATACTACTGTAATTCCATCCATAATACTACCTGAAAGGCTTGTCATTATTTCAGATTGATCCATGTATATAATTTTATCCTCTTTTGATTTTCCTTTGTTATATTTATCTAATTCTTTTATTATTTTGTCTTTTGAGTCAAAATCTTTAGGATAAATTTGTATTGCTGCAGGTACTGCTTCACCACCTAAAAATGCAATAGTTTTGTCTTTTTCATCATCATTTTCAAATTGAGACATAGTTAACACATTGTAGTCTTTTTCATTCTGTGCTTTAACAATATTTGATTCTTTATTATTATCTATTATGTAATCCATTAATTTTTTATTATAAAGTATTCCTGTTCCAGACATTTCAGCAAAAATGTTATCTTTTTTGCCTCTAACAATACCTTTTATTGTAACAGTTAAATTATTATCATTGTTATATAAATCATTAAAATCTGTATTTATAAAGAAGAATCCATTATTTTCATTATAATAATCGTTATTTAATACTATTTTAAATTCTTTCCCAACTAAATCATCAAATTTAACTTCTTTTTTATCTTTATAACCTAATGCTTCTAATAATTTTTCATTAATTCTATTTTTTGAATCTACTAAAATTAATAGGTCTTCTTTTTTGTTTGAATTTTCTCCATATATAAGTTCAAAGTTATCATTCATAACTGCTGAATCTGATCCATCTTTATTACTTGGTAGTGCTGAAAATAGAGTAGAGTCCATCATTTTAACTTCATTGTTTGTTTTTGTAAGAATATTTAATGAAGTCATTCTTGCATAACTTAATCCTCCAATTAATTTATCATCTATGTTCTCAATTAAATCAATATATTCTTTTGTAATTTTATTTATATGTATATTTGATTCAACAGTTTTTAATGGATATACTTTCTTTTTATTTGTATATTCTTTTAAATTATCTTTATCATTTGCCATTTCTTTCATGGTGCTTAAATCCATTCCTTGTTCTGTAATTATGATTGGCATTTGTGATAGGGTGTCTTTTTCAAACTCATCTATTTTCATTTTAAATCCGTTTGATAGTGATAGTATAAGAGCTATACCTATTATTCCAATTGAAGATGCAAACGATGTAATAAATGTTCTTCCTTTTTTTGTTTTTAAATTATTAAATGATAAACTAATTGCACTTGCATAACTCATTGCTGTTTTCTTTATTTTAAACTTATCACTTTGATTTTCTTCATCTTTTATAGGTGATGAATCATTTTGTATTTCTCCATCTTTAAACTCAATTATTCTAGTTGCATATTCTTTAGCTAAATCTGGATTATGAGTTACCATTATCACAAGTTTATCTTTTGCAATTTCTTTTATTAAATCCATTATTTGTTTACTTGTTTTTGTATCAAGGGCTCCAGTAGGTTCATCAGCAAGAATTATATCTGGATTATTAACAAGAGCTCTTGCAATAGCAACTCTTTGCATTTGTCCTCCAGATAATTGATTAGGTCTTTTATGTATGTGATCTTTTAGTCCAACTTTTTCTAGTGCTTCAATAGCCATTTTCTTTCTTCTTTTTTTACTATATCCACTAAGAATTGTACTCATTTCAACATTTTCAAGTACACTTATATGACTAATTAAATTATATGATTGAAATATAAAGCCTATACAATTATTTCTATAGCTATCCCAATTACTTTCTTTAAATTTTTTAGTACTTTTACCATTAATTATTAAGTCACCTGAATCATATTTATCAAGACCACCTATAACGTTAAGCAGTGTTGTTTTTCCTGATCCTGAAGGACCTAATATAGCAACAAATTCTTCTGTTCTAAATTTTAAGTTAACGTTTTTAAGTGCATGTTGTATAAAAGAACCTGTTTTATAGCTTTTCTTAATATTTTTTAGTTCTAACATATATCCTCCTTTATATTATTATTATAAATTAAAAATGAGAAAAACTTATTTTTTTTACGTTCTTTATTATATCATCTATATATAATTTATTTCAACCATTTATCTTTTGTTTATTATATAAATATATTTGTGTTATACTTATTAGTGGATAGGTGATTCTATGGATAATATTTTACAAATAATTATACCTGCTTATAATGCTAGGGAGACACTTGATATTACTTTGTCATCAATAGCTGTACAAAGAACTGATTATAAGTTTAGTGTGTTAATAGTAAATGATCATTCTGATTATAATTATAAAGATTTTGTTAAAAAGTATTCTAAATACTTTAAGATTGAAGAAATTATTTTAGAAAAAAATGTTGGATCATATTTAGCTAGACAAAAAGGTATAGATAATTCTTCTAGTAAATATATTACTTTTATAGATGCAGATGATGTATTATATTCACCATATAGTATTGATAGAATGCTTAAAGTGATAGATAACGAAAATTACGATTTATTAATTTGTGATTATATTAGTGAAAGAAATGGAATGCAAGTCAAAACTAAAGATCCTGTTTCTTTATTTGGAAAAATATATAGAAGAAGTTTTTTAGAAAAATACAAAATTAAATTTAGAAATACAAAATATAAGGGAGAAGTTGCTTTTAATAAATTAATTATGTTATTAAATCCAAATTTTAGTTTTTTGTCTCTTCCCACATATATTTATAAGTATAATCCAGAATTGAAATCTAATAGTAAAACAAAAGAAAATCCATATGATTTTGAAAGCTTTGCTGAAAACATTTTATGGGCTTTGAAAAAGGCTTTAGATAATAATGTTAAAAAAGAGTTAATTTATGAAGAAGCATGTAGTACCATGTTATCTGCTTATTATTTTTATTTAGATTCATTTAATAAATATGATGAGAAAAAAGTATTAAAATCATTTAAGAATATATTTGATAATTATTACAAAAAAGAATTAATGAATAAACTTAACTATTTATTAGCTATTAAAAGAATTGAAAACTCTTTTGGTCAGTTAAGTACTTATAATGATTTTATATTAAAAATGGAGGAGTATAATGATTGATTTAATAATACCAATATATAATGCTGTTGATACTCTTCCTTATACTTTAATGAGTATAAGACTGCAGAGTATAAGTAATCTTGTTAATATTTATTTAATTGATGATTTTTCTTCTTGTAGTTATGATGAAATAATTAATGAATTTAAAGACTTGAATATAACATATAAAAAATTAGAAAAAAATAGTGGGCCTGGAGTTGCTAGACAAGTTGGAATTGATGTTAGTGACAGTAAGTATATTATGTTTATGGATTCTGATGATTTGTTCTTCTTTTCCGATAGTATAAAAATGCTTTATTCAAAAATAGAAGAAGGTTATGATCATGTAGCAGGACTAACTTTTTATGAAAAGAATAATGTTCAGTTTTATAATGAAGGAGATTTACATAGTAAAATATATAGAAGAAGTTTTATTGAAAAAAATAGTATTAAATTTAATAAAACTAGATTTCATGAAGATAACTTTTTTAGTAATTTATTATTAATATGTGATCCTAAAATGACTATTATAGATATTCCAATTTATATCTATGTTAATAATCCTAATTCTATTACTAGTAGTGAATGGGATAATGAATTTGAGAGACTTGAGATATTACTTTCTAACATGAGAGAATTAATATTAGAAGGTAAGAAGAGAAATTGTGATAAAAAAATGGTTTTATTTTATACTGCAATTAAAATAAAATATTTTAATAGATTATGGGATAAGTTTACTAGTGAACAAAAGAAAATATTTAAGAAATGGTTGAAAGAATATGATATAAAACTAGAGAAGTATTTGACTAATACTAATTATGAAGTAATTATTGATGAAATATGTGAAACATATGATTATTAGTCATAATAAAATAATTCTTTAGACATATAAATTAATAGGTGATTATATGTTTACTAGAAAAATTGATATGAGAATGAAAATATTATTTTTAATATTTTCATTTTTACTTTGTTTAGTTGTTGTTAGAATTTTTTATGTACAGATATTTGAATATGATAAACTTTATTCTTTAGCTAATGATTTATGGAGTCGTGATTTACCAATTGAAGCGGATAGGGGGCTTATTCTTGATAGGAATGGTGTTGTACTTGCTGATAATTTAACTACAACTTCTTTAGTTATTATTCCTAATCAAATTAAAGATAAAAAAGATGTTTCTGAGAAACTTGCTAGTATACTTGGTATTAGTTATGAAGATATGTATAAACATGTTAATAAAAATACTTCTATTGAAAGAGTTCATCCTGAAGGTAGGAGACTTAGTTATGAAGTTGCTAATAAAATTTCTGAATTAAAATTAGATGGTGTATATTTGGTAAAAGAATCTAAAAGAAATTATCCATTTGGTAATTTACTATCTCATACTCTTGGTTATGTTGGAATTGATAATCAGGGATTATCTGGTCTTGAACTTCAATATGATAAATATTTAACTGGAGAAAGTGGAGCTATTAAATATTTTTCTGATGCTAAAGGAAATAAACTTAATTTGTCGGACGTATATTTGGAACCTCAGGATGGTATGAATTTACAACTTACTATTGATATTAATATTCAGAAATCATTAGAAAGAGAACTTGATAATGTTGTTTCTATGTTTTCTCCAGATATGGCACTTGCTATTGTAATGGATCCAAATACAGGAGAAATATTAGGAATGGCATCACGACCTGATTATGATCCAAATAATTATAAGAATTATACTTCTGAGGTACTTAGTCGTAATCTTCCAATATGGTCTACATATGAACCTGGAAGTACTCAAAAAATAATAACAACTGCAGCAGCTGTAAATGAGGGGGTTGTTGATTTGGATAAAGATACTTTTTATGATGGTGGAAGTGTTAAGGTTGATACATCAGTTATAAAATGTTGGAAGGCAGGAGGACATGGCCAACAAACATTTATGGAAGTTCTTCAAAACTCTTGTAATCCTGGATTTGTAAAACTTGGTCAACTTCTTGGTAAGGATAGATTATTTTCATATTTAGATAAATTCGGTTTTGGCGAACGAACTGGAATTGATTTAAGTGGTGAAGGTACTGGAATAATATTTCCACTTTCTAAAGTTGGTAATGTTGAACTTGCTACTACTGCATTTGGACAAGGAATATCTGTAACACCTATACAACAAGTTACAGCTGTTTCTGCAGTTGTTAATGGAGGAAAATTGTATAAACCATATGTTGTAAAAAATATTTTAGAAAAAGAAACTGGTAATATTATTGATAAAAAAGAACCTGTTTTTGTTAGAAAGACTATTTCTGAAGAAACATCAAAAATAATGAGAAGAGCACTTGAAAATGTAGTTAGTAAGGGTGGAGGAAAAGCTGCTTATATTGATGGTTATAGAATTGGTGGAAAAACTGGAACAGCTCAAAAAGTACAAAATGGAGTGTATTTGGTTAATAATTATATAATGTCCTTCATGTCTGTTGTTCCTGCTAATAAACCTCAGGCTGTATTTTATTTAGCAATTGACAATCCTAAAAATACTGCGATGCTTTCTAGTTATACTACTACACCAATTGCAAGACGTATTTTATTAGATATAATAGATGCTCTTGGGATTGAAAAACAAAGTAATCAAATTGAAAAAGATTTAGAATGGAATGATACACCTATATATGAGGTGCCTAATGTTGTTGGAATAAATAAAAAAGAAGCAACAAATTTATTAAAAAACTTTTCTGTAGAATACGTTGGCGATGGTGAAAAAGTTATTAGTCAATCACCTGATGCTGGTACAAGAGTAGAAGAAAAATCAATTGTTAGATTGATGCTTGAGTAAATATTTCTGATGCCAAACTTTTAACTTATAGAGAGGATACTAATATACCTAATAAGCTTTTAAATGTTAGTAGAGAATCTCATATGTTTTGGTTAGGTATGGCAGATAGTAATAATATATAGATACTTATCGGTTAAGTAATGAACTTGGAGTAAGACCTGTAATTCTAGTTTCAAAAAATGATATTAAATAAATTAAACTACTAGTTTATGGACTAGTAGTTTTGTTTTTTTTATGGTATCCTTGAGATAAGGATTTGATTAAATGAGAACTGAATATTCAATTAAAAATTCAATTACTTCTATAATAAGTAATATTATATCATTTATATTTTTATTTATTGGTAAAACATTTTTAATAAAGATACTAGGCATAGAATATAATGGATTAAATGGTCTTTTTTCTAATGTTTTGACTATATTAAATGTTTTAGAACTTGGTATTTCTAATGCGATAACTTTTAACTTGTATAAATATATTGCTAAAGATGATAAAAAGACAATTAACTTAATAATGAAGTATTACAAAAAAGCATATCAAGTTATCGCTTTAATGATATTTTTTGTTGGACTACTTTTAATTCCATTTTTAAAATTTTTTATTAAAGATGTAAGTATAGATATAAATATTAGTATTGTTTATTTATTATTTTTACTATGTACTGTATCTACTTATCTAGTTTCTTATAAACGAAGTCTTTTATTTGCTAATCAAAGGAACTATGTAATAAATATAATTCATGTTTTTTATTTAATTGTTTTAAATGTTTCTCAAATACTAATTATTTGTTTAACTAAAAATTATTATTTGTATCTAATAGTTAAGATAATTTGTGTTATTTTAGAAAATATAATTATTAATATAAAAGTTAATAAGGATTATTCTTTTGTTTTAAATGATTATAAGTTAGTACTAAAAAAGAATATTCGTAATGATATTAAAAATCGTGTTAAAGCTCTTTTTATACATAAGACTTCTGCTGCAATAACTAATGGTACTGATAATATAATTATTTCATCTTTTTTTGGATTAAAATTAGTTGGACTTTATACTAATTATAATTACATAATTTATACTATAACAGTTTTATTTAGTGACTTTATTAAATCTACTTCTGCAAGTGTAGGTAATTTACTTACTGAAAAAGATTTTGAAAAGAAATATTTAATTTTTAAAAAAATTAGATTTCTAAATTTTTGGATTTCTACTTTTACTGCTGTTTGTTTATTAATTCTTATTGAACCGTTTATTACTATTTGGATTGGTAAAAAATATCTTTTAGAGACTAGTGTACTTTTTGTATTAATAATTAATTACTTTCAAACTATGATGAAAAGCACATATAATATTTTTAAGGATTCGGCAGGTATTTGGATTGAAGATAGATATGTGCCTATTATTCAAATAATAATTAATATATCTTTATCAATTTTATTTCTAAAACTTTTTGGCCTTGTTGGTGTGTTTATTGGAACAATAATTAGTAGTTTAGTTTTGTGGTTATATAGTTATCCTAAATTTGTATATAAAAAATTATTTAATAAAGATTATTTAAGTTATTATATTAGTATTATAAAGTATATATTATTATTTTGCTTTATTACTTTAATTTCTTATGTATTGTGTGATATGATTAGTATGAAATCTAGTATTTTACAATTATTGTTTAACTTTATCATTGGTATTTTAGTACCTAATGTTATTTTATATTTATTTTATAGAAAAACAGATGAATTTAAATACTATTTAGATTTAATAAAAAAAATACTATTTAGAAAGAGAAGTAATTAAAATGAAAACATATTTTGTAACTGGTGGAGCAGGTTTTATTGGGTCAACTCTTGTTGAAAAGTTGCTTAATGATGGGAATAAAGTAATTATAATTGATAATTTTTGTGATTATTACAATCCATGTATTAAAGAAAATAATATAAAAGACTTTTTAGGTAATAAAAAATTTATATTATATAGGGATGATATTAGAAATAGAGATATAATTAAAAAGATATTTGATAATAATGAAATAGATTGTGTTATTCATTTGGCTGCTATGGCTGGGGTTAGAAATTCAATAGAAAATCCTATTTTATATCAAGAGGTAAATTGTTTGGGAACTCAAAATATATTTGAAGAAATGAAAATTCATAACATTAAAAAATTAATAATAGCTTCTTCAAGTAGTGTTTATGGTAATTGTAAGGAAATACCATTTAGAGAAGATATGATTGTTGATTATTGTATTAGTCCTTATGCTGCTACTAAAAAATCAAATGAAGTAATGGCTCATGTGTATCATAAATTATGTGATATGAATGTAATTGCTTTAAGATTTTTTACTGTATATGGACCTAAACAAAGACCGGATTTAGCTATTAATAAATTTACAGAATTAATTATTAATGATAAAACGATTCCTATGTATGGGGATGGATCTACTTTTAGAGATTATACATATATCGATGATATAATAGATGGCATTATTAAGTCTATTAATTATGTTGAAAAAAATAATAATGTTTATGAGATAATTAATTTAGGTAGTTCTAATCCTATTAAATTATGTGACATGATAGATGTGATTGGGAAAAAATTAAATAAGAAACCAATTATTGAAAGAATGGATATGCAACCTGGTGATGTAGATGTTACATATGCCGATATTTCAAAGGCAAAAAGGTTAATTGGTTATGAACCTAATATAATATTTGAGGATGGTGTTGAAAAATTTATAGAGTGGTATCTAAATATATATCCTAAATCAAATGATTCTGATGCAAAAAAAGTTTTAGTATATAAGTAAAAGCAGTAATGTAGTTGAGTATGATTTTTCATACTTTTTTATTTTATTTTATTTTTTTTATGTTATTATGTATATAGGATAGTCGTTTAAATAGGGTGGTGAAGTTAATGAAAATAGCTATTGCTGGAGCTGGTTATGTTGGGATTTCTTTAGGAACCCTTTTAAGTGTCAAAAATGAAGTATGGATTTTTGATATAGTTTCTTCTAAGGTAGATATGATTAATAATAAAATTTCACCAATTGAAGATAAAGATATTAGTGAGTATTTTTCTAATAAGAAACTAAATTTAGAAGCAACTCTTGATTATAAGGAAGCATTTAGTGATGCTAAATATATAATTATTAGTACACCAACAGATTATAATGAAAATACAAAAAGTTTTGATACATCTAGTGTTGAAGATATAATTGAAAAAGTTATTAGCATGAAAATAAAAACAACTATTATTATAAAATCAACTGTTCCTGTTGGTTATACTGAAAATATAAAGAAAAAATATAATATAAAAAATATAATATTTTCACCTGAATTTTTGAGGGAAGGTCATGCTTTATATGATAATTTATATCCTTCTAGAATAATAATTGGATCTAAAGTAAAAGCAGCAAGAGAATTTGGAGAACTTTTACTTAGTTCTGCTTTAAAAAAAGACGTTCCTATTAAATATATGAATTCTACAGAAGCTGAATCAGTTAAATTGTTTTCTAATACTTATCTTGCTCTTAGAGTTGCATATTTTAATGAACTTGATACATACGCTGAATTAAATGAATTAAATACTCGTGATATTATTGATGGGGTTTGTTTAGATCCAAGAATAGGTGAATTTTATAATAATCCATCTTTTGGATATGGAGGTTATTGCCTTCCTAAGGATACTAAACAACTTCTTGCTAATTATAGTGGAAAGCCTCAGAATTTAATTGAAGCTATAGTGAAATCTAATGATACTAGAAAAAATCATATAGCAAGCATGATAATAAAAGCAAATCCTCAGGTTGTTGGAGTGTATAGATTAAATATGAAGAAAGGTTCGATGAATCATAGATCATCTGCTATATTAGATGTTATTAGTATTTTAAAAGAAGCAGGAATAAATATTATGATTTATGAACCAACTATAAAAGTAAATACTTATATGGGTTTTGAAATTGTACATGATTTAAAATTATTTAAAGAATTAAGTAATATGATACTTGCTAATAGAGTAGATAACAATTTAGATGATGTTCGAGATAAAACATATACTAGAGATATTTTTTCGAGGGATTAAGAACTATGAAATTGGAAGTATTATTATCAGTTTTAAACTTAGATAAGAAAAAACTAAGTAAAATGAATATAACAAGTAAGTGTACTATTATTAATCAATGTAAAAAAGAGAGTTTTCAAAAATATAAAAATTTTAGTATTTATTCTTATAATGAATTAGGATTATCAAATAGTCGTAATAGAGGACTTGATTTAGTTACAGAAGATATTGTTCTTCTATGTGATGATGATGTTATTTATGACAAAAAGTATGAGAAAATAATTCTTGATGAATTTAGTAAAAATAAAAATGCGGATATAATTGTTTTTAATATAGAAAGTCCAAATAGAAAAATAAAATTAAATAAAAATAATAAAAAACTTCATTTTTATAATATATTAAGATATTCAAGTCAAAGAATTGCTTTTAAACTAAATTCTATAAAAAGTAATAATATAAGATTTAAAAGTGAATTTGGATCTGGTTCAAAATATAGAAGTGGTGAGGATACATTATTTTTAGTTGAAGCATTAAATAAAAAATTAAATATTTATTCTAGTACAAAAAATATTGGTACTGTTTATCATAATGAATCTTTATGGTTTAAGGGATATACTGAGGATTATTTTTTTGATAAAGGAGCTCTTTTTACTGCTATTAATAGAAGATTTAGAATAGTTTTGATGTTACAATATTTATTAAGACATAAAGAAGTTTTAAATCAGATAAATTTTTTTAAGGCATTTAATATTATGTTAAAAGGTTCAAATGATTATTTAAAAGGTAAGTAAGGATGATTTTATGAAAAAAGTAAGTGTAATAATACCTGTTTATAATACTTCTTTATATTTAGAAGAATGTATAAATAGTGTTTTAAATCAAACTTATAAAAATTTAGAAATTATTATTGTTAATGATCATTCTACTGATAATAGTTTAGAAATAATTTCTAAGTTTAAAGATAAGAGAATAAAAATTATTAATTTAAAGAAGAATCATGGTGTTGCATATTGTAGAAATAAAGGTGTTGATAAATCTAGTGGCGATTATATTTGTTATATTGATAGTGATGATTATTGGAATTTAGATAAAATTGAAAAACAATTATTTTTTATAAAGGATAAAGCGTTTATATACAGCTCTTATTCATATTTAAAAAATGGAAAAATCCATAAGGCCAAAGTCCCTGAAAAAATTAATTATAAACAAGCGTTGAAAAATACAACTATTTTTACTTCTACTGTTATGTTTAATATGTCGTTCTTAAATAAAGATGATATTTATATGCCAGACATAAGAAGAGGTCAGGATACTGCTACTTGGTGGCAAGTACTAAAAAAAGGTATTACTGCCTATGGTTTAAATGAGTCTTTAGTTACTTATAGAATAGTTGGTAAATCTTTGTCTTCAAATAAAATTAAGGCTTTAAAAAGAACTTGGAATATTTATAAAAGAGAGAATATTAATTTATTTCAGAGATGTTTTTACTTTTTGTGTTATGTTTTTAATGCCATTAAAAGAAGATTGTTTTAAAGGTGTAATATGAAAAAAATTTTACTAGTTAGTATGGGTGAAGAATTTGGGGGAATTGAAAAATTAGAACTTGATTATTTAAAAAATCTAAATAGTAAATATAAAATAGATTTTTTAACTCCAAATGATAATCCTTTTAAAAAATTTAAAAAAGTAATAAAACAAAATGGTGGAAAAATATATAATTTTAATGTTTCAAGAAAAAAATATATTGGAAGAATAAAATATTTTTTTAATCTATTTATATTTTTGAAAAAAAATAAATATGATATTGTTCATATTAATTCGTCAGTGTTTTTGTTCTCTTTTCAGGTTGTATTAGTTACTAAATTATGTGGTGTAAAAAAAATAATTGTTCATAGTCATAGTACTCCTAAAAATAATATATTTAAAAAAATTATTATTTATTTGTTAAATCCTGTATATAGATTTATGATTAATCATTATATTTCTTGTAGTAAAAAAGCTTGTTATTCTTTGTTTACAAAAAGATTTGTTTCTAAAAATAAAATATTAATTTTGAAAAATGGTATTGATGTTGAAATGTTTAAATATAATAAATCTATAAGAAAAAAAATAAGAGATAATTTAGATATTGATAATAAAGTTGTTTATGGAAATGTTGGAAGACTTTCATATGAAAAGAATCATGATTTTTTAATTGATATTTTCTATGAAATTCAGAAAACAAATAAAGATAGTGTGTTGCTACTGATTGGTGATGGTATATTAAAAGAGAAAATTAATGATAAAGTTAAAAGATTAAAATTAGATAAAAAAGTTATTTTTTTAGATTTTAAGGATGATGTTTATAATTATTATAATTGTATGGATTTATATATTGTTCCATCTTTAAGTGAAGGTTTTGGTATTACTTCTATTGAAGCTCAAACTAATGGATTAATTACTTATTGTTCTATGGAAGTTCCTGAAGAAGTTAATATTTCTTCTAATATTAGATTTTTTAATTTAGATATTAAAGCTAAGGAACTTGCTGATAGTATTTTAAAAGAAAAAAAATTGTTGAATGGTAGAGAAAAAGCATTCATTAATACTATTAATTCTCAATATGATATAAAAAATATATGTAATGTTTTAGATAGTATTTATTCAAGCAATAATTAAAAAAACATTGACATTAGTCTTAAAAAATGACATTATATTTATAGATAGAAAGATAGGTGTTAGATGTGAAAAGTCCAAAGAATTTTTTAATAGTTTCGTTATTTGTTATGTTGTTATGTTCAACAACTGTTTTTGTTGCAATAGTTAGTCCAAGTGACTTGTCAACTAGTGTTAAAGATTATAGTAAAGAAATTTGGAATGTAAAAATTGATAGTGTTGATGTTGTTAGCACTACTGGAAAAGCAATTTATAACAATCCTAGTTTTACTGCAACTTCAGTTAAATATAATCATAGTTTTTCTGAAAAGGGTGATTCAGTTACTTATAAAGTAAAAGTAAAGAATGAAGGATCTTATGATGCTAAAATTGATTATAACTCTTTATTTATGAATAATAATGAATCTTTGTATGTAAATGTTATTTCTACTGAACCATCAAATGTTCTTAAAAAGGGTGGAGAAACTGAATTTACTGTTAGTTTTCAATATGTGAATAATGAAAATGTTGGTACTTTTAATAATACTTGTACAGGAATTGTTTCATATATACAAAAATAGATATTAATATAATAAATAGAACTTTTTAGTTTTGGTTCTATTTATTTCTTTTTATAATAAAATTATTATGTAAAGTTTTGTATAATATCTTTTAATATCAACAATTACTTTTTAATTTATGTTATAATGTTTCGATGAATGGAGAGAAAAATATGCTATTGTTAACTAAATCAATTTTTGCCATTATGATTGGATTTTTGGCAGCTACATTTATAGGATTTTTTTTAATTCCTCAATTAAAAAAATTAAAAGCAGGTCAACATGTTAGTATTTTTATGGCAGAAGCACATAAAAATAAAGAAGGTACTCCTACAATGGGTGGTTTCATTTTTATAATTGCTACTACTATAACAATTATTGCATTACTCGTTACTAAAAAGATTGATTTTACTTCTAATCTTTTGATTGTTTTACTTACTTTTTTAGGATTTGGATTCATTGGTTTTTTAGATGATTTTTTATCTTTAAAAAAGAAAGGTAATGAGGGATTAACAACTTATCAGAAATTATTTATGCAGGTTGTTATTTCAGTTGTGTTCTTTTATATTTATATGAAAAATGGAGGACAAACTGCATTTACTGTAGGAACACTTCATATTGATCTTGAACTTGGGTGGCTTTATGGATTGTTTATTTTGTTTGTTTTAGTTGCGGCAAGTAATGCAGTTAACTTAACTGATGGTTTAGACGGACTTGCTGGTGGACTTTCAACAATTGCATTTGTTGCATTTGCTCTTATTTCTTTAATGGTTGGATATGAAGAAATTGGAATTTTTTCACTTGTTTTGTGTGGAAGCATTGCTGGTTTCTTAGTTTATAATGCTTATCCTGCTAAAGTAATTATGGGGGATACTGGAAGTTTGGCTCTTGGTGGAGCAATGGGAGCTATCGCTATTATTACTCATAGAGAACTAACATTGGTTGTAGTTGCTGGAGTATTTATTATTGAAACATTATCAGTTATAATCCAGACAATATCTGTTGTCTTCTTTAGAAAAAAAGTTTTTTTAATGACACCTATTCATCATCATTTTGAAAAACTTGGTTGGAAAGAACAAGATATTGTAAAAATGTTTTGGATTGTAGGATTAATTCTTGCAATGAGTGGAATAATATTTGGAGTTTGGTTATGATAGCGGGTATAGTTTTAACAATTTCTTTAATCGTTTTGATTTTGCTTATTCTTATTATCTTTTTCGTTGTACGTATTAAGTTAAAGAGATTTTTAGGGGAATATTTTGATTCAAGTACTATAAAAGAAGCTTTTAGAAAATCTGAATTACAGGTTGAACAGACACCTAAATCTTTTTCTAGTATGGAAGATGTTTATTTGAAACAAATGAAAAGGGATTTTCCAGAAGTAAACTTATCTGAATTAAAAAGTAAATCTGAAGCATGTATTTTAGATTTGTTTCATTCTGTTGAAAATAAAGATACTTCAAAATTGAAAAAGTATTCAAGTAAGGTTATTAGCTATGCTGAAAAGATGATTGAAGATTCAAAGGGAAAAGAAGTTTCTTATGATAATATAAAATTTCATAAGACTGCACTTACAAATTATAAACACGATAGTACTGGTGGTACTGTTACAATAACTTCATCACTTCAATATAATTATAAAATAGGGGATAAATTACCTAAAAAAACACAAGACAGAATTAGGGTTGAATCTGTATATGTTCTTGATAAAGAAAAATATGGAGAAAATACCAAATCGGTTGGAGTTAATTGTCCAAATTGTGGAGCTCCTGTCAAATCTCTTGGGGCTAAAAAGTGCAATCATTGTGGAACAGCTCTTGGAATTTTAGTTTCAAATGCTTGGATAGTTGATAATATAATTCAATATTGATACCTTCGGGTATCTTTTTATATTTTTTTTAATAAATTATCTAAAATATCATTATCTTCTATTTTAGAAATTTCAAAACATTTTTTGCCTAAATCTTTAAATGATGATCCACAATGATACAGTATTTTTTTATCAATAATTATAAATCTATCATGAAAATTATTATTAATTATTAATTTTACATTATTGTATTGTTCCTTATATCTAGTATAATCATGATTATTATATTTATTGGTAATAATAATTGTGCTTTTTTCTGTCTTTGATAGAATATCTAAAATATGCTTATCAATATAATTATCAATTATAATAATTTCATTATTAGATTGGTTTAAAATATCTATTAACAAAGAATATGCATCATATATTTGTCCTTCGAAGAACAGATGGTTTTTCTTCTCTTTAAAATTAGAAAATGTATCTTCCACTAGCTTTAATCTTTCTTCATGTTCTAAAACTAAATTGTTTATATATTTTTGTTCAATTAAATTATTAGAAATGTACTCCTTCATTGTTACAAAAGCGCGCATTATTCTTATACTTACTTCAGATGCAATAGAAGTTTTCAAAACACTTGCAAGCATTGCTACTCCTTGTTCAGTAAATACATATGGTAATTTTCTTACACCTCCATGAGTTTTCAAACTTGAAGTTCCAAATTGGAACTTCAAGTTTTGATATTCTTTTAAAGTTAGTTGAAAATAAAAATCACTTGGAAAACGTTCAATATTTCTATTGACAGCTTTATTAACATCTTTTGTGCCATTTGTACATTCATATAACTTAGCTAATTCAGAATCAAGAATCACTTGCTTTCCTCTAACTTCATAAATCATATCTTCTATTTTGAGTTTATCATTTAATATAATGCCGTTCATTTAAACCTTGAATTTTTAACAATATTATATCAAACAAATGTTCTTATATCAACTATTATTTTTTGAAATATTTAATATTATTCCTATACTTGCCATACTTATAAGTAAACTACTTCCTCCATATGATAAAAATGGTAGGGTAACACCAGTAACTGGTATCATACCTGATACTACCATTAGATTTAGTACTGCTTGAAATATTATTTGAAATGTTATACCAAATGATAAATATTTAGAAAAATTGTCTTTTGCATTTAAACTAATTTTAATTCCTCTATAAAGTAATAAAATAAATAATCCTATTACAATAAATGCTCCAACTATACCAAATTCTTCGGTGATAATTGAGAAAATAAAATCTGTTTGTGGTTCTGGAAGATAAAAATGTTTTTGTATACTATTTCCATATCCTCTTCCTAATAATCCACCTGGGCCAATAGCATATAAACTTTGTATTATCTGAAATCCTGTTCCTAACGGATCTTTCCATGGATTTATAAAAGAGGTTATTCTATCCATTCTATATGGAGCAATTATTACCAAACCAATTACTCCAATTATTCCAATAATACCCATAATAAAGAAAAATTTCATATTTACACCAGCAATAAATAATAGGGCAATTATAGAAATAAAAAGAATTACACCTGTACCCATATCTGGTTGTAACATGATTAAACCAAATAAAATAATTACAACTATTAAGATAGGAAAAACACCTTTTTTATAACTTTTTAAAAACTTATTACTGTTATTTAAATATTTACTTGTAAAAATAATTAATCCTAGTTTTGCTGCTTCACTAGGTTGTACACCAAAAGATCCTATACCAAACCAACTTCGACTACCATTTCTAACACTTCCTATTCCAGGTATTAAAACAAGTATCAATAGAGTAATACATAGAACTAAAATTAAATTTGCTTTTTTATAATAGAATTTATAATCAATTTTTGAAACTATCAACATAATTATTAATCCTATTATTGCAAATAAAGATTGTTGCTTTACAAAATGAAAACTATCATTAAATTTATAATTTGCCCAAATACTTGATGCAGAATATATCATTATTATTCCAAATATTATTAATGATAATACAGTTATTAAAAGTACTTTATCTGTTTTAATATTTTTCAAAAGTATCACCTATAATATTTTATAAAATAAAAAAAGATTTATGATAGAAGTATAATTATTAATAGTTTATTCATAATAATATTGGAGGGATTATATGAACGAAAATATAGAATTGCTTGAATATATTTATAAAAATTCAGAAATGGGAGTATTTACAATTAATGAACTTCTAAAGAATTTAGAAGAAAAAGATAACAAAATTAAAGGATTAGCTAAAGAAGAATTGGATAAATATGAAGAATTTAAAGAAAAAAGTGAAGAGTTAATAAAGAAATACGATTATGATGTTAAGAAAAATAAATTAACTTCTAAAATTATGTCATCGATGGGAATTAATCATGAAGTAAATAGTGATAATAGTGATTCAAGTATAGCTCATATGCTTACTGAGGGAATTACTATGGGAATAGTAGATATGGAAACTAAAATAAAAAATTACAAAGATAGTGCAGAAAAAGATATAGTTAAACTTGCCAAGGATTTTTTAAAGTTTCAACAAGATGAACTTGAGAATCTTAAAGAATATATGTAGATAGAAATTTCTATCTTTTTTTCTTGTTTTAGAAGTTTTATTAATATATAATAGTGAGTCATAGGTGATTGTTATGAAAACAAAAGATAATATCAAAGACAATATTTATGCAATACTATATAGGAGAGAAATAGCTAGTGATGGAAAATATATATTTTTTCCTTGTCAGTGTGTAGAGGGATATTATGATAGTAGTGATAAATCCTTTATAGATATTTATGGAAATATTTACTATAATTGTAATAATTATACTATGCTTAATACTAATCAAGCTTTTACATATTACTATGATTCTCATCTAAATGATATTATGAATATGATGCAAACTGGTGATCCTGAAACTGCTGTTTCTTTGTTTTATGATAAATTAAAATCTAATATTTTAATTGGTAATGTGAATGATCAAGAAGGAGTAATAGAAATATTTGAAATAACTGGTGAAAAGTTAGAATCTATTATTTCAAATATATCTTTTGATACTAAAAATGGTAAAGGAAAAGTAACACTTACTAAGGCTCAATTAATAGAAATATTAAGAGATGTTCAATCTGAAGATAAAATTAAAGTGTTACTAGATAAAGTCGATGCAATGGAAAAATTAAGTAGTTCAAAGAAAAATGCTGATTTATCTGTTATGATTACATTATCTAATTTAATGTCTGAAAAGAATATTGGTAAAGCCAAAGAAAAAGAAATTTCATCTTCTTTAGAAGAAGAGGTTGAACCATCAAAAAAAGTATCAGATTTATCAGATGAAGATAAAAAGATGGAACTTTCATTAATTAGAGATACTACTAATGATGCGTATGGGTATATAACAAGTAGAATGGTAGGACAAGATGATTCTGTTCAAACGGTGTTAGGAGCTGTTGTTAATAATATTTATGCTGAAAGTCCAGAACAATTAATTAAACCATTTATTATAGGAGGTACTGGTTCTGGTAAAAGTTATTTATTTAAATTAATTCAAAAGGGACTGGATATTCCTGTAATAATAGTTGATTGTAATCAACTTGTTCAAAGTGGTTATGAAGGAAAAATGATAGATGATGTTCTTAAAGATTTATATTTACTTTGTGATAGAGATTTAGAAATGACAGAACATGCAGTTATTGTATTTGATGAAATAGATAAAATAGGGGATAAAGGGGCAACTGTATCAGAAATTGGTGTACAACAAACTCTTCTTAAATTTATAGAAGGGCAAAAATATGTTGTTAATATGGATAAGAGTGAACTTGAAAAAGTAGTTATAGACACAAGTATGATGAGTATAGCTGCATGTGGAGCTTTTGAAAGTTTAAAAGATAAAGATAAAACAGTCGGATTTACTAAAAGTGATACAAAAGAAAAAATTACAATAGAAAAACTAGTTAAGAATTGTGGTATGATTCCAGAACTTTTAGGAAGATTTAACTTATATGTAGAATATAATGATGTCACTGAAGACATGATAAGAAAACAATTACAAGAAAGTGAAAGTTCACCAACTAAAATAAAACAAGATTTTTATTTACAAAATTATGGAGTTAATCTTGTGTTTACTAAGTCATTTATTGATAGATTAATATGTGATGCGATGAAGAGAAAAACTGGATTTAGAGGAGTAGATCAAGTTGTTAATCAGTCTCTAAGTCAAGTTAATTTTAAATTACAAACATCATCACCGGTTTATAGTGAGGTTGTTATTAGTGAAGAAACAATAGATGATCCTAAAAAATATATATTAAAATAGAAAAAAACTAATAGAATTTTAGTTTTTTTCTTTTACTTTATTTATAATAAGTGATATACTGATTACACCAAGAGGTGAAAAAATGAAAAAAATTAGAAAATGTGTTATACCCGTTGCTGGTATGGGTACAAGATTTTTACCAGCTACTAAAGCTACTCCAAAGGAAATGCTTCCAATAATTGATAAACCAACAATTCAATATATTATTGAAGAAGCAGTAGCATCTGGAATAGAAGAAATACTTTTAATTACAAGTCCTTATAAGAATTCAGTAATTGATCATTTTGATAAAAGTTATGAACTTGAATCAAGACTTGCTAAGAGTGGAAAAATGGATAAGTTAGAACTTATTGAAAATATTTCTAATTTAGCTAAATTTACTTTTATAAGACAAGGTGAACCAAATGGTAGTGGTCATGCTATTAGACTTGCAAAATCTTTTGTTGGTGATGAACCATTTGCAGTTATGTATGGTGATGATATTATTAAATCAGATGTACCAGTATTAAGACAATTAATTGATATTTATGAAGAAAGAGATTGTAATGTAATTGGTGTTCAAGAAGTAGATCATAGTTTAGTTTATAAATATGGTATTGTTGAATATGAAAATGAAGAAGGAAAGATTAAGAGATTAATAGAAAAGCCTTCACTTGACGAAGCACCAAGTAATGATGCTGGTCTTGGAAGATATATAGTTAAGCCAGAAATATTTGATGAACTTGATCATCTTGAAAGAGGAGCAGGTAATGAATATCAATTTTCTGATGCAATGCTTGCTTTAATGCAAAAACAAGATTTCTATGCTTGCAAATTTGATGGAAAGTATTTTGATATTGGAAACCAATTAGGATACTTAAAAGCTAATGTTGATTTTGCTTTAGATAGAGATGATGTAAAAGATGAGTTCTATAAATATTTAGAAGAAAAAGTATTAAGTAAAAAATTAAAATAAGAGTTGAAAAAACTCTTTTTTTTTTATATATTTTTCGTTGTAATATAAGTGTATTTTTGGTATAATTTTTTTAGAAGAATAGTTATAGAAAGTAGTTGTTATTTATGTATAGAAATAGAAGAGGA
>ERZ842401.1379-NODE-1379-length-34953-cov-9.601524_pt1 | contig 34953 bp, 18 predicted proteins | sample MGYA00521270_ERZ842401 | MGnify/ENA primary metagenome ERZ842401 (study PRJEB31892, sample SAMEA3878208) | bioreactor metagenome | biome: Moose rumen | place: Sweden | collected 2011-10 | study: EMG produced TPA metagenomics assembly of the PRJEB12797 data set...
CGACCTCTACCAGGCGACATCAGGCAAAGAAGTTCTGCTTTTTGCGGAATTAAGGTTAATAAGAAAAAACAAGCCTGTCAAGCACCGCTTGCCCACCTCGCTTTTTTTGATTACTTTTGTAATTCAAAAACAAATTATATGGGAAGAATCATACTTACGGGCGACCGCCCTACCGGGAAATTGCATCTGGGACATTATGTGGGAAGTCTGCGCAACCGCGTGCTGCTGCAGAACGAAGGCAATTATGACCGTATGTTCGTGTTCATTGCAGACGTACAGGCCCTTACGGACAATGCCGACAATCCGGAGAAGGTGCGCCAGAATATCATCGAGGTTGCCCTGGACTATCTGTCCTGCGGCCTGGATCCCGACAAGGTCACGCTCTTCATCCAGAGCCAGATTCCCGAGCTGCACGAGATGACGCAGTTTTTCTCCAACCTGGTCACCGTGCAGCGCCTGCAGCGGAATCCAACCGTGAAGACGGAGATGGCGCTCAGGGGCTTCGAAGGCGGGGCCACGGACGACAACAAGCGGGGCCTTCCGGTCGGCTTCTTCACCTATCCCATCTCCCAGGCGGCCGATATCTGCTTCTGCAAGGCCACCACGGTGCCCGTAGGGGAAGACCAGGAACCCATGATCGAGCAGTGCCGTGAAATTGTCCGCAGTTTCAACGGCACCTATAAGTGCGACGTGCTGGTGGAACCGGAAATCCTCCTGCCCTCCAACCTGGCCTGCCGGCGCCTGCCCGGTACGGACGGCAAGGCCAAGATGAGCAAGTCCCTGGGGAACTGCATCTACCTTTCCGACGATCCCAAGGAAATGGAGCAGAAAGTGAAAGGAATGTTTACCGATCCCGGCCACCTGAGGGTGGAAGACCCCGGCAAGGTGGAGGGCAACACCGTCTTCACCTACCTGGACGCTTTCTGCGAGGCCGATGATTTCGCCAAGTTCTGGCCGGACTATAACAACCTGGAAGAACTCAAGGACCATTACCGCCGCGGCGGTCTGGGCGACATGAAATGCAAGAAATTCCTGATCAACGTGCTCAACGACAGGCTGGATCCCATCCGTGCCCGCCGCCATGCCTACGAACAGGATATCCCCGAGGTGTACAACATTCTCAAAAAGGGTTCGGAAGCCGCCCGTGAAGTGGCCGCCCAGACCCTCCACGAAATGAAGGATGCCATGCAGATCAATTACTTCGACGATGCCGCCCTCATCGCGGAGCAGGCGGCGAAATATAAAGTATGAGTACATGTAAACGAAATTTCCCCGTGCAGGGGATGGGGTGCGCTGCGTGCGTAGCGCGTGTGGAGAGCGCCCTGAAAAATGCCAGAGGCGTGCAGAAAGCCAGCGTAAGCCTGGCTTCCAACAGCGCCCTGGTGGAGTTTGACGCTGCCCAGACCAGCCCCGGAGAACTCCGGAAGGCCGTGCAGGATGCCGGCTACGACATGCTGGTGGACGGGACGGAAGACGAAGCCGACTCGGAAGCGGAGGCTGCCCGGGAACAGGCGTATCAATCCCTGCGCAAAGACACGTTCATCGCCATCGGCCTGGCGAGCCTGGTGATGGTCATCGGCATGGGGTTCAAGGATTTCCCTTTCAAGGGGTATCTTCTCTGGGCCCTGGCCACCCCGGTGGTCTTCTGGTGCGGCCGGCGCTTCTTCAAGGCCGGGTTTTCCGCCGTCAGGCACGGAAGTGCCAACATGGACACGCTGGTGGCCCTCTCCGTAAGCATTTCCTACCTTTTCAGCGTTTTCAACCTCCTGTTCCCGCAGGTCTGGACCTCGCGGGGACTGGAATCGCACCTGTATTTTGAATCGTCCACGATGATTGTGGCCTTCATCCTGGTGGGAAGGCTGCTGGAAGAACGGGCCAAGCACAGTACGACGGCCGCCATCCGGGGGCTCATGGGCCTGCAGCCCCGGACTGTCACCCTGAGGACGATGGTGACCGAAAACGGTGTTCCGTGCGCCGTGGAGACGGAAATCCCCATCTCGGACATCCGGCCCGGCGACGTGGTGGTGGTCAAGCCCGGAGAGAAGGTGGCCGTAGACGGCGTGGTCTCCACAGGCCAGTCCTATGTGGACGAGAGCATGCTCACCGGCGAGCCGGTCCCTGTGCTCAAGCAGCAGGGAGAACGGGTCTATGCCGGCACGCTCAATCAGAAGGGCACGTTCAATGTTACCACGGAGAAGGCGGGGGGAGACACCCTTCTGTCGGCCATTATCCGGATGGTCCGCGACGCCCAGGGTTCAAAGGCCCCCATCCAGCATCTGGTAGACAAGATCGCTGCCGTATTCGTTCCCGTGATTATCGGCATAGCCGTCCTTACCCTCCTTGCGTGGATTTTCCTGGCTCCGGAGGACGGCGTCACGCTGGGGCTCCTGTCCATGGTGGCCGTGCTGGTGATCGCCTGCCCTTGTTCGCTGGGCCTGGCCACGCCTACCGCCATCATCGCAGGCATCGGCAACGGCGCCTCACAGGGCATCCTCATCAAGGATGCCGAGAGCCTGCAGACGGCGGGAAAGGTGAAAGCCGTCGTGCTGGACAAGACCGGTACCCTTACGGAAGGCCATCCCACCGTGGTGGAATCGGCCTGGGACCCGTCCCTTTCAGTGGAGGACGGCCCTTCCGCGCTACGGGACGTGCTGTTTTCGCTGGAGAAGAAGTCGGACCATCCGCTGGCGGAGGCTGTGTGCGAATCGCTGCGCGGCTGCGGTCTCCTGCCCGTGAAGGACTTTGAAACCGTGCTGGGAAAGGGAATCAGCGGCGTGGTAAGCGGCGAGAAGTACTATGTTGGCAATCTGGACCTCCTGGAAGAGGTGCTTCCGGGCGGGATTCCCGCGGAGACCTCGCCCCTGGTTTCTGACAGCATCCGCACCTGGATGGATGCCGGCTATACGGTGACGCTCCTGTTTGACCGGGTGAAAGTCTATGCCGTCCTGGCCCTGGCCGACGACCTCCGCGACAGCGCCGTGCAGGCGGTGCGGGTGCTGCAGGACGAGGGCGTGGAGGTGCACATGCTCACCGGCGACAACGAAGCATCGGCCCGGAGAACCGCCCGTGAAACCGGCATCCGTTATGTCCATGCCCATGTGCTTCCGCAGGAAAAAGCCCGTTACGTGGCCGATCTGCAGGCTTCCGGCAAGAAAGTGGCCATGGTAGGCGATGGAATCAACGACAGCGCCGCCCTGGCCCGGGCCGATCTGGGAATCGCCATGGGCGGAGGGTCCGATATCGCCATCAACACCGCACAGGTCACCATCGTTTCCCAGGACCTCGGAAAGATCCGGCAACTGATCCTGCTGTCGCGCCGGACCGTGCGCGTGATCTGGGAGAACCTCTTCTGGGCTTTTTTCTACAATCTGGCGGCGGTGCCGCTGGCTGCCGGGGTGCTTTATCCCTTCACAGGCTGGCTCCTGAGCCCCATGATAGCGGCTGCCTGCATGGCGCTGAGCAGCATCTGTGTGGTCACCAATTCATTGAGACTCCGTAAATAACGATATATGAAACGATTCCTCGCTTTCTTTGCACTGGCGGCCGCAACGGCCGTCAGCGCCTTGGCGCAAAGTGCCGATGAGGCCCGCCTGCTCCGGTTCCCTGCCACCAACGGCCGGGACATCGTGTTCTCCTATGCCGGTGACCTGTGGACGGTACCTGTCACGGGCGGCGAAGCCCGCCGCCTCACCTCCCACATCGGCTATGAAATGTTCGCCCGCTATTCTCCGGACGGCAACACCATTGCCTTCACCGGCGAGTACGACGGCAACCGCGAAGTGTACCGGATTCCTGCCGCCGGCGGCGAGCCGGTGCGTCTGACCTACACCTCCACCAATTCCAGGGACGACCTGGGCGACCGCATGGGCCCCAACAACATCGTCATTACCTGGAGTCCGGACGGCAAGAGCATCCTCTACCGCAACCGGATCGGGGACGGCTTCCCGGGCAAACTGTGGACCGTCTCTCCGGACGGCGGCATGCCGCAGGAAATCCCTCTCCCCGAAGGCGGCTTCAGCAGCTGGAGTCCGGACGGGAAAAAACTGGCCTATAACCGCGTGATGCGCGAGTTCCGCACCTGGAAATACTACAGGGGCGGTATGGCCGATGACATCTGGATCTGGGACCCGAAGGCCGGCAAGGTGGAGAACATCACCTCCAACGTTGCCCAGGACATTTTCCCCATGTGGATCGGCGATGAAATCTTCTTCGCGTCGGACCGCGACATGATCATGAACCTGTTCTGCTACAACACCAGGACCCGCCAGACCACCAAGGTGACGACTTTCGACAAATACGACGTGAAGTTCCCCAGCACCGACGGCAAGACCATCGTCTTTGAAAACGGCGGTTTCATCTATCGGTTCGATCCTGTCACCCGGCAGAGCGTACAGGTTCCCGTCCGCCTGGCTTCCGATGCCGTTTACGCCCGCACGGAACGTCGCAAGGTGGGTTCCCGCCCCACCGCTCTTTCCCTGGCCCCGGACGGCAGCCGTGCCGTCGTCAGTGCCCGGGGTGAGATTTTCGACGTGCCGGTCGGGAACGGGGTGACCCGCAATCTCAGCCGCACGGCCGGATCCAACGACCGCGGCGCCTCCTGGAGCCCGGACGGGAAGTGGATTGCCTGGATCGGCGACGCCACCGGTGAGACGGAAGTCTATCTGTACGAAGTGGCGAAGGGCGGAGACCCAGCCCAGCTCACCCGGAGCAGCGACACCTACATCCGCTCGCTCCAGTGGAGCCCGGACAGCAGGCACATCCTCTACACCGACCGGAAGAACCGTCTGGTGGAGGTGGCAGTCCCCGGCGGCAGCTCCCGCGTGGTGATGACCAATCCTGAGGCTGAATTCCGCGGGGTGAACTATTCTCCCGACAGCCAGTGGCTTACTTATACCCGTCCCGCCAGGAACGAGATGAACATCGTTTATCTGTACAACCTTTCCACCGGAAAGGAGTACCCGGTGACCGAACGCTGGTACAACTCCGCCTCGCCAGTTTTCAGCGAGGACGGCAAATACCTGATCTTCCGCTCCGACCGTGACCTGAATCCCCAGTACAGCAATATCGAGTGGAATTTTACCATGGGCAATATGGGTGCCATCTACATGGCCATGCTCGCCGCCGGTACGCCTTCTCCGCTCATGGCCAGGGACCCGGAGGTCAAGGTCGGGGAACCGGCTGAAGAAGCCGCTCCCGCGGGCAGGAAAGCTTCGGAGGGCAAGAAAGCCCCTGCTCCCAAGAAGGAGGAACCTGCCAAGGCCGATGTAAAGATCGACCCGGACGGAATCCTGGACCGCATCGTGAAACTCCCGATTTCCGGCAGCTCCTACGGATTCTTCTCCGACGGCAAGAAGCTTTGGTATAGCGGAGGCCGCGGGACCCGCGTGTTCGACTTCGCCACCCAGAAAGATGAAGAGTGCACCGAAGGCCGCGTGTCGTATCGTTTCGGCGACAAGAAGGCCCTGGTTTCCCGTGCCGGCAAGACGCAGGCGGTGGCCTTGGGCGCCAAGATGGGGCCCGGCGAGGATGTGACCACCTCCGACATGGTGGCCGTCATCGACTATCCCGAGGAGTGGGCCCAGATCTTCGACGAGGTCTGGCGTGCTTTCCGCGACGGCTACTACCTGGAGAACATGCACGGCCGTGACTGGAAAGCCATCAAGGAAAAGTATTCCGTGCTGCTGCCGTACGTGCGCACCAGGCTGGACCTGAACTATGTCATCGGCGAAATGATCTCCGAACTGGCCAGCGGGCATGCTTATGTCACCGCCGGTGAGTATCCCAGGCCGGAGCGTATCCCGATGGGCCTCCTGGGCGCCGAGCTGTCCCGCGACAAGAGCGGCTACTTCAAGATCGACCGGATCCTGCAGGGTGCCACTTACCGTGAGGAACTCCGTTCTCCGCTGCAGGAACCCGGACTGGGCGTGAAGGCCGGGCAGTACATCACCGCCATCGACGGTGTCTCCACCAAGACCGTTTCCAACATCTATCAGCTGCTGGTGGGCAAGGCCGATGTCCTGACAGAAATCACCGTGTCCGACAAGGCGGCCGAAGGCGGCAGGAAGGTCGTCGTGAAACCCATTGCCGACGAGTATCCCCTCTACCATTACGAGTGGGTGCAGAACAATATCAAGACCGTGGAAGAGAAGTCCGGCGGCAAGGTGGGCTACATCTATATCCCCGACATGGGCCCGGAAGGACTCAGCGAATTCGCCCGCTACTATTATCCTCAGCTGGACAAGGAAGCCCTTATCATCGACGACCGTGCCAACGGCGGCGGCAACATTTCGCCGATGGTAATCGAGCGTCTGAAGAGGGAAGTGTACCGCATGACCATGAGCCGTACGTCCACCATGACCGGGACTGTCCCCGAAGGAACGCATACCGGGCCGAAGGTGCTCCTGATCGACAAGTATTCCGCTTCTGACGGCGACCTGTTCCCCTGGAGCTTCAAGGCCAACAAGCTGGGCACCGTGATCGGCACCCGCACCTGGGGCGGTATCGTGGGCATCAGCGGATCCCTGCCTTATCTGGACGGCACCGACGTGCGTGTTCCTTTCTTCACCAACTACGACCGCGAAACCGGTCAATGGATCGTGGAGAACCATGGCGTCGACCCGGACATCCTTATCGACAACGACCCTGTGAAGGAATTCGCCGGGGAAGACCAGCAGCTGCTGAAGGCTATCGAAGTGGCCCTTGAACAGATCAAGGACCGGAAGCCGCTCCCGGGCGTTCCCGCCCCGCGCACCTTCAAAGACCTGGGACTGCCGGAAATTGACTAGGATTTTTTATCCCGATGTTCAAAAATTTTACTGAACATCGGGATTTCTTTTTCCTTTGCGGGAAAAATGATAACTTCGTAACCGTTAACCGCAAGCCACTTACTAAACCCAATTAATAATGAAACGAATCCTTACTGTTCTGGCCGCTACCCTGGCCATCGCCGGTACCCTGCAGGCGCAGGAACTGGCCAACTTCTCCTTTGGCAGAGGCGCAAGACCCGTCGTCTCCCCTGAAATCCAGAACGACAGCGTCACCTTCCGTCTGAAGGCCGATTATGCCACTGTTGTCAAGCTCAGCGGCTCCTGGATGCCCAACCCTTACGGCGGTACCATCGACATGGTCCGTGGCGAGAACAATGTGTGGGAAGTGAAAATTCCTCTCCCCGAGCCGGAAATCTACACCTATAATTTCGTAGTGGACGGCGTGGCCGTGAACGACCCTCAGAATGTTCTTGTCCAGCGTGACGGCACCCGTTACCTGCCTATGCTCCTGGTCCCCGGCGCACGTACCGAGAACTACGGCGAGGCCACCAAGCACGGCACCGTGAGCCATCCCTGGTATGACAGCAAGATCCTGGGCATGTCCCGCCGTCTGACTGTCTATACTCCTTACGGCTATGAGGCCAATCCCAAGAAGAAATATCCGGTGCTTTATCTGCTCCACGGCGCAGGTGGTGACGAGGAAGCCTGGACCTCCATGGGCCGTGCCGCCCAAATCCTGGACAACCTCATCGAGAAGGGCCTGGCAGAGCCGATGATTGTGGTCATGCCCAACGGCAATGGCAACCAGCAGGCCGCCCGTACCCTCAACATCCCCGAGAAGCCCATGCAGTGGGACCGCAACGCCATGCAGAACATGAGCGAGGCTGAGCGCACCCGCGCCATGAACGGTTATGTGATGAGCCTCTGCGAGGAGATCGTCCCGTTCATCGAGAAGAATTTCCGCGCCATTGCCAAGCCCGAATCCCGCGCTATCGCCGGTCTGTCCATGGGTGGCGGCCACACCATCTCCGCTTCCATCCTGTATCCGCAGATGTTCGACTATATCTGCCCGCTCTCTGCAGCCGGCAGCGCCACTCCCGAGCAGATCGCTAACCTGAAGAAGGCCGGTGTGAAGCTTTACTTCCTTGCCTGCGGCAACGCCGACTTCCTGTTCCAGGGCTCCCAGACACTGGATAAGACCCTTACCGAGCAGGGCCTCCAGCACGAGTATTTCGTGTCCGAGGGTGGTCACACCTGGGCCAACTGGCGTCTCTACCTGAACACCTTCGCTCCGAAGCTCTTCAAGTAGTCTTATGAGAAAATCTCTGACCTTTATGGCGGCCCTGCTCATGGCAGTGGCCGCCTTTGGCCAACAGGCCCTGGGCCCCGGAACCGGCATCGTTTCGCCGGAAATCAACCCGGACCATACCGTTACTTTCCGTTATTTCGCTCCCAAGGCCATCACGGTCCAGCTAACAGGCGATTTTCTGCCCACAAGGCCGGTAGAGGTGGAGATGGGCGGCCAGAAGCTGGTTTATGACGCCCCTGGCGTAGTGGACATGAAAGAAGGCCGTGACGGAGTCTGGACCTATACCAGCGCTCCGCTTGCAGGCGAACTCTACTCCTACAATTTCGTAGTGGACGGCGTCCGGGCTTCCGACCCTTCCAACATCTACCAGAACCGTGATGTGGCCACCTGGACCAACATCTTCACCATAAGTGCAGAAAAAGGTGACAAGGGCTGGTACTACGAGGTGCACGACGTTCCGCACGGCTCTGTGTCCCATGTCTGGTACGACAGCCCCACCCTGGGTGCCCGGCGCCGTCTTACGGTGTATACGCCTGCCGGTTACGAGAGCTCCAAGGCCAAGTATCCCGTGCTATATCTGCTGCACGGTTCCGGCGGTGACGAGGATGCCTGGAGCGACCTCGGCCGTACCGCACAGGTACTGGACAACCTCATCGCGGAAGGCAAGGCCAGGCCGATGATCGTGGTCATGCCCAACGGCGTATATTTCAACCAGGCTGCCCCGGGTGCCGCAGTGAACATGTTCCAGCCCACCCTCACCAACAGCCGTTCCCAGTCTACCATCGAAATCGAGAACAGTTTCCCGGACGTGGTGAACTTCATCGAGAAGACATACCGGGTGGCCAAGGGCTTTGAGAACACGGCTGTGGCCGGCCTGTCCATGGGCGGACGCCAGTCGGCCATGCTCTCCATGCACTATCCCAAAAAGTTCGGATATGTGGGCCTGTTCTCCGGCGTAGCCGTTCCGGAAGGCAATGAAGCCGCCCTGGATGCGGTTTTTGCCGCCAAGCCCAAGCTTTACTGGGTCGGTTGCGGCAAGGCCGACGGCGTGATGGTAAACACCCGCAAACTTGTCGACTATTGCAACCAGAAAGGCTACCCGGTCACGTTCTTCGAGTCCGAAGGCGGCCACATCTGGCGCAACTGGCGCATCTATCTCACCACTTTTGCCCAGCAGCTTTTCAAGTAGTGGAGGAGAAATAACTGATTAGTAGTAATTTAGCTATAGTCCCTGTGTGTCGGCCGACACACAGGGACTATAGCTAAATGGTTGTATATCTGGATGATAGCCTCCACCGTTTAGCGGAAGAGGGTAGGGGCGAGGGTCTGGAGATCGGCCCGCCAGGTAGTCCAGCTGTGGCCGGCCTGGGCGTTCTCCATGTATTCGTAGCGGAGACCGTCCTTGTCCAGCTGGGCGCGGGTGTTCTGGCAGTTCTTGTAGGCGATGTCCGTTTCGCCGCCCTGGGTGAACACCATCTTCTTGAAGTTCTTGTTCATCTTGGCGACATTCTCCTTTACCTTGAGGCGGGCCGATTCCGCCGCAGGATCCTGTCCGGGCTGGAAAGAGGAGCTGAGAACCCATACATAGGCGAAATCGTCCGGATGGGAGAAGGCGACCTCCATGGTTTCCATGCCGCCCATGGACAGACCTGCCATGGCACGGTGATCGCGGTCCGTGAGTACGTTATAGTTGGCCTCGATGAACGGGATGATGGAAGAATACATGTCCTCGGCGAACGGGGGAACTTCGTTCTGTACGGGGATGGTGCCGTTGGGCATCACGACGATCATGGGCACCATCTTGCCTTCGGCCAGCAGGTTGTCCAGGATCCAGCCGGCAGCGCCTACGCCGGGCCAGGAGGCGTCATTGTCACCGCCGCCGTGGATCAGGTAGAGGACGGGCAGTTTCTGGGCCGATTTCTCATATCCGGCAGGAGTCCAGACATGGAGGCGGCGCATCTCTTTCAGGTTTTTTGAATAGTAATAACGCTGGGCCACGGCGCCATGGGGAACATCCTTGATATAGCCGGCACCCTTGGTGAGCAGGGAGGACTGCTCGGCCGAGAGGGGAGCCTTCGGATCCTGCACCCGTACGCCGTCGACAATGAAATTATAGCGGAATACGCCGTCGTCCAGGCCGTCGCAAACACCTTTCCATACGCCGTTATCGGCCTTGGTAAAGGTGACGGGCTTGCCCCAGGGAAGGTCGCCGGAGACGGAAACCGAAGAAGCCTGGGGAGCGTAAATCTGGAACAGGACAGCGCCGTTCGGAAGCACGCGGGTGCTATGGAGGGTGTCGTTGGGAGTTGGCTGGCGCATCCAGCCTTGGGCCGATGCGGCCACGGTGCAGCCCAGAAGGGCCAGGAGAATGAGAGTGCGTTTCATGGTTTATAGTTGTTTACTGCAAAGATAGTCACTTTGAGCGGGAAAAGTTAGTACAATTGTTCATTCTTTTATCTGAATTGTCCGGCTTGTCCTGCCTGCTGGGAAACTTTTATTATATTTGTGCAGAAACTAACAACTTCATCATAACCGTATGTTTAAAAAATTGATTTTCATGGCAGGTGCGGCTCTTGTGCTGGCCTCCTGCTCCGGTCCCAAGTCTGCCCAGGACCGGCTTACCGTCAATGACAAGAAGATTGACGCCATCATCGCCCAGATGACCCTGGAAGAGAAAGTGGAGATGCTCCACAGCAAAACCAACATGTCCTCCGCAGGCGTAGAGCGCCTGGGCATCGCTGATATGCACTATGCCGACGGCCCCTTCGGCATCCGTGAAGAAGGAGTCCCCAACGGCTTCCAGAGTGCAGGATGGAAACTGGACTCCGCCACCTATTTCCCTACCGGAAGCGCCCTTGCAGCCACCTGGAGTGAGGAACTCGCCTACAAGTATGGCACCGGCATGGGTAAGGAAGCCCGCCTCCGCGGCAAGGACGTGATCCTTGGACCGGCCGTGAACATCCAGCGTCTGCCTGTCGGCGGCCGTACCTATGAGTACCTGAGCGAAGACCCCATCCTGAGCGCGGCGCTGGCCCTCGGTTACACCGAAGGTGTCCAGGACCAGGGCACGGCCGTGTGCATCAAGCACTTCGCCGTGAACAACCAGGAGACCAACCGCGGCAGCGTAGACGCCCAGGTCGATGAGCGCACCCTCCGCGAGATCTATCTCAAGCCGTTCGAGCGTGCCATTGTTGAAGGCGGCGCCATGAGCGTGATGCCTGCCTACAATAAGGTGAACGGCGACTACTGCTCCGAAAACGAGCATCTGCTGAACGAGATCCTCCGCGGTGAGTGGGGCTTCAAGGGCTTCACCGTGAGCGACTGGGGCGGTACCCACAGCACCATGGGCGCCATGCTGCACGGCCTCAACGTGCAGATGACCGGCAGCAATTACCTCGGCCAGCCCGTGATTGATTCCGTCAAGACCGGCGCCCTCACCGAGGCCCAGGTCGATGAGAAAGTCCGCCAGATCCTCCGCGTCCGCTATGCCATCGAGGCCATTCCGGACGATGTGGCCAACACCAAGATGACTTCCCAGCCCGAATGCCAGGACATCGCCCTGCAGGTGGCCGAGAAATCTATCGTCCTGCTCAAGAACGAAGGTGTCCTTCCGCTCAACCAGGCTGTGAAGAAGATTGCCGTCATCGGCCAGAATGCCGTACTCAAGACCCAGAGCGGCGGTATGGGCGCCGGTGTCAAGGCTCTCTACGAGGTGACGCCGCTGGAAGGCATCCGCAAGCGTGCCGGCAGTGACGTGGAAGTTACCTACGCTCCCGGTTACAAGAATTTCCCGGGCCGTCGCTGGGGACCTGCCGCAGCCACGCCCAACCCGCTGGAGGCTTCCGCCATCAATGAACCGGCCGATCCCGCCCTTGTGGCAGAGGCTGTCGCCCTGGCCCGTGAGGCCGATGTGGTCATCTTCTTCGGCGGTACGAACAAGAGCATCGAGACGGAAGGCAGCGACCGCGCCAACATCGACCTGCCCACCGGTCAGAATGAGGTTGTGAAGGCTCTCTACGAAGCCAACCCCAACCTGGTGACCGTGCTTATCTCCGGCGGTCCCACCGATCTGCGTCAGCTGGAACCGGTATCTCCGGCCATCGTCCAGGGCTGGTGGAACGGTACCGAAGGCGGCACTGCGCTGGCCAAGGTCCTGTTCGGCGACATCGCCCCGTCCGGCAAGCTTCCTTTCACCTTCCCGGCCAAACTGGAAGACTCTCCCGCCTTCGCCATGGGCAACTTCCCTGACAAGACTTCCGGCGGCGACCTGTTCTCCCTGATGTATCGCCAGGATGTGCTCCAGATGAGCCCGGCCGAGCGCCAGAAATTCCTGGATTCCCTGCCCAAGCCGGTTTCCAAGTACACCGAAGGCTCCCTGGTGGGCTACCGCTGGTTCGACACCAAGAACGTGAAGCCGATGTATGCTTTCGGTCACGGCCTCTCCTATGTCGATTTCGAATACGGCGCCCTTAACGCCTCCGCAGGCAAGAAGGCTGTCAAGGTTACCTTCGACCTCACCAACAAGGGCCAGATGGATGCCGACGAGGTGGTCCAGCTCTATGTCCGCCGCGTGGATGCCAAGGTGGAATGGCCTTCCAAGGAACTGAAAGCCTTCCAGCGCGTGAGCCTCAAGGCCGGTGAGACCAAGACGGTCTCCCTTGAGATCCCCATGGACGACCTCCGCTACTGGAACGTGGACACCAATGCCTGGGATCTGGAGCACGGCAAGCTGGAACTTCTGTTGGGTGCCGCTTCCGACGACATCCGCCAGAAAGCCGGTGTTACCATCTGATTCATCGGGTATGAAACAATTGTTCAACTATGTCGCGTTGGCCTGTATCCTTGTGATGCAGGCTTGCGCTTCTTCCGGCCCTGCCCAGGTAGCGGAGGTGACTGCGCTGCTGTCCGTCGGTGATTCCGGCATGCTTGTCGACGGCTTTGAGATCACCGTAACCAACCCTTCTTCTCTGCGGGGCCTGAAGGCTTCCGATTTCGACCTGATGAACAATGCCCCCCAGGGGTTCGTCGATCCCTCTACCGGACAGGCTCCCGCCGGTTACACCGACGATGGAATCTCCATTGTCCGGAAGAAGAACGTGCTCACCATCTCCTGCAAGCCTTTTTCATGGGACGGTAAGATGGGTGAAGGTTTCCGCCGCATTCCGTGGGAACTCCGCTGTGCTGCGGATACCTGCCTGAATGTTACCCCGGACAAGGTGACCGGGCGCAAGACCGCGGTGCTGGACGACTGTATCACAGGCAGTTTCACCTATGCCGGCCTCACCCGGGAATACATGCTCCATCTTCCCAAGGACAAGGACGGAAAGGTGATACCGAACGTACCGCTGCTGGTATGGCAGATCGGCGGGGGAGAGTACGACAAGGACCTGATGACGGTGGCTACGGCCAACCGCTGCCTGGTCTCCCTTCCTGAGGAAGGAGTGCCCTGCGCCACCCTGGTGTTTGCCATCGCCAATCCCAATTATTACTACAGCGCCTCCCTGTATCCCGACAGAATTGAGCTGATCGACCGGAACAATGCGCTTCAGATGGCTTTTATCGACCAGCTGATCGCGGAAAGGAAGGTGGACGGTTCCCGGCTTTTCTGCGCCGGCGCCTCCAGCGGCGGCGGCTGCACCATCCGTTTCATGATGCAGTTCCCGGACCGGTTCAAGGCGGCCATCCCTTGTTGTTCCATGGATCCCGTGGTGCCGATCCATCAGGTGGAGGAAAAGTATGAAGGACAGTATGCCGATGACATCGAAAAGGCCTGGAAGAGCCCCGTGGTCTATAAATGGAACGGCTCGGACATGGTTTTGTCGGAGATGGACGTCGATTCTTTCGTGAAACTGCCGATGTTCTTTGTGCACGCCCAGTCCGACAGGACCTGCAAGGTGGCCAGTTCTTACGCTTACAAGGAGGCCCGCAGCCGCCTGGGTGCGAAGGACGACCTTCTCCGCATCTATTCCGATGAAGAAATGCTCTCTTACGGCCTCCCCGTATGGATTGCCCACTTCTCCTGGGTCCCTCTGCTGGACGATTATTCGGAGGGTTCTCCCATGGACTGGATGGTGAAAATGATGTAGGTTTTCCCGGAATAATCAAAAGGAAGGCCCGCAGTCCTCATCAGAGACCGCGGGCCTTTTTCGTCTTTGTCCGGGAGTGTATTATTTGAACAGCAGACGGGCGAAGGTGTTCAGGTACAGGCGCCAGTTGGCCCAGGTATGACCACCTTCTGAAGCGAAGAGGGTATGCTCCATGCCGTTGCGGGTGAGCGCCTTGTCCAGCACTTCGGTACCGGCCCAGGTGAAGTCGGAGGTGCCGCAGCCTACCCAGTAAAGCTTGTAGCCGGCTTTCTTGATGCCCTGCAAGTCGGCGTCCAGATGGTCGCTTTCGCGGATACCGCAGCTCAGGGGGCAGATATAGTCAAATACGCCGGGATAGAGGATGGTGGCCGATGTGGTATGGCCGCCGCCCATGGAAAGGCCTGCGATGGCACGGCCGGAAGATTTGGCGATGGTGCGGTACTCCTTGTCGATGAACGGGATGATCTCCTTCACAAGGGAGTTGACGTAGGCGTTGGCCCACTTGGGATCGTTGCGGTCGATGTTGATGGTTTCCAGGCCCAGGACACCTGCGGCGCGCTGGTTGGGGTTGCCGTTGGGCATGACCACGATCATCGGCTTGGCGAGGCCTTTCTCAATCAGGTTGTCCAGGATCTGGGCGGCACGGCCCATGGAGGTCCAGGCTTCCTCGTCTCCGCCGCCGCCATGCAGCAGGTAGAGTACGGGGTATTTGGCCTTGGGGTTCTTCTCATAGCCGTACGGGGTGTACACCGTCATACGGCGGGAGATGCCCAGGGAGGGGCTGTCGTACCAGCGGTAGGTTACGGAACCGTGCTGGGTGGCCTCGTAATAGTTCTCGCTGCGTTCGCCGGGAACGAACAGCATGTTCAGGTAGCGGGTGCCGTCGCGCTGTACCTTGTCGTTGAGCGGGTCGTTCACGGACACGCCGTCCACGATGAAGTTATAGGTGTAGATTTCCGGTTCCGGAGCGTCGATGGATACTTCCCATACGCCGCCTTCCCCCTTGGCCATGTCGATGGTGTCGGTGAAAGGATTGGCCATCCAGTTGCCGGAGAGCTGGACGCGGGTGGCGTAGTTGGCGTTGAGACGGAAGGTTACCTTCCCGTCTTTCAGTTCAGGCGAGACAATCTGCGGTCCGCGGCCGCCCATGGCAAAGTTGGTGAGTTCCTGGCCGGAGGCCGAGCCCAGCGTCAGGAGCGCCAGGGCCAAAAAGGTTACAATTCGTTTCATAAACAGTGTTTTGGTTTTTACAAAGATACTTTTTTTTTGAAAAAAAGGGCCTGCCCGGTTTGGGCAGGCCCGGAAAGGTTCAGGTCAAGTATGTTCTACTAGTCCCAGACGGCTTCGGTGATGGTCTTGAAGTCGGAGGAAATCTTGTAGGTCTTGGAGAAGTTGTAGTAGCTGTTTCCGTTGAACCCGTTGCCGCCGGCCTGGGCGGCGATGCGCACGTAGCGGTCCTGGGTGTACTTGAACAGTTCCTTGTTCGCATCGGACTGGGTGTCGATTTCCAGGGTGATGGTCTGGCCGGGCTGGGCGGCGGGAACCACCATGTCACCCCAGGCGAAACCGGACTTCTTGGCACCCGGATCGTCCTTGGCCAGGTTGAAGTAGTTGCACCCTACGAACAGCTGCGTATTGGCGCACAGGGCTACGTTGATGATGGAGTTGGCGCGGTTGGCGTCGCCCAGTTCAACGGCGAAGGTGGCCACGATCTTCTTGGTAGCTTCGTCGTAGGAGATCTGCGGGTTCACGATGCGGCAGAACGGCACCACGGTGAAATCCACTGTATTGGCGCCCTGCTTGAGGGTGAAGTCCGGACGCTCGGGTTCGTAGCAGGGAAGATTCTTCATGGAAACCACGTAGTCGGCGGCGAAAACCAGATTGTTGGTGTATTTGCCGTCGAAGCGGATCATCCAGTTCTGGTCTTCTTCGGCCGGAGTGCCGTCATTTTTCTTCCAGCCCTGCTCTACCACGACCATCGTGCCGATGGTGGTGGTCTTCATGGACCAGGTGCTCCAGTCCCAGACGGAGGAGACGGAAGACTCGATGCCCATCTGTTCGCCGGTCTTGGCATCCAGGATGCGGCCGGTGACCTGGGCGTTGGGGCCGTCAAAATTGTCCAGCTTGAACATGTCGCAGGAGGCGACGGCTGCTGCGGACAGAAGGACAGCTATAATCTGAGTAAACTTTTTCATGTTCGATAATTATTTGTTGTTGGGCTCGATACGGTTCTTCACGTAGTTCGGAATCTGGGCATAGTAGTCTTCGGCCAGGAACCGGAAGGTGCCGTTGTAGTGCATTCTGGCGGTGGCGCTGTAGGGGAGGGAGCGGAGGAAGATCCACTGGGCCTCGCTGCCGGACAGGTCTACCATCGGGATCAGCGTGAGCTTCTTGCCGATCGTTCCTTCTTCGAAGGTGGTGTTGTTGGGATCGTAGAAGGCACGGCGGCGGTACAGTACGTCGGACCATTTGTTCTCAAAGGCGAACTCCACTTTCCACTCGTGGATGACATTCTCGACGGTGAGGTCGATATCATCCTTGAAACCGGCGCGGTGGCGCACATCGTTGAGGCACTGCTTGGCCAGTGCGGCATTGCCGTTTCCGCTTTCAGCAACTGCCTCTGCGTAGGTCAGGAGCACCTCGGAGTAACGGTAGTTGTACCAGGGGGTCTGCGGGTTGGGGTTGTTGCTGCCTTCGTCCAGGCCCTTGCGGATCTGGAAGCAGTAGAAGGAACGGTTGGAGTCGTTCACGTCCTTGTCCAGCTTGTAGAAGAAGGAGTTCTGGTCGCCTGCACCGCCGTAAGGGTAGTAGATGGTGCCGTTTTTCTCCACGCCGTTGTTGTTGCCGGGATAAATGTCCACGCTGCCGTCAGGCTTCACCATGCCGCCTTCGTTGTTGATGACGGTGCCGCGGAAGGTGGTGCCGGGATAGCATACCCATGCCTGGAAACGGGCGTCCTTCAGTTTGAAGGGCTCGCTTACGGAAGCATAGTGCTTGTAACCGGAGACCATGTCGGCGGTGAACTGGGCCTGAGGGTCGGTGAAGTATGCGCTCTCGTCGCCGCTCATCAGCGTCTGGATGATGCCGCTCTTGCGGGCGCGGGCGTCGGCGTCGGAATAGTTGTCGTATTCATCGGCCAGGTTCAGGGACACGGAGTAGGTGCCCTGGAGATAACCGGTGACCACCTGGTTGGGGCCCCAGCCCTGGTTTCCATTGCCGTTGCTGGTGCTGCCGGTCTTGTAGGAGCGGCCGAACACACCTTCCTTGGTATTGTAGTTCTGGAACAGGTCGATGAAATTGTTGACGGCGGCGTCGATGTTGGAAGGGTTCTGGCCCACCAGCTCGTACTTGCCGGACTTGATCACCTCTTCGGCGGCAGCGATGGCCTGCTGATAGTAGGCGGGAGCATAGGAAGCCTCCATATAGGTGAGCTTCTTCTGGACGGCGTTATAGCTGCTGTTGATGGGAGCGCGGTTCCAGTACTTGCTTTCGGATGCGGCCCAGAGGGCGACACGGGCTTTCATGGCCAGGGCGGTGTACTTGTTGGCACGCATGGCCTGGGTCTGGTCGGCGGGCATCAGGTCGGCTGCCTGCTGGAACTGGTCGATGACCCAATCCCAGGATTCCTTCTCGGTGGAACGGGGGATGTAGAGGGCGTCGCTGTCCAGGGGCTCGTTGTCCAGGGCGTGATCCAGGATGGGGATACCGCCATAGCGGCGGACGCTGGCGAAATAGTAGCAGGCGCGGAGGAACAGGCCTTCGCCCAGATAGGCGTTGGCGGTGGCGTCGTCCAGACGTCCGGCTTCGTGGGCATCCTTGACGGCGTTCATGAAATTGTTCACGTTACGCACGTTACCATAGTTCCAGAAGCTGCCGGTGGAGCTGCCGTAGCTTGGCGTGGAACGGCTGGCATTGGCGAACATCTGGCTTTGGTCGCCGGAGGACATGCTCATGTCCGGGAGGGCGGAATAAAGGTTGGCCAGCAGGCCCAGCAGACCGGAATCGGAGGCGAGCAGGTCGTCTGCAGCCACCTTGGACAGGTCGCCTTCCATATCGTCGAAGAACTTGTCGCAGGAGACGAGTCCGAAGGAAAGGCCGGCAAGCAGGATATATCTGAATATCTTTTTCATTGCAGAGCTGGATTAGAAGTTGAGGTTGAAACCGAAGTTGTAGGTCCTGTTGATGGGGAAGTCACCGCCCTGTCGACCGGAGTCGGAGGCCTCGGGATCCACATACTTGAGGTACTTGCTGCAGAAGGTAAGGAGGTTGCCGCCGTTGAAGAACACGCGGGCGCTCTTGATACCGACCTTCTTCAGGAACTTGGGAGATACGCGGTAGCCCAGTTCGATGGTCTTCAGACGCACATAGGTGGCATTCACGTAGTTGTAAGGCTGGTTGTTGGTATAGGTGGCGTTGTGCGAGGAACCGGTCTGGTTCACACGGACCATGGCAGGCCAGAAACCTTCGGTCCAGCGGGTGTTGGGATCCCAGGGATCGTCGCCGTAGTTGGTCACGTGGTAGGAATCCGTGTACTGGGAAGGCATATAATAGAGGTAGCCGGCACCGGCGAAACCGCTCAGGGAAACGCTCTTGCTCTTAAGGGCGGCTCCGCTGAAGATGAGGGCGAAGTCGAAGTCCTTGTAGCTGCCGCTCATGGTGAGACCGAACTGAAGCGGCGGCATGCTGCTGCCCCAGGTGTAATAGACGTCGTTGCCGTCGATGTAACCGTCACCGTTGCGGTCCACGAGCTTGTACATGCCCGGGACGATGGAGCGGTTGCCTTCACCGCTGCCGTTGGTGTCGTAGAGGACGTTGCTGGCGGCAGCATCGGCCAGGGAGGTGAAGCGCTCGCCGGTCCAGTGGTAGGTGGAACCGCTCATGTAGCCGTTCCAGCGGTTCAGGTTGCAGTTCTTCCAGTAATCCATGGAAGACTTGTACTCACGTGTGTTCTCGGACTCGATGTAAGTGTTGCGGGAACGGGTGAAGGACACCTGGCCCTGGATGCGGTAGGAGAAGTTGCCGATACTGTTGCGGTGGTACATGGAGAGTTCCAGACCCTGGTTCTCGCTGCGGTTCAGGTTCTCCTGAGGGATGGAAACGGCGTAGAAGTCCGGGACGGTGACGCTGCGGGTGGCGGCGGTGCCGATCATCTCGCGCTTGAACCAGTCGAAGCTACCGCCGAACTTGCCCTGCCACAGTTCCCAGTCGACACCGAAGTCCATCATGCGGACGGTAGCCCAGGTGAGGATGGTGTTGGCCACGGAGTTGTTGGCGAAACCGGTGCTGGCGGCGCCGTCATTGAACACCCAGGAACCGCTCTTTCCGTAACCGTTGATATAGGCGTAAGGGGAACCCTGAACGGAACCGGTGCGGCCGTCGGACCAGCGGAGCTTGAGGTTGTTCACCATCGGGAACAGATTCTTGAAGAACTTCTCTTCGGAAACACGCCAGCCGAGGGAGTAGGAAGGGAACAGGCCCCAGCGCTTTCCTTTCTGGAACTGGTAGTTGCCGTCGTAACGGGCCATGAGTTCCACGATGTATTTGCCGGCGTAGTTGTAGTTGAGACGGCCGATGTAACCGGCGGTGCGGATGTTGCTGCGGCTGCCTTCATTCTGGGCGGTGTTGCTGTCGCCCTGGTCGAGGATGTCGTGGGTATAGACGAATTCGTCCAGAGAGGGACCGTATTTGCGGGAAGCCTGGAGCTTGCTGGTCTTGATGTCGGTGAGTTCGGCACCCAGCATGGCGGAAACGTTGTGCTTGCCGAAGCTGCGGTCGTACATGGCCTGGAAGCGGCCGTACAGACGGGCGTTGTCATTGACCAGTTCCACATATTCGGTCTCGTTGCGGACCTGCATGGATTTGTCGGTGACGTCGGTTTCGTAGTCGTACAGCTGGAAGTTCTTCACCAGCGTGCGCTGCTTGTTGGAGGAGAAGTCGTAGGCACCGTTCAGGGAGAACTTGAGTCCCTTCAGGAAGGGAGCCTCATAGGTGAAGTCCACGGTGTTGTTGAAGTTCTTGTTGTCGGAGTTGGTGTAACCGGAAGCATCGGAATCCAGCAGGGCGGTAGGGTTCATGTTCTCGTTCACGCGGGAATAATGGAGCGGGTTGTCCTTGGGATGCACGCCCACCCACGGTTCGGAAGCGAGGATATAGTAGAAGATGTTCCATTCCTGGTCGTAGGAACCCATACCACGGTTGTTGCTCTGGCGGATGGCGGAGGTGTAGCGCATGGTCAGGTCCTTGGTCAGCTTCACGGAGATGTTGGCGTTGAAGTTGTAGCGCTTGTAACCGAAGGTGTCACCCTTGAGGATGGAGCTGTCGTCGGCATAACCTACGCCGAAGTAGTAGTTCACGGTCTCGGTGCCGCCGCTGAGGGAGGCGTTGTACTGCTGGTTGACGGCGAATTTCTTGTAGCTCTCGTTGTACCAGTCAGTGTAGACGTAGTTGGGGTCGCCGGCCTCGTAAGCGCGGATCATTTCGTCGGAGAAGCGGTGTCCCATCTTGGCCACGTCTGCCATCTGGTTGTCCCATCTCATGAACGAAGTCCAGTTTTCCACCTGGCGGGGAATGTTGGGCTGGGCGAGGTTGAGGGAGGCGGTGAAGCTGATGGACGGCTTCTTGACCTGGCCCTTCTTGGTGGTGATGAGGATGACGCCGTTCTCGGCACCGAGGCCGTAGATGGTGGCGGAGGCATCCTTCAGCACGGAGATGCTCTCGATGTCGTCCGGGTTCAGTTCCTGGAGCACGGAGATATCGTTGTAAGACTCCAGCTGGCGGGCGTTGTTGCTCCAGCTGCGGGTGTTCTTGCGCTGGCGGGTCACGCTGCGCACGACACCGTCCACCACGATCATCGGGTTGCCGTAACCGCGGATGGAGAGGTCGGAGTTGAACTGACCGGGCTTTCCGCTGTTCTGCATGACCTGCAGGCCGGGAATCTTGCCCTGGAGGGCGTCAACGCCGTTGGATGTCTTGGTGGCGGCGATGTCCTCGGAGCGGATCTGGGAGATGGAACCCGTGAGGGACTCCCTCTTCTGGACGCCGTAACCGACGACCACCGTCTCGTTGAGCAGTTCGGTGTCTTCCACCAGGACGATGTTCATCTTTTCCGTAGCCTTTACCTTGCGGGTCTCAAAGCCGATGGAGGAAATCTCGAGGGTGGCTCCCTCGGGGACGACAAGGGTGAAGTTGCCGTCTACGTCGGTGGCGGTGCCCACAGTCGTTGTTCCCGACTGCATGACGGACGCTCCGATAATCGGCTCCTTCTGCGCATCCGTGACCGTACCGGTCACCGTGATGGTGTTCTGTGCGAACAGCATCGGTATGCCCAGGGCGAGCCCGCAGGCAACTGCTGCCAATCGCTTGATCAGATTGCTTTTTCTCATAATCCGATTGTTGAAGGTTAATAATGTTGGTTATTTGTTTGGTTTTTGGGTTTTAGTCTTTCCGGCTGCAAAAGTACGGAGAATCTTTCCCTTCGGGCGTGCGTAATAAAAAGGATGCTTTGCCGGATGTTAAACAGTTCTGCAAAATCGTCAGAACACTATGCAGAATGTTTTTTTCGGGCTATTTTTGTACTTGAAAACCAACGACTCCTATGAACGGAAAACTGACTGCCTTCATCCTTGTCCTTCTGTGCCTGTCGGCCCGGGCCCAGACTTCTTCCCTTCCGCCCGTACAGGACCATCTCTCCAACCCGAACGTCAATGCCATGGTGCGGGACAGTACGGGGCGTCTGTGGATCGGGACCAGCCGCGGGCTCAACCGTTACAACGGCAGTGCATTCAAGGTCTATGAACAGACCGACAGCCTCTCCCTGCAGGACGATTATATCAGCTGCCTTGAATATGATGCCGGCGACCGCCTGTGGGTGGGCACCGGCTCGGGCGTGGAACTGGTGCGGGGCAGCCGGGTGGTGCCGGAATACCGCTGGAACATCGGCCGGGTGTTTTCCATGGCTTCGATGGACAGGGATCACCTGCTTTGCTCTGTCAGGGACGGCCTGGTGCTCCTTGACAAGGAGACGGGGGAAAGCCGGACGGTTTACCAGGATGTCCGCCTGTCATTCAATTCATTTATCCGGACTTCCGGTGGCTATGTCTGGATTACGCATGTGACACGTCCCCACATCACAGTGCTGGACCCGTCTTTCAGGGTGATGCGGGAACTGGATTATCCCCAGTCCTACGTCCGGCACATGGTGGAGGGATACGACAGGAGTGTCTATATAAGTACGGCTAAGGGCCTTTTCCGGTATACGGCCGACGGCAAGCCGCTCTCCCTCCCTCCGTCCCTTGAAAAACTGACTGCGGGAGAGAATGTCCTTTTTTACGGCCGCCGCCCTTCCGCAGAGATGATGGTGGCCGGCATTTCCGGGAAAGGACTCTATTCGGTGGACCGGGATGTAATCAGGAGGATCCTGCTCAGGGAAAGCCTTTCCGATGCGAATTCCTGTATGGCGGAATTCTCCGAAGAATGCATCTGGCTGAGTCCCGGCCGCCAGGGAGTCCGGAGCTATTTCATGCCCTCCGACCGGGAAAGCATCCCCGTGCCGTCCGACCATGATCCCGAAGCGCTGAACGACCTGTATATGCGGGACGGGAATACGCTGCTCATCCTCACCAATAAAGACATCTACCTGTACGACAGGACAACCATGCAGTCCAGGCGGGTACAGGCAGACCAGATAGACGGAAACCAGCAGATCCTGGTTTCCCTGATGGACAGCCGGAGCCGTTTCTGGATGGTGTACGGATACGATGAACTCCGGCGCTATGAATGGGCCGGTGACAGGCTGAGCCTGAAGTTCCGGACGCCGGTGTCTGACGTGGTGTCCCTCTGGGAATCGGCCGAAGGGAATGTGCATCTGCTGGACGGGAACCGGATTGTCACCGTGGACGCCGCCGACAAGGTTTCCTCTGTCCCCGCCAGCGCCCATCCGGCCTTCTGGCACGGAGGACAGACCCGTCGGGGAACCGCTTATTTCCTGGCCCGGGAAAGCATCTGGATCTGTGGCAGCAACCTGGTTTTGAGCCAGCTTCCGGTCGATCTGGATTCTCCGGAATGCGTGTGGGAAGACGTGGAAGGCATCTGGTGGATCGGGACCCGGCGCCAGGGCCTGTTCCGTTACAACCCCGCCACCAAGGAATTGTCGCCGTTCCCGTTCGGAGGGGCCGGTTCCGACCATTCCATCCGGACAGTCACCGCCGACGGGCAGGGCAATATCTGGGTAGGGACCCGTTCCGATGTGACGGTCATCTCAAGGGCCGACGGAACCGCCCTTACTTTCAAGTCGCTCCCTGAACTGAATGGCGTCCTGTCTACCAACAACTGCCTGGTGACACCGGACAATACGGTCTATTTCGGCAACCTGTACCGGATTTTCGGATTCAGCGCCCAGACTCCGGAACTGAGCCGGGACATTCCCCTCAGCCTGGACGGCATCCTGGTGAACGGGGAAACCCTGATGGAGGATACTCCGGCGGAGCTGGTGCTGGAAAACGGACAGCGGCAGGTGGCCTTCTATTTTTCCGGCGATAATTTCGACACCAGTTTCCGCCCGGTGTACCAGTACCGCCTGGACGGGTTCGATACCCGCTGGATAGTGGCCGGAGACAACCTGAGGGCCGGCTATTCCAGCCTCCGTCCCGGAAAGTATACCTTCCGGGTGCGGGTGCAGCGGCAGGACGGCCAGTGGAGCGAAGGGGAGCTTTCCCAGAGGATCCGGGTAAAACCTTCCCCCTGGCTTTCGGGGCCGATGCTGCTGCTGTACCTTCTGCTGGCGCTCTCCGTATTGGGCCTTGGCGTCTACCTTTTCATCCGTCTTCGCATCAACAGGGAGCGGATGGAGATGGCGCAGGGTGAAAAACTGCTGAGCGAGCAGATGGCCCAGGAACGGACGAATTTCTTCACCAATGTCTCCCATGAGTTCAGGACGCCGCTTTCCCTGATTTACGGGCCTGTCCGCGAACTGGGCAAGTCGGCCAGCCTGTCAGTGGAAGACCGCAAGATGGTGGGAATCGTGGAGCGGAATGCCGAGCGGATGATCCGCCTCACCGACCAGCTCCTGCAGTTCAACCGTTCCGCCGCCAGCAGGGACTCGCTGTCCGTGATGAAGACCGACGTGGCCTTGCTGCTGAGGCAGATGCTGGAGAATTTCGAATACATGTTCCGCCAGCGCAGTCTCCATGTGAAGATGGAACTGCCCCAGTCCCTGCCGGTTTACTGCGACCGGGAAAAAGTGGAGAGGATTGTCTTCAACCTTATCAGCAATGCGGTGAAATATACTCCCGAGCAGGGGTCCATCACCGTGTCGGCAGCAGAGGATGAAGGTTCCGTGCGCATCAGTGTGGCCGATACAGGAATCGGTATTTCCCCGGAGAAGATGGCACGGGTTTTCGACCGCTTCGAGCGGGTGGGGGAGAAAGTCGGGGACAGCCTTCCCACGGGCTTTGGAATCGGCCTGAACTATGCCCGGCACCTGGCCCTGGTGCATAAAGGGTCGCTGGAGGTCCGTGGCAATGATCCCCTCGGTTCCGTCTTTACCTTCAGCTTCCCCTCCCGGCGGGAAGATTATGCATCCGAGGCCGTCTGGGAAGGCCATCCTGAAGAGGAGTCCGCACCGGCAGCCGGTGTGCAGCCGGATTCTTCCGACAGCGGCGAGGTGAATGTGCTGATCGTGGAGGACAATGCCGACATGCGCGAATACATCCGTACCCTGCTTGGAGAAAAATACCGGGTCATGACGGCCTCCGACGGCGAGCAGGCCTGGGGATGCATCCGGATATCGGCCCCGGACTTGATCGTGAGCGATATCATGATGCCCTTCAAAGACGGCTATACCCTTTGCAAGGAATTGAAAAACGACCCGGAATACTGCCATATCCCCGTAATCCTGCTCACGGCCAAGGCCGATATGGAAAATCAGATCCGCGGGCTGGAACTGGGGGCTGATGCCTATATCGGAAAACCCTTCGATCCGCAGCTGCTCACCGCCTCGGTGAAGAACCTCCTGGACAACCGGCGCCGGATGCAGCACATCCTCTCCGAGAGGCCGTCCGCCGTGGAAGAAATGGCCATGAGCAGCCACGACAAGGCCTTCCTGGAAAAACTGTATGCCCTGGTGGAAGAACATCTGGGCGAGGAAGACTTCAACGTGACCACCCTTGCCCTGGAACTGGGCATGAGCCGCACCAGCCTGTTCTCCAAACTGAAGGCGCTGCTGGGCCAGTCCCCGCAGGGATTCCTGATGGGATACCGTTTGAACAAAGCCATGGAACTGCTCAAAAAAGGCGACCTCAACGTGAGTGAAGTCGCCTATAAGGTAGGATTCTCTACGCTGACCGGTTTCTCCCGGTCCTTCAAGAACAAGTTCGGCGTGCCGCCGAGTTCGGTCTAGTTGGCCACCGGCCTGATATACAGGTTGAACGTGCGGGGCCGGGCGGGCAGCAGATACTGCTCCATCGGCCAGGAACCCCAGGAATTGATGCCGCCCACACCCATTTGGACCAGGTCTGCATGCACATAGGTGGCGCCGCGGCTGCGGTCGTTCTCGTGGGCCTTGGCCTTGAGTTCCAGCGAATGCACATGGGTGTCCAGGTCTTCCAGGGAGAAAGGAAGGGCCGATGCGCTGAACTGCGCGTCGGAGGTGAGTTCCAGCCCGAAACCGTCTGCCGCGAGCACCCGGAAGTTGCGGAGGCCCGTATGGGCGCCGGCTTCCTGGCTGCGCGGATAGCCGTAGTGGTACTGTTCGTTCACGCTCTGGCGGTAGCGGCCTAGGAGGGCGGCGCTGCAGCGGTCGCTGTAGTTCTCCCAGGGACCGAGACCCAGGAAGTCCACTTCGTCGAACCGGCCGTCCAGGGCGAAACGGAGGCCGAAGCGGAACAGGTTGGGGGCCTCCGACAGGGAGCCTGCGTCGCTCATGATTTCCGTCACCCGGATGCTGCCGTCGCCGCTGATGCTGTACACCAGCTGCAGGCCGGCCTTTCCGCCGACGGGCTCATATTCCACGGTGACTTTGCAGGTGTTTTCGTCTGACGAAGTGAGTACCCGGCGCACTTTGAAGGCGGGGTTCCGCCACAGGGCGAAGCGGGTTTCGAAGCGGGCTCCGAGGTCATTTTCCGTGAGTGCACGGTTAAAACAGGGCTTCAAAGGTTCTTTCAGATACTCTTTCCCGTTTACCTGATAGCTGCTCAGGAAACCGGTGGCCGGGTCGATGACGGCCTGCCAGGTCGCCAGCCTGTCCGACAGCGTGCCGGCATAGGTGAAAGTGCCCCGGAAGGTGGTTCCCTCGGCTTCGGGCAGGGATTCGCTGGCCCAGGAAGCGGGAGCGGTGCGGTCGCACAGCACCAGCTGGTCGTACGCGGCTTCATGTCCTGCCGGCAGCAGGTTGCAGGCCGATTTCATCTTGTAGCGGACGTTCAGCGTGACGAGGGCGTTCCCCGGCAGCTCGCCGATCCCGAGGTCCAGCGTACGGGTTTCCCCGGCAGGGATGTCCAGGTCCCAGACAATGCCGCTTCGCACCGGCTCGCCGTCGGCCTCCATCTCCCACTGCAGGTAATAGTTCTCCAGGCTTACGAAGAAGTTCTCGTTGGTGACTTTCACCTGGCCCGGGCGGGTGCCGGCGGCAGTGAGGATGTTGCGGTACTGGTAGCGGACCTCGTAGGCGTGCGGGTGCAGGGTGCGGTCGGCGGCGATGACTCCGTTGCAGTTGAACGAGCCGTCGGAGGGGTCGTAGTCGTTGAGGTCTCCTCCGAAGATGAAGATGTGGTCCGTGCCTTCATCGGCGGAAGGCCAGCGGAGGGCCTGGTCTACGAAATCCCAGATGAAACCGCCCTGGTAGGACGGGTATTTCCGCACCAGGTCCCAGTATTCCTTGAAGTTGCCCATGGAATTGCCCATGGCGTGGGCGTACTCGCACTGGATCAGGGGACGGTCGGCCTTGGCCAGGTAGCGCTCGCAGCCCTTGGGATCCAGGTACATGGGGCAGAAGATGTCCGTATTGCGGTCCAGGTCGGCCCGTTCGTACTGGACGGGACGGGTGGGGTCGTAGGCTTTGATCCAGTCGTAGCAGTCGTAGAAGTTCTGCCCGTTGCCGGCCTCGTTGCCCATGCTCCAGATAATCACGCTGGGGTGATTGATGTCCCGCTTGACCATGCGCTGGTCGCGGTCCAGGTGGGCGTCGTGGAAGAGTTTGTTCTTGGCCAGGGTTGAAGGGCCGTAGCCCATCCCGTGCGACTCGATGTTGCCTTCGTCCACCACATACAGGCCATACTGGTCGCAGAGGGCGAGCCAGCGCGGGTCGTCGGGGTAGTGGCAGGTGCGCACCGCATTGATGTTCAGTTCCTTCATGATGCGGATATCCTTGATCATGTCGGCCTCGGAAACGTTGTAGCCCTTGTACGGGTCCAGTTCGTGGCGGTCGGCACCCTTGATCAGGATGGGCTGTCCGTTCACCTTGAGCTGGGCGTTTTCGATGGTGACGGTGCGGAAGCCGAAGGGAATGGAAGTGCTTTCCGCCACGGAACCGTCGGCGGTGAGGGCCTTTACCTTGAGGCGGTAGAGGTTGGGCTCTTCGGCACTCCAGAGGGAAACGCCCTTCAGGCGGTCTTCCACAATGACTTTGCCCTTGACCGGCTTGGCGGAGTAGGTTCCGACCGTCCGCCCCTCAGCGTCGGTCACCTCGAATTCCACGAGGTGGATGCCCTTGGTGAGTTCGGCCGAAATCCGGAGGTCTCCATCCATCGACCCGGATACGTTCACGTCTTCCAGACGGTCGTTTTCACGGGTATAGAGTTCCACGCCGCGGGAGATGCCGGCGAAGCGCCAGAAGTCCTGGTCTTCCAGGTAGGTGCCGTCGCACCAGCGGAAGATTTCCAGGGCGATGAGGTTTTCTCCTTCCTTCACGTACTTGGTGAGGTCGAAACGGGCCTCCAGCTTGCTGTCCTGGCTGTATCCCACCATCTTTCCGTTCACCCAGACGCGGACGTTGGAGGTGGCCGAGCCGATGTTCAGGCAGACCTGCCTGCCCGTCCAGGACTTGTCCAGCGTGAAGGTGCGGCGGTACTGTCCCACGTAGTTATGTTCCGAAGGCACCTGCGGCGGATTGTTCTTGAAATGGCCGCGCCAGGGGTAGCCGATGTTCAGGTACATGGGGTCGCAGTATCCCTCCAGGTCCCACAGGCCGGGAACGGGGATGGTGTCCCAGGCGCTGTCGTCCAGCGACGGCTGCTCGAAGCCGGCGAGGCGGCTTTCCGGCGAGGAGTTGAAGCGGAACTTCCAGATTCCGTTGAGGATAAGGGTCTGCTGCTGGTCGGTTTTGAAGGTAGCCCGCATGGGCATCCTGTTCACCGCGAAGACGGCGGGGTTCTGCCAGTCTTCCGTCTTTGAGGCCGCGGACAGGGAAATGGCGGCAAGAAGGCCTGCCGTGAGGAGTGTGAGTTTGTGCATAATCAAAGAAGGGTTAGTGGTGCAAAGATAACAATTGTTTGGAGAAATCGGGAGGACGGGGAGAAAAGGGAACGAAGAAAAAAATATTTGATTGTAAATTCGGCAATATTGGCTATCTTTGCATAATATGGGAAAAAGGGCAACTATCATAGTGGTCACTGTTCTGGCAGTCATGCTGGCCGGGATTGCCTTTGCTGTCAGCAGGCTTTACCGGAACCCGTCCCCCGAACAGTCCGGGACTGTCCAGATCGCGGCGTCGTGGTCCGTGCTCACCGCCGTTCCCTCGGACGCCGTGGCCGTAATGGTATTCGACGGCTCCAAGGCGGCGGCGAAGGTCCTGGCCGATTCCACCGGTCTTCTCCAGGCTTTCCTGGCCCCTGGCAACAGCGCTTTCATGGCCTATCTCCGCAAGATGGACCGTGAACGGATGGCTGTGTCCCTCCATAACAGCGGGTCGCTGGTGCCGCTGGTAGCTGCCGAACTCCGCCAGGCCGATTCCGCCTCGCTGGCTTCCCTCCAGGCCGCCGCCGCCAAGGCCGGCCTCAGGACTGCCGTCAGCGGAGGCTTTCTCCTCGCCTCCCGTTCGGAGACGTACCTGAATGCATCGGCCCGCCATCTGGAAGAGGGCATGTCGGTGCTCTCCACAGACCGCCTGGGAGACCTGGTGAACGCTGTCTCCGGCGCGGCCGTCGCTTTTGTATCGCATGCCCATGCCGCCAAGGTGATGCAGGTGTATACATCGGCCCGGATGCGGCAGAAGGCCACTTTCGTCAAGAACCTCACCCCCTGGAGCGCCTACTCGCTGCAGGAGGCGGACCAGGACCATCTGGTCATCAAGGGCATGGCCCTTCCCGGCGAATCCGCCTCCAGCTGGTTCCTCTCCTATGAAGGCCTGCCTGCACAGGAAGCCCTGTTCCCGGAGGTACTGCCCTATTTCACCGCCACGGCCGTTTCCATCCCCGTGGCCGACATGGACGCGTTCCTCGAGTCCTGCCGTCGGTACCAGGACGGCAACGGACGCCTCACCCGCTATAACAGCGCCCTCAAGGCTCGTTCCGGAAGGCCGATGTCTCCGGAGGAGTGGCTTCGGGACATGCAACCGAAGGAGCTGGTGAAAGCCACCTTCCCCTCGGACGATGGCGACATCCGCGAGGTGCTGCTGGTCCGTTCGGCCAAGGACAAGAAACTGGGCCGGGAGGTTTCCAATCCCTACAGGGGATATCTGCAGGCCATCCTGGGCGATGATTTCGCCGTCGTAGACACGGTCTGTTCTGCGGTGGGCAGCCGCTGGAGCGTGTACGGCTCCGGCCCTGCCGTCCAGGCCTTCGCCGACCGTAAATTCCTGGAATACACCCTCAGGGACAGGCTCTCGGACGCATCTGTGAATGTCCCTTCCGGCCTGATCGTCTACAATTCCTTCTCGGAGAATCCCGAGATGGCCACGGAGCTTTTCACCGGGGAAGTCTCGGAAAAGCTGCTGGCTTTTGTCCGGGGAGCAGGCTATGCTCCCGCTTTCGTAAGCACGGACCTGTCCGGTGCCAATCCGTCGTTCCGCATCCGGGTGGAGAAGCGCGCCCTGAAGGGCACCAAAGTGCAGGTGCTGGAGCGTGACACCACCGTGGTGGTGCCTACAGGCCTGTTCCCGGTGCAGAACTATACCACCGGGAAAACCAATTATCTGTACCAGAACGACCACCTCTCCATCTGCCTGAACGACGAAAACGGCAAGGGAGTCTGGGGCATTCCTTTCAAGGAGCGCCTCTGCGGAAGGGTGGAAAGCATCGACTATTACAACAACGGCAAAATCCAGTTCCTGTTTGCGGCCGGGTCCAAGCTCTATCTGCTGGACCGTCTGGGCCACTGGGTGAACGGATTCCCCGCAGAACTGGGCAAACCGGTGCTGCTGGGCCCTGCCGCGTATGATTTTACCGGAGCTCACGGTTATACCGTGATGATTCTCCACAAAGACAATACCCTGGAAATGTATAACCTGCACGGTCGGAAACCGGACGGCTGGAAGGGTATCTCCGCCCCCGAGACGGTGAAATCCCTGCCGGAACTGGTGGAAGCGGGCGGTAAATCTTACTGGGTGGTCCGCACGTCGGTCCGCACCCTGGTATACGGTTTCTATGGGGGAGACCCTCTGACCCGGGAAGAGGGCGGAAAGATGATCAAGCCGGATTCTCCCGTGACGCCCAAGGGAAAGGGCATCTCGGCGGAATGCTACGACGGACGCACCCGGGATTTTAAATTGAACTAAAACCTACTTTTTGATATGGAATTCAAATCTGTCAACAAGATTCTCCAGGACAGCATGGTCCGGAACTGGGACAGGCCGGCGCTTACCAACTACCAGGGCATGACCCTGGCCTACAGGGACGTGGCGCGCCGGATGGCAAAACTGCACATCGCCTTCGAGCAGTGCGGTCTCCGCAAAGGAGACAAGGTGGCCATCTGTTCCCGCAACCAGGCCAACTGGGGCGTCTGTTTCCTCGCGGCCATTACCTATGGTGCCGTGGCAGTCCCTATCTTGCACGAATTCAAGCCCGGAAATATCCACTATCTGGTCAACCATTCGGAAGCACGGGTCCTTTTTGTGGACGAAGTGATCTGGGAAGGCCTGGCGGCCGACGAAATGCCTGACCTCTCCGTTGTGGTGCAGATCAATACCCTCAAGTTCCTCTATGCCGCCACCCAGGAACTGGCCGATATCCGCGAACATCTGAACGAGACTTTCGGCAAGCGCTATCCCAACAACTTCGAACCGGAAGACCTCGACTACTACGAGGATTCCCCCGAGGAACTGGCCATCATCAACTACACTTCCGGTACTTCCGGCTTCTCCAAGGGCGTCATGCTCCCTTACCGGGCCCTGTACTCCAACATCGAGTTCGCCGCCAAGGATGCCTGCCCCATGCTCAAACCGGGCATGAACGTGGTTTCCATGCTGCCCACGGCCCACATGTACGGCATGATGTTCGAATTCCTCTACGAGATGACCATCGGCATGCATGTGCATTTCCTGAGCCGTGTCCCCAGCCCCAAGATCATCATGCAGGCCTTCAGTGAAATCCACCCGGACATCATCATCGCCGTTCCGCTGGTGATCGAGAAGGTGTACAAGACCAAACTGAAACCCCTCATCGACAAAACCAAATACTACCGCCGCATCCCTGTGCTGGACAAGGTGATCGAGAAGAAGTTCTGTACGGAACTCACCTCGGCTTTCGGCGGCCAGTTCGAGGAAGTAATCCTGGGCGGCGCCGCCTTCAACCCGGAGGTGGAGAAGTTCCTGCACAAGATCGGCTTCCATTATACGGTAGGATATGGCATGACGGAGTGCGGCCCGATCATCGGCTATGCCCACTGGGACAAAGTGAAGGTGGGTTCCGCCGGCCGCGCAGCCCTCAATATGCAGATTCGCATCGACTCCTCGGATCCCCGCCGCATTCCTGGCGAGGTGCAGGTGAAGGGCCCCAATGTCTGCCTGGGCTATTTCAAGAATGAGGATGCCACCAAGGCTGCCTTTACCAGGGACGGCTGGTTCAAGACCGGCGACATGGGCGTACTGGACGAGGACGGCTACCTGTTCCTCCGCGGCCGCTCCAAGTGCATGGTCCTGGGCCCTTCCGGTCAGAATATCTATCCGGAAGAACTGGAAGCGGTGATCAACAACTTCAACTATGTCGTGGATTCGCTGGTCGTGGAGGATGATGGCGGCCTCACCGCCCTCATCTACCCGGACTGGCACCAGGGAGAACTGGACGGGATGCCGCGTTCCGCCTTCAAGAAACGGATCACGGACATGCTTCCGGCCATCAACCAGGAACTGCCCAACTATGCGCAGATTAAGAAGATCGAGCTCATGCCCGAGGACTTCGAGCGCACCCCCAAGAAGAGCATCAAACGCTACCTTTATCAGAGGACATAACGTATGAAATTCGACCACAGCTATTTGGAAATGGCCGAGATCTGGGCCCAGAATTCCTACTGCAAGCGCCGGAAGGTGGGGGCCCTGCTGGTCAAGGACAGGATGATCATCTCGGACGGCTACAACGGGACGCCTTCCGGTTTTGAGAACGTCTGTGAAGACGAAGACGGCGTAACCAAGCCCTATGTCCTCCATGCCGAGGCCAATGCCATCACCAAGGTGGCCAAGTCGGGCAATAGTTCGGAGGGCGCCACCCTGTATGTGACGGCTTCCCCTTGTGTGGAATGCGCCAAGCTCATCATCCAGTCCGGCATCAAGCGGGTGGTCTACCGGGACGAGTACCGGCTTACGGACGGGATAGACCTGCTAAGGAGAGCCGGAATAGAAGTGGAACAGTCTCAATAACAGGCCTATGCAGAAAAAGACAGGTATCCAACTGATCCATTTGCTTTTAGGCGTTGCCATCGGAATGTTGGTGACGCTTTCCATTGTGAAGTATCTGGAAAGCCGTCACAGGTTGAAGGCAAGGTATCAGGACTGGGCCAAACTGAACCTCATCCTGGACATGGTGGAGAAGAACTATGTGGACACGATCGACATGGAAGCTGTGACGGATGCTGCCGTCATTGCCGCCTTGTCCAAGCTGGATCCGCACTCGCTTTACCTTCCGCCGGTCCAGCTCACTGCCTCCCAGGAAGAACTGGCCGGCAACTTCGACGGCATCGGCATCCAGTTCAACGTTCCTAACGACACGGCCGTGGTCCTGGAAGTGATTTCAGGCGGTCCGTCGGAAAAAGCCGGGCTGCTGCAGGGTGACAGGCTGCTCAAGGTGGACGACCAGGTAATAGCCGGCGTCAACTTCCCGCAGGACAGCATGGTCCGCCGCATGAGAGGGCCGTCCGGTTCCAGGGTCACCATCCTGGCCAAGCGCGGCAACGAGGAAATCCCGTTCGAGATTATCCGGGGAAAGATTCCGGTTCACAGCGTGGATGCTTCCTTCATCGTGAGGGACGGCATCGGCTATATCCGCCTCTCCAAGTTTTCCCGGTCCACATACACCGAGTGCCATCAGGCGGCGGAGGATCTTGTGGACCGAGGTATGAAACACCTGATCCTGGACCTGCGGGACAACACCGGCGGTTATCTGGACCAGGCACTCAAGCTCAGCAACGATTTCCTGGAAAAGGGCAACGTCATCGTCTATCTGGAGGGTCTGCACCGTTCCAGGGAGATGTTCAAGGCCGACGGCCGCGGCAGTTTCAAGGACATGGGCCTGACCGTGCTGATCAACGAGAATTCTGCATCGGCCAGTGAAATTGTCGCCGGGTCGATCCAGGACAATGACAGGGGACAGGTGATAGGCCGACGTTCCTTCGGCAAGGGCCTGGTGCAGGAAGAATACGACTTCACGGACCATTCCGGCCTGCGGCTCACCGTCGCCCGGTACTATACGCCCAGCGGCCGCTGCATCCAGAAACCCTACAGCTCGGATTATGAGTACGATATCTACAACCGCTATGCTGCAGGGGAGATCTTCTCGGCAGACAGCGTGAAACTCAACACTTCCGACCTCCACTATACCCGTGGCGGAAGGTCGGTGTATGGCGGCGGCGGCATCATGCCGGACGTCTTCGTCCCGATGGATACTACCCGCGCCACCACATTCTACCAGCAGTGCAACCGGAAAGCCACCCAGGTCCGTTTTGCCGCATCCATATTCGACCGCTACCAGAAACGGCTGTCCGCCATCGCCAAATATCCGGAGATGGACCGTTTCTTTGCCGATGTGGACGTAGCCCGGGAGTTCCGGACCTTCGCCTCCCGGGAGGATGGCATCACCGCCACCCAGAAGGAGTGGGAGGACACGCTGCCTTATCTGCTTCCCCAGCTGCAGGCTCTCGTAAGCCGCTATTCCAAATTGGGAGAGAATGCTTTCTACAAGTACTATCTGCCTGTAGACAATACGGTGAAAGTGGCACTGAAAGGAATATAATTGACTTTTTTGGTTGGTGACGACGGCCGCTGCTCTGCCGCGTTGACACGAAATCGGCCCTGGAGTGCTCTGCGGCCGTCAACGTGGCAAGGTTCTTGGCCGATAGAGCCCGATTCGTTGCCGCGTTGCCACGAAATCGGCCCTGGAATGCCCTGCGGCCGTCAACGCGGCAAGGTTCTTGGCCGATAGAGCCCGTTTCGCTGCCGCGTTGACACGAAATCGGCCCTGGAAAGCCCTGCGGCTGTCAACGCGGCAAGGTTTTGGGTCGATAGAGCCCGATTCGCTGCCGCGTTGCCACGAAATCGGTCCTGGAATGCCCTGCGGCCGTCAACACGGCAAGGTCTTGGGCCGATAGAGCCCGATTCGTTGCCGCGTTGACACGAAATCGGCCCTGGAGAGCCCTGCGGCTGTCAACGCGGCAA
>ERZ842401.1380-NODE-1380-length-34944-cov-9.132191_pt1 | contig 34944 bp, 33 predicted proteins | sample MGYA00521270_ERZ842401 | MGnify/ENA primary metagenome ERZ842401 (study PRJEB31892, sample SAMEA3878208) | bioreactor metagenome | biome: Moose rumen | place: Sweden | collected 2011-10 | study: EMG produced TPA metagenomics assembly of the PRJEB12797 data set...
TGATGGCACCTGTGCTGTCGCCGAATAATCCTCTCGTTTCATTCTCTTTATCTCCTAAGCTTCCACGAAAAAACATAATGATGGTGTCCATCTCGCTCAATGCCACGAAATAAATAGCCAGCACCACAACGAGTGCTACAATCACGATATAGAGGTAGTGCTTTTTATCTTGCATCGAAATATCTGTTCAAGTCAAAATATTGTGCATAGTCAGGGGTCCACGGCAGATTCATCAGGAAGTCCTTGATTTCACCACCATGATTACCACCAACAAACACACCGTCTATCATCGACTGCCAGTAGCCGCCAATATTCGAATAAACACCTTTCAGTTCCTCGTATGTAAAGGCCGGATTAAAGTTCCCGTCTATCCTCAACCCCGCTCTGCCCAACACCTCTTCGTTTTCCATCCTCGAATCACCCATATTTTCCGACAAATTACGCATGAATCCCTGCTCCGATACCGCATCTTTTGGAAACGACTGTATCTTTCTCAGCAGGAAATCCTCTTTCGGGGCAAGTTTTTCACCGCCCTCGAATCTGTCATAGATGACTCTCGACAACGTAGCGTCGTGGTTAAACACAAAACCGTTTACCACTGCCATCTGGTTAAAATCGTATTCAGGACTGATATTCAGCAGGAAAGTTTTTTGCTGCAGAGTTCTAGGGAAGATAAGCCTCCCCAAAGAGGACAGTCCTATCGTCATCGAAAACGGCATCCGCAGCTCAAACGCATATATCACGCCCATTCCCGTTGTCACAGGAGTGTACTTCCCGCTCTCTGCATCATATTCCGTCACTGCGTAGAAAGCAGCCACATCCAGATCAGAGGTCAGGCCCACAAAAGGAGTCGGCTGGTCGTATGCGTATGCCAAGCCAAAGGGATTCTCCATCACCAGTTTTTTTCCATTGGGTAATACGATGCCATTCTTCAGCATCTTATAAAGTGGAAACGACTCGATGGCAATTTCAAAGTCAGACCGTTTCACATTTACAGGAATAATTTTCTCCCTCACCTCTGGTCCATGCCCAATGATTTCTTTCTGCCCATATCTTGTACGGAACACCTCATGATAATGGGAATCCCCTCTAAATAGGATGCCCTGCCTCGTGATATTGGGTTTCAGCGCATAACGCCCACTTGCCAGTCTGTTAAGTACGTACTCATCCCTGCTGTCAACAATTCTGTCAACAGGCGATAGATGAAGCACCGGGAAACGCTCAACTGCATTTCTCAGCATCATTAGCAGTTCATCTATTCTGGCATGATTTTGCGGAAGTAGTACAGGCATTGTTCCTGATTCGCTCCTATATGCTCCTTCTAATTCTCAAACAACTCCGGCAGCCGGCTCTCATTCTTGAAGAACGGATGCTCTTGTTTCGACAGATACTCTTTGGTGTCATCATAGCTACGATGCATCACTATCTGCTGCCAAGAATCCTGATATACGATATCCTTTAGATGAGGATACTCCGTCTGATAGAAACTGCTTGTGGAGAGTGCGGCTATTAGGTTCGTCCGCTCCACCAGTTTGCGATGCTCCTCTATGATGGCTTTCTGCTCATCATCATCCTTGTAGTAATCCATCATCTCTATGGTCATAGTCTTATATTCCTCGTAGGTGTTAAACATCGTCCGCATCACATCTATATCCGCTGTCAGCAAGACCTCTCCGCTAAGATTGTCATCCCGTTTAACAGTCCACCGCAACCAGTTTCCAAGGTCTTTCCGTAACAGCGGCACCACCAGCTGATACTGCGATTGATAATAGGGCAGATATTCCAACACCTCTATCACATGGTATTGATTCCCCATGCCATCCTTCGGTTCGATATCAACTAATCTCTGAAACAGAACACCTGCCACATCATACACCCAGTTTTCAGGCACTACTTCATGCGACACGCTCACCATCATCATACCATACACCACTGCCGTTAGCTCCCTCGGACACGGAGTGGTCTTGGCATACTCCGTGAACTCTTCCTTACCGGCATTCCCCTCAGAATTCCTTATTTGATGCAGAAGAAGCAGGTACAGCTCATGATGGTTCTCCACATAGTTATATGGATTGTTCTGTTTCCTTATTTGTCCGAAAGTCGCCACAGTAATCGCATCCTCTTTTAACAGTCTGTCTATCGGACTCTTGATGATGTCATTAGGTCTGAATTTAATCATCACCTCACACACCTTGGCCATTTCCGTTATGGAAATATCGCTCAAATGATGCGAAAGCATAAATGCAATACCCTGCCGTCCATCTTTTATCCAACCATACACCTCAGAATATACTCGATTCTTCTTGATAGCATCCTCCATCTCCTGTTTTGAGAGATAGCTGTCATCATACATATCAGGGAACATCATCTGCAATCCTCCAGGACATACATACTCACAATCTGCGGCTATCTCACTGTCAAACAGCATAGCCAGCAGTTCCTTCGTATGCTCATTGCCTATCTGTTTCATCTCAGCCTTCACCACGTAGGCCATCATGTCATCCCACTCATTCTTTGTTTTCAGATACGAACTCGGATTCTCTTTTATTCGTTGCCACACATAAAGATCATAGTGCTTCAGCAGCTCAAACTTCACAAAAAATGGGAAATTAAAAAAGCACCGCTGTCTGATGTTGCTCATGCCAAGATAATCCTTGTGCATCAGATTGAAGAAATGTTTCAGCTCCCTGATGGTGGTGATATAGTCCGTTAATGTAAGGCCGCCAAACACCTCTGTTTCCTCATCGTAATCTTCAAAAGTTTTCAGCTTTTCCTTGGCCAGTTCCACCATCTTATCCTCAGAGACAGGCTGCAGGTCATGTTTCACATTGAATATCTTGTCAAGAAACTTATCTCCTTGTCCATACTCCTTCAACAATTCTTTTGCCACTGTGTCATCGTAGGCCACTACATATATCAGGTTGGGAAATCTTGCCGTCATCCTCACCAGTTTCATCACACTCAGAAAATCTTCCTTCCCCACTCTGTCAACGTCATCAATAAATGCTACTATAGGCTGCTCTAGCATACCCATTGCCTCGCTTACTGCCTCCAGACTGTCTTGCAGCGTATCTTTCCCTGCTGTAAACAAATGCCGTAGAGCATGTACTATCAGCGGAAACCATCCAGTGATATTGCTGATACTAAGCGAGCGGATATACATTTGCAGACTGTTCACGCCTATACCCTGTTGATGCAGGTGCGCATCCAAATGTCTCAGAAAGTGCTGCGTCACCTCTCCGTCGCTACAGAGCCAAGGAGAATAATCAAAATAGGTTATCTTCCTCACATTCAGACTTTCCTTCATATAGTATATGAAAGTAGTCTTTCCTGCACCCCATGTGCCTCTTATGGCTACTCCCAAGGTGGAGTTATACTTATTTTTCTCATCAAGTATAAATCTACAAAGACGGACAGCTTCCTCTATTCGACCAAGCTCATCTTTTGGATGGGTATCATCTGCTTCAAACAGTGGGTCTTGCTTTGGCTCACCTTCTGGAACGCTTTTCTTGCTCGCCAATGCTTTCAACGAACTTACGCCATCCTTCAGCAGCGGCATCAGCCACCAAAGTCCAAACACCGCTGCTGCCACATCAGCGTATGCAAAGGTATTCCAGCAATGAAACAACGTAAAGCCCTCCCTTTGATATAAACAAGCATATCCATATAAAAGTAGAGCAAGCAATGGCCACAGAAACCTTGAAATGCCAAAGAACGACTGCCACGTCTGTAGCCTTCTCTCCACCAGCAACCACGCAGCAACAGCTAATCCCGCAATAACTACCAGCCAATCATTCGTTGCAGACGAATGCACCCATTGCAAGTGACACCCTATCCATTTGGTATATAGCATATACAGTTTCCCCATACATGCTATTTCCATCAATACGATGGCTGTTATGATTAGGATGTTTCTAAGTACACGCATAATAGCTTACCGTTATACTTCTAAAATTCCATCAGCCTCATGCGGCACGAATGGCCCCTCTTTACATTCGAAGATAACGGAATCTGGCTCCATCGCTTCCAGATTATGCCACACATTCTTTGGTATATTCACCCCATAGCGACCTTCCTCTTGGCAGAGTACGACACTTTCTATCGCTAAACCATCATCGTTGTAAGTGGAAACCTTTACCTTTCCACGAAGCACAACGAACGATTCATCTTTTGTTGGATGCCTATGGATTGGAACAACCGTTCCTGGCTCCACAGCATTCAGGAACCGATGACACTTGTCCTCCAACGACTGATGGAAGTTGTAGTTCATCCGCAAACGAGGTGATTCTTTGGCCAGCGCTGATACTTCATCCAATAAATCCCTATTGATTATCTTCATCCTATTTCGTTATCGTTATGGTTATCGTTGCAAAAGATTATCCTTCCCCTCTCATTGCACTCTTGAATCCATTTACCAAGATGTGAAAAGAGAACTGCAATGAATCCTGTGGAAATATCCTTGCATGATGATACAAGTCTTTCACTCTCATCCACATTGAGCAGAATTTCCTCAACAAGAACGGATACTTGCTATAATAGCTCATATCTCTGTTATGACCGAAGTTTCCTGACATCAGAATAAAGTCCTTTATCCTCTCCGCCTTCCGCCTCAATCTCATGTCGATTACACATCTGCCATCTTCCTTCAAACTTCTAACATCGAGAAATGGCATTGCTTCCTTTGGCATTCCCAGATAATCGACAGCCAAAGCCCCAAACGCTCTCCATTCCGTCATTAGGCCAGCTCTTTTTATCCGTGATTCCAACAATCGTAAATCCAATTTTTCACGATAAGTATAAAGCAATCTACACCAGTCGCATATTTGTCTCAGCCCAACCCCCTCTTTGTAGAAATGCTGCAAGATATGAGTAAACACATAGAAAGCATCGTTCTCCGCTTTTAGCAAAAACACCTGCACACCATTATTATCCCAAGATCTTACAGCCCCACCATAAAATGTATCATAAAGGACATCATCAAGTTCCCTTTCTATTCGCCTAGACAGCCCACAGTATAAACGTCCATGCTGTTCTACCACCCAATTATCGATTGTCATACCAAGGTGTTTCTCTCGCACATACTCCTCTTCTACAGTCGATGCCGAGGGAGCCAAGATTTTCTTTGCTTTTTCATAGTTGGTATCACTTAAAAACAAATCAATATCCCCAGATGCTCTCCATAATGGTTTCTCATAACATTGAGCTATGCCTTGACCCTTTACAAGCAATGCATATACATCTTCTTTCCTTAACTTTTCTATGAGACGTGCCACAAACAAGTTCATTTCCTTGTTCTGTTGCTCTATTTGCAGAGTACTACCTATCAACTGAAGCAATACTTCCTGCGGCACTTTCACGTCCGTCACATGCTCCAGCCCTGCAGTTACCAGCCCAACTACGGACTGCTCCTCAGCGAGTCGCATTATTTCGTCAAAATCCGTGGTTCCGTATTTCTGTAATTCCACGTCTTTCTCCCAAAGACCGGCCTTCACCAGTTCCAAAAAATATTTTTGACTGTCTGTCATTTATCCTTCTAAAAAACTCAACACGCAAGCCGCTATTGCCGCCTGCATGTCTCTTCTTTTTATTTTAGTTTTATCACGTTTTGTATTTGTCTCTCTTGAACGAACTTCCCTCTATTCAAGAACACATCCACTTCTTGTGCCTCTTCTCCTGTTTCGAACGAAATCACTTTCATATTCTCAACCTTTACTCTTGGCAACCTCTTCACTGCCAGCTCTCGACGTGCATTCACTTCGCCTGACAGACTTCCGGTGTTCACCAAATAGTTCTTCTCTGTAGTTGTATAAAACTCACAATCCGTGAAATCAACGTCAAACTCAGTATAGGCATTATAGGATGTTTCTATCAGTACTGGTGTGAAGTTGCGAAACTCACAATGTTCAAACGTAACACGCCCATACACCGATGAGAATTGATTGTATAGGTCAAAGAATTTCACATTCTTGAAAGTCACATCCCTGCCATAACAGTGTATGTCAAAGCGGTTTATTTCCGAGTCCTCTATAAAAGCCGTGTTCACATTATTATTCCCGAAGACGCCCCAGTTCCCGTTACCATAAAGCCTCTTGGCTTTAAAATTCCACACATTGTTCAACGAAAATCCGTAGCCATACTTCCCCTTCTGAGAGTATGTTCCATTGATTCTCACATCAGTAAAAGTCACATTAGTTGAGTTTGTGATACTCAAAACCCTGTCCCCACTTAATTCACTTTCTGATGTATTTACCGTAAAATTTGTAATGCGTACATCATCATAACCCGATATTCCGCATATCCTCGTGATGGCAGTAGAAGCCGCATCCCGTTTAATAATTAAGTTCTTTACTTCTATGGGATGCGAATTTGCCACGATATATTTACATTTAGGGTTCGAATCCGCATTGTTATAAGGCATCGTAACTGTGTTCTTGGCATGTCCATTTTCTATCAGTAGTATATCTTGACGCTGATGGCCGTAGCTGTAACCACGGCGGTTTTCCACCCAGGGCTTTTCATCTTCTATGATGAGCAGACATTTTCCTCTCCTCAGTTGTGAATACGAATGAAAATCGCCTTCATCAATAGCCTTACCAGTTACGTTAATATCCGCACTCTTTGCCGTTGCAGTAAACAGCCACCCATTATTTTCTGTATTTCTCACGCAGATAGTGCATCCTTTGAAGTCATTCTTCTGGGTCAACGGTATAGCCTTTGCACCTTTAGGTATTTCTAATTCTATTCTCTTTATACCGCTATAGTCCACATCCACGCCTTTCGCCACTGCCGCCTGATGCGTTTTCAATAGCACTTCGTAACGCTCCACGCCAGTTCTGGCTCCTTTCAATCCAAACTGATTAGGCGATATATCATTCCTCTGTCTCACGCTGTTGGTGACACCGCAAGACAACATACAAAACGCAGCAAATAGAGCTACAATAAAACGCAAACAATGATTCCTCAAACTCGCTAATTCTTAATGAACGGCAATTTAAGTATCCCAATCAAACTCCCCCATCCATACGACAGATGGAGCACAAAGAATGTTGTGAGTAAATAGAAAAAGTTCAAGTGCTTCTGAACCGCCAGTTTTAAGCTGACAGCAGACAACAACCCCGTATATGCCAACAACGATGCAGCAGAAACCAGCGCAAACGGCCAGCAAACAAGCGCCAAAAGCAACGGCACTATAAGCGACAACAGGAATAGCAACGGAATGAAGTGACGCAATGATAACGACGAGAACATCTTAGTGTAATACACAGTTAGAATGTTCCACTTCCCATTCCCATAGTTATTCTTTGCCAATGCCCTCCAAGTCTCTCGTGCTAAATACGTACAGTAAGTGTCAGGCAGAATATAAATCTTACCGCCTCCTCGAATAATGCGCTTGTTTAGTTCTATATCCTGATTACGAACCAACCGCACATCATACTTACCATACTTCTCAAACACATCCTTGGGCCAGCAGCCAAAAGGGACCGTTTCCACCTCCTGCTCATGGTCTATGCCTGTACGGAATGTAGAGTTTCCCACACCGAACTTATTCCCCAGCACCTCTCGTATCGCAAGTGTCTTGGGGGTCTTGTTCAACACATCCGTCTTGCATACCGTTCCTACATTGTCAGCATGAAGCCTACGAAGCCCGCTAACTAACACCGAGAAATAGTCTGGCTGATACGAAGCATGAGCATCCAATCGCATGATAATCTCACCACGAGCAGCCTCAATGCCACGATTCATCGCGTAAGGAACTATCTTGTCCGGGTTGTCAATCAAGCGTATAAAAGGATATTGAGTGGTATAAACCGCCACAATATCCCTAGTCTTATCTTTGCTCATACCATCCACCAACAAAATCTCCAAGTCATCCTTGGAATAATCCTGCTGCAATAGCGAATCAAGGAATTGAGCAATATACTTCTCCTCGTTATAAATTGGACAAATTACTGATAGCATAATTCGATTAATGATGTAAAACTTTTACTTTAACTGTATCGTATGAAGAACCCAGCACTCCCTTCACGATGTTCAATAAGTGCCACTTTAGAGCCATCTTCTGCCGCATCCTTTTACTCTCCACAATGCGAAGCACATCCTGTGTGGTCATAACATCATGCACCACATAGCGGCCAATTACCTTGTGCATCTTATACTGCTGTATCTTAGTGGTTGGCTGAGAGGTATATATATCCGTATATCCACAGCTTATCGCCTCATCCATGATAACCTTAGAGGCATATCCATTAGGTATAGAGAGCGTCAATGCCGTATCTCCTATGATTCCTCTCAGTACCTCAGATGATTTCCGCCACTCGTCTCGTACTTCATCTCGTGATAGTTTCGTAAAGATTTCCGGATGCGTATGTGAGTGTGATCCAATAACATGTCCTCTATCCGCAAGTTCCTTCACCTGTGAAGCTGTCAAGAAACCAGGAGTCCCGATGTACTTTGTACTGATAAAGAAGACACCCTTCCTGCCATACTTTTCCAAGATCGGAGCCGCCTTGGTATAGAACGATCCCCCCCCATCATCAAAAGTAAAGACCACATCCTTTCCCTTCAGGGCTTTCACCTGCTCCTCAAAGGCTGTCTCCTCAACTTTATATTGAAAAGCATTTTTATTTTGAAAACCACTTGATTTGTCAGATGTACTGACAATATCGTGGTACATTAAAACAATACTCATGTCAATGTTTCAGTTTATCCATCATCCACATAATGTAGAGACGGTACTTTTTAATTATCGTGTCTTGTATTATCTTTATTAAACGGTGCCGCTTCATGCTCTTCCACGGTTTCTCGTCTTCCGGGGCATAATACTTGAAAACTGTGGCTCTTGCCTTATCCTCCTTCCACTGTTTGCGACTTATTGTGCCATTCCATACATTGGCCACATCATAAATTTCATCAATATACCATCTGTCTTCATTTACCACAGTTGGGATTTGCGAATAGTCCTTACCTATTGCATCATAATACCATGCTAATGGGATATTCGCACCCGCTTGATGAAAAAAGTGAGACGTGCCATCGTTTCGCAAGTTTACCTCAAAGAAATACGCATTCCCTTTATATAAGCCATATTCAAAACTGAACAGCCCGCAATAATCAATTTCTCCCAAGAAGCGTTCAATACTTGCTCTGTCAATATTTTTAGGCAGAACAGCAGTGACTAAGCCATGCGAGGTCTCTCCTGTCCTGCAGAAACGGTCTCTTACGATTGTACCTGCAATCTCGACCGTCCCGTCCTTCATCCTACAGCCATACACCAATGCGTCGTATTCTTTGGGTATATACTGTTGGAGAATAAACTCAGACTCTTCTCTCACATATTTTAAAGCATTTGTCAGTTCCTTTTTATTCTTGCAAATCTTAAATTTAAACTCATTACGATGTCCCGCTGTGGTATGTGCCGGTTTGATGATACATGGATAGAGCACTTCACTTATTTCCGTTGTCTTGCGACAAATTCTTGATTGTGGAACCAGGAAACCCAACCTATGGGCTAAGTCCGTCATTACGTTCTTATCATCAATCCTTGATAGCAATCCGGCTTCTTTAGTGCCTGGGATGATAAAGAGCCTTTCAAGTTCTGTTTTATGCTGGTCAATAAATTCAATAATTTCATCGCTTGGTGTAAAAATGACAGGCTTACCGCTCTCGTTCTCGTAGTGTTCCAGCAAGTACTCGAAACCATCCTCAATGCTTTCGGTTATAGCATATTCACCGAACCATTTGCTTGCAGATGCGCAACCGCAAGGCTTGCCCATCATCAAAAAGAAAATCTCTCTTCCTCCGCCTTTCAGTTGCCTTAAGAGTCCAAGCGTGTTGTAGTTGTCTCGTCCCCAAATGATGATTTTATTGTTTAAACCCGAGTTTGTTGAGACTCCAGAGAATATAGGGTCTGTATCTGTTGATGAGGTAGTTCTTGAGTATACGGACTTTACCCCCCCCATCTGTGCTTTATATGGCTTCAAATCAGTTTCGTCGTAATATTTGAAAACTGTTGCTTCCTGCCTCTCTTTCTCCCATTGTTGGCGGCTGATTACGCCCCGATATACATTTTCTATATCCGACACCTCGTCAATAAACCATTTTTCATCATTTACTTCTGTACGAATCTTGCTATAATCCCCTTCTGTCATACTCTTTACCCATGCCAAAGGTATATTCGCCCCCGCTTGATAGAAATAATGTGAGCAGCCATCATTGCGGAAGTTGAATTCAAAAAAGTATGCTTTGCCGTCATAGATGCCATATTCTACACTGAACAAGCCGCAATAATCAATCTTCTTCAAGTACTGCTCAATAAGGTTCACATCTATACTATTAGGTATATTATTGGTAACAAGCCCATGAGAGCCATCACCACAGGATATGAAACGGTCTTTCAGCAGTACCCCCGCAATTTTTACCTGTCCGTCGCCCATCCGTGCACCATAAACCAATGCAACACTTTCCTTAGGAATATACTGCTGCAAGATAAACTCCGAATCTCTTCTTACAAATCTGAGCGTATTCTTCAGCTCCTTTTCGTTCTTACAGACCTTAAACTTAAACTCGTTCCGATGGCTTTTATTTATGTGACTTGGTTTAATAATACACGGATAATCAATATCCTTTAAATCTTCATCCTTATGGATTATCCGAGATTGAGGTACAGTGAATCCAATCTTCCTGGCCAATGCCGTCATCTCGTTCTTGTTGTCCATCCTTGTCAACAAGCCACTTTCTTTTGTCCCAGGCACAATGAAATGTTTTTGGAACTCTTCTTTATGCTGGTCAATATATTCAATGATGCCATCTCCAGGGGTGATAATAATGGGCTTGGGGTTGAGATTCGAGAAATGTAAGAAGAGATAGTCTGCACCCTCCTCTATCGTTTTGGCCTCAGCATATTCTCCGCACCACCGACTTTGGGACGCACAGTTTCCCTTCCCTTCGTGAATAAGAAAGAAAAGGTCATAGCCAGCCGACCCTAACTGTCTCAACAGGCCAAGGGTATTGAAGTTGTCAATACCCCAGATAATGATTTTACTGTTGTTTACTTCCATGAAATTCTTATAATCCTCTTTCAGGCCTGTAAATAGTTTGCCACCTCTTTTACAAATTCCGTATTATCGTTAACGGCATTATTATTAGGTATATTGGCACAGTTTCTTCGCTTCGCCTCAATAGCATCGACCGTCAGCTGATTTACTAAACTAATAACATCTGACTCTTTTGTTGTGTCCACCTCAAATCCGACTCCCATTTCCATAATTTTGTCTGCGAGGAATGTTCCCTTCGAAGCAATGATGGGGGTCTCAAAATAGATGGCTTCATACAACTTGTTGGGTTCTGCAAAGCGCACGTTGATGTATTCGGTATCGTATGTGCTAAGTACGGCATCTAAACTTCCATAGATCTCGGGCAAGTCTCCCGGGCTTTTGAATGCTCCGTGATAATGATAGTTCGGGTATTGTTGAAGGGCTTCAAACGCCTCAATATCCTGTTTGATAGGACCTCCAAAGACATGAAACTCATGTTGTGGAAATCGTGCGCAAAACACATTGATGAAATCCCTGACAGCTTTAAAACGTGGTACGCCTACAAAACCAAGAACAAGATGGTTCGCCTCCGTCTTCCTCTGCTGTGGCAAGGTCAGTTCTAATACTTTCTTGTCAAGTTTGTTAGGAATAAGAACAGAATTTATTGGAGTATTCTCACCAAAATGATAACGGATGAATCCTTCCGATGTAAATACGGTCTTGTACGATTTCCTGATAAGGCGTTTGTCAAGCTTCTCTAAAAGTGTTCTCAGTATCTTACTTCCTAAATAGGTATGTGTGAGGTCCGACTCCTCATAGATATATTCAGCTGACGGGTAGATAAAATGAAACAACATCATCAGATCGAGACTGAACACATAAAACAGTGCGTTTTCCTTGCGCGGATGTTCTCTCTTAATGATTCTCATGCTTTTCAGCAATACCCGGAATCTATCAACGAAGCTATGTTCCTTGAATGTTCCAAGAACTTTGATGGGGTATGGTAAAGATGGCTCTATAGACCCTTCCCATCTGAAGCCATAAACCTCCACATCTATTCCCGCATCAATCAGTTCCCTTGTTCGTTTGATAACACGAGATTGTGTGTGGCAGTTTTGTATGATAATCAGTTTTCTCATTAAACTAAAACACGTTTGGTTTTTAATCATTATTTCAAATCTGCCATAATATGTCCATAGACATTTTTCAGTTGGCTGATACTGCTTTCATGGGAAGCAATTGCCGAAACTAATGCTCTGTTCTCCTTACGGGTTTCCTTATCAAGAGGTTTAATAGCAAAATCTTCAGTCAAATCATCTTCAATGGAATAGATGTGGAAACCACTTTCCTTATACATCTTCAACAAGGGATTTCTATTTGACAAGAACACCTTGCCGCCAAAATATAATGCCATTAGAATATTACCAACGGCACACTGACGGAAATGGCCAAAAATGAAAGCATTGGCCTTTAAAAATTTGGCATAATACTCATTAACTGGAAGGAAATCCTTTAACGGCACAAACTTTCCTCCCAGAAGACGTTTCCCTTCTGCATCTATATATTTAACGAATTTTGCATCTCCGTAACTAATTGGTGACATTACCCTTATACTATCAGAGTAATCCTTCAATTGTTCAAATATCCAAACATGATTCCCATTTGCATCAGCACTGTTGCCAACCCAAATTGCATTTCCCGTACATTCTTCATTTTGCTTAGACGGGTCAATAAGGTTCTCTATTGGATAATAATTAATAGTACCGTAAAACTTTATCTTCTTATCACCATAGTATTGGCTAAAGACGTCGTAATCACATCCATTGTCAGTAATTACATAACTCAGTCTGTTGATAACCTTTTCTACCCGTCCTGCCCAAACTGATTCTCTTATATTTGTTATGAGAGTGAATATACTAATTGGTAGTTTACCAGCCCTGACTTTATATTGACGTTCTTTATTATAGTAAAGTTCATATCCTTTTGTCTGAAGGGTGCCATATAAGTCACCACCCCATATCACCCAGGAAATACTGGGATGGTTTATGTATAAATAAAACTTTCTGCCCCACATCGAATGCAAGCACACATGCTTATAGGTTGAAAGGTTGGATAAAAAGGACTTGAGTTTTTTACTTCCTTCATCAAATGAAATAACATTATCTGATATTGAAACGCGTTTAGGCTGCCCATCCTTAGCAATAATTAGATAGTGGTTTTCATTAGGAAAGCACTCTTCCATCATAGAGATAAAGGTATTCACCACCTTTTCATCCTTGAGTATATGCAGAAAAAAACGACTCATAATCAGTTTAGATATTTAAAGGAAAGAATTAATTGGCCTATCCTCTCCACATCTTCCAGACTCAATTCATAATAAAGTGGTAGACGCACTAAAGTGTCCCCATAACGATCACAGTTAGGCAGTTCTCTTCCATCATGTCTATCTTTATAATAAGCACTACTATGTAACGGCAGGTAGTGGAACGTAGGCATCACGCCATTCTCTTTCAGATAGTTCATAAATGCCGTCCTATATTCCAACGAAGGACACAACAGGTAATACATATGTGCGTTGTTGGTAGCATACGCAGGCAACTCCGGCAGATCGATACCATTGTTCAGTTTCCCGCGAAGAACTTTATCGTAGGTGTCCCATATTGCCAATCGTTTTCCCTGAATATCATCCATCTGCTCCAACTGTGCCCACAAATAGGCAGCATTAAACTCAGAGGGCAGGAACGAACTTCCCATATCACACCAACCATATTTGTTTACCATACCACGGTAGAACTCTGCACGGTTGGTTCCCTTCTCCCATATAATCTCAGCACGACGGATAAAAAGCTCATCATTCACAACGAGCATACCTCCTTCTCCACTGCTGATGTTCTTGGTTTCATGGAAAGAGAAGGCTCCCAGATGGCCAATACCGCCGAGAGGTTTATCCTTGTAATAGGAATCCACGCTGTGAGCGGCATCCTCAACTACCAGCAAACCTCTTTCATTAGCAAACTGCATGATGGCATCCATGTCACAGGCCACACCAGCATAATGTACTACAGCTATTACTTTCGTTTTATCCGTTACCAATGGCTTAATATTATCCAGTGTTATATTAGGATTGTCTTTTCCGCTGTCTGCAAAAACCACCTTTGCACCTTCACGAAGGAAGGCCAAAGCTGTTGAAACAAATGTGTATGAAGGAACTATTACTTCATCACCCGGCTTCAAATCACACAGCATCGCACACATTTCAAGGGCGTCTGTCCCTGACGTACAAAGCAGCACTTTCTTAAAACCGTATTTCTCTTCAAAATAATGGTGACACTTCTTTGTAAACTCGCCATTACCTGACATTGTGGTTGAATGGCACACCTGCTCAATGTATTTCAGCTCAAGACCGGAGCAATAGGGTTTGTTAAATGGAATCATAATTATTTTTTTATTTTTTATTACCTCAAAATTATTTTTACTCCACGTCTTTTATAGTAGAAATACTCTACCACGTGGAACAGACCTACTTTTACCAGAAATGCATATAATTTATCGTTTTGTGTCATAGGCTCTGTTACTTTAGTTGATTCTATATAGTTATAATCACAATCCTGGACAAACTGCATCTGGTAGTCAAAGCCATGGACAACATTTTCCTCCTCCATTAAAGGATATTGCTCACATTCTATCAAAAGCGACTCCAACCACCGTGATAAGCTTTTGTCATTTTTATACTTCCCCGAAGAAGAATTAGAATCTAATGTCGTTCGTTTCAACAATCCTAAAGGCTTAAATGTTTCAACATCCATAGAAATCACAGAAGGTGAATATAAAGATGCTAATGATGCGCAGCCAGCACAGCCTATCACCACATCTGATTTCTCAAAAACTTGTTTTGGGATAACTTTCACCTCTGTGCGGAAAGCTATATGAACATTTGAAAGATCCAATTCTTGCTTAACATCATCCTCTTTGACGGAATTCCCCAAGAAGAATAGGTTAAAGCGACGTTCAGGATGGTTAGAAATAAAATGCCTCAACTCTTCAAGCATACTGGGGAAATATTTTTTGTATCTCCCAAAATGAGTTATGGTATAATCTGCATTAGGCAAGTTATCAAATACGGAGAATGGATAGTTTTCAACCTCAACTCCCTGCATTGCGCTCCAATAATAATCTTCTGGCGATTCAATTATGGTGAATTTTGAGAAGAAATTAGTAACATTTGCCGGATTTATATTAAAGAACTCTTTCTTCTGTAGTTTTGCAAAACAATAATCAAATGTTGCTTGATTTTGGATTGTCACACCTTCCGTCAGAACAAAACTAATGTGCTTACAGTGAAGTCTTTTTGCCAACAGCTCTCCCCATGCGCTCAGCTCTATTTTACTGGATTCAATAACAATCTGATCAGCATTACCAATTATTGCAGAAAGTCTTTCAACAACTCTTTTGCGCTCTCTTTTTGAAAACCAGCAAGGGTAGAACTTTAATTCATGATAAATATATTTCTCACTATCAAAACATTTTATATGATCAAGAACAACAGGTGCGATGTTGTAGTTCCAAAACACAATCACTTCCCATCCATTTTCTTGCAGATACTTACATTTATTGTTTACATATCTTTGACTACCAGTAAGTCCGAACAAGTCCTCAGTTAAAAAAACATACTTCTTCATTGTCTTTGCTCTTTCTTATTTGTTTTTGGGTGATTTGCCCCAGAACATTTCTCCTTTTAAATCTGGTTCAGGACATCCTGTATAGTCAAAAAGATACTCTGGTAATTCTTTCTCTATATACTCAATATCCTTATCAAACTGTGGAAAGCGTTTCCAAACTCGAGTATTGGGCATGGAAACAGCCGGGTCAAAAATCGATTTGGGATTGGGATTTTCAGAAAGATGGAAGAAACCGCGCAACTTAGCAGTAGCATCTTCATAATGATAAACAAAATCCTCAAACTTCATCGACAGGACACGCTCATGGGGCTGACTATAAGGCTGATTCTTTCTTAATGCCCTATAGTATTTCACAAAGTCCTCCACATTGTTAATAGGCATCAGATGAAAGCGCCCCAACAGCTTTGTCTTTGCAAATACATAATTGTCGCGTGGGTCGCGGTCAACCACCACAGCGTATGGATCGTCGAAAAACTTAAAACACGCTTGTGGATTATTACCAGCGAAGGGTTGGTCAAGTATAATCGGCTTGGAAAAATCCGCCCCCATAGCCTGAAGAATATCTCGGACGTGTTGCTTGGCTTTCTCATCAAAATCAGGCGGCATAACTGACAGATTTACGGTTTCCAAAGGAAATCCTTCCCAATGCCTCCCATTCTTCACCTCCCATTTTTCCACCTTTTGGGTACGGGCATAATAAGAACTTCGTATTCTGTCCCATAATCCTTCATGCTGATGAATGCTCCATTGCCAAGATGTGGTAACAATGGAATCCAAAAAATCATTTGTCAGCTTGACAAATTTATCTGGTGACACACCGGCACTTTTGAAGGAATTAATCTTGCTTTTGCACATTTGACGATATCGGTCAATTGCCATAATCGAGTCCATTGTCCGATTATGAGGGTGGTTGACGTGATTATCCAAATCAATTAAACCATCAACACCTGATACCCAAGTGAATTCTATTTGATCCAACACTTGAAAGTTATCATATTCTTTCAAGTAGTCTGTTACAACACTTGACCCTGTAGAGCCAAAACCACATGCACCTATTATCATATAACAGTTTTTTTATTACTGATTGTGTAGAAGTGTATATACTGTATAGTTAAAGGGAATAAGACAAGTAGCACAAGATTGACAAGTGAATATGACAATACACCATAGAAATTTCGTAAAACATAAAACAAGAAAACAACAGCGCATTGCATATACAGAGTCCAATCTCTCTTCTTGTCAACATAGGACATAAGAATCTGATACTGTTTTTTAAAGTAAATAAACAATAGTATTCCTCCAATTACACCATACCTTGCGAGTGTATCTAAAATGAAACTATGGTGACCTATTACCTCATTTGCTTGGTCATGCTCACCTACACCGAAAAAGAAATGTCCCAATCCTGATGTGAAAGTGTTCCAACTAATTTCCATCAAGTCACTTCGTTGCGACATAGACCTACCACTTGCCGCGATATCCTCATAAGCTAATGCCATTGAAATCTGGTCGAATCGAAGAGATAGCCTCTCTGAAGGACTTACATCTGCCAGCCAACTGGAAACTTTTAACAATGTATCATTTGATGAAGACGCAAACATAATTACAACACCAAGTATTATAGTAAAAAGAGTATATACTATTGATTTTTTCTTAATAATAAATATGAGGATTAAGAAAATCTCTGCTGCTGTAAATATTACATTTGTACCGCGTTGTAATACAACAAAATTTAAAAACAAAGTAAGCAAAAAAACAAACAAAGCAATTATGCGAGGCATAAATGATTTTACATTAAGAAAGAAAATCAAACTTAAACCCGTAATCAACATATATAAAGAACCATACCAAGCATTCGCAACCATAGCAGCTTCATATTGATCTATGGCCAGAATAACACGCCCTTCCCGAATTATAGCTAACAATAAGATGAAAAGGAATATGCACATCACAAAATATGTAGAAGTTAATTCTCGTCCCGACAATAGTTTCAACGCATATATAGCAACAACTCCCCAAAGAAGCCAGTTAACGCTCTCTAAAAGGCCAAGTATTGCCATTGAGGAGAAGCCAAAAAGCCAGTAAAAAACTATAATTGCCAAAAGAGCTAATGAGACATGAACAAACGTTTTTTCGTTTTTATCTAACCCACATTTAGATATCATAATACCCACCATCAACACAATCCAGACAGGATAAATTATATAATTAGAATAATCATAATATTTACTAAGACAAGTTGCTATAATTAGTATCCAAAAAGACACTAAAAAAACACTATTATTACCTGCTCTGTTACTCTTAAATATTTGATTTTTCATGACCCACTCTTCTATTTTGTTTTAGAACACCTAATACTGATAATGCGTATTTATATGCTTCAGGCTTGAATAATAGAGACCAGCCAATATAAACAGCCACAAAAATGACAGCTTTCAAAATACCATCTGCATACAATCCAAGGTTAATGAATGATGTTCCAAAATATCCACATAATAAGGCAATTATTGACACCACAAACATCGGTGACAAGTCTAGTAACTGCTGGCGTCTTTTATAACCAACATGCTTCGACACCAATGATATATTTATAAAGTATGAAAACCATGAAGAAATAACCTTACCAGCTAGCAGCCCCCACATACCCCATACAATCATTCCCACGACCTGAAGGGTTATACCAACACTTTGTTTTACAACCGTCCACACAAAAAAAACTTTGCTTTTACCAATTGCTGCGATAGTTTGTTGATTAACAGAGAGAAGACAACCCGCAATACCGCCGAAACATAATACTTGAAAATATGGCACACAGGATAACCAACGGTCTGTATAGAGAAAAACAAATAGGGGCTTTGCTACTAATATTAACAGGCAAAGCATAGGAACAGAGAGGTATGCTAAAGTTGAGGTTATTCGTTTCACCATATTAATCAATCGCTCCCTATCGTCCTGTACCGATGCATATAGTGGGTATGTAGTTTGTATCATCACACCTGAGATGCTAAGTGTTGCGTATTTTGCCGTGGTAGAGGCTTTAGAATAATACCCCATCGTTGCAGGGTCGTACCAGCGTCCCACAAGTAACCCTGTAATTCTCTCGCTGAATGTGGTCAGTAAGCTTGTACATAACATAAAAGAACCAAATCCGAACAGTTCTTTCAAAGATGCCCAAGAAAACACCCACGTCGGTTTCCAATTAACTGTCACCCAAAATAATATGCATGGTACAAGAGACCCAACAAGATTCTGAACGACCAATGACCATACACCACAGCCAGAATAAGCCATAATCACGGTCACTATCAATGAGATTATAGATGAGACAATTGATATTTTTGATAGTTTTTTAAATCGTAGGTTTTTGCGAATGATATTTTGTTGAATGATGTTGGCTGCATAAATAAACAGAATAAGTCCTTGCACCCTCAGCACATCCGTCAGGATAGGCATTCTATAGAACCTTGCTATAGCTGGAGCACTGAAGAACAATACTACATACAACACCAGCGACATCACGATATTGAAATAAAACACCGTGGAGTAGTCCGCTTGTGTCGGATTTTTCTTCTGTATCAATGCTGAGCCAAAACCAGCATCAATGAATACCTCTGCCAAACTCATGAAGATGGCCAACATTCCTATTGCGCCATAATCTTCAGGAGTCAGCAGTCGGGCAAGTATGATGCCGGATATAAACCCGATAATCATCGTGGAATACTTCTGGACTGCTGTCCATACCATTCCCGATGCCGCTTTCTGTTTTAAATTATCTGTTGCCATTACTTTTGGTTCAGTGTTAATGGTTCGTGATTCATAGTTTTCTGTGCTTCTATCTCCTCAATCCTCATCGTCGAGTCAATCAGCGACAGCACTGCTTTCATCTTCATCACAAATATCATATTGTTGTCTGGATCTCCACCACATAGTATGCCTATCAGTCCACCCTCCTGATTCAAAACAGGTGCACCGCTGATTCCTTCCCACTCCTCATTCTTGATTGGTTCAGCAGGTGTCAGCACATAGTAGTCACCACAATCACAACAATACTTCATATCCTCATGAATGGTGGTTTCCCATTTCAGATGCACACCATCATCTGCCAGCCCGAACTGTGTATGTCCATAACAAATATACCTGTCAGTACTGTTCGGTTCAATGACTGCATCCGTGGGGATGGGTATCATATCCAGTCCTGCTGGCACAGTCGGACCATTCTGTGCTCGTATCCCCTCATTTTTGAACGGTTTTTGAAAGCGGTCTTTCCCGAGGATTGCAAACGTAGCGTCAAAGGGCTTGAAGTCTCCTACCAACCCTTTATCTATATCCACCCTGAACTGGTCGAAGTAATAGAACCCTCCCACAGGTGTCAGGATAGGCATATCCACCCCGTTCTCATCTTTCTCAACCCAGTTATTCACCAACGCAACATCTTTGTCCTCGAATACCCGTTGCGTTCTGCCAGGTTCGTGGTCAAACGGGTGACATACATGGTCTGCCGTCACCAATATCACTCTGTTCTTATGCAGGAAAAAGAACCCGCTCCCTGCCCCATTGGGGTAGGCCTGCTTCATCAACGTACCCTGCTTATATGTAAATATCTGGAGCCTCGTCCTGTTCAGCAATTCCAAAAGGCTCATCTGATTCTGTTCTTCAGTCATGCTAGCCTTTAATCCTTCTTAGCAATCACAGGACAAGTAAGTCTGCCATTAGAGCGAGTCACGTTGTTATACCACTGGAGCGGTCTGGCATTGCTGATAATATCCTCACCGCCCTTTGAGTCTGGTTTGATGTGGTCTATCTCCCAGCCGTTGTTGTACCTGTCACTTCTGTCACCATACTTATCCCATTTAATGAAAGCACCGCATTGGTCTTTTCTCCATACGTTTTTGTCATATCCGGGAACTTCTTCGCCTTTGTCCCAGATTTTCCTTTTTTCGTCTTCTGTCCAATTTGCCATGATATTTTTCTATTTATGTATTTCTACTATCTATTCCCAGTACTTCAATTCTTCCGCATTCTGCCAGTAATCCTCTGCTAAAATTCCCAAGATAACCATGTTGTGGTATTGTCCATTCTTATACACGGTTTCACGCTTGATGCCCTCTCTCTTGCACCCCACCTTTTCCATAACATGCAGAGACACTTCGTTTTCCTCCAATGCTGATGTATTGATGCGATGCAGTCGCAGTTCGTTAAAGGCGTATCTGAATAGCGTCATATAAGAATCCGTAGCAACACCTTTCGACTGGATGTTCCTTCTTACCCGGACACCAGCACTAGTTGCCACTCCATTTTTCAGATCGATTTCTCTCAATCCTATCATACCAACAGCACCTTCTTCTTTCGTTTCAATAACATACCTTATCTGCTTTTCGGTATTTTTGAAATTGGCATACCATTGTTCCTGGTCTTTCTTGGATATAGGCAAAGCCCATCCAACTATGCGCTCTTCCATCCACGGGTCGTTGATGAGTTCACGAATCATTTCAATGTCATCAAACTCTATTGGTCGTAACGTGACCTTTTTGCCTTTCAGTATCATAATTTGCTCTTCTTTTTAGGTTAAACAAATTATGCTGCCTGAAAGTAGGTGGCACAAATAATTCTCTCAATGGGTTTTACCCCCCCCCACGGCCTGATATTCTTCCCTCAGCACGGCCAGTATCACCTGGTTCTGGAAGGTTCCGTTCTTGAAGATGGCGGCTCGTCGGATGCCTTCCTCCACATATCCGCACTTCGCGTGCATCTTGCGTGAGGCGACATTGCTCTCCAGTACCTTGGCTTCAATCCGGTGAAGTCCCAGTTCGTTGAACGCATACGCTAAGAGCAGTCGGTAAGCTTCCGTGGCCAGCCCTTTCCCCCAGAACTCCCGCTCGCCTATCAGCACATGGCTCGTGGCTGTGCGGTTCACATGGTCGATGTCCGTCAGATATACATTCCCTATGTAGCGGTCGGTCTCTTTGTCGCAGACGGCAAGCCTGACCTCTTTACTGTTCTGAATGGCATCTGCCACCCATTTCTGTTCGTATGCTGACGAGACGAAATACTTTCTCCCGCCAAGCATACTCCATATCTCATCGTCGTTACGCCACTTGACCGAAGTCTTGTAGTCTTCTGGCTCTAAGGCTCTCAGGTAAACTCTGCTTTCCATAACACAAAAGATTTATGCTGCGCAAAGCAGAGGTTGGTTAAACTTGAATCTTACTATACGGGATTTACCCCCCCCACTTGGGTCTGCGACGAGAGCAGAATCTCCTCAATATTAGGACTTTTTACTTCTGAATAGTACATAATAGAATTGGTTCCATAACAGTCATTGTGTTCCAACAACTGTAATTCTTTTGATACTTCATTTTTGTTATACAGCCAATCATAGCGTTCACAAACATCAAACAGGGGTTTTAAAAACTCTGTTTGTTTAGTGACGAAATAGACACCTGCAAAATTCTTTTTTAGGCTCTTAATGTCCACCCCTCCAAATTCACCCAATGCGACCTTAATTGCACTTTTGATATATTCAAAGCCAGTACTTAATGATGTAAGAGGCCATGCAATATGGTCGCCACCAGGACGGGCATTGAACTCTATCAAATAAACCTTTCCGTCAATTATCTTAATCTCTGTATGGCAAGTCGTATTGTCAACTCCAATTGCCGCCAGTCCTTCACTGACTGCCTGTTCTACATCATTTCTTGTTTTCTCTGATAAGTCTGCTGGTTGCCTATGACCAAGCTCTACACAATGAGGAGGTCCAGAACTAATTTTCTCTGTTACCTGTATAATGTAATGCTTGCCTTTGCAGGAAAGGCTTTCAACAGAATACTCTTTTCCACCTGCAAGGAATTCCTCTATTATAACTGGATTCTTTCCCGACTTGTCTTTTGCAAATTCGTAAGCCTCCAACAACTCTGTTTGGTTCCGTACCACTGTAATACCTTGCTTTCCGCCATTAGAGGTTGGTTTCACTATTATTGGGAAGTCAATTGTACAAGACTCTAACTCATGTACGTCCCTTATTTCTGCAAACTTAGGCTGATGTAACGTCAAGAGGTTCTTGCATGCCTCTCTATTCCTGAATTTATTGGTTATAACCAAAGAAATGTCGTATGGCAGTCCTGGAGTTCCTAATTCCTGCGCCACATAAGCGGCAATTGCAATCGTCAACTCAGTCGTTGCTATAACACCATCGATACCTTTTTCTTTACAAATTGAGACAATGGATTCTTTTTCAAATATTGATATATTATGAAACTCGTCCATTGTTTCATGGATATAGTCCGGCTCAACGTTTGAGAAGCAATGCGTTTCGATATTCATATCGTGCGCATTCTTCCCTATTAACCAAGCCATACGACCAGAGCCTATTATAGCTAATTTCTGTTTATTCATTTTCGTTAAGATAGTCTTCTTCTCTACCCCAAAGTTTGGCGAATCTTTGTTCCTCCATCTCACGCTTGAAATCGTACAGATAGTCTTCCCATGACTGCTTTGGCTCATAGCCAAGTTCATTGACTGTTTTTCTAATGTCAAGAACGAACTGACGTGTGCTGGGTTTTTCAGGGCTGTAACTAATGTTAGACTTCTTAGTTTCAGGATTGAAAACTTTAGCTATACCTTTAATACGTTCAGCAATAGTACTACCGCCACTACCGATATTATAGATACCGCCATCAACATTTGCAGTCAATGTCTTTTCGACAATTTGCAGGAAGTCGGCTATGCTACAGGTCTCAAGCAGTCTGTTGGGGTCGCCCCATATTTCCAGATCCTCGCCCTTCATAGCCTTATAAATCAAGAAACGGTCTGATACCATCTGCTTAACTCCATCTCTGTAAATATAGGGGTTAGGATGATACAGGTATACTCTTGAAAGTCTTAATATAAATCTCTTGATGCCATATACCTCATAATAACTTTCAATAAGGTCAACGGCTGCATTCTTGGTTATCACATAATAGGCATGATCCCCCTCTGGTGCTTTCCGTAAGGAATCAGCCGGAATTGGTACTTTCGTTCCGAAGAGGTAACTCACGTCAAACAGAGATTGCGGGAACACAATCCTATCAGCTCCAACTTTTCTGGTATATTCGAGGACATTAAGAGTACCATGGATAACAGAGTCAATGTAAAGGCGTACATTATTGTAACCTTCCATATACGAAGGTAAAACTCCGGCAAAATGCACAACAGCATATACATTATCTGTTGGCAATTGTTCAAATTGTTCTGGTTTCTCTATATCAACTGAGTAATAGGGCACGTTATAATCAGCGAAGAAACCATTATCGTTTTTTCTATGACCTACAGCAACAACATCGTAACCCAACTGATGCAGATGTAATACGATGTGCGCTCCCAGATGTCCTGTTGCACCAAATACAACTACTTTCTTATTCATAATTCTATCTTTTAATTATTTTACAAATTTCTTTCATTTCATCTTCTCCATACCGCTGATCAATTGGCAACGGCTGCATCTGAAAAGCCAACAGATAGTCAATATCTTCTGGCCCTGTGCATTCCAACACGCTTGGCCAATAGCGAGCAACGAAGATCTTGTTCTCGATCAGTTTCTCGCGCAAACCTTTCACAGGCACCAGGTATGGATATACCATAGGAACTGCATCATCTTCTAATGGCAGTTCGATATTGTTCTCTTTGCCAAGAGTCTCATGAAGCAACTGATAGTTGGCTCTACGTTTCTGTGCCACTGCCTCGTAGTCAATCCCCTGCATCATACGCTGGGTCAACTTAGACATACGCTTGATGGGCTGTCCTACCAACGCTTTGCTGGTATCACGGAAATCCTGATAGCCCGCCTCGGGCGAGAGGTCTATGCGCTTGGTGAGAGATAGCATCCGCTCATACGACTGGTCTTGCTCCAACTCTTCGTCCAACAACTTGTCAGTATAGAGATAGGCTCCATCAGGCACTCCAAAGAACTTGCGGCAGGTATAGAACGTATCAATCCCTGCAATGGGCTTGGCATAGAACGCCTGGGTGTTGTCAACAATCAAGCGCGAGCCAACCTTCTCTGCCAACTGCTCCACATAGCGTTGTTTCAGTCCGTAATAGTTTGTGTAAAGCAGTGCCTCTCCCTCATTGAGCGTAAAGCGGTCGCGTATCTCAAAATGAATATCTATATGATAGTACTCAAAGGGTACGCCCAGCTTGTGGAAGGGTTCCAGCACCACATTGCAAGTATAGTAAGGGATATACACCTTCTTATACCCACGCGCCCGCAGGATATACTCCAAGCAGTTGCGCCCGGTATTGAGCGCAAGCGCACGGGAATGGTATGCTTCCCTTTTTGGCAACTCTAAAGAAAAATATCCTCCTATTGCTTCCATGTTTCTTCTTTTCTGAACACTAATCTCTCGAATAACACGAATAATTCGTTAGATTTGTGCTATTCGTGTTCGTTCCCATTTTAACACGAATTGCTCGAATGACACGAATAAAAAAGATTCGTTTGATTAGTGAGATTCGTGTTCGTTAAAACCATGTTCGTTACTTAACTATCACTTTCAGCCATTCGGGTTGACTGGCCAGTGCCTGTTCGAGCTGTTCACGATTATCGAAATGCAGGAAGAGCGTACCGATGGCATTGTTCGCTCCCTTGAAGGTCTCTACATGGTCGCCCTTATTGACACGTATTTCAGCCTCTATGACATGCTTCTTCTGGAAGTCCTCATCAATAATTGCTTCCTCAAACTCTCCATCTTGATTAGAGTGAACGATATAGTTTACATAACAGCCGTCATAATGCGGCATGGTGATGGGCTTTATCTCATCGCCCACTGCCTTGCAAACCTCAGCCTCAATCAGGTCAATGCCTGTACCGATACGTTGCAACTCAGCGATGCGATTGCCTCCTGCACGGGGCGACACTTCCATAATATAAGGCTTGCCATTATTACATACACGACTCTCGATATTATACAGTCCTGTACCGCAGTTAAGCAGTTTCAGCAGTCGCTGTATTTCACTAGTCAGATAGTCCTGATGGTCTTGCGACATAGATGCCGGCCAGATTTCAATGGCTGGAGTATAAGGATTCTCTGCGTTCTTGTCAAACAACTGGTCTGAATAGTCTGCATAAACCAGATCTCCATCCACAGAGAAACAATCTGCACTCGATTGAAACCCCTGCAACTCCAAGAAATCCTCTACAATAAAATGACCATTATGAGACTCATCCAGAGCATGAGCAATAGCTGCTTCTAAATCCTTAGGGTCATTAACTCGGGTCACGCCCTTGCTTCCAGCGCTATCCACCGGCTTCACAATAACAGGCCAGTTGAAGAAATCCACATCCTTCAAAGCCTCCTTTGCATCGGTATATCCCTTGGCGTTAGGCACATTAAATCCATATTCAGTCAAGAACTGACGAAACTTGGATTTATCCTGCATGATGCAAGCGGCCTCGTAACTGCATGTAAACGGCAGTTGCATCTGTTCCGCCACGTAAGCAGCTGCTACCACTCCTGGATCGACGGCATAACTCAGAATGCCATCAATCTGCAGTTCCTGTGCCAAAGCAAGTACCTTTTCCTTGTCCTTCGCAAGTATACTCACATTGTGGTACTCATCGGAATACTTATGAGCAATGTTATTCGGAAGATAATCCACCGTAATAACATGGTATCCGTGCTTATGTGCAGCTTCAATAGCAGGAACGAGATAGCGTATGCCGCCAAGAAGCATCAGTTTCTTCTGCATGACCTTACTTTACTACTAATTCAAGGACTCTATTGATATCTTCCTCAGATAGTTCATGGTGCATAGGCAAGCAAATCACCTCATTAGCAATCTTAGTTGCCACAGGCAGATTATCAGGAGCCGCACTTGGCAATCCACGATATGTGCTGAAGGTACTAATCAGCGGATAGAAATATCTGCGTCCAAGTACATTGGCGTCCTTCATCTCGAAATAAAGCTGGTCACGTGTCTTGCCATATTCCTCTGCATTGATGAAGATTGGGAAGTAGCTGTAGTTATGACGTACACCAGGCATATCATCGAAGAAATGGATGCCTGGAACATTTCTTAATGCTTCACGATACTTCTGAGCTACCTTCTGTCGATTTGCAATAGCCTGATCCACTTGTTTCAGATTCAGTAATCCGTATGCAGCACGAACCTCATCCACCTTACTGTTAATACCAGGAGCTACCACTTCTGTTTCTCCAGCAAAACCGAAGTTCTTCAAGTAGTCAATACGCTTTTTGGTCTGCTCATCGTGCATTACGAGAGCTCCTCCTTCAAGCGTGTTATACACCTTAGTTGCGTGGAAACTCAAAGTGCTCATATCACCTGCATTCAACACACTTTCACCATCCACCTCTACACCAAAGGCATGAGCTGCATCATAGATGACCTTCAGGCCATATTTATCAGCAATCTCCTGAATAGCTTTCATATTCACCGGCTTGCCATAGCAATGCACCGGCATAATAGCTGTGGTCTTGGGGGTAATAGCTGCCTCAATCTTATCAGGATCAATGCCACATGTCTCTTCTTCAATATCCACAAACACAGGCCTGCATCCGTTCCACCATATAGAGTGAGTGGTAGCCACAAAGCTATAAGGAGTAGTTATCACTTCGCCCGTAATACGCAAAGCCTGCAAAGCAGTCAGCAATGGTAAAGTACCATTAGTAAACAGGCTGATATACGGCACCTTCAGATACTCTGCCAGTGCTTTCTCCAGTTGCTTATGGAATTGCCCGTTATTCGTTATCCACTTACTCGCCCAAATTTCCTTGAGCATCTCATTAAACTCACCGAGGTCTGGCAGCAACGGCGAGGTGACGGTAATTGTGTTATTATCCATTATCATTTTTGTTTATTCTTTCTCGTAACATCGTGGAACTTATACCCTCTGTATGGGAAAGATATTCTATCCTCGCTCCATACTGGGCAAATTCCCGCTCATATTTGTTGTACAACTCCGTTCCCTTCCACTCATCACCATGGAACATTACATCAAAGTGACGTTTCTTAAGGAACTCCAACTTATCCATTGTGGTTTGAGGCACCACTTCATCTACATACTTGATGGAAGCTACTATAGCGGCTCTCTCATCATAGGTGACTACAGGAGTATGATGCTTATACCCTTCGACACACTCATCTGTACTGACTCCAACTATCAGATAGCCACACTTCTCTTTGGCGCGACGTAGTATATTCAAATGTCCAATATGGAACATATCATAGACTCCGGTAGTATAGCCGCAGACTATATCACTTGAATTTTGTATTATTGATTTTTGCCCCCCCCATTCGGTTTGATAAGCTCCCTCAAGAGGGTGCTACTGATACCATCAGTGTGCGGGAAATAGACTATCTCCACACCCACTTCTCCAAATTGTTTTTCGTAGCCATTCCATTGAGGAGTACCCTGCCAGTCAGACCCGACAAACATACGATTGAAGTGGTATTTCTCCCAGGCTCCAAATTTATTTTTATCCTCCTGAGGAACCACCTTGTCAACATATCTGATGGCCTCCACAATGGCACATCTGTTTTCAAAAGGAATAATGGGCGTTTTATTCTTATCTTTCTGCACCAATTCATCGGTACTTACGCCTACTATCAAGAAGTCGCATTGCTCTTTTGCACGGCGTAGTATGTTGAGATGTCCTATATGAAACATGTCAAATACACCGGTGGTATATCCGATAATCATTGTTATATGTATTTCTTGTTAATAATCTGTTTTATTCTTCAACGTATTTTGTGATGTCATCTGCATTGTGACGGTTTGAGACCGCAACTTTGAATTCCTCTTTATAGTACCCAAATCGCAACTCCAGGATAATCATTTCGTCATCAGGGATATTACATTTCTTCCTCATCTTCTCATTATAAGGATGATGACCATAGAGCTGTTTTCTATACACACATGTACCTATTCCGTAAAGATGTAATGATAATGATAGATAACCGGCAAATATCGAAGGACTGACAAACCAATCATTAAATTCTCCTAACTCGTAAGCTTGTATGTTGGAGGTAAGAATAATTGTTTGGAGTTCCTTTGATTGATAGACATAGCAGTTAGTCACCTGCCTGTTGCATGCACTCGGGCATTTCAAGGCAAGAGCAATTGCTGCATTAATGTCATCTTTTGACACAAGCCGCTCTTCATAGTCGCGGCAGCTGTGTCTTGTGGTAAAGAGTTGTTCAACTGCTTGCTTATCTTTAATAGTGATATCATCCCGCTTTAGCAAAAGTACCCCCCCCAAGGTGCCCTCTTCCTCTATTTCAGGATGCTTCTCCAAGAACTTATTGGCTCTTTCACGCTCTTTGAAGTTGTCACTCTGCTTCTTAGCCTCAATATAAACTTTCAGCACGCCTCTGCCTGTACGATTGGAGAAATCATCGCCATTCACCTTTAGCAATGATACTATTCTTTCAGCCTTCTCCCATCCCCAAAAAGGTTTTGGTTTGTCGTTCAATAATCCTTTTTCCAATCGATGGGCTGTCATGAGAATCTCATACTTCGGACTCTGACCTTTGGAAGTTTTCTTTACACAATTCAAAGAGTATTTAATTGCCTGTATAGAGATGGCTACTTTTTGTTTAAGGTATTTTATTCTCATATAATTGATATATCGAATATTTTAATCCTGCGGGCCCTTCATGTCGCTATGAGTAAAACTCAATGAAGTTACCTCTTCCTTCATTTCGTCAATGACTTTAAGAAGGTATTGACCATACTGATTCTTAAGCATAGGCTTGGCTAATTCACGCATTTTCTCCTCGCTTATCCAGCCATTACGATAGGCTATGCCTTCCAAGCAGGCAACCTTCAAGCCCTGCCTTTTTTCAATGACCTCTACAAAAGTAGATGCTTCAGCAAGGCTATCATGAGTACCAGTATCAAGCCAAGCGAATCCTCGTCCAAACACCTGCACTTTCAGCTCTCCATCTTTCAAAAACTCTTGATTTACAGTCGTAATCTCCAGCTCGCGGCGAGCAGAAGGCTTAATGTGTTTAGCGACATCCACTACTTTGTTGGGGTAGAAATACAAACCCACTACAGCATAGTTGCTCTTTGGTTCTTTCGGTTTCTCCTCAATAGAGAGGCAATTGCCTTGCTTGTCAAATTCAGCAACACCATAACGCTCGGGATCGCTAACCCAATAGCCAAAGACGGTAGCCTTACCATTCTTTTCCGCATCGTTGACGGCATTCTTCAACAAAGTAGTGAAGCCAGCGCCATAGAAAATGTTATCTCCAAGTACTAAACAAGTGCTATCATCACCAATGAAGTTCTCACCAATGATGAAGGCTTGAGCAAGACCATCGGGTGATGGCTGCTCTGCATACTCGAAATGCACGCCATAGTCGCTTCCATCACCCAACAGACGTTTGAAACCAGGCAGGTCGTATGGAGTACTGATGATAAGAATATCTCTAATACCCGCCAGCATCAAAGCACTGATGGGGTAATACACCATTGGTTTGTCGTAAATTGGAAGCAATTGCTTGCTCACGCCCTTGGTTATGGGATAAAGGCGGGTTCCGCTACCGCCTGCTAAAACTATACCTTTCATTGTATCTTGTATTTTATTGTTAATCTATTTGTTTAGCGTCCCCTGTACATATCGTCATAATAGCGTTGATAATCACCAGATGTTACATTGTCCATCCACTCCTGATTATCGAGATACCATTTCACGGTTTTCTCAATACCCTCTTCGAACTGCAAGGACGGTTCCCAGCCCAGTTCTCTCTGGAGTTTAGTTGAATCAATGGCATATCTGAGATCGTGGCCTGCGCGGTCTGTGACGTATGTAATCAAGTCCATATCTGCTCCCTCTGGACGGCCTAGCAAGCGATCAACGGTATTGATAAGGACTTTGATAATATCTATGTTTTTCCACTCATTAAAACCGCCAATATTATAAGTTTCTGCAATCTTGCCGTTATGGAATATCGTATCAATTGCCCTTGCATGGTCTTCCACATATAGCCAGTCACGCACGTTCTCTCCCTTACCATACACAGGCAGCGGCTTGCGGTGACGGATGTTGTTGATGAACAGAGGTATCAACTTCTCAGGGAACTGGTAGGGGCCATAGTTGTTAGAGCAGTTGGTCACAATGGTAGGCATTCCAAAGGTGTCATGGAAAGCTCTTACAAAGTGGTCACTACTGGCCTTCGCAGCACTATAGGGGCTATGGGGCTGATACTTCAAGTCCTCTGTGAAGAACTGTTCTCCGTAAGCCAAATGATGCTTGCCACTGCTGGCCTTTGTGGTGAAGGGTGGCTCAATGCCCTCAGGATGGTTCATCTGTAAGGCGCCATACACTTCATCAGTGCTTATATGGTAGAAGCGCTTGCCCTCATACTTCTCGGGCAAGCTCTCCCAATAGGCTTTAGCAGCTTGGAGGAGGCTCAATGTCCCCATCACATTGGTTTGGGCAAAGGTAAATGGATCTTTGATACTTCGATCTACATGGCTCTCGGCAGCCAGATGGATGATACCATCCACGTGTTCTTCCTGCATGAGATTTAGCACGCCATCAAAGTCGCAGATATCCATCTTGACAAACTTGTAATTGGGGTTGTCTTCAATATCCTTCAAGTTTGCCAAGTTACCAGCATAAGTCAGCTTATCCAGATTAATAATCTTATACTCTGGATACTTGTTAACAAAGAGCCTTACTACGTGGCTTCCAATAAAACCGGCTCCGCCGGTAATTATAATACTCTGCATATTGTATTGTTTTTTATTTAGTCAAAATCATTTGTGTATATAATTAGCCAGCACGTTCTTGACTATCTCTTTTGTATAAGTCTCTGCTCCTTCGATGTTCAAATGAGAAAGGTCTTGAAAATTGTCTGTTCTATCTATAATGGTTTTACAACTACTGAAATCGAAGAATGGTATATCATATTTCTTGCATAGAGCAATCTCCGGTTCGTAGCTTATTAAATTTGCATCAGTTCCTAATGCCGGGCTAATCATAAAAATGATGGGTATCTGTTGAGACTGTGCCTCGGTAATAAGCTTTTCAACATACGATAATTTTATCTCATCAATATTCGCCACATTAGATGCTATTTTCTTATTGTTGTTTTTGTTAATCTTCTCTTGATCAATTATCCCATATAAAGGAGAGTATCCTTTCTTGTTATCTCTAAATACAATATTATCAACCATATTAGGCAACAACTTAGCTGTATTTTGATACATTTGAGATTTCATTTTAAGACTTGACAATTCGTCATCAAAATCTTCAAATATCCCCTTTATGCCAGCCTTGTTATAATATGGCCGTAGGTACCCAAGATACTTAGTATTTGGATCTCCAACACCGTAATCAAATCTTGGAGTCATTTCATAAATAATGAGTTTTGGCTTATAGCGGTTAGTCAGCATCTTGAATCGACCATAAGCCAAGACAATACCATTCCCCTCTTCACCGCAATTGTAGCAACTCATACCCAGCGAGTCTTCAATAATTTGCGGCACGTAGTGATGTGTGGCGCGTGATGAACCAAGAATGATAATATCATCCTGGCACCGATTGGCTATGTATTCGCAATTGGAGGTGCTGCCGCCTTTGGCGTTTGCTCTCAGCAATGAAAAGAATTGTCCGAAGACAAAGTCCAACGCCACTACTAGCGCGAAGAACAACGCTACTTTTAATAGAAACTTTTTCATCGCTAAAAACTTACATATATGAATGAACTACCATCGTGAACTCCAAGCAGGATTATCATAGCAAAGACAGCTAGATAGGCAGCCCAACGGAAAACTGTCACCTGCATCAATTTTCCAAGTGCCATGGGGAACAGTTCTTGACCAAACTCCAGTAACAAAAGCGGCAGAATTGCGATAATTATATACAATAGTGTTTGAATATCTGCAATCGCTTTCCCTGAAGTCGTGATATAACGTCCTATCATCCCAAAGGCATCACTTATTGATGGGCTTCTGAATACTACCCATGCTACTGTAACTACCGCAAATGTTACCAATATGCGTAATGCTTTAACTATACCTCTTGACTCTTTCTTGTTCCAACCAAAATCCTTCTCAATAATTTGAAATACGCCATGAATTACACCCCACACGATAAAAGTCCAGTTGGCGCCATGCCAGATGCCACTTACGAGGAATGTCACCAATATATTCCAGTAGTTTCTTATCTTGCTGCAACGGCTACCACCAAGAGGTATATATACTTGTTGTGTGAGCCAACGTGTGAGCGAGATGTGCCATCTTTTCCAAAATTCTGTTACGCTTGCCGCGAAATAAGGTCGTCTAAAGTTGTTGATTAGATCAAACCCCAGCGTTTTCCCGATACCGACAGCCATCAGGGAATATCCTGCAAAATCAGCATAAATCTGAATGCTATAGATTACGCTTGCAATTGCACAACCTACTCCTGAAAACTTTTCGTATGAACCAAAGACTGTATCAACATATATCCCGGCTCTGTCTGCCAACACAACTTTGAGGAACATACCCCATAACAGGTATTTCAATCCGCTAACAGCTTGGTCATAATTAAAAACGCGCTCTTTCTTTATCTGTGGCAACAACTCATCTGCCTTACTGATAGGGCCACTTGCAATCTGTGGGAAAAATGAAACGAAAAGCACATAATCCACAAAGTTCTTTTCAGCCTTTACTCGTCCGTGATACACATCCAGCATATAGCCCACAGCCTGAAAAGTGAAGAATGAAATACCCACAGGCACCGCCCAATTCAATCCAGGCTTCGCAAACTGTAGCCCTATCGCAGCTAGTCCGTCACTAATACTCTCATTCAGGAAGTTATAGTACTTGAAAACCAAAAGCGGCAGCAAACCCAGTAGCGCAAAACACCATGCCAACCTTTTTCTTCTTGAACTCTTGAACTTTGAACCTTTTGAACTCTCAACTAACTCTTCAATTTTATCTTTTAACTCTGAACTTAATAAATACCCCCCCCCATACGTCACCAAGGTCACTCCGAGGAGCACCAATGCAAAGGCCGGTTTCCAGTTCATATACAGCAGATAGCTGACAAGAATCAGAAACGCCTTCCTCCATTGGTTATAGTTCGCCGGAATAGCCCAGTGGATACCAAATATCAGAGGGAATATCAGTAAGAATTTAAGTGAATTGAAAAACATCTAAACATTAAGAATTAATCTTGGTTAAAAGCGGGCAGGCCCGCTGATTATTGAACCTTTGTCTTTATGAGAGACCAGCGGGTTCCCCGCCCTATAGCCGGGTAGTCAAAGTGTGCGGATCCTTTGAGCTGCCCTCTACGGCACCAGTTGCGCGTATAAACTGGATGCCATTATACTATTTTCACTATCTTCAAAAACTCCGATTCTAAAGCCTCTCCGAACTTACTATTGTTATTGTAATCAACGCAAAAGCTCTTGTTCTGAACTTTCTTGCGAAACAACTCTACTCTTTTAATCTCGCTCTCCATCGTATTCTTCTCATCGTGATGGCTACGGAAGAACAGCATAACCTTTGCACCCGTAGCAATAGCGGCCTCCACCTTATGCTCATCAACATAGTTGTCAATAGCAAAGATGATGATGTCAGGTGTCTTACCGCTGTAGTTATTAGGCACAGTCAGAAAAGCCACTCCGTGCTTCTCTCCTTCCTCAACATTCCAGCGAGCAATCACCTCTCGGACAATATGCTCCTCCTCCAGTGCTACACCAGAAGAAGGAATGCTGACTGTATATACTTTTGCTTCAAACATAGTTTGGTTTCAAGTATCAAGATTCTTGTTTCAAGTAAGTGTCACCACCATCTGCCACAACAGCTATTCTCCCTTCTTTCACTATCTGCTCTAAGTTGCGTTTTACACGCAGGCTGTCTGCTTCCGTCATTTGGTAACTTTCGTAGAGAGTATGGTTTCCCTCCATCGCCCAATAGAGTATGTATGAGCACACCCCTTTGAGCGTGAAGGAAGCTTTCTGCTGTGTGATATACTCCTCAACAAGAATACAAAGCTTCTCGTCAGAGTAGTTGATTGATATAGAATTGTTATTTGTCATACACTATGTAAATAATTGTGGACGGGTGGGATTCGAACCCAGCAAGAAGCATCCTATCACGTTCGCCATTAGAAATCAATCATACGATATTTTTGTGTTTGGACTCGCCCAGGTTAGCTCCCGTCCACCTTAACAAAAATTTGGTTCATCCGACATTTCGAGTGATAAAGTGATGCTATAGAAGAAGAAAACCGCTG
>ERZ842401.1381-NODE-1381-length-34937-cov-13.699272_pt1 | contig 34937 bp, 22 predicted proteins | sample MGYA00521270_ERZ842401 | MGnify/ENA primary metagenome ERZ842401 (study PRJEB31892, sample SAMEA3878208) | bioreactor metagenome | biome: Moose rumen | place: Sweden | collected 2011-10 | study: EMG produced TPA metagenomics assembly of the PRJEB12797 data set...
ACCAGTGGGCGGTGCCGCAGTGGTTGGTCACGATGTCCATGATCACCTTGAGCCCCTTCTTGTGGGCTTCCTCTACGAAAGACTTGTACAGGGCATTGTCACCGAAGCGCGGGTCTATATGGTAGTAGTCGGCGCAGGCATAGCCGTGATAGGACTCATGGGCCTGGTTGTCCAGCAGCAGCGGCGTGCACCAGATGGCCGTGGCGCCCAGGTCGGCCACATAGTCCAGGTGGTCCATCATGCCCTGCAGGTCTCCTCCGTGCCGGGCTACGGGGTCCTGGCGGTCCACCTTGTCCGGTGTGGCGGGCACTGTCCACTCCCGGGCGGAACCGTCATCGTAGCTGCCTCCGGGCCATTTTTCGTCGTTGTCGGCCGATGCCGAGGCATAACGGTCCGGCATAATCAGGTAAACCATGTCGGCCGTGGTATAACTCTCCCGCGTGGCACTCCCCTTCTCCCGCTCCCGGATCAGGTAGGGATATTTGAACGACTGCCCCTCCTTGGAGAACAGCAGGTAATACGTGTCGGCCGGGGCTTTCGCCGGCACTTCCACATCCACAAAGAGATAGTCGGGACTGTCTGCCTTGTGAATCTCCTTCACTTTGAGGCCGTTTCCGGGGATGGACAGCTCATACGAGGCAATGTCCGGTCCCTGTACCATCAGCTGCAGGTCCGTCTTCATGCCGGTCCACCAGCTGAGCGGCTCCACTCGGGTTACCTGGGAAGGTGTTGCATCGGCCACCGAGGCCGGGACGAAAGGCTTTTGCCGGGCACAAGCTGTCATTAGAACCAGAAAACAAATGGAGGCTATTTTTCTCATTATCAACTCTTTAAGTATGTCCCCCGTGCATGTTTCCGTGCACGGGGACACCACCTAATTTACTAAAAATCAACTACTTAGCCAACACGACAAATTCCCCGGGAGCCAGGTTCAGCTCCAGTTTCCCGCTCACCGTGGTTCCTTCGAAGACGTTCTTATATTCCCCGTTCAGGTTAAGCGTGGGGCAGTATGGTTCGGACTGCAGGTTCAGGAAAGGTTCCGCCACCTTCTCCGCTACGGGCCTGTTGTCGTTTCCGGCCTCCGGAGCTGCTTCCACGGGTTCGGATGCCACGGGAATGCCGAAGTTGGCAATCACTATCACCTGGTTGCCCTTGACCTCGCGGGAGAAGGCCACAACGCCCTCAGGGGCTTCCCACCAGGAAATTTCGCCGCCCCGCTCGCCGGCGGCCAGGGCGGGATTGTTGTGTTTCAGATCCACCAGCGTCTTCCAGAAAGTGGTATACTCATTGGCGCTCCAGTCCGTAATGGGGTCTTTCTCAAAGAATTCCAGACGGCGGTCCAGGCCAATCTCCTGACCGGTGTAAACGAGCGGCTGGCTGCCCGGCAGGGTGAAGCAGAGCACGGCACAGGCATCGGCCGCAGCGCCTTCGCGTTCGAATTCGGTTCCGCTCCAGGAATTCTCGTCGTGGTTGGAAGTGAAAGTGAGCCGGAAAGCTTCCTTGGGGAAGCGGGCTGCGTCCCGGGCCACGTAGTCCTTCAGGTCCTGGACGGTCTTGCTGCCCTGGGCCAGGGAGTTCAGCAGGTGGTGCAGCTCCCAGGCATAGTTGGCGTCGAAGGTCACGCGCGGGTCCGCCAGGTCGTCGCGTTCGGCTTCGGCCAGCAGATATGCTTCGGGATAATCCTGGTTGATACCGGGCAGGATGCCGTACCAGAACTCAGGGGGAACTTCCCCGGCAGCGTCGCAGCGGAAGCCGTCCACGCCCTTTTCCAGCCAGAAGCGCATGGCGTCGTCCTGGGCCCACCAGACTTCCTCATTCTCGTAATTGAGGCTGCGGGTGTCGGTCCAGTCGTACTCCCAGATGGCGTTGCCTTCCGCATCGCGCTCGTAGAAATCGGCCGGCTTTTCGCTCATCCACACATGGTCCGGGGCGGTCTGGTTGGCCACCCAGTCCAGAATTACCTTGAAGCCCATCTTGTGAGCCGTGGAAAGCAGCTGCTCGAAGTCTTCCAGGGTGCCGAATTCCGGGTTCACCTTCTTGTAGTCGGAGATGGCGTAATAGGAGCCCAGGGTTCCCTTTCGTCCTTCCACGCCAATCTCGTACATGGGCATGAACCAGAGCACGTCCACGCCCAGCTCTTTCAGGCGGGGCAGCTGGGCCTCCACCCCCTTGAAAGTGCCCTCCGGCGAGAACTGTCGGACATTCACTTCGTAAACCACGGAGCTATAGGTCCATTCCGGATGCAGGGGTGCTTCCGCTTTCTTTTTGTTGCAGGCGGCCAGCGCCAGGACGGCGGCGGCCAGGATGAGAATTCGTTTCATACTATGCTAATCGTTAAAAACATTCATGATGGCCGATGCACTCCCGTCGTTATTGAAAGCGCCCTGGTTATAAGCCGCCCAGGCATTCTGCTTGGTCCCTGTAAGGCGGGTAAGTTCCTCTGGCTTGGAGTATACAGCCGGTTTCCAGCTTCCGTACACCTCCGGCTCCCAATAGAATACACCCTTCACGAGGTCTATCTTCTTCACCTCAGTCATAAAGGACTGCAGTACGGAAGCGGCGTCCGTCCGGGAGGACAGCACGCCCACTTCGGAAATGAAGACAGGCAGTTTGTAGCTGCTACAAAGGGCCTTGATCTGCTTGATGGCTTCGGCATTGTACTGGGCCGATGTCATCCCGCTCTCCGCCTGCGGGTAATGGGAAAGGGCGATGGCGTCGAACTTCCCGCCGGCCTCCTTCACCTGCTTGAACCACCAGGCGTTGTCTTCGTAGGCGTTGTTCAGGTGCGGCATCACCAGCGCATCCGGGAAAAGGGCTTTGGCCGCATCGTAACCGGCATTGTACAGCCGGGCGAAGTGCTTCCTCCCGTCCGGGATGTCGCCCGATGAGGTCCAGAGTTGCCCGGCAGGCCACAGCATGCCGTTCCGGGTCTCGTTCCCAATCTGGATCCAGGCGGGAGCTATATTGGCATCTTTCAGGGCCTGAAGTACTTCCGTGGTGTGGGCCGCCACATGAGAGCACATTTTGTCCAGATCGTCCTTGTCTGCCTGCCAGGCCGAGGGAACCACCTGGCGGGTGGGGTCGGCAAAAAAGTCGCTGTAGTGGAAATCCACCATCAGGGAAAGGCCGGCGGCATGGACGCGTTTGGCCAGCGCCAGCATGTCGGCCTGGCCGCTCCAGCCCGCATACGGATCTACCCATACGCGCAGCCGGATGGCGTTGATGCCGCATTCCTTGAGCACATCCAAAAGGTCCGCCGTAGTTCCGTCGGCTTTCTTGAAGGTCTTGCCGTCGTGCTCCATCTCCGAGGCCCAGCTGATATCGGCCCCCTTGGCAAATGTGGGCGTAACCACCTCCGGCTCCACCGGGGTGGGATCCGGATCAGGGTCGGGGACGGGATCTACGGTCTGGCCGCAGGCGGCAAGCAGGCCAGGAACAAGAAGGAACAAATACTTTCTCATATCCTACAGTTCAAATACTACAGAGGAATGGGCGCCCAGGATGAGCCTGTCGTCCTGGATGGAGGCACTGCCCAACAGGGCGATGGGGCTGGCCATGGAGTCGGACACCGTGACCGTCTTCTCGGAGGAGGCCACATTGTGGATGACCAGCAGCTTCTGGCTGCCGGAGCTCATGTACCAGGCGGCTATGGCTCCGCTGTTGGCGGGGGCGGCCGTCATCGTGCCCTCGGCCAGGGCGGGATAGGTGTTTCTGAGGCGGCTCCAGCTCTTGTACACGTTCAGGAGGGATTCCCCGTCGGCCGACTGGGTTTCCACGGAGATGGAGCCTTTGAGCATCGTATTGTCCAGCTTGGAGGTCCAGCCCTTGGCCACATCCGTTGCCGCGGCGTTCCAGACGATGGGGGCGCGGAGGTACTCGTCCGATCCGTCCGAGGTGTTTCCCCAGTAGCCCAGCTCTTCGCCCTGATACACAAAGGGTTTCCCGGGAGAAGTGAGCAGCATGGCCGCCGCCTGCTTTTCCTTGGCGGGGTCGCGGCCCAGGTCGTCGGAAGCCCGCAGCTGGCCGCTTCCGGTCTGGGACGAATCATCGTGGTTGGTCATGAACAGGGATGTCTGCGCGTCCGGACGGATGGCCAGGTGGTCGGCCACGAAGCCGGAAACGGTGGATACGTAAGAACTGGCGCTTCCGCTGTTGAGCGCCCTGCTCAGCACCGGCCAGTAGCCAAACTCGAAGCAGGAGGTAAGTCCCTCATAATAATACTTTTCTACGGAGCTGTGGCTGTCCCAGCACTCGCCCACCATAAAGATGTCGCCGGAGTGGCCTGCGGCCTTGTAGGCGGCATTGCAGCGCTCGTACCAGGCCTTGAGAAACTTCCGGTTGGCGGTATTGTTATAGGAGCCGATGCCGCCGCAGATGTGCTTCACGGCATCCAGGCGGAATCCGTCCACGCCCATCCCAATCCATTTGTCAGCCGATGCGGCCAGGTCCTTGAAGCAGGCGTTGTTCTGCACGTCGGAAATGTCGCCGTAGTTCAGGTCCGGCATCCAGTCGCTGAAAGCGGCCATGTAGTAAAGCGTCTCGGTGGTGTAATCGGAAACCTCTATCCGGTAGCGTCCGTTACCCGTAAAGCTGATGTCGGCCCCTTCGGCCACCAAATCCAGCGGGGTCCCCAGCGAAAGGGCGGTGGCCGTCTTGGCGCCGAATTTGGAGCCTGCGTTCCAGTTGTCGTATTTGCGCACCAGCAGGCCGATGGTGCCGCTGATGTCCATCACCAGATGCAGCTTGCCGCTGCCGTCATCCACAAACTTGACGGCTTTTCCGTCGGCGCCGCCCTGCCAGGTCCAGAGGTTCCAGCTGGAGTTGCCGGTGGTGAGGGCCTCGTCCGTCGCTGTAATGGTGAGCTTGGGAGATCCGGTCACGGCCTGCTTCCACTCGCCGCTCTGGTAGGTGGTCCCGCTGAGCATGGGGAAATTCTTGTAGTCGGCCGAAGGATTGGCGCTGAAGAAGTAATAGTCCCTGTAAGGGCTCTCCGGGTTGGTCAGGGCGTCCACGAACCAGGCGTTGCCCTTGCCGGAGTGGTTCAGGACGTAGTCAATGTAAATCTTGATGTTTTTGGCATGGGCGGCGTCCACCAGCGCCCTGAAGTCTTCTTCCGTGCCGAAGGCCGGATTCACGGTGAAGTAGTCTGTGACGTCGTAGCCGTGGTAGGAGTCAGAAGGGTGGATGGGACTGAGCCAGAGGGCCGTAACCCCCAGCTCGTCCAGGTAGTCCAGCTTGCTCTGGACGCCCTTGAAGTCCCCCACGCCGTCGCCGTCGCTGTCGGCGAAGGAGTACACCAGCAGCTGATAGGTGGTGGAAGCCCGCTTGGTGCCGTCGAAGGCGGCGGGAGCGGCAACGACGGCCTTCCAGGAAGAGCCGCCCTGCGCCACGCTCACCGAGGCCTTGAGGCTGCCGGAAGAAAAGTCCACGGACCCGGTGCGCGCGTCTCCCTCGTTGGCCGCTACGGACAGGCTCACAGAGCCATTGCCGCTGCCGGAGGTAGCGCTTAGCTTGATCCAGTCCGACGCCGTCACAGTCCAGTCCCCGGAGGCTTTCACCTGCAGGAACTTGATGGAGGTGTCGCTCTCCGTAAAGGACAATTCTGCAGGCGTCACCGAAAGGGTCTCCTGCTCTTCAGGAGCAGGATTTTCCTCTCCACCGCAGGCCGCCAAGGCCAGCACGGCCACCACAAGGATATATTTCAACTGTTTCATAGGCATCGATATTGTTTGGCAGACGGGCGTCCGGTCAGGGGCGCCCGCCCGAAAAGAGGGTTTACTGCTTGGTTACGGTCGCGTGGGCCTTGCCGTCGCAGAGAGCCGCAAGCTCGATGGCATAGGTGCCGGCTTCCTCGATCTTGAGGTTGCCTCCGCCCTGGGTGAGGGCATCGAGGGCTCCGCCCCAGTTGACGTCCCAGCCGTCGTTTGCGCGGAACTTATACTCGTCGGCCGCCAGTTCCACGGAGCCTTTCCAAAGGCCCGATTCGGCGTCGTAGGCGAGGTCGGTGTCGGTATCCCATCCGCCCGTCTGGGCAGGACCGATGAGGCCGATGCCGTTGATGAGCGTGAGGCTGTAGGTCATGGCGGTGAGGTCCACCTCTATCATGTAGTAGCCTGCAGTCTCGGGAGCCGGGCAGTTGCTGCCGCCGTTGTCGGCGATCTTGCCTTCCCCGTCATACTCCCAGTCGCCGCTCCAGTCGTCCTCGTTCGGTTTGAACTTGAACTCGCCGGAGAGGTAGCCGAAGCCCTTGTACTTGCCGTTGAAGGCATCGCCGTCCTTGCCGCTGCTCAGATAGTACACTCCGCTCCAGCCGGTATCGCTTCCGATGGCATAGATGTACTCGTTGTAGGCGCCGGGGTCAACCGGGTCGGGAATATCGGCCTCGCCGGTGATGGTAATGGTCTCGGCTGCGGGATTGTAGGTGATGACGATGTTGCCGTCGCCGACCTTGATGTTGGGGCCGTCCGCTTCGACTGCGAAGGGTTCACCCATCGCGACAAAGTTGCCGCCGCGGTTGACAGCCCAATCCTCGTTCATACGGATCTTGATCTCGTCGGAAGCGGTGATGGCAAGGTTCTCGTAAACGAGGTTGCCGTCGGCGTTCTCCCACATGATGTAGTCGGGTGCGCTCCAGCCGTTGATGGTGCCCACGACACCCCAGTAAACCAGGTCGGCACCAGCCTCGTTGACAATAATCACCTCACTGTCGGGACGATAGTACACATCATAGTTGCCGGCGACACCGGGCTTGATATTGGCGCCATCCGGGACGGCCTTGACAACGGCGCCCACCTTGGAGTCTCCGCCGCGGTTCACACCCCAATCCTGGTTGTAGCGCAGTTTAATCTCATCGTCGGCGGTAAGGGCCACATTCCTGGCCACCAGGAACAGGCCGTCTTCCTTGAGCATGATGTCCGGGGTTCCGCCCCAGCCGTTGATGGTACCCACCAGGCCCCAGCCCAGTTCGTCCACCAAAATGGTTCCGGCTTCCGGATCGTAGGTAACTACGTAGTTGCCTTCCTCGACGGAGATGTTGTCACCGCCGGCGACAGCCGTGAAGGGCTCGCCGATGGCCACCAGCGTGCCGCCGAAGTTCTCGTCCCAGCTGTGGTTGTGACGGATCTTGAAGCCGCCGGAGAGCTTGGTGACGGGGCTCACCCACTTGCCGTCGGCAAGCGCCATGTCCACATCATCGCCCCAGCTGTTGAAATCGCCGATCAGCGACCAGACCTCGCCGTTGGACACCGTAATGGTGAGGGCTTCGGTATCCAGCTGGACCTTCCAGAAACCGGCGGGAATCTGGATGTTGTCACCACCTGCGACAGCCGCGAAGGGTTCGCCGAGGGCTACCAGCACACCGCCGTAGTTCTCGTCCCAGCCGCCGTCTTTGCGCCACTTGAATTCAGTGGCCTCGGGAGCGGTGATATAGGCCGTCCAGACGTTGCCGTCCTGCGTGGCCAGGATGTCGTTCTCCCAGTCGCCGTTGAGGCCGATGATGTTCCAGCCGGTCACGGTAACGGGCGTAGGCCCAGGCTCCACACCGGGATCCGTACCGCCATCAATGGCGATGGAAGCGATCACTTTGGCCGTAGCCGCCTCCGGATCCAGGATAAGGTCGTACTCACCGTCTTCAAGAACAATGATATTGGCGCCGTCCTGGCCAAGGGCGAATTCTTCACCCAGTTCATAGGTGGAGACGCCATCGGCATAACCGTAGTTCACGGTCCAGCTTGCATCCTTGCGGAACTTCCACTCAGTACCTGCCGTGAAGCTGATCTTCTTGGCCACATGCAGGGTACCGTTGGTCACCATTGCCACGTCGCCGGCCCAGCTGTTGAACGAGCCGATGACACTCCAGGGGCTCACCTCGGTGTAGGCGGCATACGGATCGATGGTAACCGCCTGCGTCAGGATAATCTTGGCGGTGGCGTTCTCCGGATCCAGGAAAATGTCGTATTCCCCGTCTTCGGCAATCACGATGTTGGCACCGTCCTGGCCCACGGCGAATTCTTCACCCAGGGTATAGGCGCTGACGCCATCGGCATAGCCGTAGTTCACGGCCCAGTCGGCGTCCTTGCGGAACTTGAACTCGGTACCGGCGGTGAAGCTTACGTTCTTGGCCACATGGAGAGTACCGTTGGTCACCATAGCCACGTCGCCGGCCCAGCTGTTGAACGAGCCGATGAGGCTCCAGGGGCTGGTCTCGGTATAGGCCGCATACGGGTCTTCCTGCTGCGCCACAGAAGTGATGATCCTGGCGGTGGCGCCGTCGGCATCCAGGATGAAGTCGTACTTGCCGGCATCGGCAATCACAATGTTGGCGCCGTCCTGCCCAAGGGCGAAGTCTTCACCCAGGGTGTAGGAAGACACTCCGTCGGCATAACCATAGTTCACGGCCCAGTCGGCGTCCTTGCGGAACTTCACCTCGGCGCCGGCCTCAAGTTCTACGCCCTTGGCCACATGGAGGGAACCGTTGGTCCACATTTCGTAGTCATCGGACCAGCTGTTGAAGGAGCCGATCAGGCTCCAGGGGCTCTTCTCGGTGTAACGGCCGTACGGGTCGCCAGTGGGAAGGTACACCTCGTAAGCGGGAATGCTGATGGTTTCGGCGCTCTCGGTGTAGCCGTTCCGGCGGTTGTCACGGGCCACTTCCTGCATGGATGCGCGGATGGCCATCTCCAGTGCGACGGTGCTCCCCTCCTCATAACCCATTCCAATCAGGGTCTTGGAAAGGTTGGCAACCGTAATGGTTATCTTGTCCCCCTTCACGGTAGAAGGGACTACGGTCTCGACGGCGCTTCCGTTCACACTCTTGAGGAGGATGGAATGGTTCACCGGCATGTTCTGGTTGAAGGACTGGCCGAAAGTTCCCGGAGTAAAGTCCACGGAGACCTCGTCGTCGGTTACCGTATAGGACAGCAGCACGGGAGCGCTTGCCTTTGAGGCATCATAGGTAGCCAGCTCCTCCTGGATGCAGGATACGGCGGCAAGCGCCACAAAAGCTGCAGATAGGATACTTATTATCTTTTTCATAAGGCAATCATCTGTTAATAACCGGGATTCTGTTCCAGATTGGAATTGGCAAGACGGTCGCTGTCAGGGATGGGGAACAGGGTGCGGTAACTATCCACATCCTTTCCGTCCTTCACTTCGCCCTTCCACTGCCAGGTGTAACCGGAAGTGAATTTGCCAAAGCGGATGAGGTCGTTGCGGCGCCAGCACTCCTGATAGAGTTCGCGGGCGCGTTCGTCCAGGATTTCATCCAGGGAAAGCGCGCTCACGGGATCCAGGCCGGCACGGGCGCGGACCTGGTTGAAGGCGGAAAGGCCGTCGATACCGGAAGCCCCGCGGGCCTGGCACTCGGCTGCCATCAGAAGCACGTCGGCATAGCGCATCAGGGGGAAGTCGGTATCCACGAAACCTTTCTCCTTGCCATAGCCGCCGTCGCTGGTGCGGTTGCGGAACTTCATGAAGGCATAGCCATTGGAGAATTCACCCACATCGTCGATGTCGGCCTGCTGGGTTTCGGTATAGAAGAGCTTGCGGGCATCGCCGTCAGAGAACTTGTTGTAGAACTCGGGGGTCATGCGGAGGCCGCCCCAGCCGGAGGAAATACCCATGGCATCCGGATCCATCTCACCGCCCGTAGAGGCGAAGATGATGTAGTTGGTGACTCCGTAGCTCTGGGTGTACAAACCATCCTGCTGGACGGAGAAGATAATCTCGTCCGTGCAGCGGTCGTTGTCAGCCAGGAAAAGTTCCTGGTAGGCAGGATAAACGCCGGCGGAAGTGGTATGGAGGCTGTAACCGTCGCCCATCAGGCTGGTGAGGACGGAAGCGCACTCGTTCCACATGGCCTTTCCGGTAAACACTTCGGCATTCAGGTAAAGCTTGGCCAGCAGGAACTTGGCGGCGCCCATGCTCACATGACCGTCCGTCACGTTGTTCTTGCCGGGCAGGTTGTTGGAGGAAATGATGTCCTTGAGCTCGGTTTCCAGCCAGGCGAACAGGTCGGCACGGGAAATCTGCGTAGGCGTAACCCCCACGACATCCTCGTCCGTAGAGAAAGGAATGTTGCCGAAGCAATCCAGACCGTGATAGTAAGCGATGGCGCGGAGTACCCTGGCCTCGTCTACGTAACGGTTGGTCACAGCCTGGTCGTAATCCAGTTTCTTCACTTCACGGATGAACTCGTTCGCTGCGCCCACCACCATGAATACGCGGGAATAGAAGGCGTAGATGAAGGTGTCGTCCGTGGTCCAGTTCATGTAATGGAAATTCTTGATGGTCTGGTCGTTCCAGCCACAAATGCTCTCGTCGGTCGTGAGTTCTTCGTGGTGGTAGAGGCCGCGGATGTACTGGGAGGCGCCGCCGTCAAGGCCGGAGATGGAAGGATCTCCGTTGGGGCCATAATAACCGGAGGTGGCAAAGCCCAGATAAACGCCGGAGATATAGGAATCAAGGGCAGCCTGGGAGACGAGCACCTTGTCCACGGTATTTGCGTTGGGATCGATAGGCGTTACATTCAGATCACCCACGCAGGCGGTCATTGTTGCAGCGGCAGCAAGGACGCCAAGGATATAATTGATGGTTTTCATTGTCGTAACGCGTTTTAGAAGTTAAACTTGACGCCCAGGACATAAGTTCTCGGACGCGGATAGACCGTACCGTCCACACCGCCGTAGACTTCCGGGTCGATGCCGGTGTACTTGGTGAAGGTCCAGATGTTCTGGACGGTACCGAAAACGTTCAGGGAACCTTCCCTTTCGCCGCCCTTGAAGAGCTTCGGGAAAGTGTAACCGAGGGTGAAATTGTCCAGTTTCAGGAAGCTGCCATCCTGCAGATAGTAGTCGCTCAGGTACTGGGCCTGGGTGAACATGGACTTGGGAGCGGTGGAAACGCGGTTGCTCACGAACTGGTTCGTCCACAGGTCGGCCAGCATTTCCGTGTCGGAAGCCACGTTGTTGTACACCCAGTTGCCGATGGAGGCATGGCCGGAGAGGGCCGCCGTCCAGTTCTTGTAGTTGAACGAGGTGTTGAAGCCGAAGGTGTAGTCGGCGGCGGCATGGTGTCCCATGTACTTGTCGTCGGCATTGATCTGGCCGTCATTGTTCCGGTCTACGTAAACCCCGTTGATGGGATTGCCGTTGGCGTCATACACCTGCTGGTACAGGTAGAAGGTCTTCATCGGATAGCCCACCTGGATAAGCTGGACATTGTTTCCGGTACCGCCGGAGATGCCGCCCTGCTCGATACCGGCGGCATTTTCGTCCGAAGCGGTGAGCTTGGTGACGATGTTCTGGTTGTAAGCCATGTTCACGCCGAAGGTCCAGCTCATGTCGCGGGTCTCGATAAGGACGCTGTTCAGGTCTACCTCCACACCCTGGTTGGTCATGGAACCGATATTGGTGTTCTGGTAGTTGGTCAGGTTGGAAAGGCCCGGAACCGGAATCCAGTTCAGAATGTCGCGGGTGTCACGCTTGTACACATCCACGCTGGCGGTGAGGCGGTCTTTGATGAAGCCGAAGTCCATACCGGCGTTGTAGGTGGTGGTGGTCTCCCACTTCAGGTTGGCGCTGTAGCCGAGGGCCACGATAGGAGCGGAATAATTTTCTCCGTTCACGAAATAGTAGGAACCCGGCGTGTTGATGCTCAGGAAAGTGGCGAAGGTGTCGTAGTATCCGCCCACTTCCTGCTGACCGGTCTCACCCCAGGACAGACGGAGCTTCAGGGTGGAAATAGGGTCGAAGTTCTTCAGGAAACTCTCGTTCTTGATGTTCCAGCCCAGAGCCACGGAGGGGAAAATACCCCACTTGTTGTTCTGGAAGCGGGAGGTGCCGTCGGCACGGATCGTGGCGGTAATCAGGTACCTGTCGCCGAAGCTGTAGTTGGCACGGCCGAAGAAGGAAATCAGGTAGAGCTCTCCCTTGCCTTCCGAGTTGTTCATCTCAAGGTTGTCGGAAAGACGCAGCTTGTAATCGTGGTTGTTGCTCCAGAAGTGCTGCCAGGAATAACCGGCCATCAGGTCCACGAAATGCTTGCCCAGGTTCTTGCTGTAGTCGGCATAGAACTCCAGCGTGGTGTTCCGGCGCAGGTAGTCGTAATTGTCGCGGGAACCGCCGCCGGATTCAGTGGTGCTGTGGATGGAGACTTCCGAGCCTTCCTCCTGGATCCGGTAACCGTCCGACTTGGCGGTATCGATACCCAGGTTCAGGTTCAGGCGGAGGTCCTCAAAGCCGTGGACCTTGTAGTCGAACTGCGTATTGCCGATTAAACGCCAGGTGGTGGCATAATCCCGGGTGGCGGCAAGAAGGGCCACGGGGTTCAGGGTTGCCATGGTGTTGGGGTTGCCGGCCGCGTCGTACCAGGTGGTGTAACCGTTGATGCCGTTGGCGTCGTAAACAGGCTTGGTGGGGTCATAATGGTTGGCTCCGCCGATGGCGCCCTGGTTGGCGTAGAAGTTATAGGCATAGGAACCCTTTCCGTTCACATTCACGGTGAGGTGGTTGTCGAAGAAGGTGGGCGCCAGGTTCATGGACAGGGTGAGCCGGTCCATGCTGGAACCCTTCAGGGTACCGTTCTGCACGGTAACGCCGCCGGAAACACGGTAAGGCAGCCAGGAGCCGGCCTTTCCGCTCACGCCCAGGTTGGCGTCTACGGAAGGGGCGATGTGATAAATCTCACGCTGCCAGTCCGTATTGGTGTTGCCCAGGGCAGCTTCGGCAGCGGAATCGGCGCCGTAGAAGTCCCGGATCAGGGAACGGATGCCATTGGCGTCCAGGAGGCTGTTGTACTTGGAAATCGTGTTTACGGAAGCGGTAAGGTCGGCCGACACGTGCGGAGCGCCCGTTGCGGTCTTGGAACCCTTCTTGGTGGTAATCACGATAACGCCGTTGGAAGCACGGGAACCGTAGATGGCGGTGGCCGATGCATCCTTGAGGACGGAGAAGCTCTCGATGTCATCCGGGTTGATGGAGGACAACGGATCTGAGAGGCCGCCTACGCCGTCGTTGGAAACGGGCAGGCCGTCAATCACGTACAGAGGGGTGTTGGCACTGTCGGTGATGGAGGAACCGCCACGGATACGGACGGTGGCTCCGGAACCCGGCATACCGGATCCGGCAGTGACCACCACACCGGCGCTCTTGCCTCTCATGAGGTCGGCCGGGGAAGTGATGACACCCTTGTTAACCTCGTCGGCCTTTACGGTGGAGACCGACCCGGTGAGGTCGCTCTTCTTCACGGTACCGTAGCCGATGACCACCACGTCGTCCAGGAATTCCGTATCCTCCAGGAGGGTGACGGTGGCCGGAACGGCATTCGCGGCGAAGGTTTGGGTAGCATAGCCGATGCAGCTGATTTCAATCACTGCATTGGCATTTGAAACGGTGAGGACATAGTCGCCGTCGAGCCCGGTGGACGTTCCGTTGGAAGTCCCCTGCTCCACTACCGCGGCGCCGATTACCGGCCCCATGGAGTCGACCACTACGCCTTTAACCTGGTATCCGCCTTGGGCGAATACGGTTGCGCAGGCTGCAAGGAGCACTGCGGTTGCGGTTAAAATCCTTTTCATTTAGCGTGTAGTTTGTTAATATTTTGAATTGGTTTTCAGGATTTCTTGGTTTTGATGAAATACACCGATGCGGCTCCCAGCACCAGGAACACCCCGGCGGCCAGGAACATGGCCGCCTGGCTGCCCACGAGCTTGAGCACCAGGCCTCCCGTTGCAGCCGCCACTATCTGCGGCAGGCAGATGGTGCAGTTGAACAGGCCCAGGTAGGAGCCCATGTGCGGGCTGCCCTCCAGCGCGTTGGTGAGGAGGGTGAACGGCAGGGCCAGCATGGCGGCCCAGGCAAAGCCGATGAGGAAGTAGCTGGCGAAGAGGGCATACTGGTTATGGACGAAGAACACGGAGGCGAAGCCAGCGGCGCCAATCAGGAGGCTCACCACATAAGCGGCCTTGAGGTTCTTGAAACGCGGAATGATCAGGGCCCAGAGGATGGAGCCCACGGCCTGGACGGCGAACACGATGCCCACCCAGTTGCCGGCGGCCTGGTAGCCCTCGGAAGCTACGTCGGCGGTGTTCCACACATTGGCGGCGATGGCCCCGTTGGAATACGTCCACATGTACAGGAAAGCAGCCCAGCAGAAGAACTGCACCAGGCCCACCGTCCAGAAGGTGGCGGGCGCCTTGCCCAGCAGTTTCAGCAGGCCCTCCCCCTTCCCGCCTTCCTGGGCGGACGGATCGATTCCGTGGAATTCGGCATACTCCTTCGGGGGCATCTCCTTCACCTTGAAGAAGGTGAACAGTACGCAGAGGATGAGGATGGCGGCGCCGCAGTAGAAACTGTAGATGACGCTGTCCGGGATAACGCCCTCCGGGGCGATGTTGGAAATGCCGATCCAGGTGAACAGGTACGGGAAGATATAGCCCACCAGCGAGCCGGCGTTGCAAAGGAAGCTCTGGATGGAATAGGCGGTGGCCTTCTGCTCCTCGTTCACCATGTCCCCCACCATCATCTTGAAAGGCTGCATAGCCACGTTGATGGAGGTGTCCAGGAAAATGAGGGAGAACAGGCCGAACCACATGGCCCCGCTGAGGCCCAGGAACAGCCGGGTGCTGAAATTCAGGCTGCCCGCATTGGGGAGGAAAATCATCACCAGCACGGCGATGATGGCCCCTACCAGCAGGTAAGGCTTGCGGCGGCCCATCCGGCACCAGGTGCGGTCGCTGTACTTGCCGATGAGCGGCTGTACTATCATGCCCATGAGCGGAGGCAGAATCCAGAAGAAGGAAAGGGTGTGGGGATCTGCGCCCAGGGTTGCAAAAATACGGCTGATGTTGGCGCTCTGGAGCGCATAGGCAATCTGCACTCCGAAAAATCCGAAGCTCAGGTTGAACATCTGCCAAAAGGTCAGGTTACGTTTTGCAGGCATGGTTACTAGTGTTGATACTGCGGTTTTTAACAAGCAAATATAGTTTTTTTATTTCACATACGTACACGCGCGAGGGACGAATGGCGGCTTTGGGCCGACGAAAGGGAAGAATTTGCCGACGAACAGCAGGGCTTTTTTGCTCTTTTGCCAGATTCTGCTTACATTTGCAATGAGTATGAACAAGATAAGCTGCGCCCTCATCATACACGGGATGGCCGTCCTGCACGCTCTCGTCACCCTGTTCTGCATGCTGGGCGGGGTGCCCGATACGCTAATCCTCACCCTCCTCACCATGACCATGACGGTGCTCCTCTGCCTGAAGAAGGAACTTCCGGTAGATTTCTCCGCCATCACCGTGGTCCTGGTAAATGTCTTCGGCTTCGCACTGGGCAACTGGGGGGCGCGCCTGTTCAACCCCCTCATCCCCAACGAGATTGCCCCCCATGTCCTGGCTACCTTCCTCACCACGGAAATCCTGGGCTGGGGCTTTCTCCTGTTCATCCGTCTTTTTTCCGTGCAAAACAGCCACAGAGGCTCCTGGAGCCGCGATATCGGCTGGCTGGTCGCCGCTGTTGCCATAGTGTTTGTGCTCCGGGTGGGCATCGACCTCCTTTCGTCCGGGGAGCCCACCGGGCAAACCATCCAGGTGGTCATGGAAATAAGCGCCATCAGCCTTATCTTCGTCATCTATTTCGCCGCCCGGATGCGCAACCAGGCGGAAATAGAGCGGGAAAAGACCCACCAGGCCGAATTCCGCTACATGACGCTCAAGCAGCAGGTGAACCCCCACTTCCTCTTCAATTCGCTCAACATCCTGGACGCCCTGGTGCAGGAGAGTTCCCGGGCCGACGCCAGCAAATACATCCACAAACTGGCGGGCATTTACCGCTATATGCTCCAACACGAAGGGGAAAGCCTGGTGCGCCTGTCGGAGGAGATGGAGTTCGTGCGCATGTTCATAGACCTCATGCAGCTCCGTTTTCCCAAGGGCCTGGAAGTGAAAATGGACATTCCGGAAGAGGAACTCCAGCACCATGTGGTTCCCTGCGCCGTCCAGCTGCTGGTGGAAAACGCCATCAAACATAACACCATTTCGGAAGACAATCCTTTGACAATCAGCATAGAAACGGACGGAAGTTCCATCACCGTCCAAAACAATGTAATCCCCAGGCTCTCCCCTTCCCAGTCCACCGGCCTTGGGCAGAACTATATCGTCCAGCAGTACAAAGACAAGACGGAATCGCAGGTGCAGATAATGTCAACCGACCAGCAGTACAGCGTAACTTTACCCCTCCTGTAGCCTATGACCAGACTCAACGCATTCATCATAGAAGACGAACCCCATGCCCAGCGCATTCTCCAGAACCTGCTTTCCGCCGAATTCCCGGAAATCACAGTGCTGGGCGCCGCCGCTTCCGTAAAAGCCTCGGTGGAATGGCTCCGCAGGCACGACGGCTCCAACCCGGAACTGCTCCAGGCCGACATAATTTTCATGGATGTGGAACTCCAGGACGGCAATTCCTTCCAGATCTTCGACCAGGTGGACATCAAGGGGCAGGTGATCATGACCACCGCTTACGACAGCTATGCAGTCAAAGCCTTTGAAGTGAATTCCCTGGACTATCTTCTGAAGCCGATAGAGCCGGAAGACCTGCGCCGGGCCGTCTCCCGGGCCGCGGCCCTTCACCAGGACCGGCCCGCGCCCAAACCGATAGCGCAGGACACCCCGGCAAAGGAAAAATATCTCATCCGCCTGAACGACCGTATTGTGCCGCTGAAGGCCAAGGAGATTGCCTTCTTCTACTCGGAGGCCAAGAATTCCTACCTGGTGAAGATGGACGGAACGTCCTATGTGCTGGATGATTCGCTGGATACAGTTGAGCAGCAGATGGACTCGCACCGCTTCTTCCGCATTTCCAGAAGCTGCATCCTGTCGGAAGACGCGGTAGACAGCGTCACCAAACTGGTGGGCAGCCGCCTCCGCGTCATTCCCAACGTAAAATTCAAAGGCAACCTGGACCTCACGGTGTCAAGGGCGCGTGTAGACGCCTTCCTGGACTGGTTGCAAAAATGATTACCTTCCCCGACCGGAAGTGAGAAGAAGATTCCGGATTTTCTTGTTCAGGTTTTCATCGGCGAGGAGAGCCTCCAGGGTGCAGTGCATGCGGAAACGCCAGTAATAGCGCGGAATGGCCGGCACGTTGATGCGTTCGTCGGCCGGATTCCCCGGATAGCGGGCATCCCCGTCAATGGACATCCAGTCCTGCAGCGGCAGGATGGCCAGCATGGCCGGAGACTGCATATGCTGGAACAGAATCTGTTCGCACACCCAGGGTTCGCAGAAATAAGGCGTATCCCCCAGATGGTGCAGCATCTCGTGGTAGAAGCGGTCCGTAAGCCCCCTGTCTTCCTCCCACCAGGCGCGCAGCGGAGCCATGTCGTGCGTTCCGGTGGCGCACACGCACAGGTACGGATAGTTCTCCGGATTGGCAAACAGTTCCTTCGGGTCCTTGGGCATCCGCTGGATTTCCAGGGATAGGATGTTCAGGTCGGCCATGGTTTCCGGAACGCAGGCAGGGATCATGCCCAGGTCTTCGCCGCAGGCCAGCATGCCGGTGGAGCCCAGCAGGGCGGGCAGTTTCCTGTAGGCCGATTCCTTCCAGCAACCGTCGTTGCGATGGTAGAAGAAATCGTTGTAGAGCTGGTTGTACTGCATTTTCTGCCAGTCGTCCAGGGCGAAGTAAGCCTTGCTGGAAAGCGGGGCCGAAATGCGGGGATGGTAGAAGCCCTTCTTCCGGGGATCCTCTATAAAGAGCACGTCGGTCTCCTCCCAGCCTTCCTGCGGAGTAATGTAACGGCCGCCCGTGACGTCGAATCCGCGGTCCCGGAGTTCGTCGGCACTGAAAGGAAGGGCCGGGTTGAAGTAACCCATGAGGCCGGTCTTGTACTTGAGGGGAATCTCCCAGATGCGGAAGAAGCCCAGAATGTGGTCGATGCGGAAGGCGTCGAAATACTCGCTCATCTTGCGGAGGCGGTTCTTCCACCAGGCATAGTCGTCCTCGGCCATCTTTTCCCAGTTGTAGGTGGGGAAACCCCAGTTCTGGCCGTCCACGGCAAAGGCATCCGGCGGGGCGCCCGCCTGGCTGTCCATGTGGAAGAGAGCCGGGAAGGTCCAGGCGTCGCAGCTGATGCGGCTCACGCCGATGGGAAGGTCTCCCTTCAGGATTACCCCGTGGCTGTGGGCATAGGCCACGGCCTCTTTCAGCTGGGCGTCCAGCTGGAACTGGACATAGCAGTGGAAAGCCGCATCGGCCTTGTGCTCCTCCAGGAAGGCATCCACCTTCTTTTTGCTGTATTTGGCAAAGCCCTTCCACTTGGAGAAGTCGGCCGTACCGTTCTGGTCCCGCAGCACGCAGTAGGCGGCGTAAGGCATGAGCCAGTACTTGTTTTCCTCCACAAAAGCCTTGTATTCAGGACTTTCCAAAACCGCAGCCCCGTTTTTCGCAAAAGCCTTGCGCACATAGCGGGTCTTGGCCTCGTTCACTTTCTCGTAATCCACCTTGTCCAGGGCGTTCAGCTCCTCCTTGAGAGCCTTGTACTCCTTGTCGGCCTGGATGCCCAGCGCGGGCAGGTGCAGGAACTGCGGATGCAGGGCGAAGGAAGAGTTGGCGTTGTACGGGTAGGAATCCACCCAGGTATGCGTCATGGTGGTGTCGTTGATGGGCAGGAGCTGGATTACGTTCTGTCCGGTCCCGGCCACCCAGTCCACCAGCTTCTTGATATCGTTGAACTCCCCTACGCCGAAGCTATCCCCGCTTCTGAGCGAGAACACGGGAACGGCCACGCCGGCCCCCCGCCAGGGCGTCATGGGGAAATGCGGATCCAGGTCGGCCAGGGCAAGGTGCATGCCCTTCTGGGGAATTTCGGCAAAAAGGTGGTTCCCGCCCGATTCCCAGCAGACGGGCTGCAGGGTCTCCTTGTCCACCACCAGGAACTTGTACTCGAAAGCGTCCTTCACGTCCAGGTCTATGCTCCAGTACGGGAAATTCCAGTCCTGCATAAGGATGGGGCTGTCCCAGCCCTTGAGGGTTTTCCCCTTGGTCCCGGCAATGGCCAGGGCCTGGCCGGGACGCACTTCGGCCGCCGTAACCACCAAGGTCACATTCCCCTTCTGGGGAGGCACTAAGGACGTTCCCCTGTGGGCGAAGATGACGTCCGTGAAGGCCTGGGACCAGAAAGCGGAATTGGCCGGAAGGTCCATCCAGCGGGAACGGACCGTCATGTCGCCCGAAGTCTGGAGCCGGAGTGTATGGGAATGCCATTCCCTGCGGACTTCCTTCCCTTCGGACTCGATGCAGAACGTGTATTCGTGCGACCGGGCAAAGTCCTTCTCGGTGAATTCCTTCTCCCAGATGCCGCTATAGACGCATTTCATCTCCTGGCGTTTCCCGCCGATGACAATGCAGACCTTCTCACCCCAACGGGTAATGTATCGGAGACTGATCTTGATTTTCATTCGTGCTACTAATTGGATGGTTTGCAAATATAAACATTAAGGCCGCCGATGTGCAAACGGGATTGGACGAACGGTCATTTTTTCCCGACGAACCGTTACTGGCCGCCCAGCCGTTCGAAGAACTCCAGCGTCTGGGACCAGTTCCGGAAAGGCTCCCGGCCGAAAGGGACAAGCGTTCCCAGGAAGGCGCCGGCCCCCTGCTCCCCGCTGTGGGCATCAATCAGATAGTCCCCCAGCATCAGTTCCTTATGGGTGGTGGTAATCACCCGGTCCCAGGCCGGCACATCCAGCCAGCGGTCTATCCACTCCTGGCGGTCCTGCTGGCAGAGCAGGTATACGTCGTACAGGCGGGTGAGCGCATTGAATCCCTTCACCGCCTCGTTTACGGGAGCTCCGTTCCTACTGTCCAGCAGCACGTCCTCCAGATTGACAAGCACCGTCTTCCGGCTCCTTTTCTCCTGGCGGTCGTCCACCCACTGGATAACGGGCAGAAGGGCGTGCAGGATGGCCTTCTCGTTCAGGCGGTGTTCTCCGTTGAAGGGGATGGCCTGGGCGTAATGGGCATGGAATTCCCCGTAACAGTCCACCAGGGTGTCCTGCCGGCCGAAGAGCCCCCAGACGAGGTCCCCGTCGGCCGATTGGAAGCGCTGGTCGGTTACCTCCCGATACTCCTCCAGCAGGCCTTTCGTAACCAGGAAAGACGTTTCTCCGTCCCGGCGGGGATTCTGGAACTCCATCTTCCCCAGCCCCATGTTCTTCCGGATGGTATCGGCCAGATGAAGGGCCGGATTCACACAAATCCTGTGGAATCCCGCCATCTGCTCCGCATACATGCCGCCCATGGAAGTGCCCACGATCAGGTCCGGCTGCTCTTCCCGGCAAAGCTGCTTGAGGAAAGGAAGCGCCACCAGCGGCTCCACGGGGATGTCCGGAGAGATGACCTGCGCTTTCGGCATGAGTATCCGCAGCCTTTCGGCCGTTCCCGTAGACCCGGCCGAGGCGAAGCCGTGGAAGTAGATGATCTTTTTCCCGGCCATCAGTTCCGGCCGGGCGTGTTGATAGAGCTCCATTACTTATGCACCAGATACTGCTCTTCCTTGTAGGTGAGTCCCATGAAGAAAATGGCCAGCAGGCAGGCCGCAATCAGCAGGAGGAACGTCCAGCTCCAGCCCGCCGTCTGCGCCACATAGCCAATCACCGTATTGGCCAGGATGAAGGTTCCGAAGAAATAGCCGAAGAAGCCGGTGAGGCCGGCGGCCGTTCCGGAAGCGTTCTTGGGAGCCAGGTCCAGCGCCTGCACACCGATGAGCATCACCGGCCCGTAAATGAAGAAGCCGATGCCGATAAGGCTGATAATGACTACGGTAAGATTGTCGATAAAGACCCAGTACAGGATGATGAAAACAAGCACCAGGGCCATGAACAGCATGGTGGGCAGGGCCCGCCGGCCGTGGAACAGCTTGTCCGACAGCCAGCCGCAGAGCAGCGTCCCCGGAATGGCGGCGAACTCGTAGGCAAAATAGGCCCAGCCGGCACTCTTCAGGTCGATCCCCCGCTCCGTAAGGATGGTAGGGGCCCAGTCCAGACAGCCATAACGGACCATGTAAACGAAGGCGTTGGCCAGGGCAATATACCACAGGAACTTGTTGTTGAGTACGTGCTGGAAGAAGATTTCCTTGGTGGTGAGGGTTTCCTCATGCTTCTCGGAATAATTCTTGGGATAGTCGTTCCGCCAGGCCTCCACCGAAGGGAGTCCGCAGGACTGGGGCGTATCCCTCAGGAGGACATAGGCCAGCAGGGCGATGAAAAGCGCCACGGCGGCCGGGAAAGCGAACGTGCCGATGAGGAAGTAAAGCTCCGTGTGGGTGCCGTAGAACCAGCTGCCGAACCAGGCCGCACCGTAGGTGGCCATGGGGCCCACCAGGGCGCCGCCCACATTATGGGCGCAGTTCCAGATACTCATCTTGGTGCCCCGTTCGCTCACGGAGAACCAGTGTGTCATCACGCGGCCGCAGGGAGGCCAGCCCATGCCGTTGAACCAGCCCACCAGGGCGTTGAGCACGCCCATCACCAGGATGGCCAACGCTTTATGGTCGGAGCCTATCAATTGGATGGGCACAATCATAAAGCACATGGAGATGGCCGTGAGCACCAGGCCCAGCGGCAGGAACACCCGGGCGTTGGAACGGTCGCTCACGCTGCCCATCAAGAACTTGGAGAGGGCATAGGCGGCGGCGTTCAAGCCCAGCACAAAGCCCAGCTCCGTCTTTTCGAAGCCCAGGGGCGCCATGGCCGGGATGGCCATGGAAAGATTCTTCCGTACCAGATAAAAGCCGGCATAGCCAATGAAGGCGCCGATGAACACCTGCAGACGCAGGCGTTTGTATTTTGCATCGGCCTCCGGGCCGGTCTCCGCCGGTTTATAGGCCGGCTGTTTCAAAAAACTCAGCATATCGTATTTTCTTTTGATGCTTTATTGCGAGTCAAGTGCTTCGGCCAAAATAGAGATGGGATTCATCACGGTATAGCCCGTACTCATCTCTATCTGCCACTTGCAGGTTTCGCAGTCGCAGGCCACCACGTCCGGGTTCACGCTGCGAATCTGTTCGAAAAGCTGGGCGCCGATCGCCTGCGACGCCGCATAATTCTCTTTCTTGAAGCCGTAGGTGCCCGCTATGCCGCAGCAGGCCGAATCCAGCAGGGTGAACTCCACCCCCGGAATCATCCGGAGCAGTTTCTCGGAGAAAACGGCCCAGCCCATCCGCTCCATGTGGCAGGGAACGTGATAGGCCAGCTTCTTGTGATAGTCGGCGCGGAACTTGAGCGTCGCGCCCTTCTCCAGCTTCTCGTAAATGAAGCGGGTGGCTATGAGGATGGAATCCCGTACATCGGCATTGTCCACGTTCAGCAGGTGCGGATACTCGTCCCTGAGGGTAAGGGAGCAGGTAGAGGAGGTAGTGACCACCTTCAGCCCCTTGTCCACAACGGCTTTCCGGAGCGACTCCACATTGTGAGCCGCATTTTTGGCCGCCTTCTCGGACATTCCGTTGGTAATCATGGCAATGCCGCAGCATTTTTCCTTCTCCAGCGGCTGCACGCCCACGCCCAGGGCATTGAGCACCTTCACCAGGTCCTTCCCCAGTTTGGGATAATTGTAATTCACATAGCAGCCGTGGAAATAGGCCACCTGCTCCGGGAAAGCCGCCTGTTCCTTCTCCCGGCGCCCCAGCCACCCTTCGAAACTGCGGGCGCTGTACTCCGGGAAGGTCCTGTTCTTGTCTATCTTGAGCGTGGCGTCCAAAGCGACCTTGGTGATACCCAGACTGGTGACGCCGTTCACGATGGGGGCCACCGGCCGGGCCAGCCGGCCCATGAAATCCGTGGAAGCCAGTATCTGGTCCCTGAATTTGGGTTTGGTGTTCTCGTACTTGATGCGGGCGGCCTGGATCAGGTCGGCCACATTCACCCCGGAAGGGCAGGCCACCTCGCAGCGCTTGCAGTTGAGGCAGTACTTGAGGGCATAGTTGAAGAAGTACGGGTCCTTGAGGCGGAGCCGCTCCCCGTCCGGCCCGGCCTGCTTGGGACCGGGATACAGGGGATTCACCTGCAGCACGGGGCAATAGGCCGTGCACACGGTGCACTTCATGCACTCCTCGAAATTGTATTTGCTCTGGGTGAACTCTTGCAGTTTCATTGGCTTTCCTCCTCTGATTTCAGTATTTCGTCCACTGCCACGAAGGCGCTTCTTACGGCAAGCCCCCCAGCCTGGCCCAGTTCCGGATGCGTCTGCCCCAGGATGGAGCCGATGGCATAGAGGTTCTTGAAAGGAACGCCGCCGGAGACGGCGTACAAAGAGGCGTCGGTCTTCACGCCGTATGCCATGTAGGGCTGGGGCTCCTTGAAGGCTTTGTTGTACCAGGCGTTGCGGTCCGGATTGTAGTCTACATCCAGCTGGAACACCGGCTCAAAGATACTGAAGGGATTGGAGCGGAGCCCCTTGGAGAAGAAGCCGCCCGTGGCCAGGATAAAGTGCCGGGCCTCCAGGTAATGGCTGTCCAGGTTCTTGGTGCGGATGCTGTGCACAACACCCTCATGCACATGTGCTTCCAGGGCTTCGTCGCCCATCAGGTAAGTGCCGCCCAGCACCTCGTAGCGGCGCTTGAGCAGCATCTGCGTGCGCACACCCGGGACCGAGGGCGGCAGGGTGCCGGCAAAAACCACCCGGGCGGGAATCCCCTGCCGGATGCGGCCGGGAACCGAAGTGTCCTGCAGGCCGAACACCTGCGGCAGCACCACGGCGTCCTCGTCCCTCAGGAGCACCCGGACTTCCTGCACCACCTTTTCCCAGATCCGGTCCATGGTCCGGGCAATCTGCACCGAACGCATTTCACTGGGGCTTTGCTCCAGCTGCTCCAGTTCCGGCAGGTTCAGGAAACGGATGCGGCACTGCATTCCCTGTTTTTCCAGCCCTTCGGCCAGGAAGGAAGAGAAAAAGTCGTGATAGCCCATAAAATTCACCACCAGCACCTTGCGCGCGAAGGCAGGGCTGGGGAACAGTTCCGTGTCTTCCAGCGAAAGGGCCGACGGACGGAAGGTCCCGAGCGGCATCAGCCGCACGCCCTCCCGGTAATGCAGGCGGATGCCGGCATCGCTGAAGAGCGTCTGCATCCGCGGGGGAGCCTCCTCCAGGGATTCAAAGCTGCCGGAGAAAAAATGCAGGGCATTCTGCCCGGTGCTCACAATGGCCGTGCGCCGCCCGCTCTGCTGCAGGCTGATGCCCGCCGTGAGACCGGCCAGGCCGCCGCCGATTATAACGGTATCGAATTTCATAAGCCCAGTACGTGTTTATAGACCCACTGCGTATATTCCGCTTCCCGGAGGGTGTCTCCCCAGCTGATGGGGTAGTTCCCCTTCCAGCGCTCGTTCAGGAAATCGGCCAGGTCGGCCCTTTCCTTCTCCACCGAATGGGCCTTGGCCAGGAGGCTGGCAGCCCGGCAGGCGCAGAACTCGCCCTGACAGGTTCCCATGCCGATGCGGGTGCGGCGCCTCAGGTCCGTTAGCGTAGTAACATCCATCCTTTCGATGGCGGCGTTGATCTCCCCTACCGACACTTCCTCGCACTCGCAGATGAGCGCATCGTCGTAGGGATTGTTGCTGCGGATCCGGGAAGCCCGGGTACCCAGGCGGGCGGCCATGGCCTTCTGGGCCGTGGTGGGTGCTTCCCAGATTTTCATGGCCACCGCCTCGTAGGAACTCTCCTCCGAACCGGGCAGCGGCGTGGTGGCGGTCTCACAGGCCTTATCCACGCCCAGCTTCTTGCAAACAAGATCACTTGCAATCTCGGCCATCAGCCTGTAAGTCATAAGCTTCCCTCCGGTTATTGTAATGAACCCTTTAAGTCCGTCCCGTTCCTCGTGGTCCAGGCAGACGATGCCCCTGGAGATGTTCCGACCCGTAGGGTCGTCGTCGGCGCTTACCAGCGGACGCACCCCTGCATAGGCCCGGAGTATCCGGGTGGAGGCCAGGGACGGGGCCAGTTTTACGCCTTCGGTCATGAGCAGGTTCACTTCGTCCGGGGTTACGGCCACGTCGTCGCACTCCTCGAAGGGGATGTGGGTAGAGGTGGTTCCAATTACGCAAACCGTATCTCCCGGCACCAGGATATCGGCATTGGAGGGTTTTCGGCAGCGGTTGATGACCACGTTGTTCACCCGGTGGGCAAAGATGAGCAGGGCGCCCTTGGCCGGGTACATCCCAATGTTCACGCCCGCCATCCTGGCTATATGCTGCCCCCAGATGCCGCAGGCGTTCACTATTACCGGGGCGTAGAAATCTGCCTCTTCCCCCGTTTGCAGGTTGCGGGTATGGATGCCTTTCACGCGGTCCCCTTCCCGGATGAAGCCAACCACTTCCGTGTAAAGGCGCACCTGGCCGCCGTGGATCTTGGCATCCAGCATATTGGCAGCGCAGAGGCGGAAGGGGTCTACGCTGCCGTCCGGCACCTTCACGGCCCCAATCAGGTTGGGATTCACGGAGGGTTCCAGGCGACGGGCTTCGGCCGGGTCTATTATCTCGGCGGAAATGCCGGCATTCCGGCAGGCCTCCACGAAGGTGGCCTGGTAGGCCAGGTCGTCTTCCGGCAGGGTGATGAAAAGGCCGTCGGTCTCGTCTATGCAGTGGGAGGCGATCCGTCTCAGGATCATATTCTCCTCTATGCATTCCCGGGCCGATTCGGCATCGTTCACTGCGTAGCGGGCGCCGGAATGGAGGAGGCCGTGGTTGCGGCCCGTGGCCCCCGTCGCTATGTCTGAGCGCTCCACGAGAAGGGTCCTGAGCCCGCGCATGGCGCAGTCCCGCTGGGTGCCGGCTCCCGTGATGCCGCCGCCGATAATGATTACGTCGAATTCGTTTGCGTTCATGTCTTATTCGTTCAAAATCACCAGCCTGTCGCCGGCTTCCAATATGGTATCTCCCGTAGGGATAATGCTTTCCTGCCCACGGATGACCATCACCAGAAGGCCTTTCCCGGGATTCTCGCTGATTTTTCGGCCAACCCGGCGGCTGGTGGGTTTCACCACCTTCTCGTACAGGGTGGCGCCTTCCCCGGAGAAGGACCGGGCCAGAGTTACCACCTTGTCCCCTTCCTGAATCACGGTATCTCCTTTGGGGTGCAAACGCTCATTCCCGCGTTCCACCAGCACGATGAGGAACTTTCCAGGAAGATTCAAATCCTTGATTGCCTTGCCGTTCCAGGGGCTTCCCGCCGCAATCTCAATTTCTCCGAACTGCAGTTCCGCCTCTTCCGAATAGTCGTTGAAGGTCTTGAGGATATCGGCCCCGGAATCCAGCATATCCAGCTTTTTGGCCATCCAGGGAATCAGGCTGCCCTGGATGGAGATGGAGATGAGGACAATACAGAAGACAATGTTGAAAAGGTCCGTCTCCAGTCCCTTGGCGCCGGTGATGGCCATGATGGCGAATACTATGGAGGCCGCCCCCCTGAGCCCCACGAACGAGATTAGCGACTGCTGCTTGAAGGAATACTTCCGGAACGGGGACAAAATGCCGAACACCGCCGCCGGACGGGCCACCAGCAGCAGGAAGACCGAGATGGCCAGGGCCGGCAGGATGGCCTTGTGCAGCTGCGAGGGACGGGCCAGCAGACCCAGCAGGAAGAAGATGAGCACCTGCATGAGGCCGGTGAGGCCGTCGAAGAACCCCACCATGGCCTTCTTGCCCCTGAAATCTTCGTTTCCCAGGATCACGCCCACAATGTAGGCGCTCAGGTAGCCGTTCCCCCCCACCAGGTCCGGCAGGGCGTAGGCGGCTATGGCAACGGCAAAAAGGAACAGGGTGTCGAAGCCTCTCGTGCTGAAATTAAGCCGCTGGAGTGCCCAGGAGGCGCCTTTGGCAATAAGCCAGCCCAGTCCTGCTCCGAAGGCCAGCTGGGCGAAGATCATCCACGCTGCGGCTCCGGCCGATGCATTCCCGTTCACGAAGGAAATCATAACGGCCGTGAGCATGTAGGCGCAGGGATCGTTGCTGCCGCTCTCCATCTCCAGCATGGGCGCCGTGTTGTTCTTGAGGCCCAGTTTCTTGGCCCGTAGGATGGAAAAGACAGAGGCCGCGTCCGTAGAGCTGACCACCGAGCCCAGGAGGAGGCCCTCCCCCCAGCTCCATCCCAGCGCGAAGCGGCAGAACACACCCGTAAGCGCCGCCGTTATCACCACCCCCAGCGAAGCCAGCAGCACCGACTCCCTCACAACCGGCTTCACGGCTTCCCAACGGGTGCCGAATCCGCCGTAGAACATGATGTAGATCAGCGCCACGGTACACACTTGCCTGGCAAACTCCTTGTCGTCCAGGTACAGGGGAATGGCCCCTACATTTCCAAAGACAATACCCAGCAGCATAAACGCCAACAGGGTGGGTACACCTATCCGCTCCGACAGGTTGTTCAGCCAGATACAGGTGACAATTACCACAACAATCAATACCAGAAACAGAGAAGTCATGCCATTACTCCATTACAACGTCCAACACCATCATTAAAGCAAATCCCAGTGCAAATCCCACGGTGGCTATGTTGGAATGCTCCCCCTGGGAAGCCTCCGGGACAAGTTCCTCCACCACCACATACAGCATGGCGCCGGCCGCGAAGGCCAGCAGGAACGGCATGGCCGGCGTCACGGCCGATGCCAGCAGGATTACGAGGGCGCCCCCTATGGGCTCCACGATACCGCTTAACGCACCCACCCAGAAAGACTTCCACCGGCTGTTTCCCGCGGCCCTGAGGGGCATGGAAATGATAGCCCCTTCCGGGACATTCTGGATGGCGATACCCAGCGAAAGGGCCAGTGCTCCGGCCGCCGTCATGCCGGCTTCCCCGCTCATGGCGCCCGCCAGGGCCACGCCCACCGCCATTCCCTCCGGGAAATTGTGGATGGTGACGGCCAGGGCCAACATCGTGGTCTTGGACAGATGGCTCTTGGGCCCTTCCTCCCCTCCCATCGGATGGAGGTGCGGGGTAACCTGGTCTATCAGGAGCAGGAAAGCGAAACCGCCCAGCAGGCCGATGACGGCCGGCCAGATTCCAGCCAGTTCCATGCCGGGGATGAGCAGCGACCACACGGAGGCGGCCACCATGACACCGGATGCGAACCCCAACAATATTTTTTGCAACAAGACCGGCATCTCCTTCCGCATGAACAGGACGAACGCCGAACCCAGCGCCGTCCCTGCAAAGGGAATCAGCAAGCCCACCAGAATTGCTTCCATATCTTTAATTTGTACAAAAATACGCAAAATTCCGGTTATTCCGGCACCGTTCCCGCATTTATTGTTTATTTTTGCAATCGGATGAAAATAATCGTTGCTCCAGACTCGTTCAAGGAATGCCTTCCCGCCCGGGAGGTGGCTTCCGTCATGGCCGAAACGCTCCGCCGGGCCCTTCCCGGCGTGGACGTGGTGGAATGTCCCCTTTCGGACGGAGGAGAGGGGCTCCTGGACGTCCTGTCCCCCGTTTTCGGCGGGGAAATCCGCTATGCCACCGTACAGGATCCGCTGGGAAAGCCGGTCCTTGCGCGCTACCTCCTTTCCGGCAGCAAGGCCCTTGTGGAAGTGGCCGAAGCCTGCGGTCTGCAACGGATGGCCCCCGCAGAGCGCAACCCCCTTTCCGCCCATACCCGGGGCGTGGGGGAACTACTGCTGGAGGCCCATCGGCAGGGCGCCCGGCAGTTCCTGGTAGGGCTCGGAGGATCGGCCACCTGCGACGGAGGGGCCGGGATGCTTTCCGTCCCGCGTATCCGGGAGACGCTCCGGGACGCCTCCTTCGAGGTGCTCTACGATGTGGATATCCCCTGCACAGGGTCCTCCGGTGCCGTCCGCTGCTACGCCCCCCAGAAAGGGGCCGCGCCGGAAGACCTGGAAGTGCTTGAGGAAAGGATGCTTGCGCAGGTGAAGCGGCTGGAGCGGGAAAGCGGCATCTCCCTGGCCGATGTCCCCGGCGCCGGAGCGGCCGGCGGCCTTGGCGCAGCCTTTGTCGCCGCCTTCGACGCCACCCTCTCCCCCGGAATCGGCCGCGTGCTCACCCTATCCGGCTTCTCCGGCGCCCTCGATGGTGCATCGGCCGTCATTACCGGAGAAGGCCGATCAGACCTGCAAACCCTCTCCGGCAAGGTTCCGTACGGGGTTCTCCAAAGCTGCGCCCCCTCCGCCATCCCCGTTTATCTGGTCTCCGGCCGCATCTGCAACCCCCGGGCCCTCCTGGACGCCGGTTTCGCCCAGCTGGCAGAAGTCTCTCCTCCTGACCTCTCCCTCCACGAAGCCCTTGAGCGGGACAACGCCATCCGGAACCTCACCCTCGCCATCACCCGACTCCTGCCTAATCTTTAGTACCCGGTTCGTCCACGGAAATGGGGCGTTTTCATGGACCAACTGCATTGACGGCCCGGTTCGTCCACGGAAATGTAGTCCACAACTTTTAGTGGACAGCAATGGAAAAAAACCAAAATCCTCCCAATTTATTTGCAAAATCCAAAAATATCCTTACCTTTGCATTCCCAAACCACGGTGCTGTAGCTCAGATGGTAGAGCAATGGACTGAAAATCCATGTGTCGGCAGTTCGATTCTTCCCAGCACCACTGAAATATGCCCCTGACACACGTCAGGGGCATTTCGTATCCCTGAGTTTCCTACATCTTTCCTACATTTTCATAAAATGAGCCCGGAGACTATGGCAGTCCCCGGGCCCGGACGAGTTTCGCGGCTATCGCGTATGGCAACGCGGCCGTAGCGCAAAGATACAAAAAATCCCGGATTCCCCCATAGGAACGCCCCTACCCGATAAACAGACACCCCTCGAACCCCCGCTTCCAATCCTCCAGCTCAAAGGCAAAACTCTCGAACAGATTGTCCAGATACCAGCAATAATACCGGTAAGAAGCCGCAAACAATTCCTCCTCCCGTAAAACAGGAAACGCAGGATTCACCAGGCACACAAACGCCACGTACTCCCGGATGCAAGCCTTCACCGGCCCCGCCTCGTGCGCTGCCGCCCGCTGCAGGAGATTCTCCGGCTCAATCACCTTCTCCCCCTGCAGCAGCCGCACAAACGTCAGCTTCGCCACCAGCTCGGAAACCGAAACCAATGACTCCGACGAGTACAGATAGCTCATCGGCGGCCGGTCGCAATTCACACGCCCGTCGGCGTAGCGCCGTAACTCCTCTATATGGCCGGATTGTTCAGAATCGATATCCATCCCGTAAAAAATAATGTGAGCTCCCCCAGCGTAGTCATCCGGTCTCGGCAGAAACCTTCAAGCTTACAACCGGGATCATCGCCCACATTATGCGGTCGATGATTCCCTAGTTGCACTGTAGCTTGATTCTTAAACCTGCCGAGTTTGATGACTACCTGCAAAAAGCGAACACCTTGTATTCTATGTCTTCAGGCTCCCGGCACGATGCGCCGGAATCCACCTGCAAATATAAGCAATTTATTTCAGTTCATAGGTCTTGGCCCAGTACCAGAAGGCTTCGGGGAGGGAGCGGCGAAGACGCTGGAGCTCTTTGGGCATATCGGCAAAGACGGTAAGGGTGCTCAGATCGTACTCCCGGTCGTATTTTTGGATGTCCGTGAGGCCCTTCTGGAAGCTGGTGGCAAGATAGGCGGCCTTGGCAGCATCCACGGTGGCGTTTTCAATGTAATAGTTGCGCTGATACATATACCCCTTGATGCGGATAAGACCGTCCCGGAACTCCTCAAAGCGGCCCTGTCCAATCTGGCCGCGCGTGCTAAGGCAGAGAGCACTCTCCCGCACATCGTCGTAATACCGGTCCATCTGGCCTTCCATATTACGATAACCAAGTTCCACAGCCGACACCTTCAGGAACGATGCGTATGCGCCCCTGAAATCCTCCACCGCATCGAACAACCGGCCGATGTCAAAGAGCTGCTTGATGATTTCCAACGAGCAGCGGCGCACCCCTCCGGCCCTGTCTTCCTTGAAGTACGGGATGCCCAGGGAGTTGGGGCCGAATGCGGTAAGTTTGTCCCCCAGGATATCTTCCTTGGCGGGAACACGCACCATGAGGGGGGCTCCCTCCTGGATCAGGAAAGGACTGTCGATGGGCAAAAGCTGCGTATTGGCATACGGATTGTCCTCATACAGCACATCCAGCCGGATGAAGGCCTCATCCTCATCGCCGCCTCCAAAGACCACCTCATAGAAACTTCTGAAATGACTGGCGGGAAGATCCTTCCCTCCGTGCTCGGTCAGCACCGGGACAATGCTCACAAACCCATGCTTATCCAGATTCTTCAGATAGGTGCGGATATCCGTTCCCGGAGGGCAGATTACATCCACGTCGATGCTGAGCCTGTTCAGCGTGTCCTTCAGGATCAGCAACAGCGAGCTGCCACCCTTGTACAGCAGCGGCGCACCGGCTTCCACCAGCATTTCCAGCAGTGCAAAAGCCCGGATGACCTTCTCCAGCAGCTGCTTGTTATTGTATCCCAATTCCTCCGAACGCCGGAGAATCCACTCTTTGGAAAAAGATTCAGTCGATATCATACTCGCTTCCTTCGTAAATGGTTTGGATGGCTTCGGCCACATTCCGGCGGCGGGCATACCTCAGCAGCCGGGACAGGTTGATGACATACAAGGTTCTGGCGCTATGCATCATGCGGTTGTACTCCGCCCCCTGGAGATAGAAGAAATCCGGGTCGCAGTACACGTCCACCAGCAGCTTCTCCAGGGTGGGAATCCTGACGCCGCCGACGCTCTGCAGCGGAGACTCGCTTGTCAGGTGCTTGACAAAGACGGCGCCCGCATCCATGTTCACGTACTTGTATATAAGATCCGCATCCGGCCGCAGAAAAACGGTCTCCCCGTCATCCTGCAAGGCATGGAACACGCTCTCCGCAATGTCCTTCTCCACCTCGATGTACGTCACCTGGTTGGACGGGAGATGATGCATCAGCGGGAAAAGCCAGGGCCCCTCATACACGCACATCCCCACCTCCGGAAACGCCTTGCTGAACCTCCGGTACAGCCCGGCGGCTTTCTGCCCCGGTTCCGGCCGGAACAGTTTCTTTCCGCCGGCCACCGCATAAACCCCATGGCCGATGCGCACAATCTTCCCGTCCTCCGCCATCCTGGCAAGATACCAGTTCAGGCGCGTCCGGTCCAGACTCAGCGTCCCGGCCAGCCGCTCCTGCAGCTCCACCACCGTGAAACTCTCCATCGAAGCCGCAAGCTCCAGTATTTGACCTTCAATCGTCATCTTTCAAAAGCCATATAATAAGTCACGACAAAGATACAATTTTCGGCAATAATTCCAAAATTTGCCGAAAGTTTATTTCTCACCGTCCCGCCTCCAGGACCTCATCGTCAACATCCTCAAGAACCATTTCGGCCTCCTCGACACCTCCCACCTCATCGCCGACACCCGCTGCGAAGTGGACTACTTCCGGAAAGACTCCTTCGACACCATGCCCCCACCGCCCGTGTTACGGTTTATCCGTGGCATACTTGTTCTTAGAACGGAAGAGACCCCCGGCCACCGTACATTGACCCCGGGTCTCTTCTTTATTGGGGGAAAGGATATGGATACTGGCCCCTTATTGAAGGTCTTCTCACCAAAAACAACTATATTTGCATTATCCAACACAATAATAACCTACAGCGTATGAGTGTTTCCGTTTATGTAATAACCCAAGAGACCGTTGCTCCGCTTACTTTACGTTCGCGCGTTGAGTCTATATACCCCGATATTCAGATTCCTGACTGCGGTGAGCAGGTACAACATTTTCACATTCCTGAAAAGTCTATCAGACCAGTGGAAGTGTCGAAAGAAGATGCGGGCTATGAAGTCAGAATCCTCAGTTGGTCTTCTGCAGATGACTGGCGGCTTTTCCGTGATTTGATTTCCATCCTGCAGTCTATAACCAATGGAGAGATTCGAGACGATGGTGAAGATGGAAAACTAATCATGGACGTGACGAAAGAGTTCAGTGACGAGGAGATAGCCAAAACGCTTGAAGGTGATTATTCTCTTCTGCGCACACTTTCTGCAGGTCACGAGATTGATTTTGAGGCGGTCAATCGTAAGGTATGTGCTGGTGAGTATCTTTTCACAATGGCCGGGATCAAAGAGGATATGGACACGGCAAAGGCGGTAACCCTTTTTCAGAAGTATGTACTCTCGCTACAGTGGAATCGTCGCGGACATATTTCCACGCGAACGCCCGCCTGTTTTGCAAAAGTTACGGATGAAAACGGGGAAGAACGCAGCATATCCACTTATCTTTATTCAAATGACAACCCGGACCGGTTCGATTACATCTATAAAGAGCCATTTTTCTCCCTTTTCGATGCAGATAAAAAAGACGGCGTTGTCATCAAATATGAGAATCTGCATACAATCGTTCCCTCTACATGGGTGCGATTTGACCGTGAACAATACGACTGCAAGCCTCTGACCCGTGAAGAGTTTGACGCTTTCTTCCAAAGAGCCAAGAAGTATGATATTTACAAGAAGGAGGAAGATTATGATAAAGAGGTTGAAAATTTAAAGGATAACACTCCTTCCGACATCCGCCATATCTACATTAGTACGGAGAATAGCTGTGTTTCTATAGATGCCGCTCAGTCAAGGTGCGTTATCCGGCAGGGAAACACGCGATATCAGTTGCCAAAGTTCGTTGAGTATCAACTGATTTATCTTCTTTATAAAAAGAAAGACCGAATAGAGGCAGCGCGTCTTCTCCAAAAGATGAGTGATGGCGACATGATGGTGGAAAAGGCTCTCGGGCAATTTGAGGAAGAGCACCCCTTGGAGCCTCTCGAAGGACCGTTTGAGATTTCTCAGTTGGAACCCCTTGCTCCCATAGATGAAGGGCTCAAGGTTCTGACAGATGGGAAAACCGTAACCATTCCTGCAGATGGGGAACAAGAAATCCTTTCCCTCCTGAAAGAACGCAATTATGACGGAATCACGGCATGGTTTGAGCGTTTCCTTAAAGCAAACGGATACGAATTCCAACCGTTCGAATACCATAAGCACGCTCAGAACCTTACCCTTAGCTATCTTCATTATCAGGCCCTGGATCTTGATGAAAACGATCCCGTAGTTGGATATGACAAGAAAAAGACATCTGTGCGGTTCTGGCTGTTCATGTTTGTATTCATTGCCGCCATCTGGCTTCTTTTCAAGTTGTTTGGGTACTTGTTCCAATAATGAGAGCATGAAAAACGCCAAAGCCTTCCCTGGAGATGCAACCAGTCCTTCAGCTTTGGCGTAGCAAGGATTGAAAATCTTCCCGAAGGGCAAAAACCCTCTTAGCCTTGCCGGATTTCACCTCATTTTCGTCATGGCTCCCCAATTCCTCCCCTGTCCAGGGGAGGTGGCCGCCAGGCCGGAGGGGTCCCGTGTGCGAATCACCCCATTCTGCACACCGCAGGCCTCCAAACCGTCCTCCCGTGTGCGAATCACCCCATTCTGCACACCGCAGCGCTCGGCTGCCGGTCGCTGAGCGCGAAAAACACCGTGCCATGCCGAAAATGGGGTGAATTCCGGCACTTGGCGGGAGTGTTACGGCGATGTGGCACGGAGGGCACTCTGCGAGGGTGGGGGCGTAACACTGCGGGCTGTTCAAGTAGGGTCCCGGTCCCGACTTGGCGCGGGTGTGGGAAGGGGCAGCGGGGGTGTAAGGGCGGGAAAGGGGAGGCGGGGTAAGGGCGGGGGGCGTAAAGTCAGCGACGGCGTCCTTACCGTTTTCGAAGTGAGTCAGCGCGAGAGATTTTCGAAGTGAGTCAGCGCGAGAGATTTTCGAGGCGGTCTAGCGCGAAAGGATTTCGGACTTGTAGGCGAGGAAGAGGGAGTCGAGGGCGGGTTTGTTTTCGGGCTTGATGGGCTCGGCCGAGGGGGATTCCATCTTGAGCGGGTCGATGGGCGTGCCGTTCTTCCACACGCGGAAGT
>ERZ842401.1382-NODE-1382-length-34933-cov-5.182637_pt1 | contig 34933 bp, 29 predicted proteins | sample MGYA00521270_ERZ842401 | MGnify/ENA primary metagenome ERZ842401 (study PRJEB31892, sample SAMEA3878208) | bioreactor metagenome | biome: Moose rumen | place: Sweden | collected 2011-10 | study: EMG produced TPA metagenomics assembly of the PRJEB12797 data set...
ATATACGACAAAGTCGCTTTCGAATTCTTGCGACAAATTCCCTTACGAATAATAAAGAAAAAGGTGATTTTATCAAGAAGGTTGACAGTACAGCAAGCAGATGTTAAAATATTTTTGCAAATTTTTATAGAATCATACTTGCAAACTGATTTTGTAGAAACAAGCACTGAGAGGATTAAGTAAGGAGAAATTAAGACATGAAAATCTGTCCTAAGTGTAACGAAACATTTGAAGAGGGCGACAATTGTAAAAAATGCGGCAGCCCGTTGAAGGAAAAGAAATATGTTTATTTCTTTGGCGATGGCGATGCAGAAGGCGATGAGACAATGCGTCCCCTGCTCGGCGGCAAGGGTGCAAACCTTGCGCAGATGGCAAAGAAGCCGCTGAGCCTGCCGGTTCCGTCTGGATTTACCATTTCCATCGACGTATGCGAGGAATACTACAAGCTTGGAAGAAAATACCCGGCAGGTCTTGCCGACGAGGTTGCAAAATACTTGGACCGGCTTGAAAAGTCCATGGGCAAGAAGCTTGGCGATGAAAAGGACCCGCTCCTTGTTTCAGTCCGTTCCGGTGCCGCAGAGTCTATGCCCGGCATGATGGACACCATCCTTAACCTTGGCCTTAACGACAAGTCCGTTCTGGGCCTTGCAGAAAAGACAAACAACCCGCGCTTCGCATGGGATGCCTACCGCCGTTTTATCCAGATGTTCGGCAACGTCGCAATGGGCGTTGAGCATGACAAGTTTGAAGAAATCATCACAGCAGTAAAGCAGAAAGCTGGCGTAAAGGAAGACCCCGAGCTTTCAACCGAAAACCTTCAGGAAATCGTCACAAAATACAAGGAAATGTACAAGAAGGAAAAGGGCGAGGACTTTCCGCAGGATCCGCAGAAGCAGATGTGGGCAGCAATCGGCGCTGTATTCGGTTCCTGGATGAACCCGCGCGCCATTACCTACCGCAAGCTCAACAACATTGACGAAAGGGTCATCAAGGGAACCGCTGTTACGGTCATGGCTATGGTCTTCGGCAACATGGGCGATACCTCTGGAACCGGCGTTGCATTCAGCCGCGATCCTTCTACCGGCGAGAATCACTTCATGGCAGAATACCTCATCAATGCGCAGGGCGAGGATGTCGTCGCAGGCATCCGCACGCCGCTTGACATTTCTGCCCTCGAAAAGCAGCAGCCGGAAATCTTTGCTGAAATCACGAAGATCCGCAACCGCCTTGAGCAGCACTACCACGATATGCAGGATATGGAGTTCACCGTTCAGGAAGGCAAGCTCTATATGCTCCAGTGCCGCAACGGCAAGCGCACCGGTGCCGCCGCCGTCAAGATGGCTGTCGATATGGTTGGCGAGGGACTCATCACCAAAGAAGAAGCCCTGCTCCGCGTAAAGCCCGACCAGCTTGACCAGCTGCTCCACCCGCAGTTCGATGCAAAGGCGCTCAAAGCGGCAAAACCGCTGGCATCCGCGCTCAACGCTTCTCCGGGAGCAGGCTGCGGCCAGATTGTGTTCACGGCAGAAGAAGCCGTTGAATGGGACAAGGCAGGCAAGAAGGTAATCCTCGTCCGCAAAGAGACATCTCCCGACGACATTGCGGGTATGTATGTTGCACAGGGCATTCTCACCTCTACGGGCGGTCGCACCTCTCACGCGGCTGTTGTTGCCCGCGGTATGGGAACTCCCTGCGTCTGCGGCTGCGCTGACGTTGTGTTCACCGGCAAGGACGAAGTGACCATCGGCGGAAAGAAATTCGCCAAGGGTGATGTTATCTCTATCGACGGTTCAACGGGTCGGGTATACGGCGAGGAAATCGCTGTCAATCCCGCTTCTGTTTCCGGAGACCTTGAGACATTCCTCGGCTGGGCTGACGAGGTCCGCGCCGCTTCCAAGCGCGTTACGCCCTCCGGCAAAAAAGTGAACGGCTTTGAGGTTCTGGCAAACGCAGAGCAGAACGAGGCTCCGCAGGCATTTAAGTTTGGAGCCGCTGGTATCGGACTCTGCCGCACAGAGCATATGTTCTTTGAGGAGCCGAAGCTCTCTTCTTTCCAGAAGATGATTCTTTCTGAAACGACCGAGGACCGCAAGAAGAACCTCAAGGAAATCCTGCCGCTGCAGCAGAAGGACTTCTTTGGCATCATCAAGGCAATGGAAGGACGCCCCGTCACAATCCGTCTGCTTGACCCGCCGCTTAACGAGTTCATTCAGGCTGCCACCCCTGCGGAAGCAAACGCTCTTGCAAGCAAGCTCGGCTACAGCGTGGACAAAATCAATGCCAAGTATGCGGAGCTCAACGAGCACAACCCCATGCTCGGCCACCGCGGCTGCCGTCTCGCAATTACCTATCCTGAAATCTACGAGATGCAGGTTGAGGCCATTGCTCTTGCCACTGTTGACGCAGAAAAGAAAGGTATTCCGCATGACGTGCGCATCATGATTCCCAATGTCACATCTGCCAACGAGCTCAAGCAGATTCGCGCGCAGGCAGAGGCTGTCATCGCTTCTGTGAATGAAGCAAAGAAGACAAACCTCTCCTTCCAGATCGGCACTATGATTGAGTTCCCGAGGGCAGCTGCCACGGCAGACAAGATTGCCGAATACGCTGACTTCTTCTCATTCGGTACGAACGACCTTACGCAGACGACCTTCGGCTTTAGCCGCGACGACTACGGCAAGTTCATCGATTCCTACCTTGACCAGAAGGTACTCGATACCGATCCGTTCAAGACGCTTGATGCAGACGGCGTGGGTGCTATGATTGAGATTGCAGAGAACAAAGGCCGTTCAGCCAAGTCTGACCTGCACCTCGGCATCTGTGGCGAGCACGGCGGAGATCCCGCTTCCATAGAGCTCTGCTACACGCTTGGCTTGAACTACGTCTCTTGCTCCCCGTACCGTGTTCCGGCAGCACGCCTTGCCGGTGCACAGGCGGTCATCAAGGCCTCCCGCTAACGCACTAGACTAATGTAAATAAAAAGACGCGGCTCCCTTTGGAACCGCGTCTTTTTTGTTCACGCTAAATAAGCCCCTCCAGACGGTGGCGGTATTCGGTGGGGCTGGTGCCGAGGGACTTGCTGAACACGCGGCTAAAATAAAACGCGCTCTTGTAACCGAGCCTTTGGGCTATTTCCCCCACGGAATAGAGGGTGGTGCGCAACAGCTGGCAGGCTTCCGCCATTTTGAGCTTTGTGTGATATTTTTGCAGGGAAATGCGCTTTTCTTCCTTAAAAATCGCTTCCAGATATTTTGAGCTGAGGTTAAATGCAGCCTCCAAGTTTTGGGAATCATAGGGCTGGGAAACATTTTTCTTGAGCCACAGGGCAAGTTTTGACGCAAGCTGCGCTTTCGCAGACAGAACGGGGATTTTGAAAAAGGCAATATCCACCAAAAGCAGGAAAAAGACAGCACCCGCCTTCCATGTACCGACAGAATCGTGGCGGTTTGCCATATCGACAAATTCAAGCAGCCGCTCCTCTATGGCGGAGTGGGAAAGTCCTCCCTGCCTTTTGGGAAGGGAAATACACTGCTTTTCATCTGCTTTATCCCCGCCATCAGGAAGGGTAAAATGAATGTAACACCACTCGCTGCCGCATTCCACAGGCTTTGTTCCCCAGTGATGTATTTTCTCCTTTAGAAATAACAGCTCCCCGGCATGAACTTCGTAGCTTTCGCCATCCTCAACCACCTCTATCATACCGCTGAGCACATAAAGCAGTACGTTGAACGGGGCATAGCGGTCCGGATGCAGGAAGGGCACGTGGCAAACCATGCGCCCGCACTCAAGTATGACGGGCAGCTGCGCCTTTCCAAAGGCAATTTCATTCATACCTGTATATTATCCATCAAAATCGGCATTTTGTAAATGTTTCGATTGGAAAATTTATATATACTCACGTATTCTGACTATGGCAAATACGGAATTCCAGCCTTATACTGGTTTAGAAAGCGAAAAACGTTGATACATATCAATAATGGAGGATTCTTATGAAGATAGTAAAAAAAATGTATCTGGCCGCATTCATGCTCACCTGTGCATCAGTCCTGCTCTCCTGCGGCAAAAAGGACAGCGGCTCAGCTTCCGCTTCAAGCGGCGGCAAGGTAAAGCTGACGGGCGTGTTCGTCTCGCATCCGCTCACCAAGAGCATAGACGAAATGAAGTGGATCAAGGAAATTGAGGAAGCAGCGGGCGTTTCCATTCAGTGGGAACAGATATACTCAGACTGGGACACCACAAAGTCCACCCGCTTTGCCTCCGGCGACATTCCAGACATCCTCATAAATGCCACGAACAATGCCGACTACGCTACATACAAGGGGCTGTTCCAGGAACTGACGGACCTCATCAAAAGCGATGCCCCTAACGTGCAGACGATGTTCCGCGAAGAGCCGGACACCGAGGTGCTTTCAAAGACACAGGAAGGAGAAATCTACTCTCTGCCCAAATTCCAAGGCAAGTGGCCCTATACAAACACCGTGCTCTTCATCAATCAGACATGGCTCGACAAGCTGGGGCTCAAGATGCCAACGACGTTCAGCGAACTGCACAGCGTGCTGCTCGCCTTTAAGAAAAACGACTGCAACGGCAACGGCAATCCAAACGATGAAATTCCCATGGACTTCAACGGCTGGTTTGGCGGGGCATATTCCCTCACCTGCCTCATCGGCGGCATGGGGATTCCCGTCACCAACTGGGGCTGGGATGCCTACTACGCCGAGAACGGCACCGTAAAGAACTACGCCGTTGACCCGCGCTACCGCGACTTTATGAAATACTGGCGGGACCTGTATGCCGAAGGGCTCATCAATGAAAACGCCATCACCAACGACTATTCAGCGTTCCAGTCGCTTTCCCGCGGCGATGAAAACGGCAATGCGCTCGTCGGCTGCGTCTTCGGCTGGGAAGAGACAGACAAGTTTGGTCCGTCGCTCTACAGCCAGTACAAGCCCGTTCCCGCGCTCAAATACGACCTCAACGGCAAAAACTATGAAGTATACTGGAACAACGACTACACCGGTCTGAACCTTGATGCAAACCGCATTGCGATGAGCGCAAAGTGCAAGAACAAGCAGGCAGCCATGCGCTTTATGGACAAGTTCTACGACGCGGAAGTCTCCGTGCAGGTGCTCTTCGGCGGCATCTCTGACGGCTGTGTTTCCAAAGTGGGAGACAATCACTACAAGGTAGAAGCACCGCTCAATCCCGACACCGACGCCGGCACGTGGAAATGGACGAGCACCATGGCAGACTGGGGCCCCATGTATATCCGCCGCGCCACGCAGATTGATATGGCGCAGGATATGGAGAACGCCGTGAATGAACGCAAAATCTACCAGAGCGTGCTCGACAAGATACAGACAAACGCATCTGACGGCAACTACTATCCGCAGGCGTTTATGAAGTATTCCACCGAAGATACAAACACTATGGCGGTAGATCAGGCGAACATCAACAACATCACGTACAACTACTGGTCTCTGTGGCTCACCGGACAGCAGGACATCGACGCAGACTGGGACAATTACGTAAAGCAGGTGGACAACGCAGGACTTCCCGAGGTGCTTGCCATCAGGCAGAAGGCATTCAACACCTACCGCGGAAAATAGCGGCATAACAAAAAAAGGCAGGAGTTAAGATGACCATAAAGACAAAGAACTATCTAAAGAGCACCTGGCAGCTGTGGGTGATGCTTACTCCTGCCATCATCTATATCTTTATCTTTAATTACGTTCCCATGTACGGCATACAGCTGGCATTTCGGGAATACAGCTTTGCCAGCGGCATCACCGGCGGCAAATGGGTGGGGCTGAAATACTTCAAGCAGTATTTCAGCAGCGCCATGTTCGGCACGACGCTCATAAACACCTTTCGCATCGCCGCCATCAGCATCGTGGTGGGCTTTCCCGCGCCCATCATCCTTGCGATGGTGCTGAACCAGATTAAGAACCAGATGTGGAAGAAAACCGTACAGACAACGGTGTACATTCCCTACTTCATCTCCGTGGTCGTCATGGTGTCTATGCTCAACATCATGCTGTCAAACGGGAGCGGCGTCATCTCAAACTTCCTCAAGTACCTGCACCTCGTGCCGCAGAAAATGAACCTGCTCGGCGACCCAAAGGCATTCGTTCCCGTGTATGTGATTTCAGGCGTATGGCAGAGCGTGGGATGGAACAGCATCATCTACCTTGCCGCCCTTTCAGCTGTGGACCCAGAGCTGTACGACGCGGCAAAGGTTGACGGGGCAAGCAAATGGCAGACCATCGTCCACGTGGACTTTCCCGCCCTCCTGCCCACCATCGTCATACTCCTCATTCTGAACATGGGCGGCATTCTGAACGTCGGCTTTGACAAGATTTACCTTATGCAGAACTCGCTGAACCTCGGCGTGTCGCAGGTGATTTCCACCTACGTGTACAATGTGGGCGTGCGCTCGGCACAGTTCAGCTTTGGCTCGGCGGTAGGACTTTTCAACACCTTGGTAAACTTCGTCTTTTTAATCCTTACCAACAGCATATCAAAACGGCTTTCCGGCTCAGGCCTTATGTAAGCAGAGGAGAATGATAATTTTATGGATCAGTACGATAAACGGCTCAGAATCCATTACAAGCGGGTCTTATCAGGTGATGCAATCTTTACCTACTGTATGTATGCAATTACGGTACTGGTGTTCCTTATCATAGCTTACCCGCTCTGGTTTGTGGTGATTGCCTCTATCAGCAATTCAAACCTCGTAAACATAGGCGCCGTGCGCTTTCTGCCAAAGGATATCCGCTTTTATGGATACGAGCAGGTATTTGCAGACTCGCGTATCTGGCGGGGCTACCTGAACACCATCATATACGTGGTGCTGGGCACGGCGGTCAATATGGCGGTGACAATGCCGGCAGCATACGCACTTTCCCGCAAGGAGTTCAAGCAGCGGAACATAGTGATGTTCTACTTTGTGTTCACCATGTTCTTTGGCGGCGGACTTGTCCCGCTGTATATGACCATCAGCTCCCTGCATCTGATAGGCACAAAGACAATCCTCATCCTGCTTGGCGCGCTCAACACCTATAACCTGATTATCGCACGCACCTTTATACAGGACAACATTCCCAACGAGCTGTACGAGTCCGCCATACTGGACGGCTGCTCGCACTTCCGCTTCTTTTTGCAGGTGGTGCTGCCGCTCTCAAAAGCGGTGTTCTCCGTGCTGGTACTCTACTACGCGGTGGGTCACTGGAACGACTTCTTCAACGCGCTCATGTTCAACAACAAGAATGCAAACGAACCGCTGCAGATTGTGCTCCGCCGCATCCTGCTTTTAAACGAAGCCTTTGAAAAGGGTTCCGGCGGCGTGCAGGGCGGCTACGCGCAGAGCTCCGCTGATCAAGTAAAATACGCCGTGATGATAGTCTCCACGCTGCCAATCCTGTGCTTCTACCCGTTCATACAGAAATACTTTGAGAAAGGAGTCCTCATCGGTGCCATCAAAGGCTAGGAAGCGCTGTGCCATTCTGCGGGATGGCGCAGGAGGCAGAGATTGCTGAAATTGCACTGATGGATTTTACGCATGCGCTCTCTGCCCTCCATTTTGACGGGGCAAAGCGGATACTCACAGCGGCGGATGATTTTTTGCGGGAAGACATAAAAAAAGCGTCGAGAATGAATCCCGACGCTTTATAGCCGTCTCGCGGCAGCATTACAGTCAGAACAAATCTATCCGCCCCAGCAGAAAGTCAATCAGGTTGCAGTGGAAGATGCCGTTATCATCATAGTAATTGTGGGAAATATCCATCCGTACGATGACCTTCTTGAAAAAGTCCTTGGCGAGTAGCAGGGACTTTAGCTCAGAGTCAGCCTTCTCCTCCCCGCCCATCTGTAATGCCGACTGGATATAGATCCTTCTGTCGGCATCGTTTACAACGAAGTCTATCTCCTTCTGTGCATTCTGCCCCCTGGATCGGTCGGTGACCACACCAACGTCAACGGAATATCCCCGCGCCACAAGCTCATTGTAGATGACGTTCTCCATAATGTGACCGCGGTCAAACTGCCGGAAATTGAGCCGTGAGTTGCGAAGTCCCATGTCCGAATAATAATACTTGTTCGGATAGCTGAAATAGGACTTTCCCTTGACATCATAGCGTCTGGCGGTCTTAATTAAAAAAGAATGCTCTATGTGCTGTATATAGCTTGCAACGAGCACAGAATTCACATTCTCCTTCCTGAGCGTCGTTATCGCATTCGCTATGTTCGTCGGGTTCGACAGGGAGCCAATCTGGGATGCAAGGAAGTCAAGGATGTTGTCCAGCATATCCTCACGCCCTATGCCGTTGCGCTCAACGATGTCTTTCACATACAATTCCCTGTAAAGCGATGAAAGGTACTCCTTTTTATCTGCCTCGTCATTCAGGACGATTATCCGTGGAAGCCCCCCGTACAGCATATACTCATCAAGGCTCCTGCCCTCGTCTCCTCCAACGGCGGAATAGAACTCTTTAAAGGAAAAGGGGTACGTGCGGATTTGCGTCGCGCGCCCCCGGAATTCGGTGGCAATGTCTCTGGAAAGCCCCTTTGAATTACTGCCCGTCACATACACGTCAAGGTTCTTGTAGGATTTTAGCTCGTTGAGCATATCGTATATCGTGACCTCGATTCCGCCGTTCTCCTTGTCAACAACTTTCTGGGTGAACTGCACCTCATCGATGAAAAGATAGAACTGACCTCCAGTATTTGCGGCAACAATGGACTCCACGTATTCGCAGAGAGTTATGGGATTCCTGTACTTGTAGTTCCTCCTTTGGTCCAGCTCAATCTTTATGATCTGGCTTTCCCGAACGCCGTTCTTCAGAAGGTATTCATGGAACAGCACAAAAAGCAGGACGGACTTCCCGCAACGGCGGATACCCGTTATAACCTTTATCTCCCCATTCCACATGGAGCGGATGACTTTGCCAAGATAGAAATCCCTTTGTACCATAATATCCACCTTAAAGTTGCGACGCAAACGGCATAACTCTAAGGTGAATTATATGGCAGAACTAACAGAAAGTCAAGTTTCACCTTAAAGTTGCGACGCTCGCGATACAAGTTTAAGATGAAACCACGGCGGTCAATATGGCGGTGACAACATTCCCAACGAGCTGTACGAGTCCGCCATACTGGACGACTGCTCGCACTTCCGCTTCTTTTTGCAGGTGGCGCTGCCGCTCTTACTATGCGGTGGGTCGTAAAATACGCCGTGATGATAGTCCCCACGCTGTCAATCCTGTACGTCTACCCGTTTATTCTGAAAGATGGCACAGGACAGACCAAATCATTTTCGAGCTTCTTCTCGCTTTCGTTCGTCCTCATCTGTTATCAGCTTTAGATACGCATTCCGCATATTCTGCGCGTTTATTTCCCATGATTCATAGTCTGAATCTCCCCTGCGGTCGGGAACGCCGTAGGAATCACGCAAAATTGAGCCGATATAGTGCGTCAATTTCCGAGAGCCCTTTGTATTCAAATGACCGCCATCATATAAATCATCACTGGCAAAGCCAATCTGGTTGAAAAACTGATTTGTATTGATGAAGTTCGCGCCATAGGCTTCTGCCAGCCGGGAAACATAGTTGCAATACGGCTGCTCGGCGACGCAGTTATTGGAAGGAGCCCTTATGAGCAAAAGGGGAATGTCATATTCCTTGCACAGCTCCATGAACAGGCGGAGATACTGCTCTTCTTTCGGCATCATCATCTTTACTTCGCTGATTTCTGTCAAATCAACGGCAGGAGGATTTAGCGAAAGCCCCGTACCATAGCGGACAGAACTCCCTTTATTATTTATCAATTCCTTTGTCCACGGAAAATGCATGAAATCATCTGCCCTAATTTCCTTCCATCTGGAATGGAAAGTAGATATACTGAACAAAACCGTCAGATGCCTTTCTTTTTGCGTTGATGCCCATACCGACTGCACCGCATTCTTTGACAGGTGCATTCCCTGTGTATTGCAGAGCTGACGGGCATCATCCTGATATTCATAACCATAAAGTATCGGAGACATTTCCAGCGCGATGACCTTAGGTTGCTGCGTTTTCAATGCTTCCTTTAAAAAATAATAGCTGTTCCAGAATGGCTGAACGCTTCCCCACAAATTATAGCCCGCTATACCATACTCATGCCAGAGGGCTTCTTGATCAATTCCCAGACCCATCAAACTACAGCCACAGAACAATACATCCACCGTATTGCGTTTCTGCGCATAAAGATTTTGCATGGGGGTAATGCCGTCAGTGCGCTTTATCAGCAGGACATTGTGGACATACCAGAATGAACAGAGAAATACCATGAAAAAGAGCACAGTCTTTACGGCTTTTCCTGCTGCCGTTGAAAAATCAGTTCCCATAAGTCAAAATCCTGCATATATAAACGCATTCGCGTTATAGTCCGGTCCATACATTCCGAAGATAATCACGCTGAACACCAGCCCCAGATACATCGCCCAGCGGAAGGCAATGTTCTGCTCCGCCAGCCTCATGCGGACGCTCCTTGCCTGCTCCAGGTTCGACACGAGCAGCATGACAAGCAGCCCGATGACCGCCACGGTGAAGTCCATCACATCAAGCCCCAGCTTGAACAATGTGCCGTCAAAGAGCACCCACGGATTCCACTGCGAAAACAGCCTGCGCCATATCCTGAGCCCCTCGGAAAACGAAAACGCGCGGTCAAAGGCGATGCTCGCGGAAAAGAGGGCAAAGGTCCGCACGCGCCTGAAAAAGCGCCAGCTCGCTGCCTCCGTGTTGATGCGCAGCGCCTTCACGGGCAGCGCAAACAGGGGCTCAAGCAGCTGTCCGCCCGCTATCATCATAAAGAAGAACAGGCCTGAGCCGAATATGTATTTCCACGAGCCGCCGTGCCAGAAGCCGACGGTGAACCACACCACGAACATGCCGCACCAGGTGGGGATGAGCCTTGCGTAGCGGTTCTTCTTTCCGAGAGATTTTTTCAGGAACGAAGACAGAGCCTGTATTCCCCGCGATTTGAGGATGGGATAGAGCACGTAATCCTTTACCCAGAGCCCGAGCGTGATGTGCCACCGCCGCCATATTTCAGACAGGCTCGTGGCAAAGAAAGGCGTGCGGAAGTTTTCCGGCAGGGCGAAGCCGAAGAGCTGCCCCGTGCCGAGCACGATGTCTATGCAGCCGGAAAAATCGCAGTACACCTGCAGGGTGTAACAGGCAAAGCCCACCGCTATGACTATGCCCGCATAGTTTTCATAAGCGCCGTAGACGGTCCCCACGATGAGCGCAAGCCTGTCCGCCACGACCATCTTTTTGAACAGCCCCCAGACGATGCGCTGCACGCCGAAGCAGAACTGCGTATAATCAAAGCGGTGCCGCACAAAGAGCTGCTCCTTCATCTCCGCATAGCGGGCAATCGGTCCCGATGTCCCCAATGGCAGGAGGATGACGGACAGCGCGAACTTGAACGGGTTCCTCTGGACCGGCGCCGTGCCCCAGTACACGTCGAGCACGTAGCTGATGAGCATGAGCGACAGGTAGGAAATGCCGAAGGGTGCCGTTATATCCAGATCCGCGGGCCTGTGCCCCGTGGCAAGCCCTATGAGGAAGCGGAAGAAGCCCCGCTCCTTGAAGAATATGAGCACCGCCGCATCGAATAGGACCGCGCCGAGCACTGCCGCCAGCCTGTGCCTCCGTTCCGCCCTGCCCGCATACAGCGCGGCGAAATATGACGCAGCAAGAGGGGCAAGCATGCAGATGTTCCCCCGCCACGGCGCATTCGCCGTATAGAATGCCGCGCTTGCCATGAGCAGGAGCTGCCACTGCATCTTTCTGCACACCGTATAATACAGGACGGCAAGCAGGAAGATGCCTGCGAAGAAGTACGGCGAGAGTATGGTCAGGAGCCGCCCGTAGACGATATGGATATAGGCATCATAAATAAACTGCTTCATTACGGTATCCCTTTGTCAGACAGTACTTCCATTAGTGACGCAGAGGTTTTCACCATGTATGTAGTTTGCGCCGTCAGAAAGCAAAAATACTGCCGCGGGCACAATATCCGCAGGGGTGGCATTCCTGCCGCCGGGACTGCCAGCTGCCGTCATCTGAACGATACGGCTGTCAACATTCTGGAGAAATTTTGTCTCCACCATCGATGGTGACAGCGCGTTGATGTTCACAGCCTTGCCCGCATAATCTGCGGCGACTGCACGCACCGCTCCCAGCAGCGCATGCTTGGTGATGATATAATCCGCCATAAAGCGCGGCGGGCGTTCGACCACGTAAGACGTTACTACTACTACCTTATTATGCGCACGCCTCTTCGCCATAACAGGGAGGAATACCTGCATAATGTGCATAAAGGAGCATACCTGTATATCTATATCTATGCGCAGGCTGTCCGCATCAAATTCCTTCAGCTTCATATAGCGAAAAGGGCGGGCGGCTAGATGCACGATATGTGTAGGTGCATCGCAGACGGACTGCACCTGCCGTATCAAAGACTCAACATCTTCATCATCGCTTAAATCAGCCCGAACAGGCATAAGCGCGTTGCCCTCCCGCAGGGGAATCGCCTCCAATGCCTCAGCGGATGAATGATAATGCGCGATGAACAGGCAGCCCTGATTTTCCTTGTCCAGAGCCCTGATGAGCTCCCGCCCCATATCAGCTGACGCTCCGAGTATGAGGTATGTTTTTTCATAGCTCACTTAAGGCACCCCGCTACAATCTTCGCTTTGTTCACTTTCTCACCGTGCTGGTTTCGTATTTCCGCACGTATCGTAAGCCGTTTGAATGTGTCATGCTTCTCTATAACGGTACCGCCCACTGTAAGCACATCACCTATATATACGGGCTTGTGGAACTGGGAATCCACCTGCTGGAGCAGGGCATAGCGTCCCGGCAGGTAGACGCCGACAAGCGTGGAACAAAGGGAGGAGGCAAGCATCCCGTATACCACACGGTCCCTGAATCCCTGCCCCCGCGCATAGTCTGCATCTATATGGAGCGGGTTGCAGTCTCCTGTGAGGGACAGGAATTGCGCCATCATATCTGCCGTCACCATCACGGTAAACTCCTCGCGGCTCGCCCCCGAGGCGGCAAGGACATCGTATGTATATTCGTTCATGCCTTATTTCATTCTCTGGATGATGATGTCCACCATCTCGCCCACGTTCTTGAGCTTGGTTGTCTCGCCCATGCTGAACTTGATGCTGAACTCCTTTTCCACCGCCACCACGAGGTTGATGTGGCTCAGCGAGTCCCAGTCCTCTATGTCGTCTGCGCTCGTCGTCTCTGTCACCGTGATGTCCTCGTCATCAAAGACATCGCGGAACACTCCGTTCAATTTCCCAAAAATTTCTTCCCTGTTCATAAAAACTCCTATAATCGTTGTTGATATTCTCTATTTATCGTGCTACATTACAAATGTGAGGTAGCATAATGGCAACTATAAACATTACTATGGATGACGGCACAAAAACCGCATTCGAGGGATTCTGTGAATCCGTGGGGCTCACTGTTTCTGCGGCTATGAATATGTTTGCAAAGATAACCATACGCGAAAACCGCATTCCCTTTAACATTTCCGACGACCCATTTTGGACTGCAGAAAACCAAAATTGTCTGCGCAAGTCTGTCAAAGACATTGAATCTGGACGTTTCACAGCCCACGAAATCATTGAGGCAGAATGATGCAAAAAAATTGGTCAGATACCGCCTGGGAAGATTATCTTGCATTGCAATCGGACAAAAAGCTTTTGAAAAAGGCAAATGAGCTTCTGAAAGACATAGAGCGAAATGGCTATGAAGGGCTTGGAAAACCCGAAGCACTGAAAGGAGACTTGTCTGGCTATTGGAGCCGAAGAATTGACGAGTATCACCGCATCGTGTATAAAATTGAGGACGGTGCAATATACATTGCCTTTTGCGGAACGCATTACCACAAATAGCGCTAACGCCCATCATTCAGCGACCTTTTCGCCGTTCACCGCGATTACATGGTTGCGCCTTTCGTAGCCCGCCACGCTGCGCGTCCATGTCGTGTTTCCATCAGCATCCTCCGCGCTTTTTGCAAAGCCGTGCAGGGCGTAGAAATCCCTGACCATTTTGTTCTTCGCAGTCGGGTAGTAATAGCCGACCACCTTCTCAATCCCGCGCGAGGCGCATTCTGCCATAAGGCTGTCCATCATGGCAAACTCCATGTCCCGCTTCAGCACGCGGCAGCTCATCAGCCACAGGTCTATGTGGAATACCTTTCCTCCCGCACCGCTGTGCCCGAACACAACGCTCACCACGCCGTTGTCGCCGAACCTGTCTTCAAGCCTGCCATAGAGCGTGATGTAATTCCCGTCCGCCGACACCCGCTCTATGTCCGCCTGCGTGCAGCGGAGCGTGGTCAGGTTGAACTGGTTCGACTTGTTCGTGAGCTGCGCGATGCGCGACATATATAAGGAAGAAAACGGCTTTATCTCCGCCTTCATCTCAAGCGACTTCAGATACTCGCCGTAATCGGCAAAGCTTGCTTCCTGCCTTGCCCGCTCGGCATTCGCCTTATACATCTCGTTGCGCTTCAGGTCGTCGGCTGAGAACGCCGTCACCTCGAAGAAGCCGCTCCGGTCAAGGACGGTGATGTAGCGCTCCGGCGCGCCCATCTCCGGTACGGCGACCTGTGCGCCCGCAAGCCCGCCGTTTCCGCCGGTACTGGCGCGCACGATTTCACGCTCGGCGGGATTGTCGTCAATGAACACCATCGCGTCACTTCCAATGTTCAGCACCTTTGCCGTCTCCGCAAGGTTCCTGTCCTTCGGATTCCAGTTCGCCTTTATCACGATGAAATCCTCCGGCTTCAAAATGCTGTCGGGACGGTTCAGCCCTGCAAGCGCGTTCTCCTCCTCGTTCTTTGAGTCTACCGTCAGGAGCACGCCGAGGTCCTTGTGCGCCTTGAGGTAGCCCTGGAACTCGGCATAGAGCTGGCCGGCGGAAGTCTCCTGCCCTATCTCGATGTTGTCCGCGCCGTCGTCCCCCACGATACCGCCCCAGAGCGTGTTGTCGAGGTCGCAGGCCGCAGCCTTTTTGTTCCTGCCATAGATTGACTTGATGATGTTCGCGAGGTTGAAGGCGAACTCGGGGATGGCGTCCACGCACATCGCATATTTGTACATGTGCCAGTAAAACGGGTCCGCCCACTTCTGCAGGCCGTAGCACGATGCCATATAATTGCTGTCGTTGATATAGAAGTTCTCGTGGGAAGCCGCGTAATCATAGAGCTTCTGGTTGAGCCGCGAGACGAAATTGCACTTTCCCCGCGCGTCCCATGCGTCGCGGTTGCCGAGCAGGCGGTAGAAGGGCAGCTCGAAGTTGTTCTGGATTACGGGGCAGCGGTAGGCTTCCGCAATCCTGCGCCACATCGCCTCGAAATGCTCATACTGTGCGGCAAGCTTCGCCTCCACGCCCTCCGCCGTATCGCGTACCGTGGGAAAGTCGGTGATGTTCCTCGTGCTCGTGTGGATGAAAATCAAATCCGGCTTGAAGGCGGCAAGCTCCGCGTTGTCGAACATCACGTCGTTCCAGTACTGGGTGTACTCGCTCTCGTAGAACTCAGGCGCGATGCCTTCATCGAGCAGGAAGAGCTCGAGGATTTCGCGGATGTCGTGCGTGGTGGAGCCGCCGAGGATGGCTATCTTCTTGTGCAGGAGGCGCACGCCCTGTGCTTCCGCCTGCGAGAGCAGCTCCCGTTTGAGCGACTTGCGCTTCTTGAGTATGTATGACGAATCGAATGGATATGTTAGTTTTAACAATTTTTACCGCCAAAATACGTAAATCTAACAGTTTTAATGTTTGTACTATACCGAAAATCAACATTCATGGCAATAGGGATTACGTAAATTTGAGTACTATAACGGCATGGGGTTTAAGGAAAATCTGAAATCTGAGCTGGCATTCCAAGATATGCTCGTAAAGGAACTTGCCATCAAAACAGGAATTAGCAAGCGCACGTTGGACAATTACTTGCGTGACAAACATTCCGACCCTACGGCAGAGAACGCAGTGAAGATAGCCCATGCTTTAGGAGTTTCCGTAGAATATCTAATGACAGGAGATACAACAGGCTTTGTCATGGTGCCGGAAAGCAGCGATTTGAGGCTCATCATCAACGGCATGGAAGGCCTGCTCCCCGAAGAACGGCTTATAGTCCTTGACCTCATCAACTCCCTCAAACTCCGCCTGCACGTCAAGTAAATCCTACGGGTTCAAGTGAAATTCCCCGTATTCATCTACAATCTGCGTGCGGATGCCCGTCATGGGGCGCCATGTGATGGCAAAGGTAAAATATGGCTCGTAGCTGTAGTACGGGCGGGGGCCGTCATCGGAAATAAGACGCGGCTGGAAGACAAAGCTTGAAGACAAATCCCAGTCATGCAGATTGTGCTCCACTGTAATCTTTAGATTTTTAAGCTTAAAGCCCGATTCCTTGCGGGTTTTTAGAGACGTATCCCAGAAAGCAAATGAATTGATAAGGTCTTGCAGCGGATTAGTCTCGCCACTGATGATGTCCCCGTATTCTGTGTAGCCCTGAATGTAGCGGAAGACCACCGAGTTGCGGGACTCAGAGCTGAACGTAATGTCAAGGAAGCGGTTTATCCTGAATGTGAGGGAGGGAATAAATTTGAAATAGCTGTCCGTCGGGCGCAGGTAATCATACACAAGGCTCGCATTCAAGGCGGGAGCCCATGAAATTCTGTTCCGCCAGTAACGGAAGGTCTTGTGCGGCGACACATAGGCAAGGCTCAGCGTGTACGGCTGGAATTCCATATCGCTCTTTGAAATCCATCCCTTATCCGCATCAAAGTCATAGCCATAGGCATACTGCATGGTATAGGCAAGCTGGAAACCCAGATAGTCAACGGCAAGCTTGAGGGAATCCGCATGTTCCTCGTCCAGATTGTAATTAAAAGACTCCGTAAAGCTCGGACCGTTGGGCACAGACAGCTTTGCGGACTGCTGCAAGGGCTTGTCAGTCCATGTTTCCGTATCGGGATCTTCCTTTACGCCGGTGGCAATGCTGAAATCCGCGATGGGGAAGGTGATCTGCAAGCGGGCATCGTGCTCCTTGTCCTGCGGCGGAAGGGTGCTTGAAAGCGTCAGTGTCTGCGAGGTCCTTTCCGCTTCCGTGGCAGACAGGTAGCCTGTAATGGAATGGGCAGTCACGCTTTCCTTGTCAGTCATATCCAGCGTCAGGTAATCCCATTCGGGACTACCCGCATCGCCGACAAATTTGGTGCGCACAATCTTCATCGTATTGCTCCAGTCCAGACCGGTATTCTTGAAAATCGAATCAAAGATGAAGGGACGGAAACGCAAAAGGTTCTGGGCAGTCAGATCAAGCCTGCGGGCATCGTAATCCGAAAGCTTTACAGAATCCTTTGCATCCTCAGTGCTGTAGCCGTCCAGATTCGGGTGGCGCTGGTAGAGCGGCTCAAAGGTAAGCGTATCCGTAAAAGAGAGGAAATCGCCAAAGTACGAAAGCGCATTCGTCAGCGAAATCGGGGAAGTCAGCTGATAGTAAGATGAATACATATCAGACCAGTCGAAGCTGTTCGTCTCTGCAAAGGACGCGGTGCTGTAGACTATCTGCGTCACATACTGGGGGCTCACCGTATAGCCAAGGCGGTAGCGGAAGCCTTCCATGGAAACCTTTGCGGGCAGGTCGGCGGTCTGCAAATCGGGCAAGTCCTTTACCGCAAATATTCCGTCAACACTCTGTTTTGACTTCCCTTTTTCCTCTTTGTCCTCATCCTGCTTTTCCTCTTCCTGCGGCTCCTGCCGGGCATTCAGCGGAACGAATTCGTAAATCGTACCGCCGATTTCTGCTGAAAAGCGGAACGGAGTCACCAGCGAAGGATAGAAGAACGAACGTTCCGGGGAAAATGTCCGCCAATCCATTGCGCCCGAAAAGAATTCGGCATCCATGCGGGTGGCAGAATCGAATATTATAGAAGAAGATGCGTTCGTCACGCCCAGCGTGGAGATATACGGCTGCACATCTTCTGACAGGGGAACGGAATAAGAGCCCTGCGCGTTCCAGGTAAATGAGGAAATCTTGCGCGTGTCGCTGTCGGTGTTTTTCTGTGCATCGCTGATGTCAGTATTGGTCGTGAGGAAGTGTATCCAGTCCATGTACTCCCGCCTCGTGCCAAAATCAACAAGGAAATAGGGGTCCGAGTACACCGGCATAGACAGCGAAAAGTTAAAGGGAGATGTGACGGAAAGGGCGAAGTTGCCGCTATAGCGGAAGGGATAATCCATGCCGAGGAAGTGAGATTCATCGCGGTAAATCTTGTGCTCCCCCGAAGAATAGCGGCTAAAGCCATTGTTGCGGTAGAACATGGTATTGCTGAAGCCCAGATTAAAAAATCCCTCTATGCGGTCGATGAAGCTCTTTGGCTTGTACACGCCGTTTATTCCCACCGTACCGCCGAAGGACGAATACACATCGGCAACAAGCTTGAGGTATTCATCGGTGCTGCCCGTATAGTTTTTGTCCAGATTGTGCAGGACAAGCCCTTCTCGCTCTTGCTCTTTCAGACGGGAGATGCGCGTAAAGTTAAAGCCCGTGTCGTCCTCCGCATCCGGCGCATAGGCTGAAAGGGGCTTCCTTCCCCAGAGGTAGGTCGTCGTCTGCAGGTAGTAGCCCTTGCGGCTGTCGTAGCCTATGACGGGATTGAAGATGAGTTCATCTTTAGGATAATAGAATGCGGGCAGGTACAAAAGGGGAATGTGCCCCACGTAAAGCACCGCATTCAGAAAAGCGAACTCGCCACCCGGCAGGAGCCAGACCTTGGAGGCGCGTATCTTCCAGTGGGGGTCTTCATCATCGCAGAAGGTGACGGCGGCATGGTTAAAGGTCATCGTCCCCCCTTCGCTTTTGCCCATGAGCTTGGAGGAAACCACGAGGGTGGAATCCGGCGTAGCGGAAATGCCGTCGCCACCCACCTGCACGATGCGGGCATTGTCGAAAACACCTTCAAGCGTGCTCGTATTGAAGAGCAGGGTTTCGGCAGTCATGGTCTGCACGCCATCAGAGCCGCCTGTCTGCACAAGGTTCACATGTCCCTGCGCATACAGCATATTCGTCTTGCGGTTGTACGTCATGTAATCGGCAATGATGGTGGTATTCTTTCCGCTGTTAGCCACCGTGATGGAAACATTGCCGGAGAGTACGACAAGCTCTTCTTCTGTGTCGGGATCTTTTTGATATTCGGTCTTATGGGCGTTCAGTATCTTGACCACCGTATTTCCGGCAGTTTGGGCGCACAGATGGCGCGGAGGAAAAAAACAGATGGCAATAAAAAAGCAGAATATGAGCTTTCTACACGGCAGCCTGCCCACTTAGATTTCTAGCCCTCTCACGGGCAAGCATCTCACCCACGTACTTGCCCGTGTAGCTCTTTGGATTCCGAGACACTTCTTCCGGTGTTCCGGTCGCCACTACCTGTCCGCCGTTGTATCCCCCCTCCGGTCCCAGATCGATGATGTAATCTGCCTGACAGATAACATCGAGATTGTGTTCTATCATGACCACGGTATTTCCCTTGTCCACCAAGCGCTGGATAACTTCCATGAGCTGCTTGATATCCACAAAGTGAAGCCCTGTGGTCGGTTCGTCCAATATGTACAGCGTCCTGCCTGTGGAAGGACGCGCCAGCTCGCTCGCAAGCTTTACGCGCTGAGCCTCACCGCCGGAAAGCGTGAGCGCATTCTGCCCCAGCTGGATGTAGCCAAGCCCCACGCTTTTGAGCGTCTCCATCTTGCGAGAAATATGCGGGATGCCGCTGAAAAAGTCACAGGCATCTTCAACCGTCATGTCGAGCACGTCGGAGATGGACTTGCCCTTGTACAGCACGTCCAAGGTCTCCTGATTGAAGCGCTTGCCGTGGCAGACGTCACACTGAATAAAGACATCCGGCAGGAAGTTCATCTCTATGGTAATCGTGCCGGCACCCTGACAGTTTTCACAGCGTCCGCCCTTTACGTTGAAGCTAAAGCGCCCTCCCTTGTAGCCCCGCGCCTTTGCTTCCGGCAGAGAGGCATAGAGGTCGCGAATCTTGTCAAAGACACCGATGTAGGTGACGGGATTGGAGCGCGGCGTGCGTCCGATGGGGCTCTGGTCTATGTTTATCACCTTATCGATGTGCTCTATGCCGCCTATCTTTTTGAACGCCCCTGTGGGATAGTCCGTGCGCATAATCTTGTTGCTCACGGCGGGATAAAAGACATCATTGAGCAGGGTGGACTTGCCGCTTCCCGAAATGCCCGTAATGCACGTGAATGTGCCGAGCGGAATCTCCACGCTGATGTCCTTGAGGTTGTGCTCGCTCACTCCCTCTATGGTGATGCTGTGCCCGTTGCCCGTGCGCCGCGTTTCGGGAATAGCCATGCGGATTTTGCCCGCAAGGTAGCGCCCCGTCACACTCTGTTCTATGGCCATCACCTGCTGCGGTGTGCCTGCCGCCATAATCTGCCCGCCGTGAACACCGGCTCCGGGACCTATGTCAATGAGCCAGTCGGCAGTGCGCAGTGTCTGCTCATCGTGCTCCACGACAATCACTGTGTTACCCAAATCCCGCAGATAGGTGAGCGAATTGATGAGCCGCTGATTATCCCGCTGATGCAGACCAATCGAAGGCTCGTCGAGCACGTACATGACGCCCGTCAGCGCACTGCCAATCTGGGTGGAAAGCCTGATGCGCTGCGCCTCTCCGCCGCTCAATGTGGCTGCAGAGCGTTCCAGCGTCAGGTATTCCAGTCCCACGTTTTTTAGGAAGGAAAGACGGGAGCGGATTTCCTTCAATATCTGCGCGGCAATCTTCTGCTCGGTCTGCGAAAGGGCAAGCTTTTCAAAGAAATCTATGGTTTCCAGAACGGAAAGCTCGGTAAGCTGCCAGATGTTCTTGCCACCCACCGTCACGCAGAGGGCTTCCTGACGCAGCCTTTTGCCGTGGCAGCTCTGGCACTCGCGGTGGGACATATATTTCTCAAGGTTCGAGCGCATGGAATCTCCCCATGCCTCGGCGTAGCGGCGGCGCATATCGGCATAGACACCCACCCACGGACGGTTGTAGGTGCTCTGCCCCTCCCCGCTCTGCTTGTAATAAACCCAGCGGATGTTTTTTTCTGCATCGCCATTCCACAGGAAAGCGGTCTGCTTTTTCGTGAGCTTTTTCAGCGGCGTGTCAAGGTCAAAGCCCCCCGCCTCCGCAATGGCAGAAAACATAGCCTGATTCCACGCGGTCTCAGGATTATAAGGGGCAAGTCCGCCCTCATTGAAGGACAGAGAGGAATCCGGCATGATGAGCGCTTCATCGTATTCCATCTTTTCGCCCAATCCCGTGCAGTCAGGGCAGGCGCCATAGGGATTATTGAATGAAAAAAGCCTCGGCTGTAGTTCAGGAATAGAAATGCCGCAGTCAGGGCAGGCATTCTTCTGCGAGAAAAACACTTCTTCTTCTATATAATCCGCATCCCTGTCGTAGGGTGTGCCCTTTGCATCAAGGGCAGCGGTGACGGCCGCATAAGCTGCATCGCTTTTGTTCACGCGGCGCAGGGCAATCAGTATGCCGTTAGAGCTTTTGAGGCTCGTCTCCACAGAATCCGCAAGGCGCTGGCGAATGTCCGCCTTGATGGCGATGCGGTCAACCACTATCTCTATCGTGTGCTTTTTCTGTTTGTCGAGCTTGATGGAATCTTCAAGCTGCACCATGAGGCCGTCTATGCGGGCACGCACAAAGCCTGCTTTCTTGGCGTCATCGATGATTTTCTGGTGCTCACCCTTCTTGCCGCGGATGACGGGAGCAAGCAGTGTGAGCTTTGTTCCTTCATTCCAGCTCAGGATGGTATCGATGATCTGGTCTACAGACTGCTCTTTGATTTCCCGTCCGCAGTTGGGGCAGTGCGCCATACCTATCCGCGCAAAAAGCAGACGGTAATAGTCATAGATTTCCGTGACGGTGCCGACGGTGGAACGAGGATTTTTATGCGTGGTCTTCTGCTCGATAGAAATGGCAGGGGAAAGTCCCGTTATCATATCCACATCGGGCTTATCCATGCGTCCGAGGAACTGGCGGGCATAGGAAGAAAGGCTTTCCATATAGCGGCGCTGCCCTTCGGCAAAGAGCGTGTCAAAAGCAAGGGAGCTTTTGCCCGAGCCAGACAGCCCGCTGATGACCACAAGCTTGTTGCGCGGCAGTTCCACGCTGATGTTTTTGAGGTTGTGTTCCCGTGCGCCCTGAATGACTATCTTCTCGCCGCTTTCCACCGTATTGATGGCGGCACTTTCCTGCTTCTTCATCGTAGCACCTATGATAGTGCAAAACACGCTTTTGGGCAACTACATATGAAACCGATGCAGGAGCGATTCTGAAAATCACGTTGCCCAGATTATTTATTTCTGTTAGACTGCTACATTATGGTAATTTCTTCTATTGATTTAAAAGACGGACACGTGGTTCAGCTTAAAAACGGGAAGAACCTTGTGCTCCAGCGCGATGATGCGGATAAACTCATAGCGGACTTTGACAGCTACGGCGAGGTGGCAATCATAGACCTTGATGCCGCGCTGCGTCACACGGATGAAAAAGGCAATACGGCGAACACACAGCTGCTCACTTCGCTGCTGCGCAAGGGTAACGTGCGGGTCGGCGGAGGCATCCGCGATGTAAAAAAGGCGCGCAAGCTCATTTCGCTCGGGGCAGAGAAGGTGATCATCGGCTCTGCGGCATGGAATACGGGACGAACGGACGGAGACCCCATCCTGAACGTGGCATTTCTGGAAGAACTTGTTCAGGCCATCGGCAAACAGCGGATCATCATCTCTGTGGATGCCATCAATGGAAAAATAGCCGTAAAAGGTTGGACGGAAACCGCAAATATCTCCCTCATAGAAGGTGCCAAGGAAGCGGAAAAATACGCAAGCGAACTGCTTTTTACCTGCGTGGAAAAAGAAGGCTGTATGCAGGGAACAGACATGGAGCAGGTGCGCAGCCTGCGTGAAGCCGTCAGCTGCCGCGTGGTGGCCGCAGGAGGAGTGAATTCCCTGGATCAAATTATACAGCTGGAACGCATGGGCTGCGACGTGCAGCTTGGCATGGCGCTGTACACGGGTGCAGTTAAGCTAGACGAAAGCTTTGTGGGCTGCCTCAACTGGGACAAGGTGCAAGGCATGATACCCGTCATTGCCCAGAGCCCCGCAGGAGAGGTGCTGATGATGGGCTATGCCACAAAAGAGGCTTTTCAGAAGACATTCGAAAGCAAGCGGCTTACCTTCTACAGCCGTACCCGCGACTGCCTCTGGACAAAGGGCGAAACAAGCGGCCACTATCTGGAACTGGTAAAGGTCCGCGCGGACTGCGACAGGGACACCGTGCTCGCGACGGTTATCCCCCACGGCGGGGTCTGCCACACGGGCAGCTGGACCTGCTTCTCCTCTGCGGCGGATGAAAAAAGCAGCATGGAACGGCTCTATGCCATTATTGCGGAACGCTTTGCCAATCCCCGTCCCGGCAGCTACACAGCCACGCTTAACGACAAGCGGGTGCGCGAAAAGGTCATGGAAGAAGCGGAAGAGCTTTGCGACGAAGCAGAAAGCAGGGAAGAAGTCATCTGGGAAGCCGCAGACCTGCTTTACTTCGTAAGCGTGCTCATGTACAAGGAAGGCGTCACCTGGCAAGATATATACAACGAGCTTGACAGGCGGCACAAGGAAAAATGATTATTTGGGGCAAAGGCTAAAGGTTTTCCTTCAAGAATGAGGAAAGCTTTTCTGCCGCAGCTTCTTCGTCATCGCCCTCCACGGAGACGGAAAGCAGATGCCCCTGCTTTGCCCCTAAGCTCATAACCGCAATAAGGCGCTTTGCATCGACAGTTTTGCCGTTGCAAGTAAGCTTTATTGTGGAAGAAAAAGCTTTTGCCACTTTTACAAGCTCTCCGCCCGGACGGGCATGGATTCCAAGAGCGTCGGTGATTGTATAATCAAACTGTTTCATAAATCCTCCATATAGAATAAACAGATGCTATTCCTCAATTATATATTCGCTTTTACGATAAAGCAAATTCTTTCGCAGCCGAACAGCCTGACTGTCCAGCTGCGAAGCTAAGCCGGAAGCTTTGCTTTCTACTTTATTCGCTTGCCTTCTTCTTGAGGATGCCGAGCATCAGGCAGCTCACTGCGGAACCGACGAGCAGCGCAATGACGTATGCAATCGGGTTGCCGACAACCGGGAAGACGAACACGCCGCCGTGAGGAGCCATGAGCGTGCAGTTAAATGCCATAGAGAGCGCACCGGCGATGGCACTGCCCACAATGCAGGAGGGGAGCACACGCGCGGGGTCTGCGGCAGCATAGGGGATTGCGCCCTCAGTGATGAACGCCGCGCCCATGATGAAGTTCACAGGACCAGCCTTCCGCTCTTCACTGGTGAATTTGCTCTTGAAGATGAGAGTTGCCGCCGCGATTGCAATCGGGGGAACCATGCCGCCTATCATGACGGCAGCCATCGTGTTGTAGTGCCCCTCCGCAAGCATACCGACACCGAAGACATACGCAGCTTTGTTCACCGGACCGCCCATATCCACAGCCATCATGCCGCCAAGGATAAGGCCGAGCAGGATGGAGCTTGTGCCGCTGAGGTGGTTCAGCGCGCTGTTCATCCAGCCGTTGATTGTACCCACGATAGGCTCAACGACAAAGTTCATGCCAAGACCGACAATCAGCATTCCCAAAAGCGGGTAGATGAGCACGGGTTTAAGGCCGTCCAGACTTTTGGGCAGGGACATAAACCATTTTTTGAGGAGCAAGCAGGTGTAGCCCGCAAAGAAGCCTGCGACCAGTGCGCCCAAGAAGCCGGAAGTGCCGTTTGCAGCCATAGCGCCGCCAAGGAAGCCGACCGCAAGGCCCGGTCTGTCGGCAATGCTGAACGCAATAAAGCCCGCAAGGACGGGAAGCATAAAGCCAAAGGCAACGCCGCCGACCTTGCCTTTAAGGAACGCGGCAACAGCCGTCATCGTGCCAAAGCTGCCGTCAGGAGTGATGCCGTTCATCTTGCAGTAAATACCGTCGATGAGGAACGCGAGGGCTATGAGAATGCCGCCACCGACAACGAAGGGAAGCATGTGCGAAACGCCCGTCATAAGGTGCTTGTACGCGGAGTTTCCGCCGGCTTTCTTTTCCGAAGCTGAATCAGCGGCGCTCGCCGTGAATACAGGGGCATCGCCTTTCGCTGCCCGTGCGATGAGCTCGTCGCTCTTGTTTATTCCGTCGGCAACGCGGCACTGAATCAATTTCTTGCCGTTAAATCTGCCCATCGGCACGTTGACATCAGCGGCAACGATGACTGCGGCGGCATGGGCAATTTCTGCGGAACTCAGTTCGTTCTTCGTGCCGGAAGAGCCGCGAGTTTCAATCTTGATGGTGACTCCCGCGCGTGCGGCTGCCTTTTTGAGGTTTTCCTCAGCCATATAGGTGTGGGCAATTCCCGTGGGGCACGCAGTTACGGCAAGCACCGTCGGAAGCCCCGACGTGCCTTTTTCAGCATTGCCTGCTGCGTCTTTCGCGCTTTCGGCGGCATCAACGACGGCAAGGAACTTGCTGACGGAATCCGCCTTGAGCAGGTTCGCGGTGAAATCCTCGTCCAGCAAGAGCACGGAAAGCTTGCTCAAAACATCAACGTGAACATTGTCTTTTGTATTCGGCGCAGCGATGAGGAAGATGACCTTTACGCTTTCCCCGTCGGGAGCATCATAGTCAACGCCTGCGGGCAGAGTCATTGCGGCAAGGCAGGGAGCTTTTACACTGTCGCTCTTGCAGTGCGGGATTGCGACACCCTCTCCCACTGCGGTCGTGCTCTCTTCTTCACGCGCAAGGACACCCTTGTGGTAGATGCCGATATCTGAAATATTGCCGCTCTTTGCCATGAGGGCTACCATCTGCTCGATTGCATCAGCCTTGTCTTTGGCAGAGCCGTTCAGCTTAATGCAGTTTGGGTTCAGCAAGTCTTTGATTCTCATAATTTCTCCTCTTCCTTATGAAAACTGTTTTAGGATTTTTTCAACATCTTCTTTCGTAGCGAGCTCTTCCGAGGAGGCGCTTGCCGTTCCCGTGCAAAGCCCCATCTTCAGAGCCTCTTCATAAGAAGCCGTATGTATGAAACCAGTGATAAAGCCGGCGACCATTGAGTCTCCCGCTCCCACTGAATTTACCAGAATGCATTCCGGCGCATCGTGCTCGTAGACCTTTCCGTCTGCGGAAGCGAGGACTGCGCCTTTGCCCGCCATGGAGACAAGCACGTTCTGTGCGCCCATCTCGCGGAATTTGAGGGCATAGGGGATGACTTCCTTGCGCGTGCTGAGCTCCACGCCGAAAATCTCACCAAGCTCGTGGTTGTTCGGCTTAACCATAAAGGGCTTGTATTCAAGAGACTTTTTGAGAAGGTCCCTCGTAGCGTCCACCACAAAGCGGACGTTTCTGCCCTGCAGCCGCGCCATGATGTCGCTGTAAAAGCTCTGGGGCAGCGTGGCGGGAATACTCCCTGCAAGCACGAGGGTATCCCCCTCGCCAAGCTTGTCGAGCTTTCCGAAAAGCAGGTCTATGTCTTTCTGGGCAATCACCGGCCCCGTTCCGTTGATTTCGGACTCCCTGTCGGAGCGCAGCTTGACGTTTATTCTGGACAATCCGCCATCTATATGGATAAAATCAGCGTCAACGCCCTTCTGCTTGAGCATCTGTTCAATCTCGTTTCCCGTGAAGCCAGCCGTAAAGCCAAGCGCCCTGTTTTCGACGCCGAGATTCTGCAAGACGATTGAAACATTTATCCCCTTTCCGCCGGGGAAAATGCGCTCGCGCTTGGTCCTGTTCACCTCTCCTGCCTTAAAGTGCTCCACATCCACAATATAATCCAATGACGGATTAACGGTCAGTGTATAAATCATTGCTCTTTCACCTCCACAATATTCTTATAAGAGCGGTAGCTGCTCAATTTGTCTTCCAGTGCCGATGTGATGATGGTCGCATCGGAAAACTCTGCAAAACTCACGCAGGAAATCTTGGAGAATTTACTCGCATCTCCAAGGATGTATTTTTCATGCGTGCGGCTCATCGAGGTCTGCTTTATCAGCGCCTCCTTCACGTCCGGGGTGCTGAATCCGTTTGACAGGCTTATGCCGTTCGTTCCCCAGAAGCCCTTCGTGAAGTGATATTTCAGAAGCATGAGCACCGCCTCTTCGCCGACGACCGCTTCCGTGGGGAATTTCACCTCCCCGCCCAAAATATTGGTGACGAATCCCGCTTCGGAGAGCTTCCGCGCGTGGGAAAAACCGTTCGTCACAAAGACGGCTTTCTTCGCCGTGATGAACGGAATCATACACTCAGTAGTCGTCCCTGCGTCAAGGTAGACAAAGTCATCATCAGAGATGAGAGATGCCGCGTGCTTTGCGATTGCAAGCTTTGCCTCGCGGTTCTGCTCCATTCTGATTGTCACCGTCTCGTCCTTCCCTAAAAAGGTGACGGCCTTTGCTATCGCCCCGCCGTATACCTTTTCAATCAGCCCCCGTTCGGCAAGCTCGCCCAAATCCCTCCGGATTGTCGATTCGGAAGCGTCGAGCGCCTTCATCAGCATCTGAACCGTCATGCTTTTGTTTTCATTCACGAGGCTCACAATTTTCTTGTGACGTTCTTCAGACAGCATTTTCATTCCCTCTGAGTATCAGTCTAAAGCAAAACTCTTTCAAAGTCAATCAAAATCTTTCAAACTTTTTCATTTTTTTCAAAAATATTTGCTTTTTATGTCAAAAATCAGTCAAAGTCAGTCAAATTTCGTTTGACATATCGCTGTCTGGGGATTATTATAGAAGTATGAAAAGATACAACGGTAAATCAATTTACAAGGGCATTGCCATAGGGAAAATCAAAATCTTCGAGAAGGTCTGCTACGACACTTCGCTCCATCCTATTGAAGACACCGAGGCAGAAATCGAAAGATACAACAAGGCGAGGGATACCGCAGTCCTGCAGCTCCAGAAGATTTTCAAGAAGGCTGTGGAAGAGGTAGGCGAAGAGGCCGCCGCAATCTTTGACGTGCAGTCAATGCTTGCCGGAGATGATGATTTTACCGACAGCGTTTATACATATATACGGGATGAAAAAGCGAATGCCGAATACGCGACATTCCAGAGCGGCGAATCAATCAGCCAGATTTTTGCCCAGATGGACGATGAATATATGAAGGCTCGCTCTGCCGACATAAAGGATGTAGCGCACCGGATTGTCACCGTGCTCTGCAGCGGAGAGGAGTCGGATTGCGGTTGCGGCGGCGATGGAGGCCAGCAAATCCTCTGCGCGGACGACCTTACTCCGGCAGAGACCGTTGCCTTGGACAAGACGAAGGTGCTCGCATTCGTCACAAAATACGGCTCCTCCCAGTCGCACACGGCAATCCTTGCCCGCACAATGAACATCCCCGCCCTTGCCGGCGTCATCGTTGACCCGGAATGGAACGGGAAGCTTGCCGTCGTCGACGGCTTTGCGGGAGAGCTCATCATCGACCCCGATGCGGAAACCCTCGCGCAGAAAGAAAAGCTCCAGAAAGAGAGCCTTGCAAAACTGGCGCTGCTGCAGCAGCTGAAAGGCAAAGAATCCGTCACGAAAGGCGGCAGAAAAATCAATGTCTACGCCAACATTGGCTCCGTGGCTGACGCAGACCTCGCGCTTGAAAACGATGCCGAGGGGATAGGGCTTTTCAGGAGCGAGTTCCTGTACCTTGGACGCCACAGCTATCCCACGGAAGAAGAGCAGTTTGTCGCCTACAAGAATGTCGCCCGCAAGATGAAAGGCAAACGGGTCATCATCCGCACGCTCGACATAGGAGCGGACAAGCAGGCGGATTATTTCAATCTGGAAAAAGAAGAGAACCCCGCGCTGGGCTTCCGCGCCATACGCATCTGCCTTGACCGGCCTGATCTCTTCAAGACGCAGCTCAGGGCAATCTACCGCGCGTCGGCATTCGGCACGCTTGCAATCATGTATCCGATGATTATCTCCGTCGATGAAGTGCGCAGGATTAAAAAAATCTCGGCTGACGTATGCTACTCGCTCAACAAGGAAAACATTCCTTACGGAAACGTGGAGCAGGGCATCATGATTGAAACACCCGCCGCCGTCATGATGAGCGAGGAGCTTGCAAAAGAGGTAGACTTCTTTTCTATAGGAACAAATGACCTCACCCAATACACGCTTGCGATTGACCGTCAGAATGCCAAGCTTGACGCTTTCTATGACCCGCACCATCCCGCCGTGCTCAAGGAAATACAGATGACCATTGAAAACGGCCACAAACACGGCTGCTGGGTAGGCATTTGCGGAGAACTGGGGAGCGACCTTGAGCTCACCCAGCAATTCGTGGAGATGGGAATTGACGAGCTTTCCGTCTCGCCATCGAGGATCTTAGGCTTGCGGGATAAAATCCGCTCCCTCTAAGCCCGGCACAGTTCCGCGAGCAGGCAGACGCCTTCCCGTATCGCCTCGTGCTCAAAGGGGGCTATGCGGGCGGCAAGGCTGTCGGGGCTGTCTCCAGGAAGGACGGGAACGCGCTTCTGCACGAGGATTTTTCCCGTGTCGCAGCCAGCGTCAACCAAGTGCACGGTGCAGCCGCTTTCCGTCTCATGCGCGGCGAGCACCGCTTCGTGCACATTGTGTCCCCACATGCCTACGCCGCCAAACTTAGGCAGCAAGGCGGGATGCAGGTTCAAAATGCGCCCCTCATACTGCTCGATGATTTTTCCGCCGAGCACGGACAGGTAACCCGCAAGCACGATGGCATCGATGTGAAAACGCCCGCACAGCTCCAGCACGGCATCGGAAACAGCGAGCCGCTTGGCATCGCGGTCACAAGCCTTTGCCCGATCCGCGCCGAGCACGCTGACGGGACTCCGCACTTCAGCGGGAATGCCCGCAAGCCGGGCACGCTCCAAGGCATACGCATGCTTTGTGTTGCTCACCACAAGGGCAATATGGTAGGGGCAGTCCTCATGGGCTTTCTCATAGTCAATGAGTGCCTGAAGGTTTGTGCCGCCGCCGCTTACCAGTACAGCAATATCCATAAGGCGCTCCGTTAGTCCTCAAAGACGGTCATATCCCTGTTGCCCTTGAACTCGCAGCCAGTCACCTTGTCGGTGGTTCCCACAACGCCTATCGTGTAAGCCTTCATTTCTGGCTCGCCTTCCCTCGCGTATTTCTTTGCTTTCTTGGTGAAAAGTTTGATGATTTCTTCCGCATCGCCCTTCGCTACGGCGAGCACAAAGCCTATGCCCATGTTGAATGTGGCATACATATTGTCGGGGTCTGCACCGCGGCGCACCAGTTCGTCAAAAATCGGTGGAACTTCCCAGCTGTGCCGTTTGATAACAGAACAGAGCTGCTTTTTGCCTTCCTTTGCAGGCTTGTACATGCGCGGCAGGTTCTCGTAAAAGCCGCCGCCCGTGATGTGTACCATGCCATGCACGGATTCGCGGTACTTCTTGAGCACGTCCATAACGGGCTTTACGTAGATGCGCGTAGGGGTAAGCAGCACTTCGCCTATCGTCTTGCCTGTCTTTTTGCCGTCAATCAGGAATGGTTCTTTATAATCCGTCACCAGGCGGCGGATGAGCGAAAAGCCGTTGGAATGGGGACCGGTGGAGGAAAGCCCGATAAGCACATCGCCTTTCTTTATCTTCCTGCCGTCTATGATGTCGTCTTTTTCTATGACGCCTACGCCGAATCCCGCAAGGTCGTATTTTCCTTCGTCATAGAAATCGGGCATCTCTGCGGTCTCGCCGCCGAGCAGGGCACAGCCAGCTTCAATGCAGCCATCGGTCACGCCTTTCACAAGTTCTCCCGCAACGGAGGCATCCAGCTTGCCGCAGGCAATATAGTCCAGAAAGAAATTCGTCTGCACGCCGGAGCAAAGTATGTCGTTAACGCTCATGGCAACGCAGTCTATACCCACCGTGTCATATTTCTGCATTTTGAATGCTATGTCAAGCTTGGTCCCCACGCCGTCAGTACCACTCACCATGACGGGGTGCTTCATCCCGCCGGGCACGGCAAACATCCCGTTGAATGCCCCTAGCTCTGTAAGCTGCCCCGGAATCCGCGCGCGCGCCGACTGCACCTTGTACTTGTCTACAGCGCGGTAGCCTTCATTGACATCAACGCCCGCTTTCTTATAATCAACAACCTTTGCCATATATACCCCCACATAAAGTGTACCCCTACTATAGCAAAACCGCAGGCTTTATGCTAGGGGGCAGGACTACCACGGGGCATTTACACGGTCTGCCATTTCCGCCGCCTGTGCAATCTCTTTATTGCTTGACGAGCTTCATTGCAGTACAGAAGAAGAACGGCGCATTACAATCGGCATGGCAGGGAAAGTCCTTTTTGTCGTCTTTACTGAAAGGAGAGAAACAACAAGGATTATTTCTGCCCGCCAAGCCACAAAGAGTTGCTGCGGAAATGCCTGTAGAAAGCACTGTGGCTACAGGCGATTACGGTTTTTTTGAACATTGAGTAAGCATATTTTGTAAGTTCACTACACATGGCAACCAGCTTTTAAAAAGCTGTAATAAGTATGCGTATCAAGTTTGGTTTTGCTTTTTTTCGTACTCTGCAAAAAGGTGTACTGCGGTTTCGAGAAAATTCCGTGTGTTTTCAGAGCATTTTTTTAAATCCCAATACAGCTGTTGTTTCTGTATTTCGTTTGAGGACGGGTGCGTTTCTTTTTCGCCAGTCACAAGGTATTCTACGGTAACATTGAGTGCTTTTGCAATCCGTACCGCAGCATCTGCGGAGGGCATTGACCCCTGGCTTCCCAAGTACATATCCAGTGCGCGCAACTTTACCTGCGAGCGTTCTGCAAGTTCTTTCCTTGTCAAGTCTTGATATGCAATTTCTTGCCTAAGGCGGTCTGCAAAAGTTCCCATACAGTAATAATATCGTATTTACGCTTAAACCCTCTTGATAAAATCGTAAAACTGTGGTAAATTGCAACGTAATTACGATTTGTAATGGTAACAGTATGTCAGACTTGCTTTCTTTATTCATTCCGTCAGGACTGCCGCAGATTCCGCTCACCTCTTTTGCGTTCTGTGTGTTTTTTGCGGTGACGCTTGCCTTGTATTATCTTCTGCCTCGTGCCTGCCAATGGGGAATATTGCTTTTTTCTTCTATTATATTCTTTGTATTTTCGTGCAGTCCACTGACAATACTGTATCTCGCGGGAGCTTCTGCTGTCGCTTATTTTACCGCACTTTCCGGCACAAAAAATCTGGCATTGCGGAAAGCCGTATTCACGGCGGGGATTTTATCTGTCCTTGGCATCCTCATTATCCTTAAATATACCAATTTCCTTGTCATAAACTATAATTACGCTGTTAAAATCTTGCGCAAGATTTTCCCTGTCAGCCTTTCGCCTCGTCCTCGCTTTACTTTTCCGGCTCCTTTCGGCCTCAGCTTTTATACGCTTATGCTTATCGCCTACCTTGCCGACTGTTATGCAGGAAAAATCGAAGCAGAACGCAATTTCTTTAAGTTTCTGCTTTTTACCTGCTATTGGCCGCAGATGACGAGCGGTCCGATTTCCCGCTATGAGCAGCTTGCTCCCCAGTTCAATGAAAGGCGAAGTTTTGATTATTCCGTCGTTTCTCAGGGAGTTGTCCGGATGCTATGGGGCTTTTTCCAGAAGATTGTGATCTCTGGTCACGCGGTGCTGATTCAGCAAGCCTACCTTGGCGAAGTTGGAAAGTATGACGGGTTTTATGTATGGATTGGTATGGCTGCCGGCGTCCTGCAGCTTTATACAGATTTTAATGGCTGTATGGACATTGTGCTCGGAGCTTCGGAATGTTTCGGCATACGTCTGCCGGAGAATTTTAATGTGCCCTTTGCCGCAACGACGGTGACTGAATTCTGGCGGCGGTGGCACATCACGCTTGGTCGCTGGCTCCACGACTATGTATTTTTCCGTGTTATGGGCAGCAGGTTTGTCATCAAAATCAAGAATGCTTTGATTTCCCGCAAAAAACGGAAGCTTGCAAACAAGGTGGCAATGTACGGAAGCAGTGGAGTCGTATGGCTCTGCATGGGGCTGTGGCATGGCGGCACTTGGCGCTACATCATCGGGAACGGTCTGTGGTATTTTCTGGTCACTACGATTGAACAGGAATGTATGCCCCTCGGACGGAAACTAACCGCGAAACTCGGCATAAAGACGGACACATTTTCATGGCGTTTTTTCTGCCGGTTCAGGACTTTCGTGCTTTTCTGCATTGGAACGACATTTTTTTATGCTCCGACAATGCAGGGCGCGCTAAGACTGCTCTGGCACAGCATAAAGCATTTTAATCCGCTCCTGCTCTTTACGATTTCTTTAGAGGACTTCCAGATGAACTATCTTCACCGCGCTATTTTTGTCCTTTCGGTAATCGCACTTGTTGCTGTTGATGCAATCAGATACAGAATCTCGCTTGGGAGCCCTGATGGTTTGGGCTCCGTCCGCTCAGTCTTGCAAAAACAGAATTCATTTTTTCGTTGGATTCTGTATTGGGGGATGCTCACGATGATTATCCTCTCTTCCACACTTTCTACGCAGGAGTTTTTATATGCCCAGTTCTAAATATGAAGGTAAATCCGCAGCTTTCCAGAAGCTTGTTTTCGCGCTCAAAATCCTTTTAGGCTCTGTTCCTCTTGTTGTGTTTTATTGTTACGCACGATTTTATGCAGACGGCTATATGGACGGAGAATGGCCTATGTATAAGCAGGTGAAAAATTACATCAACAAAACAGGGCTGTACAATGATTTCTTGATTTTGGGAGACTCGACACCTAAATTCAATCTCAATGCGGAAGCTTTATCATCAGAAGAATATTCAGTACAGAATATCGCTCTTGGTGGCACGACACCAGTTGAAGACTATTATATTCTAAAAGAATATCTTGAACGAGGTAATACAGTCGGCACGGTGATAATAGCCTTTGCTCCTTTTCATTTATGGCATATGGACTGCGTTTCAACACGTACAGAATATTTTCACGCGCTACACTTTTTAGATGTTTTGGATATGTATAAGAACGCAGTTTCTTTTAAAGATAATCAAAATGTTCATAATACATTTTTTACTGAAAATCCTCACATAGGTAAGCTACTCAAAGCTGCGATATTCTATCCTCCAAAATACCTCCCCGCAATGAACAACGCTAGATTTGTTCGGCGCTACAAAGGAAATGTTGATGCATACCATTTTTATGAGCAAAGCAAGGGTAGCCATTTTTGTGGTGATGGAATTAATCCAAGAGAAGCTTATGTAAATCAACCGTCATTTTCTGCACAGCCAATGCAAACTGCATACTTTCGTAAAGTTTTAGAATTATGCAGAGAATATGGTATTCGCGTTATCATTGAACAAAGTCCGCTCCCGCAAATGTGTGAGGAGAAGATACTTGACAGTTTTGAGCAGGAATACTTTGCATTCTTTAACTCGTTCAAGTCTGATTTTGACTTGACCTGTCCTTCAAAATTTACTTATTTCGATAACAATTTCTTTGTTGATGCTGCTCACATGAACAACGCTGGCAATGCTGCATGGACGCAGTACATAAAGGAAACGTATATCATTCCCTATATCAATACACACAAACCGACGGAGGTTTTAAAATGAAAGAAAAAATCAAATCACTCGTGGAAGATGCGTTAAAGGAAACGCAGGAATCAACAGGGAAAAGCTTTGATCTGGGACCAGAGACAGTGTTGCTCGGTGAGGGGGCCGTCCTTGATTCCTTCGACTTTGTATCGAGCCAGTTTCAAAAGTCGCTACAAGGGATAAACCCATTGGAAAACAGACGAAAA